>Ga0074045_10004246_pt1 | contig 12722 bp, 13 predicted proteins | sample BogForMeECP23OM2_FD_94442 | JGI IMG/M metagenome (GOLD analysis project Ga0074045, IMG submission 94442) | Bog forest soil microbial communities from Calvert Island, British Columbia, Canada - Bog Forest MetaG ECP23OM2 | ecosystem: Environmental > Terrestrial > Soil > Wetlands ... | reverse complement strand
CCGCCTCGGGCACGTCGAGAATCCGGAAGACCTCGAACAGCACCGGAACGATGACGGCGCCGCCGCCAATGCCGAACAGTCCCGCGAGAAGGCCGGTGACGACGCCGGCGGCTATGATAGCGACCGCGAGCCAGGCAAGCTCGGCAATTGGCGGCCCCGGGTTTATTCAGCAGCTTCCTTGATCGGCTGTGCGGGGCCGTGGACCCCGGCGGGCAGATCGAACAGGCCGGTGGGAAGGCGATCGAAATAGGAGAGGACTTCGGCGGTCGGGACGACGTCGGCGTATTTGGCGTGCATATCGCACAAGCTGACCGCGTGGCTCGCTTCGCTGCGGTCGAAGCAGCCTTCCTCGGCCAGGGCCACGCGATAGTTGAGGCTGAAGGCGTCGACCACGGTGGCGCGCACGCAGCCCGAGGTGGTCGTGCCGACGACGACCACGCTGTCGCAGCCGAGCAAAGTCAGATAGGACGCGAGGTTCGTCCCGAAGAAACCCGACGGCTTCTGCTTCTTGATCACGATGTCCCTCGGGCCGGGCGCGATCATCGCGACGATCTCGTTGCCGTCTATGGCGTCGCCGGGGGAGCCGCCCGTCTCCTCGCCACGCGTGCTCTTCCACCGCCAGCTGCCGGCATCCCAATTGTCGGCGCGCCGCTCGCCGGTGGTGTAGACGACCGGCAGCCCCTTGCTGCGCGCCGCCACGATCAGCGACTTGATGTATCCGAGAGCGACCCAGGCCTCTTCGCCGCAGGAGGTGCGCCAGCGCTTGATCGACTCCAAGATGGGTTCCGGCCGCTCGCCGCAGAACGCCCAGTTGACGTCGATGACCAGCAGCGCCGGCCGCTTGCCGAACCCGGCGCGGGCACCGAACCCGCCTGCCGCGAAGACCGCCTTGTCGCGCTCGGTCAAAAACTTGTTCCAGATCGGCTCGCTCATCGGGGTCACTCCTCCTCGCTCACGTCCATCATCTGCCCGGGCGGGTCAACAGGTGGCCGCAGCCGGCCTTGTTCGCCCAGTATTCCCAGGCGCGCCACGTCTCGGTCGAGTAAGGGCTGTAGCCGCGGTTGCGGGCATCGATCTCGCCCTGCGAGAGGTACTTGATCGAGCCTCCCAACTGCTGCGCCCGCGTCAAGGCGCGGGCGTTGCGCGGCAGATAGACCGACATCCGCACGACCTCGATCAGCGAGCGGCCGGCCGATGCGAACCCATGGCCGCGCATCAGCGTCACGTGGTTCGGACCCAGGCACTTCGCGAGATCGCGGCCCTGCTCCATGTTGGTGACGAGCAGGTTGGTGTCGCCGAAATTGTCGGCGATGTCCCAGACCGGCACCTCGGCTCCGATAAAGCTTCCCGAGTGGATCACCGGCCGCAGCTTCACCCCATCGGCGACGCCAAAGGCCAACGTGTCTTCGGCGTGCGCGTGCACCACCGCCATCACATCCGGGCGCGCCTCGAAGATCGCGCCGTGAATGAACCGCTCGAGATAGAGCGTGCGTTTTTCGTCGCGCACCGGCATCCCGTCGAGGCCGAGCTCGACGATGTCTTCGGCGGTGACCAGATCCGGGGCGACCGAGCGGGCGATCAGAAAATGGTCCGGGTTGTCCGGATGGCGGATGCTGACATGGCCGTAGGCGTCGACGACCTCCTCTTTCGCGAGGATGCGGTTGGCGATCACCAGATCCTGGATCACGGTATCGAGGCTGGTCATGGCGGCGATGATCCGATCCTGATGGGCGCGAACGTCATAGATCTGCCGGCTGCAGCAGCGACACGTCGTCGTTCTTGACGTTGTTCACACGATCGCCGACGGCCGCGATCGTCAAACCAGCCGCAAACGGCACGAGCAGCCGCTTTGCAATGGCTGCCGGTGCGGTCAGCCAGCGTTGGTAGTCGGCGGGGCCGATGATCACCGGCATGCGATCGTGCACCTCGCCGACCAGTTTGCTCGCTCGCTTCGTGAGGATGGTGAACGTCTCGACCGGGTCACCGTTCTCCGGCGCCCATCTCGCCCAAAGTCCGGCGAAGGCGATCAGAGCTCCGTGGCGGAGCGTGATCTTGTACGGCTGCTTCTTGGTGCCCCTCGTTTGCCACTCGTAAAAGCCGTTAGCCGGTACCAGACAGCGTTGTGAGTCGAAGGCTGTCCGGTACGCCGGCTTCTCCTCGAATGTCTCGGCCGGCGCGTTGATCATCCCTGCGCCGGGCGAGAGATCGCGCGCCCAGGAAGGCACCAGGCCCCAGCGGGCGATGTGGAGCGCCCTGCCGTTCTCCTCCGCGATCACAATCGGCGAAGACTGCATCGGCGCGATGTTGTAGCGCGGGACGAGCTCGGGCGTTTTCTCGAGCTTGAACTGCTTTCTGATTTCCGCCGGTGCCGCGGTGAGATAGAAGCGACCGCACATGGCGGCAGTATAGCATCGTGCGTTAACGAGGGTGCGGGATTCCGGTAAGCTCGCGCCGCATATCACTCGAGGAGGACGGAAATGCCGATTTCAGGGGAGCTGATCGCCGGGGCGATGGCCGGGCTCGCGTTTGTCGGATGCAGCCTCGGGGGTGCCACTCCGGCGCCGGGCCCGGGGCGGCGGCGCGAAGTCGTCGTTAACGGCAAGCGGGTCAAGACCGTCGACATCCACGCCCATTGCATCGTTCCCGAGGCGGCAACCGTGATCAGCCATCCGCTGGAAGCGCCGGGGCTGTTGTGGAGCAATCTCGCGGACCGCATCCAGGAGATGGACGCGGAGGGGATCGATGTCGAAGCGCTCAGCATCAACCCCTATTGGTATCGCGCCGAGCGCGACGCGGCGGCCGAGCTGATCAAGATTCAGAACGAAAAGCTGGCCGAGTTCTGCGCCGCCACCCCCGACCGCTTCGTCGCCTTTGCGACCGTGGCCTTGCAGCACCCCCAGCTTGCCGTCGAGCAGCTCGAATACGCGATCAAAACCCTGGGGCTGCGCGGCCTCTCGGTCGGCGGCAGCGTCGCCGGGCAGGAGCTGGCCGATGCGAAATTCCACCCGGTCTGGGCCAAGGCCGAGGAGCTCGGCATCCTCATTTTCATGCACCCGCTCGGGACCCGGGAACTGGAGCCGAGCGGCCGGCTCAAGGGCAGCGGGCTCTTGACCAACACGATCGGCAACCCGCTCGAAACCACGATCGCGCTGTCGCATCTGATCTTCGAGGGCACGCTCGACCGCTTTCCGGGGCTTAAGATCTGTGCCGCGCATGGCGGCGGCTTTCTGCCGTCCTACGCGGCGCGCTCGGATGCGGTGATCACGACCTTCCCCAACCGGGTCGGTCCATTGCCGAAGAAGAAGCCGACCCAATACCTGAAAGACGGTCAGCTCTACTTCGATTCGATCATGTTCACCCCCGAGGGGATGCGCCACCTGATGGCCGAGACCGGCGTCGGCCAGGTCGTCATCGGCACCGACTATCCGTTCCCGTGGAACCGTGTCCCGATCGATCACATCCTGTCGATCCCGGGGCTGAGCGACGACGACCGCATCGCGATCCTCGGCGGCACCGCGGCGAAGCTGCTCGGCATCAACTGAGCGCCGGCTGCTTCCTTGCATCTCCCTGAGAGCAAGGAGAAAACTCGATTCGAGGCCGGGGATCGCCGTTCCGATCGGCCATAAGGCCCGCCATATCCAATAGTTAGCTACCGGGCCAAGACTCGGGGAGCAGGGAGGCGATCGGCGGGCCTGAGGGAGGCAGCAGGGAGACTTTGGGCGGGCATTTCGCACCTCTCGCCGATAGGCTAATGGTTGTTAAAGACGCATGTTTCGAATTTGCTAAAAATAGCATAATCCTGGCATAAAATCAACCTTCTAGCAGCGATGCGGCGTCGTAGCGTCACGCGAACCGCGCCGATGACCCCGCAATGGCACTCAGCTGAAAGCTGCTTGACATCCCTTCGTCGCAGTGTACTTTTTATTCCAAAGCACACTGTCAACCGGAGGATGCCATGATCGAGGACCGGGCGCGCGAGGACATCGCCTTCATCCGCCGCACGATCGAGGAGGGCGGCGCCTACGCGACCGCCCGCGGCCCGGACCTGCTGGTCTGGGGCATCGCGGTGGCGATCGGCTATCTCGGCACCTATGGCTGGATCCGCGGCTGGTCGCCGGTGGCACCCAGACCGCTGTGGGCCGCCTGCATCGGCCTGCCGTGGCTCTATTCGCTGCGCCGGCTGGCGCGCGGCCTCGTTGGCGGTGGGATCCGCGTCCGCGGCCCGATGGCGCAGGCGCTGGCGATGCTGTGGCTCGGCTGCGGCATCTTTCTGACGCCCCTGGGGATTTGGTCGATGATCGCCGAGCCGCGCGACGGCTGGTTCAGCGCCGTCGTCGCCGGGGTCATGGGGATCGCGTTCTTCGCCGGCGCCTCGCTCACAAGGCTGCCGTGGCTGCGCTGGGTCGGGATCGCCTGGTGGCTGGGCGAACTGGCGCTCTTCGCGCTCCGCTACCGTATCGAGGCGCTGCCCTTGGCGGCGGCGCTGATGCTGCTGCTGCTCGCGGGGCCCGGCTACGTCCTGTTGCAGCGGCGCGGCGGCCGGTCCGGAGCATGACCGATTTCGACCACGCGGCGATCGACGAGATCCTGCACAGCCGCGTGCGGCTCGCCATCGTCGCCTTTCTCGCCGGTGCCAAGACCGCCGATTTCGCGGCGGTGCGCGACGCCACCAAGACGACCGACGGCAACGCCAGCGTCCATTTGCGCAAGCTCGAAGACGCCGGCTATGTCGCGATGCAGAAGCGCTTCGTCGCGCGCAAGCCGCAGACCCTCTATTCGTTGACCGAAAACGGACGCAAGGCCCTGCTCGATTACCTCGCCCACCTCGAAGCCTTGCTACTGCCCTCCGGCGGCGAAACCCCACCGAAGGACGCAACCCGATGAAAGAGGCCCTGTCGCATCTGCTGAACGACCTCTTGTCGGCGATCCTGTTCCTCGCCGTTTACCTGACCACGGCGAACATCACCGCCGCTGCGGCGGTCGCGATTACGGCCGGGCTCGCACAGATTGCCGTGCAGCGGTTCAAGGGAAGGCGGATCTGGCCGATGCAGTGGATCAGCCTCCTCGTCGTCATCGTGCTGAGTGCCGCCTCGATCGCGACGCAAAGCCCCCGCTTCGTGATGCTGAAGCCGAGCCTCGGACATTTCGCGATCGCCGCGGCGATGCTGAAACGCGGCTGGATGAGCCGCTATCTGCCCGAGATCGCGCTGCGCCACCTGCCAGAGAATGCGCCGGTCGTCGCCGGCTATGCCTGGGCCGGGTTGATGGCGGTGCTCGGCCTCGCCAATGTCATGATCGCGCTCTACGCCCCTTTCGCAACCTGGGTGTGGTTCATCTCGGTCGGTGCGATCGGCGCGAAGGTAGCGGCGTTCGTGCTGCAATACGCCGTGTTCCGGACGATGATCCGTCGCGCGCGGAGGCGAGCCGGGGGCGCCGGCATCGGGGCCGTGGCGCGCCCTTCGTCCGCGCTGCTCGGGGCCGTTGCCGGGCTGATCCAGTTAGCGAGTTCCGGCGACGCCGGTGCGGTCGGCTTCCAGCAGGCTGCCGCCCCCGATCCGGAGGGCCAGCCCCTCGAGCTCGACATCTGGTATCCGAGCGATGCGCCGGCGATGCCGCGCTCCCTCCGATTGTTTCAGCAAGTCGTTGCCGCGGGCGCGCCGATTTCCGGGTCGCAGCTGCCGCTGATCGTGATCTCGCACGTAACCGGCGGCGGTGCCGATACCCACTACGATACCGCGTTGGCGGTGGCCGAGGCGGGGTCCTAACTGGTCCTGATCATCGTTTGGCTTCTCTATCGAAATGCGCGGTATCAATGATCATGTCGGCACCATCGGACTTATGCACAACCCTCCGGGGTTTCTTGGCGCTCATCGGCTAGTTCAACGACTTTATTTCATACCTTGGTGCGCATGGTGATGCGAATGCTTGTGTGGTTGCTGCCCCTGTTGGCCGGTCGCCCCTTGCTGCTCCGTCGGCGCCGTGCTGCTGCTTTGCGCGAGGGCGAACATCGGCGCCGTCAGGACGAGACTCGCGAAGCCCGCGCCAAGGAACGCGTCAACCACGATTCTCCTCGCTCTCATCATGCTTCTCCCTGCGCAACGGCCGGCGAAACGCCGACCTTTCGTGTTAGGCGGCAAGGCTCTCCGGCATCCCTGCGGGATCGGACCGCGTACTGCAGCTTGACTTGAGTTCCGAGCTGCAGTGCAGAGCGGTCGACATGGCCAGATTCAGCATGCTCTGGGGCTTGCGAGCTAGCCCCGGGGGTCCCCAGGCATAGCCCCAGCTGGCGTGGCGGCGCTTAGGGGCGTTCCTGTGAGGACTGGAACGGCCGCCATAGGCGCATTCGCGCAAGACGATTTGGATGAAGCGCTCGGCCTCGCCGTTTGTGTGCGGCCTGTAAAGCGGAGCGCAGCCGCCGCAGGGCCAACAATAGGAGGCCCTGCGAGCGCAAACAAAGATAATCGCCTCGTTCGGGCGACGAGCGGCGCCAGCGTGCGCCTCCCCCAACCCGTGATCGGCCCATCGGGCGAGGGGAAGGGGGCGCGAGGACGCGATCGCCGCCGCGGACAGGAAACATCTTGCAAGATCCATCGCTGCTGGATACGAGGCCTTCGGTCGCCTCGCTCGAAAGCCCGCAAGCAGCGTGCCGGCGCTCGGTCAGCCCCCGTTGTCCTCGGTCGGGCGCAAATCGTAAAGCTGAGCGTCGACGCTCTCGGCCGCGCGCAGCGGTCGGCCGTCCGCGGCGCCGGGATCCGCGGCGGTAACTGCGGTTCGCCACCGCGCCGCGTCGACCCTCTTGCCGTTAGCCTGGATCCAATCGGTCACCGGTTTCTGCCGAGCTTCGCCAAAAATCCGGCGAAGGCCCTCGCTGCCGTCGCCGATCAGGGCAAAGCGCACCCGGTTTTCGGCAACGAGGCGGGCGAAATCGTCGACTCCCAGGATCGGATCGCCGCCGCTGAACCCGCCCAATGCCAACACCGGCCTGCCGGTCGCGATGATGATTGGCGCCGCCTGCCGGGCATTGACGGCGGCCAGTAGATAATCTTCGCGGCCATGGTGGTGCTCGAGGAAGGCGATCAGCTTGGGATCGCCGGCAATCGCCCCGGCAAGCTGTGCCCAGTGCCCGCGCCGAGCCTCAGCCTCGGCAGTCGGGAAGGGCGGCCGCGCTGCCGGAAAGCCGGCATTGCCACGGACGAGGGTGCTGCCGATCGACCAGGCCACGGGCATCGCCAGCAGTATCGACAGCGCCGCCGCGGCAAACGGCAGCCCCGGCCCGTGCTGCCGCCACCCGACAATGGCGAGCCCCGACGCGAGCGCCGCTGCGGTACCGAACAGGGTTGGTGCGAGCCAGCCGTGGCCGATCGCCAACGTGCCCCCGAGATATCCTTCGAGGATGTGAACCTGCCAAAGACCGGTTAGGAGGATCGTCGCCGGAAGCCACAGGGCAGAGGCCCGACCCGAACGATATAGCACCCACAGGCTGACGGCACCGACCCCGGCCAGCGCACAGAGGGCGGGCGACATCACCACCAAGTAATAGGCGTGAAACAGGCCGGCAGCGGCGCTGAACACGATGCCATAGGTGAGCACCCAGCCCGCCCAAAGCGCCAGCTGCAGGCGCTCGTGCCCGGGCGACCCGCGGTAACGCCACCGCGCGGCGAAGCCGCCGATCAACGCCAGCGGCAGCAGCCAGCCGATTTGCGCCGCGAGCAGCGGGGCGGCGAGGCGCAATGGCCCAGCCTGCACATAGTCGCGCCCTCGCACCGGCGCCGCGGTTTGGTCCGTACTCGCGGTCGGATTGGCCGATGCCGCTGCGGTTTGGCGCACGCGGTCGCTGCGCGGCACAAAGCGCTTGATGAAATTTTCGCCGACGATCAGCTCGAACATCGAATTGCCGCTGGTGCTGTCGACAAACGGCCGCTCCTGCGCCGGCGTCAGATCGTAGGCTAGGCTCCAGGACAACGACACGGCGCATAGCACCGCCCCTGCCTGCACCAGGTCGCCAAACCGGAGCCAAAACGTCTTCGGTGCCCCAATCAGATAGACCAGCGCGAAGGCCGGCACGACGCCGAAGGCGACCAGCATTTTAACGTTGAAGGCGACACCGACGAGTGCCGCGGCTAACAGCAGGAAACGCGCTCGGCCGGTCTCAACGGCGCGGCTCAGCGCCCCGGCGGCGAGCAGCAAGGTCAACACCAGCCAGCTTTCGGTGCTGTTCGAGCGGTCGACCGCGACGCTGATCGGGTTCAATGCCAGGAATAGTGCCGCTATAAGACCGGCGCCGGTCCCGAAGCAGCGGCTCACCAGCGTGTAGAGCACGAAGATCGCGGCAAGCCCGGCCAAAACCTGCGGCAACAGCACGCTGAACGTCCCAAAGCCGAGGAGTTTGGCACTGGCGGTCTGCAGCCAAAAGGCAACCGGCGGCTTGTCGAGTGAGACAAAGCCGGCCGGGTCGAACGCGTTGTAAAAAAAGTTGTGCCAGCTGCCCATCATGCTGCGCACGCCGGCGAAATAGTAGGGCACGATAAAGCCGCCGGCGTCGAGCCGCCAGCACCGTAGCGCCATCGCCAGCACCAGGATGCCGCCCAAAGCGAGGTGCGGCAGGTGCCGGCTGCTGGCTTGATCCTGGTTCAGGCCGCTCTCCCGAGCATTACGATGGCGCCACTGCCGCGTAGCCGATTTTGCCCAAGGATAGGGATACGGCGGGGCCGCCATCCCCATGCAGCGTTTTATTCAATGCCATGGTGCTGCAGGAGTCGCGAAAGCAGCAGTGCGTTGCGTATCGGGGAGGCGCCATGGAGCCCGCAGGCCAAGGCCGCGTCGAACGTCGCCTCGCAGCGATCCTCGCGGCCGATGTCGCCGGCTATTCCCGGTTGATCGAAGCCGACGAGGCAGGGACCCTCGGCCGCCTCTAGACGCTGCGAGCCCAGGTGATCGATCCGAAGATTGCCGCCCATCGCGGCCGTATCGTCAACACCACCGGCGACGGCCTCTTGGCCGAGTTCGCCAGCGTCGTCGACGCGTCGCGCTGCGCGGCCGGGGTGCAGGCCGCAATGGCGAAAAGCAATGCGCCGCTGCCCCCGGATCGTCGCATCGAGTTCCGCATCGGCATCAATGTCGGCGATATCGTCGTCGAGGACGGCGACATCTTCGGCGATAGGGTCAACGTCGCGGCTCGGCTCGAAGGCCTGGCTCAGCCAGGCGGCATCTGAGTCTCGGCAGCGCGTGCAAGAGGATGCCGCGGGTAGGCTCGACCTCGCCTTCGAGGACATGGGCGAGCAGGCGCTCAAGAACATCGCGCGGCCCATCCGGGCTTATCGGGTACGAACCGCCCTCGCCCGCCCGTCTCTTCGAGCCGGGTCCAACAGGCCTGTGGATTTGATGGAGATCGCTGCCGCGATCCCCACAACCCCACAGGCCCAGCAACCGCAACATCCTTGGTGCCAAATGGATCCTCCTCGATGATCGGGGCGGCCGCCCAGGCATGGAACACGAGATGAACGCCCGCGCCGAGCACCATCTCCTGGCTCAGCAGCTTCAGGTGCTCCGGGTCGATCGTCGGCGACCAGGTGACGATGCCGTGGAAGGCGGCGGTGCGCTCCTTCCAATATGCGGCAGTCGCCGCGTCGGCGCTGCCCCAGTCGGAGCGCGGCGGGCCGGCGACGGCGTCCCGAGGCAGCCGGTCGAGCAGTTCGGCGGCGATCCCCTCGATGACCCGCCTGCCGGACCAGTCGGTCATGCGGTCGATCCAGATCACGAGCCCGCCGGTCGACAGCCCGCCGAGATGATTGTGCCGCTCGATCAGCACGACGTCGGCACCCGCCCGAGCCGCGGCGATTGCGGCGGCCGTACCGGCCGGCCCGCCGCCGGCGACCAGCACGTCGCAATCGCGGAACAGCGGCACCCGGCGCGCCGGCTCGGTGATCGCTCCGGCGGGCCGCGCCCGCCGCTCGCTCAACCGCCCGGCGCGGAACACCTCGGCCTGGAAGAACAGTCGCCCGTAATCGGAGGAATTTGCCGTCACGGAAATTCGCACTCCCTGGTGACGCGCAGGGTTTCCCTATAAAAATCCAATTGTCTCGCGAGGTTCCCGCCTATGTGTCAACATTCTTGCCTGTCAGTGCTCGGCCTACAATAAACATCAACGATACGAGTTATGTCTTCGCCCTCGGCGCGACCGATAACTTGTTCATCAGTTGTACGTTCCTGATAATCTCCCCATACCTCTCTCACAATGGATAGGACATGGCGTTTGAGATATGAGGGACGAGGTCCGTACTTATCCCAGCCCCGACCCTGAGGCGCACCGAGGCGCTGCGATACAGTGGGAATGAAAAGAACATCTTCGCCAAATTCAAAATACTTATCGAATATCCATTGCGGAACATTGTCGTATTCTTCATATCTTATATCGTCTGCGAACAGGGATATCTCGCTCATGTGAGCCAAATCAGCGCGTAGCTGATAAGAGTTCAGCCAGACGTTGCCCCTCCGTGCTATAGGAAGGCCGAAGATCGAAGCGCGACATTCGAGACAGATTTCGGCGCAAAGCATTTTGCCCTCCGTCGATATCCCAGATGCTTCGATGAGTTTTGCTTGATCCGCTGCCCACGTGGAAAGAGCTTCCGGTGGTACCTGAATTGAACCTGTGTCGCGGGCCGCTGTTGTAACATCGCCAAACACAATACCGAGTATATGGGAAATACCATCGACGCAAAGACCACCGACGGTGAGCACGCCAGTCGGGGTGCCAAACCGGTGTGGCGATATTGCGGCGCGTCCAAATATTGTGCCCTCTAGTCCGATAATGTCGCGCATAAACGTCTCGACCACGCTCTGGTCCTTTTCCTTTTGGACGCCTGTGACACGGGCAGCAAGTTGGCTGGATGAAATCGTTTGCCAATCGTTAGCTAGGATTGCCTGCTTACGCCGTCCTAAATCGACGGTATCGATGGACACGCTAGAAGCAGGCGCGAGTTTGGTGACGAGACCAGCGAGCGAGTAAGCTCTCGGCGGGAAATAGAGATACTGTTTTTCCTCTCTTAGCATTAATCGAATACCGTCTGAGCAGCGAGGATCGATCCGCAGCTTGATTTCTACGCGGGTACCGCCGTCCATCGGCGCGGTGCCTAGCTGGGCGGAAGAAAGGATTGCACGAGAACCAACACCAGTTCGAAACTCTAGTGTCAGTGCCTCACGTTCAGCATAATCGTAGCGTCGTGTCGTGACACGTACGTGATCGCCGAGCATGAAGACCGAAAAAAAGCCAATCTCAAACCGGCCGAGCGAATTCATGCCTTTTGCAGCGAGGCCAGGAAACTCGTGAGCAATTTGCGAAGACCGCCAGAGGCATGAGCCAAAATCGAGAAGAGGGCCTGTGAGGACAGCCTCCGACATTCCCACGCCTGTATCCTCAACGGACAGCCAGACGCCGTCGGCGCTTTCTGTCAGACTTACGGTGATCTTTCCCCATTCGGTTGAGCGGTCTTGAAGGCGTCGCCTCGCTTGTATTGCATCCATCGCATTTTGTAAAAGCTCTCGAACTGGTACAGTCGGCTCGTCGCCGTATAGCTTTTCACCACCCAACGTTGTAGTGATCTTTGCTATGTCTGACGCTCGCGGACGTGTTTCAACGGGACGCCAGCCAGAAACGGGAATATACTTGGCCATTTCCTGAGGATTGCCGACGCCCTGAATTCGCCGTGCGGCAAGCCCGCTCTTGCCCCGGCTTCGCAAAAGAATGTCTGCATCGTGGAGCTCTCGGTCGGCCATAGTGAATGCATCGTAGGCGAGCCACCAGGCTTCTGCATCTTTGATCTCGAAAGGTTCGCCCGCGGTGAATATGACCGCATCATTGCTAATGTACGGGAATGCGAGCTTTTCCTGAGAGGTCCAGTGGAGCGCCGAGATGCCATTCGGTCGTTCAAGCGCGCGCCGGAAATGGGGTGCGCGGCGACGATCCAATTGAAGGGCATCTGCGACTCTCAATAGCGTCGCAAGCTTAACTAGATCGACTTCATGTCGCGTGCGCGGCGGCATAGCCCCCAGCGTCCTGGTTAGATCGCGTTCGACCCGAGAAATCGGCCACCAATGGCTGTGCGCGAGTAAGCCGATTGTCTTCCCGTAAAATCGACGAAGGTCAATGTCGTCAATAAGGTATACACGTTCTTGAGTGTCGCGATCCACCGCCCAGCCCTGGGTCGCTAGTTCCTCCGCTTTCTCGGCATGAAGGCGACGCAACACCTCTACTTGGATGTGGGTTTCGGTCTCGACGGAATGGAGAGGAGGAGCGGTCGAGCCAGAATGCGCGCCGCCCCAAAGGGCAGCGGTATCGGCCCATGCGGTGGTTGCCTTGAGTTCAGCGAGACCCCCGGGATAGGCGGCAAGCGTCATGGCTGCGTCGTGTAGAAGAACAGCTCCGCCGAAGACGAAGCCCTCTGGCGGGTTTAAAGGGAGATCTGGGTTGGCGACTAGAGATGTTGTTTCCCAAAGAGCATCGAGATGCGTTTCGTCATGGACCGTATACCCCGGCATATCGTGAGCGATGCGAGCAACAAGACCCCGTACCTTCTCACGCATAGCCTTCAGGTGTATCTCGAAGTCAGCCCTTTCCCTCGCGCTGGTATCAGGACCGCACGCATTCCCGAATGCCGACTGCCAGAGCCAAGTAGTGTTTAAACTGGGTGTCATGACTGTTCATAGCATCGTGGTACCCCCCTAGT
>Ga0074045_10004245_pt1 | contig 12724 bp, 6 predicted proteins | sample BogForMeECP23OM2_FD_94442 | JGI IMG/M metagenome (GOLD analysis project Ga0074045, IMG submission 94442) | Bog forest soil microbial communities from Calvert Island, British Columbia, Canada - Bog Forest MetaG ECP23OM2 | ecosystem: Environmental > Terrestrial > Soil > Wetlands ... | reverse complement strand
TACGCACCGGGCGTGCGGAACGTGTTGAGCCGCAATCCGGTCCACACGGGACCGGCGTCGTTGGGGCTGATGCCGTATTCGTTCTTGTCCGTGATGTGCTTGCGCAGGTGATCCCAGAACTCTTTCGTTTTGGCGGGATTGTTCCCAATTGACTCGGTGAACAGCCCGGCCGAGTACTCGGCGAAGCCTTCCGACAGCCACTGATCGTGAAACGAGGCCCACCCCACCATGTGTCCCCACCACTGGTGGGCCACTTCGTGCGGGGTGACCTCCTGGATGAATTCGGCGAAGCGGAACGTATTGCCGCCCATGAGGCTATAGCGCTGGGTGGCGTCGAGGAAAGCGCTGACGGGCAGGTAGACCAGCGTCGGCCAGGACTGACCGAAACCGAAGGCCGGCTGCTGGGTCACGGCGATGCGGCCGTACGGCGCGTCGCCAAAATAGGTGCGGTACAGGCGGATGGCGTTCTCCGTGTCGACGAGCGCATTCTGCGCCATGGCCGAAGGCGTCATCGCTCCGAAGCCGTGGTCGCGCAGGTAGGCCGGCACGTCCGCGGTCGCATAGGCCTCGACGACGTACTTGGTTTGCGGATCCGTCAGCTCCTTCTTCTTATACAGACCGTAGTTGAAGCCGGCCACCGTGAGCGGTATCTCGGACACCCAATGGGCGGCGCTGAAGCCTTCTTCTTTCCACTCCTTTTCGAGTTTTCCCACACCGACCAGCGTGTATTGCTTGGGGAATTTGAAGGTCAGATCGAAAGTCGAGCGGTCGCTGAAGGAATTGAGACTGGGATACCAGCTGGTCCGGGCCTCGACCGAGAAATTGCCCGAGCCCTCGTCGTGCACGACCTGATTGCCTTCGTACTCGATTTTGACCTGATAGCGGCTGCCGGTCTTGAGCCGTTCCGGCCAGATCACGTAGAAGGACCCGTCGCGCTTGCGGCCTTCCTGGATGTAGGAGATCTCTCGGTTGTTGGCGCTGACGCGCGTCACCCGGAGCGCAGGCAACAGGCCGAACTTGATCAGGCGTTCGCCGTCGATCAGGGGCGTGAAAGTCAAATCGGCGACGGCCGACAGACGGTTGCCGCGGCCGATGACCGTCTCAATCGAGTAATGCTCGGCATGCACCGCGCGCTTGTCCTCATTCGAACTGGCGACACCGGCCTGGTATTCGCGCTCGAAGTGCGCCAGGTACCAGATGCCCTCCTCCCGGCCCTCCACGTCGACGTTGATCACGGCCACTTCCTCCGGCGCCAGCAGGCCCAGCAAGGCGCCGCGCGGGCGCACCTCGAATCGCAGGTCGGAGTGCTTTTTGCCCGTGATGTAAGCGTTGAAGAAGCCGGCCCGGCCAGGGTTGTACAGATCGGCCAGGACGTCGGCGTCGACGTTATCCATCGATTCGTCGGTGAGGAGGAACTCGAGCTGGCTGCGCGGCCGCTCCTGGCGCTGGCGCAGGCGCTCGCGCAGGCCGTTCAAGGCGTGCATCTCCGGCGCGCCGCCCTCCTTGTGCGCTCGTTGCGAGATTTCGCGATAGGTGTCGTCGGTGAAAACCAGGGCCAGCTGGTTGAACTCCTCATGGATCGCATCCTCGTTCGTGAAGTGGCGCAGATACTCCACCTCGCTGGCGGGCAAGGGCGTGAGCGTGAATTCGCCGTAGCCGGAAAAGGACGCCATGGTCACGCGGCCCAGCACCGCGGAGGTGAAGCTGATGCGGCCCTGGTGCAGCACCAGCACGCCGCGGTCGCGCTTGATGGTGAGTTCGTTGACGCTGTAGGTTTCGACCGTTCCGGCGTCGCGCAGCGCCCGGTAGTTGGGGTCGTTATTGGCCAGCGCGCCGGCATGGGAAGTGACTTCGATCTCTTCCTGGCCGGGCGCGAGAGCCAGAGTGATGGCGATCACCAGCGGCGCGGCGTCGGCGACCTCGACCGCCCGCTCGACGGGACTGAAGCCGTGCAGCGTGATCCGCAGGGTGTAGTGCCCGGCCGGGAGGGCAGTGAATTCGGCCTTCCCATCGGCCCCGGTTTTCACGGATCCGGCGGGCGCGCCCGAGGCGGCGAGCAATTCCACCTGCGCGCCCAGGGCGGGGGAACCGCTGGGGTCGCTCACCTTGACCGTAAGAACGACGGCGCTGGCGCAGAGACAGGCGGCACAAAGAAGTGCAATCAGGGCCAGAGTTTTTGAGAAGTTCGGGAGCATTTCGGAATTCCAAGAATCTCGATTATGCTCCGTGCGTGGCACGCCCGACGAAGAGTTTAATTGAAGACCTTATCATCAACAATCAGGCTTATCCACGCGGCCGATGTGCAGCGCCACGACGCCGAAGCTGAGGCGTTCGAATTCGACGTTGCGGTAGCCGGCGGCGCGCATCTCAGCGGCCAGGGCTTCGGCGTCCGGGAACTGCACGACCGAGCGCGGCAGGTAGCTGTAGGCATCGGAGTGGCCCGAGATCAGAGCGCCGATGCGCGGCAGAATGTGGGTGGAATAGAAACCATAGAGGCGCGCGAATAGGGGCTGCGGCGGTTGGGAAAACTCGAGAATGGCGAGCAGCCCGCCAGGACGGAGCACGCGCCGCAACTCCTCGAGGCCCTGGCGGTAGTTGGCCAGGTTGCGCAGGCCGAAGGCCACGGTGACCAGGTCGAGGGAGGCGTCGGAGAGCGGGAGCCGCAGGGCGTCGGCCTCGAAAACGACGGCCGGACGGTGGGCGATTTTGCGGCGCGCCGCGACCAGCATGGGATGGCAGAAATCGGCGCCGTAGACCAGCCCTCCACGGCGCACGGCGAGGGCCAACAGCAGGTCGCCGGTCCCGCAGCACAGGTCCAGCACGCGCGCGCCGGGCCGGCTGAGGACCTCCGCAAGGCGCCGCGCGGTGCGCGCCCGCCAGTATCGATCCAATTGAAAGGAAAGCAGATGATTGAGCAGGTCATAGCGCCGAGCTACGCGTCCGAACATGCCGCGGACCCAGCGCGCGGCCTGTTCCTCGCTGGCCGCGCCGGGCGGCGCGGCGCCCCGCGCGGCGCTCATTCGAGGGCCTTCCTGAGCGCTTCGAGTATCAGGCTATCCTCCAGACCGGAAACGACTTCCGTGCTGCCGATGGCGGTGGCGAGGACGAAATGGACGGCGCCGCGGATGGTCTTCTTATCCGACCCCAGGCGCGCCAGCAGGCGTTCGGGAGAAAGGTCCGCGGCGGAAGGGATGGGCCCGTACAAGTCCACGGAATCAACGATCTGGCGGGTCACTTCCGGGCTGCAACGCCGGGCGAGCAGGGACAGCCAGGCGGCCGCTTTCATGCCCAGCCCGACGGCCTCGCCGTGCAGGTAGCGGGTGTAGCCGGTCTCGGCTTCGATGGCGTGGCCGATGGTGTGGCCGAAGTTGAGGATGCGACGCAAGCCGTGTTCTTTCTCGTCGCTGGAGACGACCTCGCACTTGATGCGCACGGACTCGGCGATCATCCGCTCTACCACGGCCGGGTCGCGGCGGAGTACGGGGGCGGGATCGGCGGCCAGCAGGCGGAACAGCGGCGGGCTGCGGATGACGCCGCATTTCAGAACCTCGAACAGGCCGGCGCGGTACTCGCGCTCAGGTAGAGTGGCCAGCAACGAGGGATCTGTCAGAACCGCCAGCGGCTGGTGGAAGGCGCCGATTAAGTTCTTGCCGGACTTCAGATTAGCGCCGGTCTTGCCGCCCACGCCGGCATCCACCTGGGCGAGCAGCGTGGTGGGCACGGAGAGGAACGGCACGCCGCGCATGAAAATTGCGGCCAGAAACCCGGCCAGGTCGGTGACGATCCCGCCGCCGAAGCCGATGACGACACTGGATCGATCGCCGCCCAGCGCGACCATCTCCTCGGCCAGCCCCTCGACCGCAGCCAGCCGCTTGTGCTGCTCGCCGCCGGGGAAAAACAGCGTTTGGAACGCCCGGCCGGCCAGGGCGGCTGTGAATGCCGGGCCGTACAACTCCCACACATCGCGTGTGGTCACCGTGAACAGAGAGCCGGCGCGCTGGGGGAGGAATTCCGGCAGCCGCGCCAGCGCTCCGCGTTCCACGATTGCCTGGTAGCGCTGCGCGGGCGTGGTGACGGCATAGGACGGCATAGCTTTCTTGTAACACGCAGGGCCGAGCCGGAGCGGGGCGTGCCGCGTGTCATGACGTTGTAGCATGGAGGGTATTAGCGGCGTTGTTGAACAAGTAGATACGGATTTTCTGGTGGTCGGGGCCGGCGTCGCGGGGCTGCGCGCGGCGATCGAACTGGCGCCTTTCGGGCGCGTCCTGGTGGTGGCCAAGGACAGCCTGAAGGAATCCTCCTCCCAATACGCGCAAGGCGGCATCGCGGCGGCCCTGGCCGACGACGACGAGATCTCGCTGCACGAAGCCGACACCATGGCCGCAGGGGCCGGATTGTGCCGCGCCGAAGCCGTGCACGTGCTGGTGGAAGAAGGGCCGGAAGAGGTGCGGCGGCTGATCGAGTGGGGCGCGGATTTCGACCGCGACGGCGACAAGCTGTTGTTCGCCCGCGAAGGCGCGCACAGCCGCAGCCGGGTGCTGCACGCGCACGGCGATTCGACCGGACGGGAGATCGCGCGAACACTGTGGCGGCAGGCGGCGCAGTTGCCGGCGGTCGAATTCCACAGCTTTTCGGGCGTTCTGGACCTGCTGGTGGACGGCGGCCGGGTGTGCGGCGCCCTGGCGTGCGAGGAGCGGATCAAACGGCAGGTCCGCATCCAGGCGGGCGCGATTTTATTGGCAACGGGCGGGATGGGGCGCGTGTTCACCGACACGACCAATCCGGACGTGGCGACGGGCGACGGCGTGGCCGCGGCGTGGCGCGCGGGGGCGGTGGTGAGCGACCTGGAGTTCATCCAATTTCATCCGACGGCGCTGCATGTGGAGGGCGCGCCGCGTTTCCTGCTGTCCGAAGCGCTGCGCGGCGAAGGCGCGCAGCTATTGAATTCGAAGGGCGAGCGCTTCATGGAGCGGTACCACCCGCTCAAGGAACTGGCGCCGCGCGATGTGGTCTCGCGGGCCATCGTGGCGGAGATGCGCCGCGACAACTCCTCGCACGTCCGGCTGGACCTTTCGCACCGCGGCGCGGATTTCGTGCGGCATCGATTCCCGCGCATCCACGCCACCTGCCTGGCGCTGGGCATCGACCTGGACCTGCAGGCGGCGCCGGTGGCCCCGGCGGCGCACTACGCCATGGGCGGCGTGGCCACGGATCTGGAGGGACGGACGACGCTGGCCGGCCTGTACGCCGCCGGGGAGGCGGCCTGCACGGGAGTCCACGGGGCCAACCGGCTGGCCAGCAACTCGTTGCTGGAAGGACTCGTGTTCGGGGCGCGCGCCGCCCGCACGATGGCCGCGGAGATCCAAGCGCCGCGCTCCGGCGGCAGCCTCCCGGAAGCGTTTCAACTGCTGGCGGCGGGCGAAGCGGAGATCCGGCGGATGGCCACCGAACAGTGCGGCATTTTGCGTTGTGGAGACGGCCTGCGCGAGGCCATCCGGCGGCTGGATGCCGTGCCGCGGTCGGAAGCGCCGCTGCTGACGCGGGCCCAATCGGAGTTGCGCAACCTGCATACGCTGGCCCGGCTGATGGCCCGGTCGGCGCTGGCGCGGGAGGAGAGCCGGGGTGCGCATCAGCGAACCGATTTCCCCCAGACCGCGCCTCAATTCGCGAAGCACTCGCGTCTGCAGCGAGCGGTCGATGAGGTCGAATTCGTTTGAAGCATTCGGACGGACTGAGGCCGGCGCGGCGGTGAACGGGGTGAAATTCCTGGAGTGCGAGCGACCAGCACCTCACACGGCCAGCGGGCGATATACTGACAGGCCTGGAGAATCCGGCCGCAATCCCCGCAGCCGCGCGGCGCGCTGAGGCAGCGAGATCCGAGGCAACTCATGAAGACACGAATTCTATTCGCTCTGCTGGCCGGGCTGACGCTTTCAGCCCAGGGTTTTACGCGCGGCGTGGGGGTGTACCCAGGCGATCCGAAGGAGGATTTCGCGCCGCGGTTGCGCGTGGATTCAACCACCTACCGCAACCTGGCGCTGCATCGACCGGCGTACCATTCGAGCAGCTACGACTACAACCTCACGGCGCAACTGGTGACCGACGGCATCACGGAGACGAAGCTGCCGCGCTGGGAAGCGGTTTCGACCAGCCAGCAGGGCGCTCTGAAAAAGAACGAACGCCAATGGATGTTCGACAACAATCCGGTGACGAACGTGGAGGTGAAGGGGCCGCGCGCGTGGGTGCGGATCGACCTGCTGGGCGGCGAGGCCGCGCCCGAGGTGGATCGCGTGGAGGTGGACGCGCGTCTCAACCGCAATGGGGCGCAGGGCCGGAGCTGGACGTGCATCGTTTCGGGCTCCGACGACGGGCTCGCGTGGACCGAACTGGGCCGCGCGCCCAATCCGCCGCGGCCGGCCGAGGGGTTCCGACCATCGATTGCAGCGGTGCCATTCAGCGCACCGTCGCGCAGCCGGTTCTACCGGATCGATTTTGAGGCCGAGAGCGACCTTACCTGGGCAGTCGGGGATGTTTCGTTCTTCCGCCAGGACCAGCGACTGGGCATCGGCGGGCCGTACGACTTCACGAGCGCGTGGATGAGCGCGGGCAGCGGCGAGGAGTGGGTGTACGTCGACCTGGGCGCGGTGTGCCGGTTCGACCGTGTCGCGCTGCACTGGATCCGGCGGGCGGCGGAGGGCGCTATCCAGGTGTCGGACGACGCCGCAAGCTGGCGCACGCTGCAGGCGCTGCCGGCGACGGACGCGGCGTCCGACGACATCCAACTGGCAACGCCCGGCCAAGGCAGATACGTGCGCATCCTGATGACGCGGCCGGCCTCAGTGGAGGGTTATATCCTCAGCGAACTGGAAGTTTTCGGCCGCGGCGGCATGGCGCCGGAACCGCAGGCCGCGGCGAGCGTGCGTCCCGATGGACGGCGCGACCTGGCGGGCGGCAGATGGCGGCTGCAGCGCGAATCCCTGGTCGCTGGCGGCCCAGAGGCGATCTCGCAGCCGGGATTCGCCGATCAGGACTGGCTAGTGGCCACCGTGCCGGCGACGGTACTGACCAGTTATCTCAATGCGGGCGCGCTGCCGGACCCGAACTACGGCGACAACCAGAACATGATTTCGGATTCGTTCTTTTACGCCGACTTCTGGTACCGCGACGAGTTCGTCGCGCCGGCGCCGGCCCACGGAAAGCACTTGTGGCTGAATTTCGACGGCATCAACTGGAAGGCCGACGTTTATCTGAACGGTGAAAAGCTGGGGCGTATCGAGGGCGGATTCATGCGCGGGCGGTTCGACATCACGGCCCAGGTGCGGGCCGGGAAAACGAACGCGCTGGCGGTGCGCATCATCAAGAACGCGACGCCGGGCAGCGTGCGGGAGAAGAACTGGCACAGCCCGGACAAAAACGGCGGTGCGCTGGGCCGTGACAACCCCACTTACCACGCCTCGGTGGGCTGGGACTGGATCCCGACCATCCGCGGCCGCAACACCGGCATCTGGGGCGATGTGTCCATCACTTCCACCGGGGCCGTGACGATCGAGAACCCGTTCGTCCGTACGACGCTGCCGCTGCCCGACACCTCCACGGCCGACGTGAGCGTGGAGGTGACGCTGGTGAACCACGACGCCAGGCCTGTCGCCGGCAGGCTGCGCGGGCGGTTCGGCGAGAGCGCATTCGAGACGCCGGTCCAGTTGGCGGCGTCCGAAACGAAGGTTGTAAAGCTCGATCCGGCGACGCATCCAGAGCTGCGGTTGCAGCACCCCAAGCTGTGGTGGCCGGTGGGTTACGGAGAGCCCAGCCTGTATCCGGTCGAGCTGAAGTTCGAGCTGGACCGGCGGAGTGTTTCGGATGAGAAGACGTTCCTCGCGGGTGTGCGGCAATTCACCTACAGCGAGGAGGGCGGAGCGCTGCGGCTGTGGATCAACGGACGGCGCTTTGTGCCGCGCGGGGGCAACTGGGGCTTCGGCGAATCGATGCTGCGCTACCGCGCGCGCGAGTACGACGCGGCCGTGCGCTACCACCGCGAGATGAACCTGACGATGATCCGCAATTGGGTTGGGCAGATCGGCGACGAGGCGTTTTATGAGGCCTGCGACCGGCACGGCGTCGTGGTGTGGCAGGATTTCTGGCTGGCCAATCCGTGGGACGGCCCGGACCCGGCCGACAACGGGATGTTCCTGCGCAACGCCCGCGACTTTGTCCTGCGCATCCGCAACCACGCCTCCATCGGGCTGTATTGCGGGCGCAACGAGGGCTTCCCGCCCCCGGTGCTGGACGACGGCCTGCGCGAGATGCTGGCCGAGATGCATCCCGGTTTGCACTACATCGGAAGCTCGGCCGACAAAGTTGTGAGCGGCCACGGGCCGTACCAGGCCATGCCGGCGAAGTTCTACTTCAGCCAGCGGGCGACGACGCAGCTGCATAGCGAGCTGGGCATGCCCAACATCGTCACGCTGGACAGCCTGCGGCTGATGATGAGTGAGCGGGCGATATGGCCGCAGGGCGACATGTGGGGTCTCCACGATTTCAGCCTGGAAGGCGCGCAGGGCGGCAGATCGTTCCTCGAGCGCATCGACAAGAGCTACGGCGGAGCGGACAACGTAGCGGACTGGATCGGGCTGGCCCAGTTTGTGAATTATGAAGGCTACCGCGCGATGTTCGAGGCGCAAAGCAAGAACCGCATGGGCCTGTTGATCTGGATGAGCCACCCCTGCTGGCCCTCTTTCGTGTGGCAGACCTACGACTACTACTTCGAGCCGACGGCGGCCTATTTCGGAGTGAAAAAGGCGTCGGAGCCGCTGCACATCCAGTGGAACCAGGCCACCGACGACATCGAAGTCGTGAATTACAGCGCAGGAGGTGTGCGCGGGCTGAGCGCGCAGGTCCAGCTTCTGAATATGGATGGGTCAATGCAGTGGGAGAAGACGGCGGCGCTGGACAGCCTGGAAGACAGCACGGCGGCGCCGATACACATGGAGTATCCGTCTACTTTAAGCGCGGTGCATTTCCTGCGGCTGCGTCTGACGCGCGAAGACAAGCTCATTTCGGAGAACTTCTACTGGCGCGGAACCGAGGAAGGCAACTTCCGTGCGCTGCGGGAACTGCCGAAGGTGCGGCTGGAGGCGGCGACGCGCGTGGAACGTCAGGGCAGCCGTTGGCTGATGAGCACCGAGTTGCACAATGTTTCGCAGTCGCCGGCGCTGATGGTGCGGCTGAAAGCCGTGCGAGAGAAGAGCGGCGACCGCATCCTGCCGGCGATTTACAGCGATAACTATGTGGCACTGATGCCGGGCGAGCGGCGCACGGTGGTGACGGAGGTGGAGCAGGCCGACGCGCGCGGCGAGGCTCCGCGCATAGTTGTGGAAGGCTTCAATACGGGCGAAGTAGTGAAACCGTAGAGCCCGCTGCGGCGCCATATCGTTCGATGGGCACTGATCCCGGCTGCCTGGGATGTCGGGTAGAATCGGGCTAGGGACTGGACTTTTCAGAGGAGACCAAGTCGGCAGTGTCGGTGCGGGGGCCAACATTTCGGCAGGTGCACAGCGTCTTCCGGACGCTGGCTCCGCTGCTGCTCACCGGTGCGCTCGCCGTGGCATCTCAACCAAAGCCGGACATGGCGCGGGAATGCCTCGCCGCCAGCCTCCGCTGGCGCCAGTTCGGCTGTGCCATTTCCGATCTGGATGGCGACAACCAGGCGGATTTCGCGTTCCCCGTCCAGGCCTACGGCGCGGCCGAGCGTCCGGCTTTCCTCTCGGTTCACTTGAGCAGCACGCAGGCGTCGTATGAATTGCCGCTGCCGGCCGACCGGCCCGCGCTGGCGTTCGTGCTGCGGGATGTGAATGGGGACGGCTTCGTCGACATCGCCTTGATCGGCGGATTGAATCAAACCGTGGGCGTGTTTCTGAACGATGGGTCCGGCAGGTTTGAATTCGACCGGCTGGACCGCTACGTCACCGCGCCCAGCACGGACTTTTCACAATTGAGAAGCCCGAACCGCTACACCGCGTGGCTGTGCGAGGCCTGGAGCAGCGGCTCTGAATCCGCGGCGGTGCGCAGTGAGCATCGCCTGGAATTCGTGAAAAGTGCTGAGGTCCGCCGGCCGGATGTCGATCCGGTCCATCTCCCGCGTTCGTCCGATCCGCCTCGCAGCCGGGCGCCGTAAGTTCCTTCAGCCGCCCTTCAACAAGATCGAGTTTGGCTCGCGGACCAGCGCGCAGGCCGGGGAGTGGACCGGGCGCCGGCGAAGGAGCGTGAGCGGTTGGTCTTACGATATTGGAATGTGTGAATGCGGCGAGCGGTCTTGCCGCCAGGGAGCGAACTTTGGGGCAACCGAAGCGGCTCGTGCCGCGGATGGCATGCCCGCGCCGGGCGGATTGGTGGCAGCAAGACGCGGGGAGGCACAGCGGGTGAATCGAATGTTCAAAGCAACGGATTGCATGAGCCGACAAAACGTCTCACGGGCGCGGACCGGCTGGCGGCGCACAGCGGCGCGTGTGTTGCCGGCCCTGCTGGTGGCGAGCTGGGTGTCGAGCGTCGCCCGCGCGCAGCAGAGCTACACGTGGCAGGAACTGCGCGACAAGTTCATCGCGGCCAATCCCACCTTGCAGGCCGCCAAACTGGCCGTGGAGGAATCGAAGGCGGAGGAAATCACCGCCTACCTGCGGCCCAACCCGGACATGACGGCGGCGCTCGACCAACTCGATCCCTTCTCGTGGAACCCCTACCGCCCGCTGGGCTACACCTTTCCTCTGCTCTCCTTCAGTTATCTGCATGAACGGCAGGGCAAGCGCGAACTGCGCCGCGACAGCGCCCGCCAGGCAACGCTGATCGCGGATTTCAGCGCCTCGGATCAGCAGCGCGGCCTGCTGTTCAACCTGCGCGCGGCCTTCGTTCAGACTCTGCAGGCCAAGAGCGTCCTGCTGGTGACGCGGGAGAATCTGGCCTATTGGGACAAGGTGCTGACGATTAGCAGCGACCGGCTGAGGGCCGGCGATATCGCCCAGATCGACCTGGACCGGCTGGAGCTCGAGCGGGTGCAATTCGAGTCTGACGTGCAGACGGCCGAGGTCAACCTGCGCACGGCCAAGATCCAGCTCCTGCAACTGTTGAACGACCGCACGCCGATCGAACAATTCGACGTGACGGGGCGGTTCGATTTCGCCGAGCAGACCATGCCGCTGGAGGAGTTCCGCACCATCGCGCTCGACAACCGGCCCGACCTGAAGGCCGCGCTGCAGGCCTCCGAAAAGGCGGTCGTGGACCACAAGCTGGCGGTCGCCAATGGAACCACTGATCCGACGTTTGGGATGGATGTCGGGCGCAACCCGCCGATTCCCGCCTACTTCGGCGTCAGCGTCAACATTCCGCTGCGCATCTTCGACAAGAATCAGGGCGAGAAGCTGCGCACGGAGATCGACATCCGCCGCAACCAGCGCCTGGGTGAGGCGGCGCGCGCGCAGGTCTTCAGCGACGTCGATTCGGCCTACGTCATGGTCAACAGCAACGTCATTCTGTTGAAGCCGTACAAGGCCAAGTACCTGCAGCAGGCGGTCCGCGTGCGCGACACGGTGGCCTTCGCCTACCAGCGCGGCGGGGCCACGCTGCTCGATTTTCTGAGTGCTGAAAACGACTATCGGAGTGTTCAATTGAATTACCTGAATCTCGTCGGCGCCTATCTGACCGCCGCGGGCCAGTTGAACCTCGCCGTGGGCCGCGAGGTGATCCAATGAATCGCGCGATTTTGATGCACGCCGCCCTCGGCGCCGCGCTGGCGCTGCTTCTGGCCGGCTGCGGCCAGAAGGCGGCACCGGATCCGGCCGCGGGAGCGCCTCCGCCGGCGAGCGTCGAACGCGAGACCGACTCGTCGATCGTCAAGGTCGACAAGCCAGAGCAATTCCCGCTGGCCACGGCGGCGGTTTTCAAGGCCGCGCCCGAGTTGAGCGTGACGGGCGTGGTCAATCCCGACGTCTCGCGCAGCGTGCCGGTGATCTCGCTGGTTTCGGGCCGGGTGGTCGAGATCCATGCCCGCCTGGGCGACGAAGTGAAACAGGGCCAGCTGCTGCTGAAGGTCAGAAGCTCGGACGTCGCCGGCGCCTACTCGGACTACCGCAAGGCCGTCGTGAACGAACAGTTGGCGCGCGTCCAACTGGAGCGCGCCAAGATTCTGTTCGAGAAGGGCGCCACCGCCGCCAAGGACCTCGAGACCGCGCAAAGCGCCGAAGACAGCGCCAAGGTCGATCTCGAGACGACCACCGAACGCCTGCGGCTGCTCGACTCCGACCTCGACCATCCCACCGGCATCGTCGAGATCCACGCGCCGGTGGGCGGCGTGATCACCGACCAGCAGGTGACCAACGGCGCGGGCGTGCAGGCGCTCTCGGCGCCCAACCCCTTCACGATCTCCGACCTCTCGCAGGTCTGGATCCTGTGCGACGTCTATGAGAACAACCTCGCTCAGGTGCGAGTCGGAGAGCCCGCCGACATCACGCTGAACGCCTATCCGGGCCGGGTACTGCGCGGCCGCATCAGCAACATCGGGCCGATCATGGACCCCAATCTCCGCACCACCAAGGTGCGCATCGAAGTGTCGAACCCCGGCCAGATCATGCGCATCGGCATGTTTGCCACGGCCACTTTCCACGGGCAGCAGATGGAGACTCACGTCTCCGTGCCTGCCACGGCGATCCTCCATCTGCACGATCGCGACTGGGTCTAC
>Ga0074045_10004244_pt1 | contig 12728 bp, 10 predicted proteins | sample BogForMeECP23OM2_FD_94442 | JGI IMG/M metagenome (GOLD analysis project Ga0074045, IMG submission 94442) | Bog forest soil microbial communities from Calvert Island, British Columbia, Canada - Bog Forest MetaG ECP23OM2 | ecosystem: Environmental > Terrestrial > Soil > Wetlands ... | reverse complement strand
TGTCCCGCCCACGTCGAAGGGAATCCCTTCTGGCGTCTGCTGGGTCCAGACGCGGCCCCCCACGCGGTCACGCGCTTCGAGGACAACGGCCGTCTGTCCGGCTGCTACGAGGCGTCGGGCAGCGGTGAGGCCGGCATAGCCAGCTCCGACGACGCAAACGTCGACGTCGATTTGCGTCACCCGTTCGGCCCCCTTGAAGTCGCGACGCTTCTCGCCGGGGCTGATCCCGGCGTACCCTTTTGGGCTCGTGCTCGGCAGCCTGCCTTCCGCTGGCTCAACCGCTCAGGTGGGGAGCCCGGTCAGGCCACGCTTCCTCGATCGATCAGAGCGTCGGAGCCCACCTGCGCCTCTCCGCCCGCGCGATGATAAGCCATCCCTCGACCGCTGAACGCACCTCTCGAGCGTCGCCCTTCAGAGGATCGTACGGAGAGGTCTCCGGCGAGCTCAGTTAATCCAGCGTCGATGGAGGAGCCAGGTCTTTACCCCCTGTGTGAGCAGCACGTACGCCAGCAGTGTCGCAGCCAGAAGTGGCCAGTATTGGCCCGGAAGGCGCGAAAAGCCAAGCGCGGGTGCCAGGGGGGAAAAGGGGAGCCACATGCCAAACAAGATGATCCCGACCGTGGTTGCGACGAGGGGCGCACTCGCGCGACTCTGCAGAAACGGGATCCGATTTGTACGAATCACATGGATGATCAGCGTTTGGGTGAGAAGCGACTCCACGAACCAGCCCGTCTGGAAGAGTGAAGCGCGGCTTGGGTCCCAGCAGTCGAAGACATAGAGCATGATGAAATAGGTCGAATAGTCGAAGATGGAGCTGCAGGGACCGATAAATAGAATGAAGCGCGTGAGTTCGCGCATCGACCACGGCCGCGGCGCGGCGATCAGTTCCGGATCCACGTCGTCTGTCGGGATCGGGACCTGCGAGAAGTCGTAGAGAAGATTGTTGGTGAGAATCTGGAGCGGCGCCATCGGTACGAAAGGCAGAAAGATGCTCGCACCAAGCACGCTGAACATGTTTCCAAAGTTGGAACTCGCCCCCATCCGGACGTATTTCAGGATGTTGCAAAATACCTTGCGTCCTTCCATCATGCCGTCACTCACCACCGTCAGGCTCTTCTCTAAGAGAATGATGTCTGCAGCTTCCTTTGCCACATCGACGCCCGTATCCACGGAGATCCCGACGTCCGAGACGTGGAGCGCTGGCGAGTCGTTGATTCCGTCCCCGAGAAATCCGACGACGTGGTTGCGCTGCTGCAGAGCGCTGATGACACGTTGCTTATGGCCCGGTGTAAGACGCGCGAGAAGTGTCGCCTTCTCAGCGGCTACACCCAGCTCGGCATCGGACATCGCGTCCAGCTGGTTTCCAAGAAGGACTTCGCTGGTTTCGATCCCAACCTGTCGGCAGATGGTCCGGCTCACCAATTCATTGTCACCCGTCAGGATCTTCACGGATACGCCGTGCGCGCCAAGCGCGGCGACGGCTTCAAGCGCCGTCTCCTTCGGTGGGTCGAGGAACGCCACATACCCCGCGAGCACGAGGTCGACTTCGTCCTGTTTGGAGTAGCTTGGTCGAGGAGAAAAGTCGCGATACGCGAGGGCGAGCACCCGGAAGCCGTCGCGGCTTAGTGCCTCGTGCTCTTCCCGAAGATCCTGAATGAGGATGTCCGTGATGGGCTCGGTTTGATCGTCGAGCTCGAAATGGCTGCAGCGCTTGAAGATTTCCTCCGGGGCGCCCTTGCAGATGAGACGGTGCATCTGGTCGTGTGTTTCTATGACGACCGACATCAGGCGGCGGGAGAAGTCGAATGGAATTTCGTCGATCTTGCGAGATTCCGGGACAACGACCTCGCGATGCTGCTCGCGGTGTTCAAGCACCGCGCGATCAAGAACATTCTTGAGACCGGTCTGAAAGTAGCTGTTGAGATACGCGAGGACGAGCACGCGATCATCGTCGTTGCCGGCCACGTCGCAGTGACGCTGAAGGATCACGTGATCCTGGGTCAAGGTACCGGTCTTGTCCGTACAGAGTACATCCATGGCACCGAGGTTTTGGATCGAGTGAAGGCGCTTTACGATGACTTTCTTGTTCGACATCGCCATGGCGCCGCGGGAGAGACATACACTGACGATCATGGGCAGCATCTCGGGCGTAAGGCCGACGGCGACGGCCATCGCGAAGAAGAATGCCTCCTTCCAGTCGTGCTTCGTGAGTCCGTTGATCACGAATACGAGTGGCACCATGATCGAGATGAACCGGATCATGAGCCAGGTAAAGCGCGAAACACCCTGGTCGAAGCTTGTTTGCACGGGCTCGCCGGCGAGACTGCTGGCGATTGTGCCGAGGTAGGTTCGGGGCCCGGTTTCGATGACCAAGGCAGTGGCGGTTCCCGTTTCGACAGAGGTGCCGAGAAAGCAGAGTGTGCTGTGTCCGAGAGCGTCGCTGTTCGTGTGGTTCGTGGGATGGTCATATTTCTCAACGGGCAAAGACTCGCCTGTGAGGCTCGCTTGGATCACGAAGAGATCGCGGCAGGCCAGGATACGGACGTCTGCGGGAATCATGTCGCCGGCGCAGAGATGGACGATGTCTCCGGGAACCAGGTGGGCAAGGGGCTCTTCCCGGGATTCGCCGCCACGCACAACGGTGGCTGTGACTCGAATCATGGCACGTAGCTTCTCGGCGGCGGCGGTGGCCCTGGCCTCCTGGGAGAATCGCAGACCGACTCCGAGCGCGATCATGACCGACATGACCGCAGCGGCACGGGCATCGCCCGTGGCGGCGGAAACCGTTGCGAGTGCGGCGAGGAGCAGGACGAGAGGGTTAAGGCAGGCGCGGAGGAACAAGCGGAAGCGTCCGTGGTGTTCGTCCGTGGCCACGGTGTTGGGACCGTGCTGCTCGAGTCGGGACGCGGCCTCCTCCTCGGAGAGTCCTTCGAGACCACTTCGGAGTCGTTCGAGAGCCGCGGCCGGCTTGCACTCGGCAAGCTCCAGAAGAAGAGGAGAGACCTGAATCGCGTGGGAGGGATGTTTTGTTCCGCTCGGAAGCTTCCGGGGCAGCATTCCATGAAAGATTCGCCTCGCGGCTCCACTTGGCAACCGTGCCAAGGCGAGAGCCCATCCCTCCTTTCGCGGGGCGGAGCGCTCGATTCCAAGGGCGGGGGAAACCGGGCTCGAAGGCGATCGGCTAGGCCTCGGGCGCGGAAGGCAACGCGTGTTGCATCTGCCGGACGGAGCGAGGAGGCTTGAGGCGCCGAGTCACCTTCCCGTCACCGGGGCGCCACTCGAATTGCCGGATTCAGCTCTGCGGACAAAGGGGGCGGCCCCCACTCGCGAAGACACGAAGCTGCCAGGATCGGGAGGTCGGGACGACCGGATCAAAGGACCCGCCATTACCGCCGAGCGAAGCCGTGGTTGAGAGGCAGCGTGCCGGGCGGGAACGTCTTGCTCCGTGTCGCCCGTTACAGGTCCCTACAAGAGATAGCGACGCAGCTGATGGGCCCCTGTGAGATAGCGCCTCGCGGCGAGCCGGACGAAGAGCAGCGAAGCGAGGGCTGTAGCCGCCGCCAGGGCAAAGATGATCATCACTTGGTACTTGATCGCCAGCAAGGGCGAAGAGCCCGCGAGGATCTGGCCCGTCATCATCCCTGGAAGCTGCACGAGCCCGACGGTCATCATACCGCTCACCGTCGGGATCATTGCCGCCCGCAAGGCGGTGCGCATCATCGGTTGCACCGCCTCTCGTCCCGAGAATCCGAGAGCAAGCATCGCCTCGACCTCGCTCGAGCGGGTGCGAAGATCGGATTGAAGTCGATCACCCGCGAGCGCGGCGCTCGTCATCGCGTTCCCAAGAATCATCCCAGCGATGGGAATGATGTACTGAGGCGTGTACCAGGGCTCGACACGCACGACGGCGCCGAGGATATAGGCCAGAGTGAACGCACTGGAGGCTCCGAGCGCGATCGCTGCGATGCCGTACTGGCCAGGGACCGGCTTTTCGAGGCGGGAGACAGCCGCCTGCGTGGCAACCCCCATCATGACGAGCAGAATCAAGATCGTCCAATACCAGTGGGCTGCGGCGAACACCGCAGCGAGGATGAGGCCCACCAGGTAGAGCTGGGCGACGGTGCGCACGCTTGCGATCAGAAGATCTCGTTCCAGGCGGAGCGTCTGCGCAATGGAGATCGCGACCACAATACCGATGAGGAGCGTGGCGAGGCCGACCTGGGAGGGCGACAGGTCGATCACACCCGCTCCCTCACTTTTCGTATGCCTCAAGGCGCGAGGACGATTCTCCCGCGAGGAAGGCTTGCAAGCGGGTGTCCGCGAGCGCTGAGGGGTCGACCCCGTCTATGCACGTGTATGCGTGGACTCTCCCGCGCACAAGATAGAGGAGATGGCCGCCCAACTTGCGCACCAGGTCCGTCTGGTGCGTAACTGCCACGATGGTGAGGCCACGCGTCTGCCGCAGGCGCAAGATCGCCTCGGTGACAAGTGCAACGTTCGGTGGATCAAGGGCCGAGGTGGGCTCATCCAGGAGCAGTGCTTCGGGGTCCGTGAGAAGCGCCCGCGCAATGGTAACCCGCTGCTTCTCCCCAACGGAGAGCGTCTGCGCACGGCGGTCCAGGAAGTCGCCGGGGAGTCCCACCTCTTCGAGGGCGTTCGCCAGGCGAGTTTCCGGTGGGTCGATGCGGCTTATGATGGGTCGCAGGCGAAGGTTGTCGCGGATTGTTCCGTCGAACAATACGGGAGTTTGCATCACGAGGGCAGCGCGCTGGCGGAGCTCCCGTGGATCGATTGCGCGGATGTCGCGTCCGTTGAAGCGAACCGTGCCGCGCGTGGATTCTTCGAGGCGGTTGAGGCAGCGGAGGAGCGTGGACTTTCCCGAACCCGACGACCCGACAAGCGTAAGGGAGCTACCGCGCGCCAGGGCGAAGGACACGTCCTCGAGCACGGGGACGGGCCCCTGTTCTCTGAAGGCCGGGTACACCACCGATAGGCGCTCGACCTCGAAGAGCGCGCCTGCACGCGGGCGCACTTCGCTCGAAGGGTGACCGGCCTCGCTCGGATGGGCCTCGGGGTGAGCGCGGACGTAAGGGGTCATCTTCGTTCGGTACGCCTGCCTCTGGCATGGGCTTGGCCGAAGAGGTAGCCCCGACAATCCGATCCAGGAACAGGCACCTACCCCCCCGACAGCGACGGCTGGCCGATCCATGGGAGCAGGGCCGCCTCAGGCGCTCCGCGTCCAGCTCTGAAGCAACCGGAGAACCGGTCCGGCCACCAGGAGGCCACCTACCAGCGGGATTGCGCCATGCGTGGTGACGACGTGCCAGGCCCCGGGGGTTCGGCAGATGAGGTGGCCCGCGAAGGTGCCCAGTGCGGTTGCGCCGCAGGCCGCCAGAAACGCCGTCCCTGTCGGACGAAGCGGGGCAGCGGAGGCCGCGAGATAGGTAACGATCAGGGCGGCCGGTACGGAGAGCGTGAGGCTCATGAGAACGCAGGGAATCTCGAGCCATCCGCCCCAGACCGCCTCAGCCCCCGGTGGCGAGCCCATCAAGACGAGTGACGCCGTCCCCACGGAGAGAAGGAGACCGAGAGCGCTTGCCGTGACGGCCCTCCACCCCGTTCGCTCCCGCCCCGGACGAGCGAACGCAAGAGAGGCGGTAACCGCGGCGAGTCCCGCCAGCGCGAGACCGAGGGCGACGAGTGCGAAGGGCGTCGGCGCCCGGAGAAGCTCAAGGCCCGGCGGGCGAAGCCCGCGCTCTTCGACAAGCGCAAGAGAGATGGCCAGTGTGACAGCCGCGACCGCCGCGACCTCCCAGCGCAGGGAAGGGACGGGCGTTACTGGGCGCGCATCCCGCGCGAGCGCCACGATCAATTGGTCGGTCGCCCCACCGCTCATGAAGGGACTTCCTCTTCCAGAAGAGTGCGCAAGGCTCGATACGCCCGATGGACTCGTGCCTTGAGCGCCCCGGGAGACACCTGGGCGCGAACCGCCGCTTCGATCACCGACAGGCCCTCCATGTGAAGCAGGAGGACGGCCTCTTGCTGACTCGCGGGGAGTCGTGAAAGGGCGTGCTCGAGATCGCGCGACAGTCCGACCTGGTCGCGCCCGGCTCGACTCTGCGGAGACGTCGGCCCAAAGTAAGCATCCGGGAGCGCATTCTCATCCGGCAGTGGCTCTTCACGACCGTTGCGCCGGGCGCGTTTGCGTTGGAAATCTGTAAGCGCATTGCGCGCGATCGCCCAGAGCCAGGGTTCGAAAAGATGCTCGGACCGATAGGAGTGTCGTGCGCGGTGCAACGAGAGAAGAACAGTCTGCACGATGTCTTCGACGGCAGCGTCATTCGAGATCTGACGGCGGACAAACCCCTGGAGCGAAGGTCGCAGTTCCCGCAACAGCGATTCGTAGGTCCGAGCGTCTCCACGCTGGGCTGCCGCCATCCACTGTGACCAACGTGTCTCGCGACTCGCGTCCCCGGCCCGCTCCTTCCGTGCAAAGCGGGCACGCTTTCCGCGGTTCCATTGGATCGAATCCATCAGCGCCTAGACTACCTCAAGATTGGTAGGGCGACCGGAGCAAATGCACGCCATTCCTGTTTCGAAACTTTGAAGTGAGGCCAACTTGTCTTCTCGTGCTGACCGGAGCGGCCTTTCAGTCTAATCCCCTCGGGATGGAGAGCTCGGTCATGGAGATTCTGAAAAAATGAACGGACCGGGCGTAACCCGCTGTCGAGATGCGGCGTATCCCGAAGACGCACCGCCATCGACCTTGGAGGCGGGCGGATTCTCAGAGCCGCCTCTCGCCACTGCGAGAGGCGATCTCGTGATGCCCAGAAGCGGAATTCCTTTGCGTTGTCCCTTCGCCCGGGACTCGGATGCTGGTGAATGAGGAAGGGGATGAAACCAGGGAAGAGGTCAACGTCCGTCGCGATTCCTTCTGGCCTCTGCTCCGGGAGCGTTACGGGTGCCGCGCGCAGCCGCATGTCGTCTCGATGCTCGCAGCCTTGCGCTGATCAGATCAAGCTCGGGCTTCTGCGAAGGTAAACGCAACCTTGACACAGCCCGTGGTTTTCTTGATCGCAGTATCGAACGCCGCCTTCCACTCTTCGAGCGGGTAGCGGTGTGTGACGAGAAATCCTAGGTCGACCGCACCCGAGGCGCAGAGGTCGACGTAGTGCTCCATGGCGTGCTTGCGCACGCCGCCGAATTCTTCGATGCCGAACGCATTCGATCCCACAACCCGGAGCTCCTTGAAGTAGATCGGTGTCCACTCGAAACGGCGAGGTGCCTCCACTCCGATGATCGAAACGATGCCGCGAGGACGGGTGACGCGAACGCTGATCTCAAGGGTATCCGGCGCACAGATCGAATCGTAGACCGCGTCGACCCCACCCGAGAGCATCGGTAGGCCATGCCAACGCGGTCGCCACGGGCGTGCGCCTGTCAGAGTTGCCACGTTGTCAATGATCTCGCGTCCCGAACTTGAGGTAATGACCTCGGCTGCGCCGAGTCGTCGCGCCGCTTCGACCTGCTGCGAATAGCGGGCAATTGCGATGATGCGCGCCTTCGGCTTCACGACCTTGACCGCCGCGATGGCCGCGAGGCCGATCGTGCCCGCTCCGTAGACGAGCACTGTCGGTTCGTCTCCCTCCGGAGGATCTTTGAGCACAGCGTGGAACGACACACAGAACGGATCGGCGAGGACCGCCTGCTCGTAGCTCACGTGGGCAGGCAATGGAAAGACCTGACTCTGGTGGACCGCTACCCGTGTCGCGTAGGCGCCGGGGGCGTCCTTGCAGTTGCCGAGGTGCAGCCCTGGTGAGAGCTCGCCCTGGTCGAAGTTCTCGCAAAGCGAGAGATTTCCGGCGACGCAGGCGGGGCAAATGGGCGAGATGCCGCGCGGCTCACAGGAGAGCCACGGGTTGATCACGACGCGGTCGCCCGGGCGTACGCGGGTGACCCCGGGTCCGACCTCTCCGACCACCCCCGTCGATTCGTGCCCAAGCACATGGGGGAAGGAGATGATGCTGGCGATAGGGTTGTCGAAGTGGCCCTTTAGCAGGACCTGCTTTTGATCGCTGCCGCAGATTCCCGTGAGCGCCGGACGAACCACCACCCAGCAGTCACCGCGGATCTGCGCATCGGGGATCTCCTCCAGGCTGACCGGCGCGAGGTCACTCGTGTAGGCGCCCTTCGAGAGGTATCCGGCGGCACGGGTGAGCGCGATCCTCGGCACGCTCATACGAAACTGGAGCGCCTTCATCTTCCTGGTCTCCTTGGGTCGTGGCCTTCGCCCGACGCAATCGACGCCCCAGTCTCCTGCGGAGGAGCCCCACAAATCAAGGGCCGTCTCGTGGGAGGCGCTGGTGGATCCTCGCACGGCCTCTTCGGGAGTCCTTCGGTCTCGCTGGCCGGAAGGCAGGATTCCGTCCGGTGATGCCGAGCGGTGGAGGAGTCCGAGGGTGTCACCTCGCAAGCGGAGGCGTCGCCGGCCTCCACGAACTGGGCGCCCTGCGGAGAATCGAGTCGAACTCGCAGGCGTTAGAGGTCCGAGACGGCGCCGGAGCTCCGTTTTCCGAGATACACGATCTGATTCAAGGTCGGACGGGTGCTGGACACGACGACGGGACGGCGGTTTACCCGCTCGCCGAGGTACTGGATGCATCCCTGGGCGATGAAGCGGAGGAGATCGGAGAATTCGGCCGCATTCAACACTTCGATCCTAAACGTGTCCGAGGGCTCCGGATCGGCATGGTAAGTCCACTGCGTAAAGTTGCAGAGCAGGGGAGCCACGCGGACCAGGGCGGCCCCGGCGTCGCGAGGACTCCAGTTCTCTGCCGTCGTGACGTAGTCTTTGTAGGTCTGTGAGGCGAACAGCCGTTTCGCGGCCCTGATGCCGACGTCGACAACGGCTTCGAGTCCACCCTCCCTTACGTTGCCGTATGTCGTGATCTCGAGAAGCCGGGAAGGGGTCGCGATCGGGTACCAAACGCCCGGCAACACCTTGCGGTCGAGCAGCGCAAGGTCCTCCGCGTGGAGGCGGGCCTCGAGTTGGCCGCGGTCGATGAGCCCAGCGCTCTTGAGGCGATGGACTGCCTCGACGGCGAGTTGGAGCACGACGCCCTTGATGGACGGCCGCGACGACATGGCCTGACTTCTCCCAAACGGAGTATCTCGGCAAATGTGTGTCGAGACTTTACGGGAGGTAGATCAAGATTGCGGCGAGCGTCTTTCCATCGTTCGAAAGCAGCGGCGGTCACCGCAGCTGCTCCGCCCCCAAAACCCTCGACTCGCGCGCAACGCATCCCAGAACTCTGGGGACCTTCTCCCTCGCGAGCTCGTCGCGAACCCCGGCGATTCAGGCAACGGACTCAGCTACGCGACGTCTTGGCAGACGGTGCGCGCGTTCGCCACCGGTGGGCCATTCTTTCGCTGGGCTCAGGACGGTCGGTACCCGAGCACCGCCTTCACCTCGAGGAACTCCTCGAATCCGAAAGCACCCCACTCGCGTCCATTGCCGGACTGCTTGTAGCCGCCGAACGGTGCAGCAAAGTCTGCGCCCGCGCCATTTAGATGGACGTTTCCTGTGCGCAGGCGGGAAGCGACACGGCGTGCCCGATCGATATCACCAGAGGACACATAGCCGGAGAGCCCGTACGGCGTGTCGTTCGCGATGCGGATCGCCTCCTCTTCGTCCCGGTACGGGAGAATCGACAGCACAGGGCCGAAGATCTCTTCGCGAGCGATGGTCATGTCGTTGCGCACATTGCCAAAAACCGTCGGGCGAACATAGTAACCCCGGGACAGACCCTCGGGTCGACCGGGCCCTCCCGTTACGAGAGTTGCACCCTCTTCGATGCCCTTGCGGATCAGTCCCTGAATCTTTTCGAACTGGGTCGCGCTCACCACCGGGCCGATCACCGTGCCTTCCGCGAAGGGATCGCCGACCTTTACCTGTGCGGCCGTTGCCTTCGCAATCTCCAATGCTTCAGCGTGTCGACTCTCCGGGACGAGCATCCGGGTGGGGGCGTTGCAGGATTGGCCGCTATTCAGGAAGCAACCTCGGACGCCGCCCACGACGGCAGCTTGGAGGTCCGCGTCGTCGAGAACGATGTTGGCGGACTTGCCCCCGAGCTCTTGGGTCACGCGCTTCACCGTGGGAGCCGCCGCCTGCGCCACGAGGATCCCGGCACGGGTCGAGCCGGTGAAGGAAACCATGTCCACGCCGGGATGCGACGCGATGGCGGCCCCCACGGTTGGGCCATCGCCGTTCACGAGGTTGAACACACCGGCGGGCACGCCCGCTTCGTCGAAGATCTCCGCGACGATCACCGCGTTCAGCGGGGCGATCTCGCTCGGCTTCAGCACGACCGTGCATCCGGCGGCAAACGCGGGAGCCACTTTGCACATGATCTGGTTCACGGGCCAGTTCCACGGCGTGATGAAGCCACACACGCCCACCGGCTCACGCGCGATGAGCGTCGATCCACGCACCTCGCCGAACTCGTATGCCTTCAGCACTTCGATCGTCTGATTCAGGTGGGCGATCCCCGTCGCCGCCTGCGCGGCCTTGGAGAGCCAGATCGGTGCTCCCATCTCCGTTGAGATCGTGCGTGCGATCTCTTCGTAACGCTTCTGATAGACGCGTACGATGTCTTGGAGGAGCGCTATGCGCTCTTCTTTCTTCGAGCGCGAGAAGGTCTCGAAAGCAGTGCGTGCCGCAGCCACCGCGCGGTCCACGTCTTTGGCGCTTCCGAGGCTGATCTTCCCGATCGGTTCCTCGGTCGCGGGATTGATCACATCAATTGTGTGCTTTACCGCGGGCTCGACCCACTGCCCGCCGATGTAGAACTTCAGGCACTCCGTCATGTCTTCCTCCGGCCGTGCTTACCTTCAGGACCGATTGTTTCGGGGGATCGCAGCACAGCTGCTCCCGGGGCGACTATACCTCAGGCGCCTGCGCGCGGGTCGCGCGGCACCCACTTCCGCGGGCCGCCAGCTCCGCCGAACACGGAGCCCCGTCGATCGCCCGCGCCCGCGCGACCGAGAGGCAGGGCCGCGAGGGCGCTCGCCGCCCGAGCGGGAGAGCCTTGACCGAGAAGGGCGTTGGCGAAGGGCGCCTTTACGGCGGGAATCGCCCAGCAGCCGCCAGCACGCAGACCTTTGCGGAGGGGCTGCGTATCGTGGGAGAGTGCCACCCGGGACGAGGTCCGGCGAGACCCCGTCCGCCCAGCGCTGGAGAGCTTGCACGTGGATCCGATTGTGGACGGGGAGGGGACGTCCTCATGACTTTCGAGAAGGCTACTGCACGCTACGAAGCCTGGCTCCGGCAGCACTTTGCCCTTGTGGCCCCTGACCTGCGTCTTAAGCACGCGCGCATGCGCGAAGCTCGCTTCTCGTTTTTGCGCGCCACCTACTACCGATGGGCGCAGGTCTGGCCAGAGCTGTGCACTGACCTTGCTGGGGCACCGCGCGTCCTCGCGGTAGGGGATCTCCATGTCGAGAACTTCGGCACCTGGCGGGATGCCGAGGGAAGGCTTGCCTGGGGCGTGAATGATTTCGACGAGGCATGGCGGTTGCCCTACACGCATGACCTCGTGCGCCTCGCCACCAGCGTCGCGATCGCGATCTCTGAGACCCGACTGCGGATCGACTTCCCGGTGGCCGCTGAGACAATTCTCGAAGGCTACAGCGCTGGCCTGGCGGAAGGGGGAGCGGCATTCGTGCTCTCCGAGCACCACGGCGCATTGCGTGACATGGCCCTCCAGCGCCTTCGCGACCCCGAGCGGTTCTGGGAGAAACTGGACGCGTTGCAAACCTACCGCGGCCAACTGCCGAGAGGGGCAGCGAAAGCCCTTGCGGAGGTATGCCCCGAGAGTGCGAGCGGCGAGCGCGTTGCGCGGCGCGTGGCGGGGCTCGGGAGTCTCGGGAGACCACGCTTCGTTTGGCTTGCGAATTGGCAAGGCGCGCGGATTGCGCGGGAGGTCAAGGCCGCGGCGCCATCCGCGTGCTACTTCGCGGAGGGCGGCGGAGGTAGGGCTCCGATCCAGTACGACAAGATCGTGAAAGGGGCGATTCGCAGCGCAGATCCCTTCCTGGCATGCCCGGGACGCTGGGTGGTGCGTCGCCTTGCCCCCGACTGCACGCGCATTGACCTGGCGGACCTCCCCGATCAGCGCGACGAGCTGCGTTTGGTGCGCGTGATGGGCTTCGAGACCGCCAACGTGCACCTTGGAACGGCCAAACCGCGCATGCTCCTCGCGGACCTGAAGCGACGCCCACGGTCCTGGCTGAGGCGCGCGGCGCTGGTCATGGCCGACCAGGTGGAGCGAGACTGGAGCGCCTTTCGCAGGGCGGCCCGGCCTTGAGGGCGGGCGCGGGAGAGCCCCGCGGTCGGTCCCAACCAGGGCTTTGGGATTTCTTCATTTCGAGCTTGTCTCCTCCCGGGGCCTCGGGTATTACCGCCGCGATCCAAATCCGGTCGTCGCGTACCGCCCCCAAGGTGCTCGGCTTGGTCCGTCCACGGATCTCTTCTCGCGACTGAGAGGAGGGCGATGAGAGTTCTCCAGGTGGGTCTCGGCCGCTTCGGGCAGAGCCACTTACGCTGCTGGCGCAAGCTGGCTGTCGACCTTCGGGTGTGCGACCGCGACCCCTCGCGCCTTGCCGCGCTCGAGGAGCCGTCCTCCCCCGATTGGCGGGCTCTCCTCGATGAGGCGGAGTGTGTGGACGTG
>Ga0074045_10004243_pt1 | contig 12729 bp, 13 predicted proteins | sample BogForMeECP23OM2_FD_94442 | JGI IMG/M metagenome (GOLD analysis project Ga0074045, IMG submission 94442) | Bog forest soil microbial communities from Calvert Island, British Columbia, Canada - Bog Forest MetaG ECP23OM2 | ecosystem: Environmental > Terrestrial > Soil > Wetlands ... | reverse complement strand
GATATACCCGATTGATTAGTTATGCCTATAAGCAGAAATCCTTTGCTCCTGAGTTCTCCAAGGCTTTCAATCCCGGGCAGTATCTCGAAGTCCTTCCAGTCTCCAAGATAGCCTGTGTCTTTGCACAGGGTGCCGTCCCTGTCAAGAAATACTGCCCGGTTCCTGGGAAGTATTTCTTTAATCCTGAAAAAAACCTCTTCTGAAGTAACAGTGTGCATGCATCTCAGGTCTTTTGTTGCACAATTTCGCTTAAAGCACGGACTGCATGAAAACTCCTTTTTTATTGCGCTGTGACCTTCAGCCACAGGGCCTGTAAGTTCAGGGTTGGTAGAACCGAATATGGCCAGTGTGGGAGTGCCGACTGCACATGCTATATGCATGGGTCCTGAATCATTAGTAAGCATTACATCACATTCGGCAATCAGCGCCGTAAGTTTTCTGAGCGACGTCTTTCCTGCGAGGAAGAGCTTGCCTTCAGGGATGAGCTTGTCTATCTCATGCGCAAGCGCAGCTTCTTTTTCGCTTCCGAAAATTACCGCGCTTCCGCCGGTATCTCTTTTGAACCAGTTTGCCACTTCAGCAAAACTTGCGGGCAGCCAGCGCTTTGAAGAGCCAAAAGTTGCGCCAGGGTTGACTCCCAGTATAGGCCTCCGCAACCATGACAGATCTGCGCGGGCACTCAATAGCTCGTCGGGAGACAGGTGGATTACAGGCTCTTCAAAGTCAGCGGTGATGCCTGCCCTGCGAAGAAGATTCAAATAGTACTCGATATGGTGCATCTTGCGGTCATCTCCATTAAAAGGAATGGCATCTGTAAGAAGAAAGCCTCTTCCGTCCCTGTTGTAACCAATCCTCCTTGGGATACCGGCAAGCCAGGCAATCAGCGCAGCGTCAAAAGCGTTCTGCAGAAGGATTGCCATAGAGAACTTCTTGTGGCGTAGCATTCCGGCAAGCCTGAGTTTCCCCGCAAAGCCGGTGAATTTCTCAGTATAGGCGACAACTTCGTCGATATCGGGATTCTCTTCAAATAAAGGGATAACAGCAGGTTTGACAAGCAGACTTATTATTGCTCCGCGGTATGCCTTTCTCAAAGCCCGCAAAGCAGGCATGGTCATAACAGCGTCGCCTATCCAATTGACACCTCGAACGAGAATGCGATAAGACATATTGTTAGTTTACCACTGGCATGAACATTACCACAACAAAGCCATTTCCGGTATTCGTGGTATTATATAACACGGTGAGTGAGCCCTTTTTTAATAAAGTAACGATTCTCGGCGTCGGCTTGATCGGCGCTTCATGTGCGCTAGCCCTCAAAAGCCGGGGGCTTTGTAAAACAATCCTGGGTTTCGGCAGGAAAGAAACAAATTTAATTCAGGCAAAAGAACAGGGCATAATAGACGAATACAGCCTTGAAGCCGCGGATTCCTGCAAGAATGCCGATCTCGTTATATTGTCTGCCCCGGCAGGTTCATTTAAGAAACTTTTGTACAGTGTACGGGACGCTTTAAAGAAAAACTCACTTGTAACTGATGTGGGAAGTGTAAAAGGCCCGCTCGTACCCGCACTCGAAGCCATGATGCCTGAAGGTGTTCATTACATCGGGTCACATCCCATAGCAGGAAGCGACAGCTCAGGTATCGCCAATGCCAGTGCAGACCTTTTTTACGGGACCAGGTGTCTGGTCACTCCCACATCGCGTTCAGACGAAAAAGCGATCAGAAAAATCATTTCCCTGTGGGAATCATTCGGCTCAAATGTCGAGATTATGGACCCGATGATGCATGATGAGATTTATGCCGCTGCAAGTCATCTTCCGCATCTTCTTGCGTATGCTCTGGTGAACACGGTTGCCGATACTAATGCCGCATATTTACAATATGCGGGGTCAGGATTTAAGGACACAACGCGGATAGCTCTCAGTTCTCCTGAGCTGTGGAGGGATATCGTGCTTCTCAACAGAGAGAATCTTGTGGCATTGATAGAGAGCCTGGAGTGCAATCTGGAGATGGTTGCCTCGCTGATTAAGAATGCCGATGCCGAAGGTCTGGAGCGTGAATTCTCAAAAGCACAGTTGTTTAGAAGCACAATAAAGTAATAATGCACAGGCCCGGACTGGTACACAAATTATGAAAAACGCCGGATTAAAAAAGAGCCATGGACTGAAGGGCGAACTGTCCCTGCCTCCCGACAAGTCAATCTCTCACAGGGCTGTCATGTTTGCCTCCATAGCCGGAGGCATGAGTACGATCAGGAACTTTCTGAAAGCTGAAGATCCATTGAGCACCATAAATGCTTTCAGAATGCTGGGAGTCGAAATTCTGACAGAAGACCGTGAAAGCGAGTCCAAAGTTTTGCGGGGTGCCTGCCATGTGACTGTAAAAGGCAAAGGACTTTACGGACTCAAAGAGCCCCAGGACGTAATTGACTGCGGCAACTCAGGCACAACTGTCCGGCTTATCAGCGGCATCCTCGCAGGCAGCCCTTTTTTTTCAGCGCTTACAGGCGACGCTTCTCTCAGGCAAAGGCCGATGGCGCGGGTTATTGAGCCGCTGCAGGCAATGGGCGCTGACATCCGTGGCAGGAACAGAGATACGTGTCTGCCAATGGCTATCAAGGGAGGCAAACTCAAGGCGCTGCACCATGAAATGCCGGTAGCATCAGCTCAGGTTAAATCATGCCTTATTCTGGCAGGGCTTTATGCCGACGGTGTGACATCCATATCAGAGCCGTTTAAGTCTCGCGACCATACGGAAAAGATGCTGGCTTCGATGGGAGCAAATATTGAAGCCGCAGGACCCGGCGGGCCTTTAAGAATTACCGGCGGCTCTGAACTTAAAGCATTTGACATAACCGTACCAGCCGATTTTTCATCTGCTGCCTTTTTTATGGCTGCGGCTCTCATTGTGCCTGGTTCAGAGCTCCTGATAAAAGGCGTTGGCATTAACCCCACAAGAACCGGCTTTATTGATGTGGCAAGAGATATGGGCGCACCTGTAGAGTTACTCGACAGCCGAGTAATGTCCGGTGAGACTATTGCTGACATTTATTGCAAAAATGCAGGAGCGCTTAAGGCAGTAAGACTAACCAAAGAGGATATCCCCGCGATCATTGACGAATTCCCCATCCTGTGCGTACTCGCTTCTCAGGCAGAAGGTATTACCGAAATACGGGGCGCAGAGGAACTTAGAGTAAAGGAATCAGACAGGATCATGGCGATGTCGATGGAACTCGGCAAACTCGGAGTAACGATTGAGGAATATCCTGACGGGATGGCAATAAAGGGCAAATCCGTATTAAAGGGCGCCATCGTAGACAGCCACGGGGATCACCGGATAGCAATGTCCCTGGCTATTGCCGCTCTCATTGCAGATGGGGCAACAGTTATCAATGACACCTCCTGCGTAGATATCTCATTCCCCGGCTTTTTTGAAACACTACAGGCTATAGGAAAAGAATGAACATGAGAAGATGTGATGTTGAGTGGTTGAGCAAATTACCACCTGAATTTCACAGCTTCACAAGTTCTCAGCGTCTCATCTCCGGGAATATTGCCTATGGCCTATCGCCTGTTTTTTAAAGCCAACCTACCCGTCTTTCCGCTAATATTTCGCGCTCTCTTTCAGAAACAAAGCGGACAATCATACTCCTGATCCTTTCGTCCATAGCAACATATCTCAAAGCAACCCGGCAATAGCGTCTGTAAGGTTCGACACGAACTACTTCTCCATAAATCAGCAGCGGTTTTCCCGAATCCTTTTTGAACATTACTATTAGTCCTGCAATGTCGCCCAGTTTGTAAAACTCATCTGATTCGAACGCAATGCCGGCACTGCTTATATCCACTCGTTTTAATGTTTCAACAGACCATGAGTTTACTGATGTAAAAGGCAGTATTTTACAGGAGATGTTTGACCTCTCATCCTGGGGAACAAGACCGCTGACAAGGTGGATATAGGCATCAACTCTTAAAAAATCCCTGTCACTTTTCGACTTTGGGCCGACGCCGTCGGCAATTTTCTTTTCTTCTTGTCGTTCTTTTTTTTTCATAATATCTTCCTTAAAATCACTATGAAGAATACATGTTTATTGTCAAACATTTTCACTGAGAGTTATGGTATTATCTCACTGTTCTATTTTAATGCAAGATTATTATGAAATAAAGAGGACTCAGTTTTCTCTGCGTCTTTGTGCCTGCTGCGGCTGTGTTTGAAGAGATGAATTTTTTGAAGAGGAGAGAGAATATGAACTCTGTAAAAGTCGGCATTATCGGGGGCTCCGGCATGGACGACCCCCGCATTATGAAAGGCAGCAAAAAAAAGAAAATATCCACGCCTTATGGCAGTCCGTCTTCGCCGCTGACTATAGGAACTATAAACGGAGTTGACGTTATTATCCTGGCAAGGCACGGCAAAGATCATTCAATATATCCATCAGGCGTTAATTACAGGGCCAACATTTATGCTCTCAAAAAGGAAGGTTGCACGCATATTCTTGCCACGACTGCCGTTGGGTCTCTCAGAGAACGGATTAAACCGGGCGATTTCGTCTTTGTCGATCAATTCATAGATTTTACAAAACACAGACCTCTGACTTTTCATGATGAGAAAGTAATCCACACACCCATGAGCGAGCCTTTTTGCCCCAACCTGAGATCTCTTCTCATTGCCTCGGCGAAGGAGCTTGAGTTTGAATGCCATAAGAAAGGCACAGTCATAACTATTGAAGGGCCTCGCTTCTCGACCAAAGCTGAATCGCATATGTTCAGAAAACTGGGGGCCGATGTCATAAATATGTCAACGGTGCCTGAAGTCATCCTCGCAAGGGAGACGGGTATCTGCTACCAATCAATTGCAATGTCCACAGATTATGACTGCTGGAAAGAAGGAGAAGAAGCGGTCACATGGGAGATGGTCAATGCCATAATGACAAGAAATGCGGAAAACGTAAAAAAACTGCTTATCGCAACTGTCGGCAAAATTAAGCTTACAGACTGCGCATGCATTAAATAGGAGAGGAGGAAAGCTCATGCCCATAAAATCAAAAATACGGACCATACCGGACTATCCTAAAAAAGGAATAATGTTCAGGGATATTACTACCCTCATCAAAGACCCGGTTGGATTCAGGCTGGCTATAGACAGCCTCACCCAGCATTATATTAGCGGGGATGTAGTGTTCGATATTATTGCTGGTATAGAATCGAGAGGTTTTATTATCGGGGGAGCTTTATCTTATACGCTTGGCAAAGGGTTTATTCCGATCAGAAAAGCAGGCAAACTTCCTGCGGAAACAGTTCGACATGAGTACGCCCTGGAGTATGGTACCGATGTATTGGAGATACATAAAGATGCCCTCGAAAAAGGTACCCGGGTGTTGCTGGTAGATGACCTTCTTGCTACAGGGGGGACAGTTCTGGCAGCAGCGTCACTTATTGAAAAATTGGGAGGCATCATAACCGGAATGGCATTTATTGTCAATCTCCCCGATGTCGGCGGATCGGAAAAGCTAACGGCAAAAGGTTATAAGCTATTTTCTCTCACGGAATTTGAAGGAGAATAAAAAAACAAGGCTATAGGCAGTAGGCCCAAAAACAAAGAAAACATATTTTTTTTATGAGTTAACCATAGCCTATCACCTATGACCTACAGCCTGTGTTTTAATTATGAAAAAAGTTATTGCGATCGATGGGCCTTCAGGTTCAGGTAAAAGCACTATATGCAGAAGACTTGCAGAGCGGATTGGATTTGAGTTCCTTGATACCGGCGCGCTCTATCGGGCAGTAGCACTTCACTTAAGGCAGAACAATCTTACGGCTGACAGCAGTGACGCCGAAATTCAGAGTGCGTTGAGTGGTGTATCTGTTTTTTTTAAAAACGGTCTGGTTTTTTTGTGCAACAGGGATGTATCCCAGGCGATAAGAACTCCCGAAGCCGGACATTATGCTTCTGTTTTTTCCGCTCGAAAACCGGTAAGAGACTTTCTTCTTCAGATTCAGCGTGACGCAGCACTTCACAATGATATAGTCGCGGAAGGAAGAGATATGACCAGCGTCGTTTTTCCTCATGCATGGATAAAATTTTATCTCGATGCGTCAGAAGAAAGCAGGGCGCAGAGGAGATATCTGCAGTTGAAGGAAAAGGGGATGTCGGTAACAATGCAGGAAGCTTTGAAGGATGTGCGCGAAAGGGACTTGCGGGACAGCAGGCGGGATATCGCGCCGCTTAAACGGGCTGAAGATGCAATTTATATCGACACCACCCTGATGAGTCTTGAGGAGGTTACAGCAGCCATCCTGAAAGCGGTGTTGGAGGGTTAGAGGGTCAGAGGTTGACCCTCCAACCTAACGCCTTGAAAAATCTGTACAAAATTCTGTATCCTAAAAACATGAGCAATCAGTTAAAAATTATTACGGCCAAGAGGGCTGGTTTTTGTTTCGGTGTAGAAAGGGCGGTGGATATGGCGTTTATCACCGCGCAGAACAGCAGTAACGTTTACACTCTGGGACCAATAATCCATAATCCGCAAGTCATCGACAAATTAAGGTCCGAGGGGGTGGAGCCTATTTCAACTATTGAAAGCCGCGACATCAAGGTGCTTATCATTCGAACACATGGTGTCCCGCGCGAGGTTTTGGAAACGTTGAGCCGAAAAAAATTTAGAGTCATTGACGCAACTTGCCCTTTTGTGAAAAAGGCTCAGCAATATGCTAAACTTTTAAATGAAGCGGGATATCAGGTTGTTATTGTAGGCGACGAGGAACACCCTGAAGTTAAAGGGCTGATGAGCTATGCCGGTAACGACGTGGTCGTGATCAATCGCGCTAAGATGCTCCCAAAGCTTAAAAACAAGGTTGGCGTAGTAGTGCAAACTACGCAGCCCCTGTCGCTTTTAAAAGAAATTATGCTTGACATGCTTGAACATATCAAGGAAATTAAAGTGTTTAACACAATTTGCAATTCCACTTCGCTCAGGCTTAAAGAGACGAAGACAATGGCAAAGGCGGTAGATATGGTGCTTGTCGTAGGCGGCAAGAACAGCGCAAACACGACGCAGCTTGCCACTCTCTGCACTTCCATGTCCGTTCCTACATATCATATAGAAACTGCCTCTGAAATAAGGGAGGAATGGTTTTCCTGTGTGCGAAGCGTCGGCATAACCGCAGGGGCTTCGACTCCTGACTGGATCATCAAAGAGGTGGAAGAGAGAATTAAAGCTAGAGGAGGAAGGGCGCCGAATGGACACCCAAACAAAGGAAGAAACAAAAGAACTCGAAAAACTCTATGCTGAAACGCTTCACCGGGTAGAAAGGGGCGGCATCACAAAAGGACGCATTATTGCCGTCAAAAGCGATACGGTCGTAGTGGATGTAGGATACAAGTCAGAAGGCATTATCCAGGCTTCGGAATTTACGGAAAACGAACTCGTCAGTCTGGTAGAAGGCACTGAAATAGATGTCTTTGTCGAGAGAATAAACGATGAGGAAGGAGTTGTTATCCTTTCAAAGGATAAGGCGCTTAAAATCAGATGTATTGAGAGACTGATCGCCGCCCATAATAACAATGAACAAATCGAGGGCAGAATCACGGAGAAAACAAAGGGAGGATTGTTTGTGGAAGTAATGGGCTCGACAGCATTTCTGCCGGCTTCCCAGATAGACATTAAAGGGGTAAAGGATCTTGATGCCTATATCGGCAAGGTCGTTCCACTTAAGATACTAAAGCTGGTTATTCAAAAGAGTCCATTCGGTCAAACACCCGGACTTTCCATGATCGTGTCACGGAGAGCCATCATTGAAGAAGAAAAAAACAAAAAGAAAAAGGAAACACTTAAAGTCCTTAAAGAGAACGCAATTTTATCGGGCACTGTAAAAAACATCACCGACTACGGGGTTTTTGTAGATTTGGGCGGTATAGATGGCCTGCTTCATATATCCGACATCTCCTGGAGGAGAGTGACTCATCCTTCCGAGTTTTTCTCTGTTGGAGATACAGCATCCTTTATTGTGCTTAAATATGATGAGCAGTCTCAGAAAGTTACTCTGGGATATAAACAAAAAATATCCGATCCCTGGCTTGCAGTTGAAGATAAATATCATGCCGGTATGAAAATTAAAGGGAAAGTGGTTACAGTTGCCGATTATGGTGTATTCCTCGAAATTGAAGAAGGACTCGAGGGCCTTGTGCATGTTTCAGAACTGGATTGGGCGCCCCGTCTCAAGCATCCATCCAAGTATGTTTCAGTCAACGACGAGGTGGAGGCAGTAGTACTGACCATTAGCAAAGAAGAAAGGCGGCTCTCTCTGAGTATCAAACAGCTCCATCCAAAACCGTGGGAGTTGGTGGGCAGGCAGTACAAAGTTGGCGACAGGATTACGGGAAAAATCAAGACCCTTACCGACTTCGGGGCCTTTATCAGACTTCCGGAAGGAGTGGACGGAATGATTCACATTTCCGACCTGTCATGGACAAAACATATAAAACACCCTTCGGAAGAACTCAGGAAAGGCCAGAAGATAGAAGCTGTCGTTCTTAGTCTTGACCCGGCAAAAGAACGGATGGCTCTCGGCGTCAAACAGCTGATGCCGGACCCATGGCAAAATGAGATACCTGCAAAATTCAAACTGGGCTCTGAGTTTGAAGGCAAGATTTTAAGGATTACTGATTTCGGCATGTTTGTAGAACTGGAAAACGGCGTTGAGGGGCTCATATATTCCTCGGAGATAGATAAATCCAGGGATTTAAAAGAAAGCGATACGGTAAAAGTCAGAATCATAAAAATGAATGTCGAGGACAGAAAAATAGGCCTCAGCATGAAAAATCTCAAAACACGTGAAAGCTAAGAAGATTTGCATAATTATAGCGCTGTTTTTCCTTTTTCTGATTTTTTTGAGTTCTGTATTAACTCTATTTAGCAGTAAGGTTTCTTTCGGCGGCAAAGTGGCGCTTGTAAGAATAGAAGGTCCTATTATCGAAGCAAAATCGATTGTTGAAGATATTAACGAACATGTGAAAAATACCGCAGTAAAAGCTATTGTTCTAAGAGTCAACAGCCCGGGGGGCGGAGTGGTTGCGTCCCAGGAGATATATGAGGCTGTGAAGAAGGCTGCAGGTCAAAAGAAAGTTGTGGTTTCCATGGGCGCTCTTGCAGCATCCGGCGGTTATTATATTTCTGCTCCTGCAACCAGGATCATAGCCAACCCGGGAACAATTACCGGCTCTATCGGGGTAATTATGGAAGTTCCCAACATAAAAGGGCTTCTGGACAAAGTCGGCGTAAAATCAGAAGTAATCAAGAGCGGCAGGTATAAGGATATGGCGTCCCCTTTCAGAGGCATGGGAAAAGAAGAACGTGATATCCTGCAAGGTGTTATGGATGATGTTCATGCACAATTTATCAGCGCTGTAGCCGCGGGGAGAAAGATGCCTGAGGAGGAAGTGAGAAAAATTGCCGACGGCCGAGTATTTTCGGGAAGACAGGCAATTAAGGCGGGACTTGTAGATGAACTGGGTGACCTGGATTACACGGTTAGAACAGCTGCAAAGATGGCGGGGTTGAAGGGGGAGCCCGAAGTAATAACCAAGAAGGAAACTAATCACCTCCTTGACCTTTTCAGCAGCCAGATACACGAGACTGTTTCAAGGATAATGCCGACAGCGGAACTGAAATATATGTACGCTCCATAAAAATACAGTCAATAAGCGATAGGCTATGGGCCATGGGCAAAGATAAGAAATTTCTCTTTCTTTTACCCAGTGCCCATAGCCCGTAACCTATTGCCTGTTGCTAATAGCCATTTTTCAGGAGGAGACACATGACAAAATCTGTATTAATTGAAAAAGTGACGGAACGAATCGAAGGACTTACGAAAAAACAAGTCGAAACTATCATTAACACAGTATTCGATGGAATGAAAGATTCCCTCACGCGCAGTGAAAAAATAGAAATCAGAGGCTTCGGGAATTTCAGGATCAGGCAAAGAAATGCAAAGATTGCCAGAAATCCGAGGACCGGTGAAAAGGTTGAGGTGCCGGCGAAAAAGGTATTACATTTTAAACTGGGAAAACCTTTTCACGATGCGCTGAATGAGCAGGCTCAAGATAAGTAACCATTCCCGTATATGATGGGATGGCTTCTCTTCTGGAAATAAAGAACCTCTCGGTATTTTTTTCGGCTGATCATGGGCCTGTTAAGGTGGTATCGGATCTTTCCTTCGATATAAAAAAAGCCGAAGTCTTCGGTTTGGCCGGGGAAAGCGGCTGCGGCAAGAGCATTACGGCCTTATCTATACTGCGCATCCTGCCGCTCCATACGTTGGCAGTGGGACAAATCTTCTTCGAGGGTAAAGACCTTCACTCACTTGGTGAAAAGGAGATGAGGAAGATACGGGGTCAGGATATCTCTATGGTCTTCCAGGAACCCATGACTTCGCTTAATCCGGTTTTGACAGTCGGCTACCAGATAGCAGAGACGCTTATGGCCCATTTAAATTTATCCAAAAAAAAAGCTATGGAAAACGCAGTTGAATTAATGAGAGCGGTAAAAATACCAGCTCCTGACTCAAGGGTCGGGGATTACCCCCACCAATTGTCGGGAGGAATGCGGCAGCGTATTATGATAGCCATCGCCATAGCCTGCAACCCGTCGCTGCTAATAGCCGATGAGCCTACCACAGCTCTGGACGTAACCATTCAGGCGCAGATCCTCTCGCTTCTTCAGGAATTGAGGAAGGACAGGCATATGGCCATTCTTCTTATTACCCATGATCTTAGTATCATTTCCGAGCAGGCTGACAGAGTTGCAATCATGTACGCCGGAAGGATTATGGAGCTGGCTCCTGTAGAGGAACTCTTTGAGAAGCCTTCACATCCATACACTATCGGTCTCCTCGGCTCGCTTCCGGCCACCAAAGGAACACCCCTCAAACCCATAGCGGGCTCTGTTCCTTCTCCGGGCCACTTGCCGCGTGGATGTAAATTCGCGGACAGGTGTTTCGCGATGATTCCTCTTTGTGACGCAGCGGAGCCGGAATTGACGGAAGTTGCAGATAATCATTATGCGAGATGCATAAGGTGGAAAGAAGTTCATGACGGCTATATGGGTAATGGTGCCCCGGCATGATGACCGATCAAGGACAGGTAAATACCCATTTACTTGTTGTTGACTCAATCAAGAAGCATTTCCCGATAAAATCGACATCAGGGGAAGACGGCAAATGGCTGAAGGCTGTTGACGGCATAAACTTTGAAGTAAATAATAACTCTGTTTTTGCTATCGTCGGCGAGAGCGGCTGCGGTAAATCGACAGTGGCCAGAATGATATTGAAACTACTTAAGCCGACTGAGGGAAGAATTCTTTTTAAAGGTGAAAATATTGACGGTTTCAGTGGGGTGCGGCTCAAATGTTTCCGGAGGTCAGTGCAGATCGTATTTCAGGACCCTTTTGCATCGCTCAATCCCCGCATGAGAGTCATTGACACACTGTCAGAGCCTTTGAAGATCCACAAGATTCTTCCGGGGAATGACATTAAGGGAAGAGTGGTGCAGCTTTTGGAACAAGTGGGTCTGAGTAATGACGCATTATACCGGTATCCTCATGAATTCAGCGGTGGGCAACGCCAACGTATATGCATTGCACGGGCGCTTGCACTTTCACCGGAATTGATAATTGCCGATGAACCGCTTTCAGCACTGGATGTTTCAATCCAGGCACAAATACTGAATCTCTTCCATGAGATACGGAAGACCTCTGCAATAGCTTTTATTCTAATCAGCCATGATTTAAGGGTCGTCCGTTATTTCAGCGATGAAGTTGCGGTTATGCACTCCGGCAAAATTGTCGAACAGGCTAAAACCGAAGACTTGTTCAACTCACCCGGGCATCCCTATACAAAGTTACTGCTGTCTTCCGCTCCCAAACTCAAATACAGCAGGCAGTAAGAAGCAAGCAGTAAGCAGCAAAATAAAAGTTTTCTTTACTGCTTACTGTATATTGCAACTTCCTGCTGTTTAGCTGCGAACTGCTTACTGCCAACTTCTTACTGTTTTACCCCCTGCTTCATCAATTCATCTATCTTCCTGACTATTGCCGGATCAGTCCAGTCTTCTTCCCCGAAATACCTCTCCACAATCACACCTTTCTTATCAATAAGAAAGCTTGTCGGCAGCACGAAGACTTTATATAGGGACCTTGACACCTTCAGGCCGTCATCCATCAATACGGTGAAGTCAGCCGTATGTTTTTTGAGAAAATCCCTGACAGACGAATATGAACGGTCAGTTGATAAGGCAATAATTGAGAATTTTCTGTCCTTAAACTGGCGAACCAGCTTATTCATGGAAGGTATCTCATCTTTGCATGACGGACACCAGGTAGCCCAGAAGTTCAGAAGAACCACATTGCCTTTATATGAAGCAAGGGAGAATGTTCTGCCATCCATATCTTTTAATTTAAAGTCAGGTGCCAGGCTATTAGCGAGTTTATCTACGTCATAGGGAGAGGGTGGCTCCCCATAAGCGGAAGGCAGCAAACAGAAGGCAATAAGCGGTAAAAAGCAGGCAGCATACAATAAACAGAGAGAGAATGATCTCTTACTTTCTATGATAAGATTACTTTCACACTTCATTATTTATCCTCCTCTTCTGTCTACTCGTATTGTCAAAACTTAACCACAGAGAACACAGAGAAATTCTTTAATAGCAACAAATTAAGCATCATCACTGCGACCTC
>Ga0074045_10004242_pt1 | contig 12731 bp, 13 predicted proteins | sample BogForMeECP23OM2_FD_94442 | JGI IMG/M metagenome (GOLD analysis project Ga0074045, IMG submission 94442) | Bog forest soil microbial communities from Calvert Island, British Columbia, Canada - Bog Forest MetaG ECP23OM2 | ecosystem: Environmental > Terrestrial > Soil > Wetlands ... | reverse complement strand
CGGCGGGCGCCGACCTCGACTGGTTTCGACCACGAGGAGGCGGAAAACTTCGAGGACGCCGAGCAGCTGCGTGACTCGAATACGCCGGAGAATGAGCTGCTGGGCAGAGAAATCGCGAACACGGTCAACAAGGCGATGGACGCGCTGCCCGACGACCTGCGCACAGCGATCACGCTGCGCGAGATCGAGGGTTTGAGCTATGAAGAGATTGCCAACGTGATGAATTGTCCGATTGGCACCGTGCGCTCCCGGATCTTTCGGGCGCGTGAAGCGATCGCAGCGGAGCTGCGGCCGCTACTGGGGACTGACAAGGACCGGAGATGGTAATGGGCAAATTCCACGCTGGGCCGGAGTTGACGCCGGAGGAAATTTCGTTGTGGATGGATGGTGAGCTCGATGCCGAGCGCAGCGCGCGCGCCTGCGACGGCTGTCGCGAGGCCGCGCCGATGGCAATCTGGGAACACTACCACCAGATCGGCGACTACCTGCGCGGATGCGGCGCCATCGCGCCGGGCTTCCGCGAACGCTTTGCCGCGCGCCTGAGCGCCGAGCCGACGGTGCTCGCGCCGCCGCGGCTGCGACCGACGCCGACCGCCGTCGCCTGGGCGCTGGCCGCGAGCGTCGCTGCCATCGGCGTGGTCGGCTGGGTGGCGCTGACGACCATGTCGGTACCGCCGGCCGCGGTCACGACCGCGCAGCAGGCCGCGGCGGTACGCGCTGCCGACGTGCGCCGTCCGGTGGTCAACGAATACCTGCTGGCGCACCAGGAGTACTCGCCGACGACGGCGATCCAGGGTGTGCGGCCGTATCTGCGCGCAGTAGCCGCCGACACGCCGGATGCGCCGGAGTAACCGCGTCGCCGCGGCAGCCTCCGGCCGCGTGGCCCCGCGCGGGGCTTGCGCGGCGCTGGCCGTCGCGGCGCTGCTCTGGTGGTCGAACGCGCTAGCCGACGACGCGGCCGACTGGCTGCAGCAGGCCGCCACCGCGGCGCGCCAACTCACCTATGCTGGAACGCTGCTCTATCAACACGACGGGCGGGTCGAAACCTCGCGCGTCATCCACATGGTCGACGCGCGCGGCGAGCACGAGAAGCTGTTCAATCTCGACGGTCCGGCACGCGAAGTGATCCGCAACAACGAGGAGGTTCGCTGCTACTACCCGGATGCGAAGATCATCCGCATCGAGCCGCGAACCTACCGCAACGCCTTCCCGTCGCTGCTGCCCCAGCAGCTCGATACGCTCACCGAGTACTACAATTTTCGCAAGGCGGAGACAGCGCGCATTGCCGGCTTCGAGACGCAGGCGTTCGTGTTCGAGCCGAAAGACGGCATGCGCTACGGGCACAAGCTGTGGGCTGATCTGGGCTCCGGCCTGCTGCTCAAGGCGCAGCTGCTCAACGAGCATAACGTGCCCATCGAGCAATTCGTCTTCACCGACCTCCAGATCGGCATCAAGATCGAGCGCGACACCGTGCGACCGACCTACCGCCCGCCGCCCGCGGACTGGGAGACGCGCATGTCCCTGCCCGGCGACGTGGTACAGCAGGACACCGGCTGGCTGGTGAAGGATCTGCCGCCCGGGTTCTCCAAGATCGTCGAGGGCTACCGCACGCTGCGCGGCAAGGTGGGGCCGGTCGCGCACCTGGTCTTTTCCGACGGGCTAGTCGCGGTGTCCGTGTTCGTCGAACCCATGCCGCAGGCGCCACAACCGATCGGCTCGTCGCAGCAGGGCGGCATCAACGTCTACAGCCGCCAGATGGACGAACACCTGGTGACCGTGCTGGGCGAGACGCCCGGCGCGACCGTGCGCCAGATCGGCGATTCCGTCGCCCACCGCTAGCGACGCCAGCGCATCACGTATCCGCTTCAAGACCAAGACCAGGAAGGCAGCATGAAACTTCGCATATGGACAGTCGTCGGTGCACTCGTCGGCGCCACCACCCTTTTTGCGCCCGCGATTGGCGCGCAACCCGGCCGGGGCTTGCCCGACTTCACCGAGCTCTACGAACAGCAGGGACCGACGGTGGTGAGCATCGATGTCACCCAGACGGTGCGCCGATCGCAATTGCCGGATCTGTCCGAAGACGATCCGTTCTACGAATTCTTCCGCCGCTTCGGACAGGTCCCGCGCGGTCGTGAGCGCCCGCGCGACCTGGAGCAGCAATCGGTCGGATCCGGCTTCATCCTCTCTTCAGACGGCTACGTGCTGACCAATGCGCACGTGGTCGACGACGCGAGCGAAGTGCTCGTGCGGCTCACCGACAAGCGCGAATTCAAGGCCAAGGTCATCGGCAGCGATAAACGCAGCGACGTGGCGGTGCTCAAGATCGATGCCACGGGCCTGCCCAAGGTGACCATCGGCGACCCGGACAAGCTCAAGGTAGGCGAGTGGGTTGCGGCAATCGGCAAGCCATTCGGGCTGGAGAACACGATCACCGCCGGCATCGTCAGCGCCAAGGGGCGCGAGTTGCCGAACGAGAACCTGGTGCCTTTCATCCAGACCGACGTACCGATCAACCCGGGCAATTCGGGCGGGCCGCTGTTCAACTTGCGCGGCGAGGTCATCGGCATCAACTCGCTCATCTACAGCCGTACCGGCGGCTACATGGGCCTCGCATTCGCCATTCCCATCGACGTCGCCATGAACGCGGTGAAGCAGATCCAGGACAAGGGTCGGGTGACGCGCGGCCGCATCGGCGTGCAGATCCAGGAAGTGAGCAAGGAGACGGCCGAAGCCTTCGGGCTGCCGAAGGCTACCGGGGCATTGGTCAATTCGGTTGAAAAAGGCAGCCCGGCCGAGAAGGCCGGTGTCGAGGCGGGCGACATCATCCTCAAGGTCGATGGCAGGACCGTCAATTCCTCCACCGAGTTGCCGCGCATCATCACCCAGGTCAAGCCGGGTACCAAGGTCGCGCTGCAGGTCTGGCGCAAGGGCGCGACCAAGGACCTGACGGTCACGGTTGCCGAGCTCAAGGACGACGAGGCGCCGCGTACCGGGCGCAACGAAGCGCCGAGCAAGGAGAAAGCCAAACCCAACCGCATGGGCCTGGTGCTCGTCGACCTGACCGAGGAGCAGAAGAAAGAACTCGAGATCAAGAACGGCGTGCTCATCGAAGACATCAGCGGCAACGCCCACGGCAACATCCAGCCCGGTGACGTGATCCTGGCCGTGATCAACAAGGGTGCGACCATCGACGCCAAGAGCGCCGATCAGGTCAACGCGCTCGTGGCCAAACTCGACAAGGGTGCCGCGGTAACGTTCCTGTTGCGCCGCGGCGACCAGCAGTTCTATTCGAGCGTCAAGATCAATGGCGGCGGCGGCGAATAGACCGCGGCGGCTGACCCTGCTGGTGCGCGCCTACTGCCATCTTTGCGACGAGATGCGCACCGCGGTGGCACCCTTGGCCGCGGCCGCAGGCTGCGCCATCGAGGAGCTCGACATCGATGCCTACCCGGCGCTCGAGGCGCGCTGGGGCAGCCTGGTGCCGGTGCTGCTCGCCGACGAGCGCGAGCTCTGTCATTTCCGCTTCGACCACGCGGCGTGGTCCGCCTGTTTTGTCGCGGCCGGGCCGTCGGTCGCCGGCGGCGAGAGTCGCACGGCGGGACGGCTTTTCGGCTAAAATTCGACCTTTGCCGCTGCGCCGCCCTGCGGGCTGTCAGCGGACAACGGATTGCAAGGCTGAGGGCACCGGGTGCGGTGCCCTTCGCGTTTCATGGACAACGTCCGCAACTTTTCCATCATCGCGCATATCGACCACGGCAAGTCGACGCTGGCGGACCGCTTCATCCAGCGCTGCGGCGGGTTGTCCGACCGCGAGATGGGTGAGCAGGTGCTTGATTCGATGGACCTGGAGCGCGAACGCGGCATCACGATCAAGGCCCAGACGGCGGCGCTGTCGTATACGGCGCGCGACGGCCGCAACTACAGCCTGCACCTGATTGACACACCGGGCCACGTCGACTTCGCCTACGAGGTTTCGCGTTCGCTCGCCGCCTGCGAGGGCGCGCTGCTCGTCGTCGACGCCTCGCAGGGCGTCGAGGCGCAGACCGTCGCCAATTGCTATACCGCCGTCGAGCAGGGCGTGGTGGTGGTTCCCGTACTCAACAAGATCGATCTGCCTTCCGCTGACCCCGAGCGCGTCATCGCCGAGATCGAGGACATCATTGGCATTCCGGCGCAGGACGCGGTGCGCGCCAGCGCCAAGACCGGAGAGGGCGTCGACGATATCCTCGAGGCGGTGATCGCCCGCATCCCGCCGCCGCAGGGCGATCCGGGCCGGCCGCTGCAGGCGCTCGTCATCGACTCCTGGTTCGACAACTACGTCGGCGTGGTGATGCTCGTGCGGGTAATGGAGGGAACCCTCAAGCCGCGGGAGAAGTTCCTGCTCATGGCCAGCGGCGCGACCTACAACTGCGATCAGGTCGGCGTGTTCACGCCCAAGGCCGTCGCCCGCGACGAACTCGCGGCCGGCGACGTCGGCTTCGTCACCGCGGGGATCAAGGAACTGCAATCGGCGCGCGTGGGCGATACGCTCACGCATGTGTCACGCCCGGCGGCGGGGCCGCTGCCCGGCTTCAAGGAGGTCAAGCCGCAGGTCTTCGCCGGCCTGTATCCGGTCGAAGCGAACCAGTACGAGGCGCTGCGCGACGCACTCGAGAAGCTGCATCTGAACGATTCCTCGCTGCATTACGAACCGGAGGTATCGCAAGCGCTCGGCTTCGGCTTCCGCTGCGGCTTCCTCGGGCTGCTGCACATGGACATCGTGCAGGAACGGCTCGAGCGCGAATACGACATGGATCTGATCACCACCGCGCCGACGGTCATCTACCAGGTGCGCTTGCGCGATGGCACCGTGGTCGAAATCGAGAACCCCGCCAAGCTGCCCGACCTGTCGCAGGTCGAGGAGATCCGGGAACCGATCATCACCGCCACCATCCTCGTGCCGCACGACTATGTCGGCCCGGTGCTGACTCTTTGCACCGAGCGGCGCGGCGTGCAGAAGAACCTGCAATATGTCGGCCGCCAGGTTGTGCTGTCCTACGAATTGCCCCTGGCCGAAGTGGTGATGGACTTCTTCGATCGGTTGAAATCGGTGTCCCGCGGTTACGCCTCACTCGACTACGAATTCAAGGAGTTTCGCAGTGCCGATGTGGTCAAGCTCGACATTCTCATCAACGGCGATCGCGTCGATGCACTGTCGGTCATGGTGCATCGCGCGGCGGCGCAATATCGCGGACGAGAAGTGGTTTCCAAGATGCGCTCGCTGATTCCGCGGCAAATGTTCGACGTCGCCATTCAGGCCGCCATCGGCGCACAGATCATCGCCCGCGAGACGGTCAAGGCGTTGCGCAAGAACGTGCTGGCGAAGTGCTACGGCGGCGACGTCACGCGCAAACGCAAGCTGCTGGAGAAACAGAAAGCCGGCAAGAAACGCATGAAGGCCGTCGGCAGCGTGGAAATCCCGCAGGAGGCGTTTCTCGCCATCCTTCAAACCGGCGAGAAATAAAGCCATGAATTTCGCACTCATCCTGTTCGTGCTCACCGTGCTCACCGGCGCCATCGCCCTGGCCGACCGCTGGGTTTTCGCCAAACGGCGCCCTGCGGATGCGCCCGAGCCGTGGTGGATCGAATATCCGAAGAGCTTCTTCCCGGTCCTGCTGATCGTGTTTCTGCTGCGCTCCTTTGTTGCCGAGCCGTTCAAGATCCCCAGTTCGTCGATGCGGCCCACGCTGGAAGTGGGCGATTTCATCCTGGTCAACAAGTTTGCCTACGGCATTCGCCTGCCGATCATCGAGAAAAAGATCTTTCCCACCGGCGACCCGCAGCGCGGCGACGTCATCGTCTTCCGCTACCCGGTCAATCCCTCGCAGGACTTCATCAAGCGCGTGATCGGCCTGCCCGGCGACCAGGTCGACTATCTCGACAAGCGGCTGACGGTCAACGGGGTGCCCCTGCCGCAGACCCCGGATGGGACCTATGGCTACCTCGAGGGACTGAGCTACGTCATGACCGAGAAGCGCATCGAGCACGCCGGCGCCCGGGAATACACCATTGCCGTTAATCCGGCCGCGCAGCCGGTCTATCCGCTCAACGTGCGATCGTTCCCCGGTAAGGAGAACTGCGTTTACAATGATCGCGGATTCAGCTGCAAGGTGCCCGCCGGTCAATACCTGATGATGGGCGACAACCGCGACAACAGCGACGACAGCCGGTATTGGGGCTTCGTGCCCGATGACCACATCCGGGGGCGGGCGTTCTTCATCTGGTTTAATTGGGACGACATCAGCAGCCTGGCGTTCAAACGCATCGGCAGCGGCATCCGCTGACGGGAGATGATATGCGAACTGGGGTAGGACAAAAGGGCTTCACGATCCTTGGCTTCATTTTTGTCGCCGCGGTGGTGCTGAGCGTGGCGATGATCGGCTTTCGCGTGCTGCCGTCGTACATCGAGTATTTCTCCGTGGTGAGGATCCTCAAGCAGACGCTCGATGCGGCGCCCGATGGCGAATCGTTGGCCCGGTTCCGCCGAGATTTCGATTTCAGGACCAGCGCCGATTACATCGACTCGGTGCGCGGCTCCGATGTCGAGCTGAGCAGAGAAGACAACCACATCGTCGCCAGCACGGATTGGACCAAGACGCTGCCCCTGGTCGGCAACGTGAGCCTGCTGCTCGAGTTTCACGCCTCGGCAAGCAAGTAGGAGCCGATGCGCCCGGACGCGCCCTGCACGGCGCTCGGCCATACCTTTCGCCGCCCGGAACTGCTGCGCCAGGCGCTCACGCATCGCAGCTTCGCCGCCGATCACAACGAACGGCTCGAATTCATCGGCGATGGCGTGCTCAATTGCACCATCGCCCTCATGCTCTACGACCGATTTCCGCAACTGCCCGAGGGCGACCTGTCGCGCATGCGCGCGAGCCTGGTTAACCGCGATACGCTGCACCGGCACGCCGTTGCACTCGGCCTCGGCACGGCGCTCAGGCTGGGCGAAGGCGAGATAAAAAGCGGCGGCGCCGCCCGACCGTCGATCCTCGCCGACGCGCTCGAGGCCGTGCTCGGTGCCATCCTTCTCGACGGCGGCTTTGCCGCCGCCTACGCCGCCATCGAACACATCTACGCGGCCGAGGTGGCGGGCGCTGCAACCGATGCGATTGCCAAGGATCCGAAGACACGGCTGCAGGAATGGCTGCAGCGGCGACGACTGCCGGTGCCCGAATACGCGATCGTCGCCGTCCATGGCGAGGCCCATCTGCAGACCTTCGAGGTCGCCTGTCGCATCACTGCGTTGCACATCGCGGCCACCGGCACCGGGGCGAGCCGCCGCGCCGCCGAACAGGCCGCCGCTGCACTGGCCTATGAACAAGCCCAGCGCACCTGATCGCATTGCCACGCCCCCGTTCCGCTGCGGTCAGGTGGCGATCGTGGGCAAACCGAGCGTAGGCAAGTCCACCCTGCTCAACGCGCTGGTTGGCGCGCGCATTGCCATCACCTCCAGGCGCCCGCAGACGACGCGCCACCGCCTGCGCGGAATACTGACCACGGCAGAGGCGCAATTCATCTTTGTCGACACGCCTGGCTTTCAGACGCGGCACCGCTCGCGCCTGAACGAACGCATGAACCGCACCGTGCGCGACAGCGTTGCCGATGTCGACGTCATTGTCGTGGTGCTCGAAGCGAAGGGGCTCACGCCCGCCGATCGCGAAGTGGTGGCGTTGTTGCCGAAGGCCGTGACGGCGATCGTGGCGGTAAACAAGGTCGACCGGCTGGCCGACCGCGAACGCCTTCTGCCTTTGCTCGCGGAAATCGCGACGCTGCACGAGTTCGCTGCCATTGTTCCGATCAGTGCAGAAAAGCACTGGCAGCTCGACGATCTGACACGAGCGATCGGGGCAAGTCTTCCGCCCGGACCGCCGCTCTACCCGGCGGAGGATTTGACCGACCGCGACGAACGTTTTCTGGCCGCGGAGTACGTGCGGGAGAAGATCTTCCGCCTGCTGGGCGAGGAACTGCCCTATGCCACCGCGGTGACGATCGACGGCTTTACCCACGAGGGCGAGCTGCGCCGCATCCAGGCCACGGTGCTGGTGGAAAAGGCCAGCCAGCGGGCGATCCTGCTCGGCAAGGATGGCGCGCGCATGAAATCCATCGCCACCGCCGCGCGCCGGGACATGGAGCGCCTGTTCGGCGGCAAGGTCTTTCTCGAAGTATGGGTGCGCGTGAGCGCGGGCTGGGCCGACGACGAACGCATACTGACGCGGCTCGGATACTAGCCATGCGCACGCCCCGCGAACGACGCGACGACGTACCGGCATTCGTTCTGCACACCTATGCCTACCGGGAAACGAGCGTCATCGTCGAGGCCCTGACCGCGACCTATGGTCGCGTCGCCCTGGTTGCTCGCGGCGTGCGCCGGCCGCGCTCCGAACTGCGCGGCGTGCTGCAGGCGTTCCAGCCGCTTACACTGTCATGGTCGGGCGCAGGGGAGCTCAAGACCCTGGTCAAGGCCGACTGGTGTGGCGGCCTGCCCCTGGTTGGCGGGTCGGCGCTGTTGTGCGGTTTCTACCTGAACGAGCTGTTGCTCAAGCTGCTCCCGCGCGAGGATCCGCACCTGCAGCTCTACCGCGCCTATGAGGCAACCTTGGGCCGCCTCGCCGGCGGCGCGGAGCAGGCGCCCGTGCTGCGCCAGTTCGAGCTCAAGCTCCTGGCCGAGCTCGGCTACGCGCTGCCGCTCACGCACGAGGCGGACACCGGGCGCCCGGTCGATCCCGCGGCGCGCTACTATTACGCCTTTGATCGTGGTCCGCGCAGCACGGTCGCGGAGCCCGGGCGACGCTATCCCCAGGTACGTGGCGCGACACTACTGGCACTTGCGCAACAGGATTTCACGGCACCGGAGGCAGGCGCGGAGGCGAAGCGACTCATGCGCGAGGTGCTCGATCATTACCTGGAACAGCGCACGATCGTCAGCCGCCGCGTCGTGCGTGATCTGCAGGCGCTGGACGAAGCGGCTGACAATGCACCGATGAGCGGCAGTGATCCATGATCGAGCTCGGCGTGAACATCGACCACGTTGCGACGCTGCGGCAGGCGCGCCGCACCTATGAACCGGATCCGGTCTGGGCAGCCGTCGAGGCGCACTTGGGCGGCGCCGACGGCATCACGGTGCACCTGCGCGAGGATCGGCGGCACATCCAGGACGAGGACGTGCGCCGCCTGCGCGAACTCGTGCACATCAAGCTCAATCTCGAAATGGCGGCGACCGACGAGATGGTAGGCATCGCCTGTGCCCTGAAGCCGGAGATGGCCATGCTGGTGCCCGAGGGCCGGCAGGAGGTGACGACCGAAGGCGGTCTCGACGTCGTAGCCCAGGAGGGGCGCCTCGCCCGCGTCGTCGCCGCCCTTGCCGCCGCCGGCATTGTCACGAGCGTGTTCATCGACGCCGAGCAGCGCCAGGTCGAGGCCGCCGCCCGGATCGGGGCCGCGGTGTGCGAGATTCACACCGGGCCCTACGCGCACGCCTTTCACGCCAAGGGTCGCGACCCCCAGAGTCCGGCGGTCGTTGCCGAACTCGTCAAGATCGCGGCAGCCGGTGAGGCGATTCGCGCGCTCGGCATGCGCTTCAATGCCGGCCACGCGCTCAACTATTTCAACGTGCAGCCGATCGCCTCGCTGCCGGGTGTGCGCGAGCTGCATATCGGCCATGCCATCGTAAGCCGCGCCGTCTTCGTCGGCTTGCGCGAGGCCGTGCGGCAGATGAAGGCGCTGCTGCGCGAAGCCGCGGCGCGCTCGCCATGATGCCGCTGCTGCGCGGGCCGGTGATGCTCGACCTTGAAGGTCTCGAGCTGACCGCTGCCGAGCGCGAGCGCCTCGCCCATCCGCTGGTCGGTGGCGTCATCCTGTTCACGCGCAATTACGGCGGAGCCGCCCAGCTGCGCTCGCTGACCGCTGCGATTCGCGCGCGGCGCGATCCGCCGCTGATCATCGGCGTCGATCACGAAGGTGGGCGGGTGCAGCGCTTTCGCGAAGGATTTACCGTCCTGCCGCCGATGCGCGCGCTCGGCGAACAGTGGGATCGCGACCCCGCGGCGGCAGCCACGGCGGCGGAACGCATCGGCGCCGGGATGGCCGCGGAACTCTCCGCGCACGGCATCGACTTCAGCTTCACGCCGGTGCTCGACCTCGACCACGGCCGCAGCACGGTGATTGGCAACCGCGCGCTGCACCGCAATCCGAATGCGGTGGCGCATCTGGCCTGGGCGCTTTGCCGCGGCTTGCGCAGCGGCGGGATGGCTGCGGTGGGCAAGCATTTCCCCGGACACGGCTTCGTCCGTGCCGACTCGCACGCGGAGCTCCCGCTCGACGAGCGACCGCTGGCGGCGCTGGAGAAGGATGACCTCATCCCGTTCGGTGCGCTCGTGCGGCTCGGTATCGAGGCCATCATGCCCGCGCATGTGGTCTATCCGGCGGTCGACAGCGTGGCGGCGGGATTTTCGCGCGTTTGGCTGCAGGACGTGCTGCGCGGACGGCTTGGATTCGATGGCCTGATTTTCAGCGACGATCTGTCCATGGCGGGAGCGCAGGCGTTCGGCGATGTCGTGGCGCGTGCGGATGCCGCGGCAGCCGCCGGATGCGACATGGTGCTCGTATGCAACGACCCGGAAGGCGTCGATGCGCTGCTCTCGCGCTGGCGTCCGTCGGCCCAGCCCGATCTTGCGCGCCGTGCAGCGCGCATGGCACACCGCACAGCCGTCGGCGACGATTCCAGCGCGCTGCCGGCGCCGACACTCGCTTGAGTGGGGCTACCGACAGGTACCGACTGGGCAACCCCGCGCGGAGCTGCGGTTGCGCGAGGCGGGGACTTAGAGCTTGAGGGCGGCGATGCCGAGCACGACGCTCAACGCTCCCAGCAGTCGCCGCGGACCGAAACCCTCCTTGAGCCACAGCGTACCCATCAGCGCCGCGAACAGGACCGACGTCTCGCGCAGCGCCGCCACGGCGGCGACCGGTGCGCGCGTCATCGCCCATAGCACGATGCCGTAGGCGGCGAGGCTGCACGCCCCGCCGATCAGGCCCCGCGCCGCGTTGCGGCGCAGATAGCGCAACGCCACCTCGCCGCGCCGGACGGCTACCCACGCCACGAACGGGAGTCCCTCGATCAAGAGAAGCCACGCGACGTAGCTCGCCGCGTTGCCGGAGGCCCGTGCGCCGGTCGCGTCGACCAGCGTATAGCTTGCAATGAGCACGGCGTTGCCCAGCGCCCAATAGGTCGCGCCGGGCGCGTGCTTGCGCTGCTGGACGAAAGCGATGCTGACAATGCCGAGCGAGATGAACATGATGCCCAGCGCTACTGGCGCGGACGGTAGCTCGCGCAACAGGACGGCGCCTAGCAGGGCCACGATAAGCGGCGCCGCGCCACGCATCAGGGGATAGGCGAACGACAGGTCGCCGCTGCGATAGGCCCGAGCGAGCGTGAGGTTGTAGCCGAAATGAATCAGTGTCGAGGCAGCGATGTACGGCCACGCCGCGGTTCCCGGCAGCGGCACGAACAGGACCGCGGCCAGCGCGCACATCGAGCCTCCGGCGACGACGTTCGCCGTGTCGAGCATTGTATCGCCGCCAGGCGACGACTTGAGCAGTGCATTCCAGCCGGCATGTAGAAAGCCGGCAGCGAGCACCGCCAGCGTTACGCCGAGTGACATCTCAGTCACCTACTCACGCGAGCCAACTCATCATCTGTCGAAAAATATTGTAACCGAACAACCGACAACGACCACGATCGGTTGAATCCGCAGTCAATTGCGACCGGTCGCGTATGTCTGAATACTGCCAGGAACGGCCGGTCGCGAATCTTCTCTATAGCGGAAGGTCGCGCTAGAATCCAACCTCCTGCCCGAGTGTGCTTCAGGCACTGTGCAGAAGGATCGGCTAGAAGCAGACGCTCGACGGGAGGCGTAACATAGGCCCAATGACGGGCGTGCGCTGTCCCAAAGATTCCAACTGGCTCAGGCTCCGCGAAACGGAACGCTATTCCGGCTTCATCTGCGAGGAATGTCGCGGCGTGTGGTTAACCTTGCGCCATTTCCACGCGATTGACTACGCTCGCAATTTCTCTTACGACGAATTTTCCGAGGCGCTTGACGCAGCGCCGAAGATATTTACGTCCTTGCCGTGTCCGGCAGGATGCGGAGCGCTGGTTCAGGCTAATTGGCTGGAAGAGCCGCTATGCTGGTGCCCGGCATGTCGGGGCGTTTGGTTCGATAACAGGGCCGTGCGCGAGTTGCGTCAGCGTGCATCTTATAGTCAGCCGGCAGATTTCAGCGGCACCGATTACGTTGTTGTCGGCGACGCGGTTGCTCAGGTCCTCCTAACGGCTTTGGCCTTCTTTTCATGCTGACGCTTCGCCAGTGCGCTCGCGTAATTCAGCGATGATGAAAGTCCGTGAATACTCTGAAGGCGATTGGGCCGCTGTTCGAGACATTTATGATCTCGCCAAGCCCGATGAGATGCGTGGAGTCGTCGCACCAAATGCGATCCTGCCGCTAGATTCTGACCCCGAGATGAAGAGTCTCTTTCAGGAGTCGCAAATTCTCGTGGCGGAAGACGACGATCGCATCGTTGGATTTGGTGGCAACAAGGGCAACTACGTTTCATGGCTATTTGTACTTCCGGGCCACCGACGTAAGGGCGTGGCAACAGCACTGGTCCGCGCAATCACAGCGCGCCTCGACGGT
>Ga0074045_10004241_pt1 | contig 12734 bp, 14 predicted proteins | sample BogForMeECP23OM2_FD_94442 | JGI IMG/M metagenome (GOLD analysis project Ga0074045, IMG submission 94442) | Bog forest soil microbial communities from Calvert Island, British Columbia, Canada - Bog Forest MetaG ECP23OM2 | ecosystem: Environmental > Terrestrial > Soil > Wetlands ... | reverse complement strand
TCGGCGGTCGGGGGGGGAAAAGGGCGGGGGGGGAGGGCGGGTGGAGGGGGTCAACCAACAATCGCGCGGGGGGGGAAGGGGGGGGGGGGGGCCTGAGGGGGGGGGCGACCAGGGGGCGAGGGAAGCCCGAAGCGTCACACCGAAGCGAATGTGCCTCCCCGCTCAGAAATGATTAATCTCGCTCCTCGCTACTGCCAGCCCTCCGCTGCTTGTGTAAGTGCTCGCGGCTGGTTTGCCGAAGTGCCATTCTCAGTCAGGTGACAGAGGAACCTTGTTCCCAAGCGAATGGGCTTCCCTTGACCTTGCGATAGTTGTCATCGAGGGTCGGTCTCAGAAGAACGAGCGCGGTGAGCCTTCGCGCCATCGTGGTCACCTCGACGACTTCTTCTACCTTCATCGCGCGGCCAAGAAGGTCACGTTCTCTATAGCTCAACCATTTCTTGATGACCTGGTATCCACCGATATAGAATTCCCACGCGGAAGCAGGAACGTTTTTCCAGAAGGCGTGCTCGTTGAGATAGACATCGCGCGTGTCAGGACCAACAAGTGCGGCTGCTTTTTCTGCGTCGATCCCGCGGCCTTTCGCAGCGGCGGCGATTGCTGCCTTTTCTTCCGTGGTGAAGAGCCTTTCACGCACTGCGCCTCGTGCAGGCATAGTGACGCCATCTTTTCCAGCGTGGCCCCACCCAGCAGTGACATCCAAGTCTCCCGAGTTCGGATCGAGCTGCCCACCACCAACCCGTTGGACGACGCCCGTGAGGAGGAATACTGGCTCCATATCGCCGCCGCCGGTGACGCCGGTCGCTTGGCTTTCTGTGTCGAGAAGCTCGGCGACGTGGCGGCCTAGACTCGCCGATTCGACAAGCAGCTTTTTGTTGGAAGGAAACGGCAGGCGGGGCCAATCGGATCTGATGCCGTCGGCGTTCTCATTGAGATAGGCCGGACTGTATCCGATGGCAAGAGAGTGAAGCCAGACAAGGGCATCAAGGTTTTCGTCAGTATCTGGGTCGTCGATGCCTATGGCCGAAAGGTACCCTCGCGCCGCAGCGGAAAGATTTGCTTTGAGAGGCATGTGCACCGTGCTTCCCTGCTGCCGCTCGATGTCGTCTTTATAGCCTTTCGGTGCGAGGCGGATAGGAAAGCAAGACGCGTCAGGAGAGAGCAGATGGTCGTCTGAGAGAATTCTGCAGAAATAAAACGGCGCTCCCTCAGGATCCTTGCTCGGCTTCGTACGGGAAAGCACAAACGCATTTCCCGGGAAGGACTGCTCCCAGAGTGCGGGCCGCGCACGATTCCATATCGGGTTTATCTGAGTATAGTAGCACCACCGCGTCTCGAAGGGGCGGACGGCGTATTTGACAATTCGTGCTGGATTATACTTCTCCTTCGAAATCGCCTTGCTCCTGGCAATCACCGGATTAAACCCCGCCTGCTCCTCGGTAAGCCCTTTGTATCTTGCCCTATAATCCTCCCACGTAAGGTCAGGATCAAAATAATCTCTCATTCGCGTTTCAAGTGCCTCACGGTCGATGCTTATGAGTGCGCCGCCGCGCTTTTCCATGAGACCGTTGCTCGGAGCCGCTCCGCACAGTTCCGTCAATTTGGGCCATGTCATGTAGGCAGATGAAACATTTTCGGGACGGAAGGAGTAGCGGTTCTTATCGTTAGGGTTCCCCGGCTCGTACAGCTCGTCGAACGGTGCATGTTCGAGTGAATGCAGTAAGTCCTGGCGCTTGGTCACGCCCCAGTATTGCCTGAAACGGACCGTTGCTGGTTTCGCTCTTGATTCCTTTCGGACCATTACGCACACGGCCGTCCCGACTCGGATTCCCTCACGATTGTACTCAGTTGAGAAAACAGAAGGATCGGGGGCTCCCGTTGGCGTGAGCTTACCCGTTTCCCTGCTGTCGCCGTTCATGCAATCAAACCAGAGGAAGTCGAACTCGTCCAAGAAGCGCTTGCGCATGACGACAAATGAAGGATCACTAAGGTAAGAGAAATTCGATATGAACGACACCACCCCCTTGCCGCTCATTTCGGTTATCTTCCTCTCGGCGAGCCGGTAGAAGCGCACATACAAGTCGTCGAGGTTGAACTTCTTTATTCCCCAACCGCCTTCCTCCGATACCGGTCGGTTTAGTCCTTTCTTGTACGGATCGACCAAACCCAGCTCTTCCTCGGGGCTCACACCGGCAAAGGCATTGTATGGTGGGTTGCCGATAACCACAATGATTTTCGACGATTGTTTCACCTTTTCAGCTTCCGCATGCTCTTGAGCGAGCTCGGGAAACGGTATTGGCTTGGATTGCTTGTGAGGCTCCCACCCGGTCAACGAGTTTGTTAGGAACACCGCGGCCGCTCGTTGGATATATTTCGGAGAGGGGAACCCAGCCGTTGGAGGAGGAGCCCGAGCTGCAGATGTGAAACCACGAATGGGGCGGGAAGTATCTCGAAGCCGAACACTTTCGTCATCGCGGCCTTCTTGACCTCCGCGGCGACCAACGCTCCCCCGCCTTTAGCTTTCATAGTGGAGGCAATGTGGGCCAAGACCTCGATCAAGTATGTTCCGGTTCCGCAGCAAGGATCGAGCACGAGCACGCTCGGATCAGCCAAGCCATCAGCAATGCCCATTTCCTTCCGCAATACAGCGTCGACTCGCGCCACCTGGTATTGCACTAATAGGGAGGCAAACCAGGACGATGAGAGCAAGTTCCAAGCCCACCTGATGCCGTCCATGGGCAAGCTTGGTTTCGATGTGGATTTCTATGGACGCGGATTCTTTCCGCCTGGCGCATATCACAGTGAAGGCCACCAGGACAGTATGGGTCTGTGCCTCTATCTTGCGCTAATGCGACATCTCTTGGGCGACGGTTTCACCTTTGCAGTCCTCGACGATGTTCTTATGTCTGTGGATGCGGGTCATCGCCGCGAGGTTTGTGCTCTACTGGTCTCTATACGGCCGACCAGCCGAGAGTGTTTCGGAGCTGTTCAACTAGCTCGGGCGAGCCCCCTGCGTCACGAAGGTCTTGCAAGAACTTGGCGAAGATTTGCGCGGGTACATCGGGCATCACGTCATGCGTTGGAAGCGTGCTCATTTTGGTTCAGCCTCCGATATGCTCTTACATGTCGCCCCATTGGCGGCGGTAAGAAAACCTTCTGCGAAACCAGTAGACACAAAACGGCGGAACCGCGCTCGCGGCCTCTTCAGGACTTCTTTCGCTTGGTTTTCGCCAGATTGGTTACAGTAACATTCATGCCTTTCGCCCTGGCAAGTTCAGCCGCCTTCCCCATATCAGATTGAGGAACACGTAGGATCTTCTTCTTATTTGCCTGGGTCCTCAGACGAGAAAGAGCTGCGCCAATTCCTTGCGATGTACCGCTGCGTTCAACCTCAATCGCGCTGTTGCCACGTATTGCGTCCAAGCGCCGACCTTTGGAGATGGGGATCTCGGTTCTTCTGGCGCTACCTTTTCCCTGCTTATGAGATCTGCTTTCTGCCATTATCGGCCTCCATCTTTTTGACTTTTCCCGTCCGGACTTCAAGCGATCATACGTGCAGCAACTACGCGCCCTTTATGTCTGCCGCTCCGCTGATTGTATCATGAAGTCGATCGCTTTTAGGATCGTCTTCTGCCTTCTCGGCGGAAGGGATTCGACATAGCCTTTTGATGTGTTGATTGACTGTACGCGGACATTATACTACAAATGCAATTAGGGACAAAGTATGTCCTTAGTGACACTTGTAATATATCTAATCAGGAGCCTTGGTATGAACGACCTTTCAGACGAGAAAATAGCTCGCGGATTGAGCGCCAGGGAACGCGCCGTGCTCGCCACGTTCATGCGGAAGGGCCGCGTTACCATCGATAGCAAGGACGTTGCAAAGGAGTTCGAGATCAGCCGGCCGCTCGCCAACAAAATCCTCTTGCGCATGGAGCGGAAGGGCTGGCTTCAGAGAGGGAAACGTGGTGTCTATATCTTCGTCCCTCTGTCTTCCATGTCTCCCGAGACTGTCCCCGAAGATCCCTGGACACTGGCAATGGAATTGTTCTCGCCCTGCTACATCTCCGGGTTCTCCGCCGCCGAATACTGGGAACTAACAGAGCAGATATTCAACGTCGTTGTGGTCTATACGGTACGACGCCAGCGCAGCACACTACAAAAGCTGGCAAATGTCACCTTCCGCACTCACTTCATTCCCGAGAGCAAGCTTTTCGGGACGAAGAAGGTCTGGAGAAACAACAAGGCGGTGCTCGTGGCCGATCCGCACCGAACGGTCATCGACATTTGCAATTCCCCAGAATACGGTGGCGGTGGCCGTCATTCCCTGGACATAGCACACGCGTATTGGAGGAGCAAGAACGTCGACCCGGATACCCTGCTGCAATATGCGTTGAGATTGAACAGGGGCGTCGTCTTCAAGCGCTTGGGCTTTACCGCAGAGCTATGGGGATCCGTGCAAGAGGATTGGATCAAAAAGTGCATGAAGCACATCTCATCCGGAATCAGCAAGCTCGATCCATCCGGTGCCGATAAAGGACGAATACTTACGCGCTGGAAGCTGCGGATCAACCTACCTCTGGAGGAATACGAGTGATCCCTCGCGAAGAGATTCTAGAATCGGCGAGAGAAAAAGGGCTGATCCCAAATGTAGTCGAAAAAGACTACGTCCTGGGCTGGTTCCTTATGGGAATGGCGCGACATCCAATCCTAGAGGAGTGGATCTTCAAAGGTGGAACCTGCCTTAAGAAATGCTTCTTCGAGACCTATCGCTTTTCCGAGGACCTCGACTTCACCGTCCCTGATGGAGTCGCATATGACGCCGACGCGTATCAAGCCGCTCTTGTAGAATGCGCAGCTGCAACAACGGAAGATACGGGGATACAAATCTCCGAGCAGGACATCGAGATCAAGGAAAGCCAGGACAAATCTGGGCGGAAAACGTTCCAATGCAAGCTGTCCTACCGCGGACCCTTGATGCCGCAATCAAGTACGCCGCCACGAATCAAAATCGACCTGACGAAACACGAAGTCATCGTTGAAGAACCGACGCCGAGACCAGTCAGACATTTCTACAGCGATGCCCTTGAGCCGCCGATATCCATACTCTGCTACACGGTGAATGAGGTTCTTGCCGAGAAAACTCGCGCGCTCTATGAAAGGCGGGGAAGAGCACGGGACCTTTACGACGTCGTGAACATAAGCCGTAATCACCGCGAAGAGATCGATCCTCATAGGACTCTCGCCGTCCTCAAGGAGAAGTTCCGGTTCAAAGGATTGCCCCTTCCCACTCGAGATGAGTTCCTCGACGCAGTTGACTACCGGGTTCTTGAGGCAAACTGGGATCAGCAGTTGCGGCATCAGCTTCCGGTGCTGCCACCTGCGCAATCATACTTTGACGAGCTTCGAGAAAGTGCACTTTGGTGGATGGAGACACATCCGACCATTGTCCCACTCCCCCGCATTTCGGCGGGCGCTGGAGAGGTAGAAGTCCCTCGCATGCCGTTCCCGCAGATGAGTCAAGTCGGACGCGGGGCATTCGGACTAATGCCCCGCCTGACTTCTGGTGGACGCGGAGCCCTTGAACAGATCCGATATGCGGCCAGGAACAGACTGTGTGCGGAAATCACCTACCACGAAATCTCCAGATTGACGGAGCCGTATTCCTTGCGAATTCGCGGTACTGGCAATCTTCTCCTCTATGTCCATGAGCTCCGGCGTGGAAGCGCCTCAAGTGGCCAGATCAAGGCGTACAAGGTCGCAGAGATTCAGGGAGCGATGGCAACGGAGCAACCCTTCAGGCCGCGGTATGCGATCGAGCTGTGATGAAGAGAAGGTGCTGAGCTGACCACGCTTTCCAGATGACCTTCACAACACCGATGGACCGGAGCCCTGTTACCCGTGCCTACTTGGCGAAATCGGGGTAGAGCCTGCGCATGCAGTCGGGGCAGATGTCGTGCGAGAACTGGGCATCCGAGTGATCCATGATGTATCTCTCCAATCCTTTCCAGGAGCCCTCGTCATCACGGATCTTCTTGCACGACGCGCATATGGGGAGCAGGCCACGGAGGGTTTTGATGTCTCCAAGGGCTGTCTGGAGCTCGGTGATGAGCTTCTCCCGCTCCAGCTCCAGGGCCCGACGCTCGCTCAGGTCGTGGATCACGAGCACTTTTCCTGACGTGCTTCCATCCCGGTCGACAAGGGGCGAAAGGTGCATGTCGATATAGCGCCCGGGATTCCCCGGCAAGGTTGTCTCCGTGTGGTCGGCGCCCCGTTCACGAAGCCCGGCAATTGCGGCGCCCAGCAGGCCGGGAACATCGTAAACGGGCCGGCCGATGACCTCCGCCGCGCTGCCCATGAGCGCGCGCGCCGTCGGATTCACGTCCACCACCCGGTCCCACGCATCCAGCACCAGGACGCCGTCCTCCATGCTCTCCACCAGGAAGTGGCGCGCCACCGGTACGACATCCAGGAGCCGGAATCTCCTCATGCCCCCCATGACCAGGAGCCCCGTGATGGCAAATCCGATGGGGGGCAGATCCAGGCCCGGAAAGGGGCTGATCGGCAGGACGTAGACCGCGGAAAAGATCCAGGGAACGAGCAGGCCCACGAGGAGGATCGTGGTCTGACGAATGAACATCCGCTGCGCCCGCCACGCGGCACGGCCGAGAATGATCGCCGCAAGCACGCCCAACAGGGCGTAGTACGCCACGGAAACAAAGAACCAGGGTCCATGAGTGAAGATAAGGACATTCGCGCCGAGCACCGGGCCGATCGTGAAGCTCGTCCAGATCAGCGCGTGCCACCTGGAGGTCACGGCGAACGCAAGGGTGGCCGCGGGGATGAGCCACAGGATGGCCAGCTGCCACCACTTCGGCTTCCAGGAGTGCTTGCTGTAGCGAAGGGCGAAAAGGAGGAAGAGGGGAGCCACATTGGTGGAGCCCGCATAGCCTGCCACGGCAAAGAGCAGCTTTCCGTCCACCCCTGTTGCCGCTGAACAAAGACCCGAGGTGAGCGCCCATACGAATACGGCCCCCATCATCAGCGAGAACGCCGTTCCCCCCGGAATGGCGCGCCGACGCGCGCCCATGATCGCCACAGCCAGGGCCATGAAAGCCGCAACAAAGGAGACAATGGCGGGCGGGGCGAGCAGGTATCTCACTCCATCCTCCTTTGTCGAGACGCCGGTACAGAGGGCGCCGCGGTACCGGAGTACCCGTTCGGCGGGTACTCCGTACTCCGCGGATTTGATGCGCCTTCAATACGCGCGTGCAGCGGCGCAGCAGTCCGGGGACTGTCCAGGAGGGCGCGGGCGTTCCCCGAGAGGATCGCTTCTTCCCGGGGCGTGCCGAGTGACAAACCCTTCAGAAGGGCCAGTGATCTGCCCTGGTCTGCCCAGGGAGAGTCTGACCCGAAGAGAACCCGGTCGGGAGGGAAGCATAGAATGAGACGACGCGCATTCTCCGGAGGCATGAACTCGAGAGAATACGAGGTATCGATCCACAGATTCGCCCCCGGCAGCTCCTTCTCCGCAAGCTCCCAGTCCCGCCACGCGCCAAGGTGTGTGGCGATAAAGGCCAGCCGCGGAAACTTCCTCAGCACGTTGAGAGCTCGCGAGGGGTCCGCTCTCCGCACGAAGGGGTATGCATGATCGAATCCGGTGTGAGAGATGCAGATGAGACCCCGTTCTTCCATGGCCGCGTAGACCGGATCCATTGCCTCATCATCCAGGTCGAAGTCCTGGTAGTAGGGATGAAACTTCAGCCCGCGGAAACCCTCCTCCGCCGCGATGCGGACGTTTTCACGCGCCTGAGGATCGGCAGGGCTTACAGATGGAAACGGGATGATCCTTTTCGACGCGATCTTCTTCGACCACGCCAGGATCGAGGCAAACTGCGCCGGCCTTGTTGCGATGGACAGGATCACGCTCTGCTCAATGCCGGCGGCATCCATCGAAGCCACGAGCGAGCTGAGACTGCCGTCAAGGACGGAGGTGATTCCGGAGAGCCCCTCGATGCGAGATACGGCCCGCGGCGCGAGCCCGTCCGGAAAAGCATGTGCATGGAAGTCCACCGCGCGCATGCGGAGAGACTATCCTTTTATGCCGACGGTGGCGACTCCCTGGATGGCTTTGTAGGGATTGTCCACGAGCTTGAGCCCTACTTTATCTCGATCCTGTAGCCGGTTTCGAATGTGCCCCGGGAATCGAGGTACTGAATTCCCTCTTTCTCCACGATGCTTCCGCTCGCGTTTGTGCTGTCAGCCACTCCATGCCAGGGCTCGATGCAGAGGAACGGACCGCCGGGCTTTGCCCAGATGCCCAGGTAAGGGGCGCTTTCTGTGACCACGGTAATGGCGTGGGAGCTCAGGCTGTTCCTGATCGAGAACTCGCGGGACTGGGGATGCTTGAAAACAAGGGCTCCATTGTCGAAAAGGGATCGGGAAAGACTGATGACCCGGCTGTTCATGAACACCTCTTCGGTCTTGTCCGGGAGGATGAGGTTGTCCTTGAGGAACCATCGCCCGGCGCTCTCTTCCCTGTCGAACAGCACGTAATAATTCTCCAGCGTGCCGCCGGCAAAGGGAAGAACGAATGCGGGGTGGGATCCGATGGAGAAGTACATCCGTGGAGAGCCGGTATTGGTCACACGGTAACGGACGGAAAGACCGGTCCTTTCCAGGAGGAACGAAACGCCCAGGCTGAAATCGAACGGAAAACCTTCCCTGGTCTTCGCGCTCGAGGTGAGGATGAGCTCGGCAGAATCTCTTTCCTGGCGCACGACTGTGAACTCGCTGGCCCGCGCAAATCCGTGATTGGGAAGGGAGTACTGCCGTCCCTCGAATGTATATGCACCGTCCTTCAGCCCGCCCACCACGGGGAACAGCACCGGTGCCGAGCCGTTCCACCACGCAGGATCCCCATGCCAGATGTATTCGCGGCCGGAGGACAGGTCAGCCAGGCTTTTGAGCTCGGCTCCTGTTTCAGCAATCCTGGCCCCATAGAGGCCGTTCTGGAGTGTGATGCTCATAGGGGCGTTGGCTGGTACAGGCCGCCCGTCAATAGTTCCCGGCGCCTTCGCCGCCGGTCACAATCGCGACGCTTGATACGCAGCCGATGCGGCTGGCTCCGGCCCCGATGAGAGCAATGGCGTTCTTGTAGGTCCGCACGCCGCCGCTTGCCTTCACGCCCATGTCCCGACCCACCACGCGCCGCATCAGGGCGATGTCCTCCGGGGTAGCCCCTCCACCGGAGAAGCCTGTGCAGGTTTTCACGAAGTCAGCCCCCGCTTTCTTGGAAAGCTCGCAGGCCATGACTTTCTCGTCCTGCGTGAGGAGCGCGGTTTCGATGATCACCTTGAGGATCGTGGTCCCCCGCGTTGCTCGGCGCACGGCGCGGATGTCCTCCTCCACCCCGTGATAGTCGCCGGACTTGAGGAGTCCTATGTTGATCACCATGTCTATCTCTGATGCGCCGTCGGAGAGCGCTTCGCGCGTCTCGAACGCCTTGGACCTGCTCGTCATGGCGCCCAGCGGAAAGCCGACCACCGAGCAGACCTTGATAGGGGTGCCCTGCAGCTTGCGCGCAACATAGGCGATCCTGCAGGAGTTCACGCACACCCCGAAGAACCGGTAGGTAAGCGCCTCCTGGCAGAGCTTGTCGAAGGCGGCCGTGGGAGCTTCGGGCCGCAGCATGGTGTGGTCGATGTAGCGTGCCACGTCAGACGGCGCCAGCGTGGGCAGCGCGGAGACGCTGGAGGCTGCCGACTCCAAAGCCTTCCCGGAAGCGGCGGGTGACTTTCCGCCTTGCGCGCCCATGCGCGCCACAACTTCGGCCACAATCTTTTCAATAAGCTGGTTCTGGTCCATCAGTCTCCAAACCTCCCCGGCGACCGCGTCAGCGGGCGCATTTATTCCCGCTCGATCGCCATGATCTTGTTGACACGCACCATGTGCCGGCCGCCCGCGAACCGCGTCTGCAGCCACGTGCACGCCATGTCGCACAGCTGTGACGCGTCGTGCAGCGGACCGCCCAGGGTGAGGACGTTCGCATTGTTGTGCTCGCGGCTGTTGATCACCGTGCGCACGTCATAACAGAGCGCGGCGCGGATCCCCTTGATCTTGTTCGCCGCCATGCACGAGCCGATGCCCGCGCCATCCAGGATTATCCCGCGCTCACAGTCGCTGTTCACCACTTTGCGGCAGACGGCGATGGCGATGTCGGGGTAGTCCACCTTCTCCCCGCCCGCGCAGCCGACGTCCACCACGCGGTACCCGAGGGTCTCCAGGTAGCGCCGCAGGGCTTCCTTCTGCGTGAAGGCGCCGTGATCGGAGCCGATGGCTACGCTGCGCACCGCATCCACGCTGCCGTATGCATCATGTTCGCTCACGAGGCCCCTCCGGCGTCTTCGATGTCAACCCCGGTCACGGTATTCTCCGCGACATCTATTCGGTCCACGATTCCGCAGATGGCCGTGCGGATGGTGACCGCGCTCTCATCCCCGATGACCACGCGGGCGGAGCCGCCTTCATCGACGACAAGGACCCGATCACCGATGCCTGCCTGCACCCCATCCACGGCCAGGAGACTCCGGCCCTTCGGCTTTCCCTCTGGATCGATGGGCTGAACGACCAGGATCTTGTGACCCTTGTAATGGGGGTGTTTTTCCGTGGACACCACGTTGGCAACAACCTTGGCGAGCATCATTTTCGGGCCCCGGGGGATTTGCCGCCGCCGCGATCGGCGCGTTTCGCATCACCGGTAGATCGTACGCCGCCGTCCACGGCGTCCACCACGCCGATGATCGCCGCGTCCGCGGGATTGAACCATCCGTTGGGGTTCGCCTGCGCCGCTTCCTTTCCCGCTTCGAAAAACACCAGGTCGCCCTCCCCTGCTCGCGCAACGTCGAATGCCACAAGCGCCGCACCGGCGTCTTTTCCGTTCTCATCCACCGGCTGCAACAGGAGCAGCTTCAGGCCGTCGAAGCACTCCATCTTCTGCGTGCAGACTACCCTCCCGATCACTCGTCCCAGTTTCATATGATCCTGAAATAGTCCACGAGGGTGCAGCGCCGCTCGCGAGTGTACGTGCGGGCCCTCGTGACCCCTTCCCCCGTCGGGCTCGCAATAGTGAAGGACGCGTATCCTGCTCCCCCCTCGCCAAGACCCGCGAAATTGGGGCCGTTCTTGATGAACAGGGAGCAGTTCATCAGCCGTGCCATCTTGGAAAGCTTTTCGATGTCATGTGAATGGATGGAGGCCGTGTGTCGAAACCCGTGCTCCACTTTCACCGCGAGCTCGATGGCCTCATCCACGCTGCGCATCCGCACGAGCGGGATGACCGGCATGAGCTGCTCGGACCAGACCATCGGGTGATCGCTCGGCACATCCATGAGGAGGATCCGGGTCTCCACGGGCACCTCGATACCGGCAGCCCGGGCAATGACGGAGGGGTCCTTGCCCACGAGATCCTTGTTCGGGGGGCTGTGTGTACCGGGACCGGCATTCTGCGGAAGCGCCACCTTTGTCACCGCTTCGATCTGGCTGCCTGTCAGCTCGAATGCCCCGTTTTTCCGCATCTCTTCCTTGAGCTTGTCGGCGATGCTGTCCACCGCCAGGATTTCCTTTTCATCCGTGCAGACCACGTTGTTGTCGAATCCGGCGCCCCGCACGATATCCCGGCCCGCCTTCACGAGGTCCGCGGTCTGGTCCACCACGCACGGGGGGTTGCCCGGTCCGGCGCAGATGGCCTTCTTCCCGCTTCCCATCGCGGCTTTCACCACCCCGGGACCGCCTGTGACGACCAGCAGCGCCACCCCGCGGTGCTTCATCAGCTCATTCGCACTGTCTATGGTCGGGTTCGCCACCGCGCTCAAGACATTCCGCGGACCGCCTTCCCGGACAATCGCGTCATTGAGCAGGGACACCAGCCTGCAGGAAACACCCTTGGCTCCCGGGTGCACGTTGAAGACGACCGAGTTCCCCGCTGAAATCATGCCGATCGAATTGCTCGTGATTGTCGCAAGGGGATTGGTGACGGGCGTAATGGCGCCAATGACTCCGTAGGGAGCGTGCTCGGTGATCGTCAGGCCGTGCTCATCAGAGTAGGCAGTGGGCTCCACATCCTCTACTCCGGGAGTCTTCTGCGCGGCAAGGGCGGTCTTCACCTTCTTGTCCCGCACGTTGCCGAGGCCGGTCTCCGACACGGCCTCCGTGCACAACGACTCATTGGCCTCCAGGACCGCCCGGCGCATGGCGGCAATCATCTTTCGACGCGTATCCAGCGGCAGAGCAACCAGCTCTCGTTGAGCCGCTCCGGCTGCTGCCACCGCCGAGTCCACGTCCGGGAAAACGCCGCTCCCGAGCTGCGCCGCAGAGGGGACGCCGACGTACCCGGCGGATTTGTCGCCGCCCGCGGGGGACACGCCAAGGAGAGCCTGCATGTCGTAGCTCTTGAGGACCTGTTCCACAATGAGGCGTATGTCGTCCGCCATGTTCGCCATATCCCGTTCCCCTTGCTCTCCCGCTTCAGCCCTGGCCGGCGTAGGTCACCACGCCACGTTCGTCGATCGTGTCGACGATGGCCACCACGAGAGTATCCATCGGACGGTCGTCGGTCCGGAATGTCCAGCGGCAGGAGCTGCCCTGTGTGAGCAGCACGAGCTGGCCCCTGTCCGCGCCGATCAGGTCCAGCGCCACCAGGTATTCATTGCGGCCCGTGCCGCTCTGGTCGCATT
>Ga0074045_10004240_pt1 | contig 12737 bp, 11 predicted proteins | sample BogForMeECP23OM2_FD_94442 | JGI IMG/M metagenome (GOLD analysis project Ga0074045, IMG submission 94442) | Bog forest soil microbial communities from Calvert Island, British Columbia, Canada - Bog Forest MetaG ECP23OM2 | ecosystem: Environmental > Terrestrial > Soil > Wetlands ... | reverse complement strand
GTTTTCTTACCGGCCTTCTTGGTCGCTTTCTTGGCGATCACCTTTTTGGGCGCCGCCTTCTTGGCTACTGCCCTCTTCTTGGCTACGGCCCTCTTCTTGGTCGCGGCCTTCTTTACGACCTTCTTTGCCGTCTTCTTCACAGCCTTCTTCGCTGCCGCTTTCTTGACGGGTTTCTTCGCGGCTGCCTTCTTGACGGGCGCTTTCTTAGCGGGCGCCTTCGCCACTACCTTCTTGGCCGCCGTCTTCTTGGCGGGGGGCGGCGTCGGCGCCAGAGCTGCTTTCGCGGCCACTGGCGTAGCCTTCTTGGCAGGGGCTCTCTTTGGTTCCGGTATGGTCACGATCGCCACGACCTCCGTTACCTCGACTTCGGCTGCCGGCGCGGGCGGTGGCACATGAACGTGTGCCGGAGGCGTCGGACGTACCTCTTCTACCAGGTCGTCATCCTCGTCATACTCGTCTTTGTCCGACTCGAGTTCCACATGCTCATCCTCGTAATCGAAATCATCTTCGTCTTCCGGTCGTAGTTTATACTCCCAGGTCATTCGCCGCTCCTTTCAACCACTAAGCTAATATCGCATCGGACGATGCAGGAAGCAAAATGATTTCACAAGGCTTGCCGATACGCAAGCCCTTTCGGAAAACTGCGCGCACGAACCACGATTTCGAGCGCCGGTTTTATTCGTGAAAGCTATTCGCTCAGCTGTGCAGGCTGGCGGTGTGCAGAACTGCCTTGCGGTGAATGGGGTGTGGACTAGTCTTGGGAGCGGCGGCAACGTGGGCGTTAGAAGTGGGACCAACCGCCGTACGGACCGTATTCCGGCTGCTCTTCTTGTTGATGCCCTTCGGGGCATGGGACTCATCACGGAAGCTGACGGGAACCAGAAGCAAATCGCCCGCTTCCAGCGCATCGGCGGCAGTATTGGCGGCCGTAATACGCTGTGGTGAGCTGTGATACTGCAGGGCCACGGAGGCGACCGTATCGCCGAGTTGAACATGGTGCAGACGCCACGCATCCCGATTCTCCGCGGGCACGGATCTGAGCGCGGCAAGCGCGGTCTCAGCCGCTCCTTTCGGCACATGCACCTGCAGACCTGCCGGAGCCAGATTCCGTAGCAGGGACGGGTTCAGGTCCCGAATGACCGAGACGGGCTGCTCGGCCGCGTCGGCGATCAGCTCCAGGTTTGTCGGCGCGTCCATTCGGATCGATTCGTATTCGACCGGCGCTTCCTCTTCGATCGACTCAAGGCCGTAGTCCTTGGGATTCTTGCCCATGATCGTCATCGCAATGATGATGGGCACGTAGTTAGACGTCTCTCGCGGCAGGGCGTTCCGCCTGAGCAGTTCCCAGTAGTCGGCATAGCCTGTTCGTTCGACCGCCTTATCCACATTTCCCGCGCCGCAGTTGTAGGCAGCCATTGCCAAGTACCAGTCACCATAACGCTCATAGAGATCGCGCAAGTGACGCGCGGCCGCGCGCGTGGCCTTTTCCGGGTCAAGACGCTCGTCGAAAGCCGGCGTGCGAACCAAATCGTACAGAGCGCCGGTTCCGGCAATGAACTGCCACATGCCCACCGCCTGCTTATTGGAGACAGCGCGGGGGAGGAAGCCGGACTCCGCCTGAGCCAAATAGATCAGTTCCTGGGGTACTCGCTCCTCCGCCAAGATCCTCTGAATAAGCGGCTTGTAGCGGCCAGCACGGCGGAGCCCGCTGAGGAGCACGCTTCGCCCACGATCGGTTGAGAAGTAATGGATATAGGTCAGAACAGGATCGGCCAATTCCAGCGTGAGGCCCGACTGCGTTTGCTTCAGTTCGGAGGTCACCTGCGGCGCCAAATTTGTGTCCACCGGCGTCGTCACCTCAAAAGTCATGTGACTGATTTCGTCGATCGGTGCTTTGTCGAAAACAACCGCGTCGGTGACATCGCCCGCGCCAAGCTTATCGATGTCGAAGCGGTAGATCAGGTCGGAGACCTCTTCCAGACGGCGCTCTACCCGCCGGTGATCCGGCAGGGCTTCGGGAGCCCCCAGGAGTACTTCAATTGCGGCATCGAACTCACGGCGCGCCCCAGCCAAGTCACCCTGAAAGTAAAAGCTCCTGCCGCTGGCGAGATGAACATCAGCGCGTCGCAGCCACTCGTCGGTCTCGGCAGACCTCAGTGCGGTACTGGGAGTCGAGGTTCCAGAGAGTGGGATACTGGCGCCCGTGTCGACCGCATCGGGCAGACCGCCCTCTGTTGTCTTGGCGGAGCCTTCGACGCCACTTCCTGAATTGCCGTCCGTCAGTAGTGAAGGAGCGAACTGAATGCGCTTCGCCAGTCCGCCAATTCCACTCGCCATGATTGGACTGATTCCAAAACCGGAGAGCAGTATTAAGCTGGCAAGAAACGGGCTCGGCTTGCGCATTGTCCTATTGGTTAGAGCTGCATCCCTTCGTTTCTGTAACCGAACCATCACTCTACTCCAGGCTCACGAAAGGGTCAAGCTTTAAGATCTCCGACTTCCCAAATATCATAGTGCTGCTTCCAAGACACATAATCTCCATCGATCCGGGTGACGTCCTTGATTTTCCCGGGAAACCCAATAAAAGCAAGTACTTATCCGTCTACACTGGCACGGAGTGATTTCCGGCGCCCAATGAAACGAGCACTGCGGTGCCTACGAATGGGTTGCTTCGCTCGGAAGGTGAGCTCGGCCGTAGGCTTGTTAAGATTTCTTAACGAGTTGGGACTGGCGTGACCTGGCGGCTGTGAATGACTCGATCGATCATCCCGTATTCCATGGCCACGTCAGGTTCCATAATGTAGTCGCGATCCACATCGCGGGCAATTTTTTCCACTGCCTGTCCAGTGGCGTCGGCCAGAATCTCGTTCAAGGACTGTCTCATGCGAAGGATTTCGCGGGCATAGATGTCGATGTCGGCCGCTTGGCCGGCGAGACCGCTCATAGATGGCTGGTGAATCAGGATGCGAGAGTGAGGAAGACTGAATCGCTTGCCCTTGCTCCCGCAAGCAAGCAGGACCGCAGCCATCGATGCCGCTTGCCCAAGGCAGTAGGTAACGATGTCGGGTTCGACCAGGCGCATTGTATCGAGAATGGCCAGACCCGCCGTAATCGAACCGCCGGGAGAATTGATGTATAGCGAAATGTCACGCTCCGGGTCTTCGGCGGCCAGGAACAACATTTGGGCCATGATCAGGTTCGCCACGTTATCGTCGATGGGAGTTCCCAAGAATATGATGTTTTCCTTGAGAAGTCGAGAGTAGATATCGTAGGCACGCTCGCCTCGAGACGTCTGCTCAACTACCATCGGCACGAGCACAGAGTTGTGCATCACAAGCTCCTTTTCACTCCCAGCTGGGAGCGAATCCAATTCTTAGCAGACTGCAGTTTTTCAGTCGTACCCCCATGATAAAGGATCGGAGGGGGACGCCCGCTTACGATGGTCGCCTTCGGCGGGCTATTGACGGCTGATAGGCCACACCGCCATAGTAGGGATTGGAGTGGCGTTTCGGGAATTTGCGAGATAAATCCGTTTAATTGCAACCCACGTTTAAGTAATCTGGGAACTATGTGACCGGTTCCTTCCCGCCTAGTGAGCCAATGAAAGTTCTGATCGCCGACGATAGCCAGGTATCACGCGCCTTATTGAGAGGAGCCTTGTCGCGATGGGGATATGAGGTGATCGAGGCGCCGGACGGTGACCGCGCCTGGGAGGTACTGGCCGCGGAGGACGCGCCCCGGTTGGCCATACTAGATTGGGTGATGCCGGGCCTGACCGGTCCAGAGGTTTGCGGGCGAGTTCGTGCGGCCCGGCGTGAACCGTACACCTACATCCTGCTCCTCACCTCCAAGACAAGCAAAGAAGAGACAGTGGAAGGGATGGAGGCCGGGGCTGACGATTACATCGTCAAACCCTTTCACGAACATGAACTTCAGGTCCGGTTGCGGGCGGGGAAGCGTATCGTCGACCTGCAAAGCGATCTGATGAACGCCCGTGAAGAACTCCGGGAACGCGCCAACAAAGATCTCCTCACCTTGCTGCCCAATCGCCAGGCAATCGAAGCTGTTTTGCAGCTGGAACTATCGCGGTGCCACCGCGACCAGCGCCAGGTAGGCGTTATTCTGCTCGATCTCGATCACTTCAAGGCCATTAATGACGCGCACGGCCACTTTGCTGGCGATGCCGTCCTGCGGGAAACCGGAGCCCGCCTTCGCTCCAGCATGCGCGATTACGATCAGGTTGGGCGCTACGGTGGCGAAGAGTTCTTAGTGGTCTTGCCGAACTGCGATCTGGCACAAGCGACCCAACAGGCTGAGCGGATGCGCTTGCGACTCTGCGATAAGACGATGATGGTCGACGGCGTCGAGTTATCCGTATCCGCCAGCTTCGGCGTTACCATTAGCGACGGGTCTGAACGCGCTCCAGGCGTCTTTGTTCGTGTGGCCGATGAAGCGCTCTATCAGTCCAAGGCTGGCGGCAGAAATCGCGTCTCTTCGCTGACTTTGGAATACTCCGCACTGAGGCCGGTTCCGTAGCGCTGCTGAGTTTCTTACTCGCTGGACTTAACCCGGGCAATCTGTTCATGGCTCAGCGTATTGGCATACTGCTCGACGCCTTTGTACAAGGCCTCCGCAATCTTCTGCCGCTGCTCCGGTTTTTTCAAGAGTGGTTCATCGTGAGGATTGCTGACAAATCCAATCTCGGCGAGGATCGAAGGCATCGTGGCGCCGATCAGCACGACGAAAGGCGCCCTCCGAACCCCCCGGTCGCGAGAACGTGTATTCATCTTTGCCGACATCGAATACAGCGAACCTTGCACCTTCTGTGCGAACTCCCGCGATTCCTCTACTTTGGCCTTCAGAACCACCTGCTGGAGCAGATCGTTCAGGTCGTGGATGGAACTGGTGGCAGTGGCATTCTCGCGAGTAGCCAAGTCGAGTGCGGACTTCTCCGAAGTGAAGTTGAAATAGTAGGTCTCCACGCCTGTCGCGCTGAAAACGGGGGACGAGTTGGCGTGAATCGATAAGAACAGGTCGGCCTTTTCCTCATTGGCGATTTGCGTTCGCTGCTCAAGCGGGATGAACGTATCGTCCGACCGGGTGTAGATAACATCGCTGCCAAGTCGTTGCTGAATCAGCTTACCCAGGCGCAGCGAAACATCGAGAACGAGATCCTTTTCCTCCAAACCGTGAGGGCCGATGGTGCCGGTATCGTGTCCGCCATGCCCTGGATCGATCACCACTTTGCCCATCTTCAGGCCAAAGACCCGGACCAGAGAACGACTGCCGCTGCTATCGAGGGTCGCCGGCGCAATAGGCTTGGTACTGCCGGGCGACGCGGCAACCCTCTTTTCCGCAGGCAATGAACTGTCCATGGCACTGGTCCGCGCGGTCTCGACTGGCGGGTGTGAGTTGGCCGAGGTCAAGGTCTCAGACCCCTGGGTGGGAGCCAAGCTCCGTTCGACGCCGTGGCTCGCTAGCAAGGCGCTTCCGGTGAATGGCGGAGGTCGCGTGACATTCAATCTGCTAAAGAGAACAAACTTCAGCGCGACGCTTTGAGGCTCCACAAAATAAGGGAGCCGGGGGGGCGGGAAACGAGACGCAAGGTCGGGAATCTCGGTCCTCGGAGCGACACTTCCGGGCAGCACAGGCAAATCGCTCATTGAAAAAGTGCGCCTGGTGGCGACTGCCCTTGGCGGCTTGACGGGCGAAGCGCTACCGGCCAAGACAGCGCCGGGCGTCGACCGGTTCGAGGTTTGGGCCGCTCCAACCCCATCCTCAAATAACTGTGCCCCAGACGAACTGCGGGTTACCGAGGGTTCTTCGCTTCGCTGGCCTTTCGGGCGGATCTCAATCATCAGTCGGTCGGGATTCCCAAGTTGCGAAGAGGAGAAATCCACCATCGTCTGAAGGTCGAACACGATACGCGTGACGCCCGGCATCGTTTCCGCGACACGAATCTGCTTTACCAGGGCGTCCTGCACCTGGATCGACTGCACTCCCTTTTTGCTGGCAACCGGGGGGCGTATGCCGCTCAGATCAAAGAATAACCGTGGGGGGCCATCTATTTGTTCGGTGTGGATCTTAAACTCGCCCTTGGTTTCGACGGCGACGCGGGTGACGTCTCCGAACGACCAAAACCGAATTGCTTCAATTCGGGACGATTCGGCGGTCTGGGCAGAGCAAGCATACACAGCACCGAGAAGTGCGGCGGCAAGGTCGATTCGTCTGATCCGGCGGGGGAGGCGGAGCATGCGTTGTTTTTAGCGAGTGCGCAGAAACAATCGCCCCTCCGAATCGACGACCTGCTCGATGTGGCGTACCGCCGGTTCCTCGAACGCCCTAGGCTCACCTGCCGGCGCATTTGCAAGAGAACCGCCTTTGGCGTTGAAGTAGCGCTGATGCACCTTTTGGACGTAATCGACCGTCTCCGGGTACGGTGGAACGGCGCCATACTTTGCCACCGCGCCTTCCCCGGCGTTGTAGGCGGCCAGAGACAGGCGGAGGTCACTGGGAAACAGGTTCTGCAAGTACCGCAAATACTTGACGCCACCTTCAATGTTCTGCTTTGAATCGAATGGATCAGTGACACCGAAGCGCTGGGCGGTGGCTGGAATCAACTGCATCAGACCCTGCGCGCCTTTCGGTGATACAGCCGAGGGATTGAAATTGCTTTCTGCTTGCATGACGGATTTCACCAGCAGCGGATCTACTTGATAGCGGTTCGCCGCGTCTTCGATCAGCGCTTCGATCGACTGGGTTGCGTTCGCCTGAACCGGAATCGCTTGGACCGCCGGAATCTTGGGAGCGGCTAACGCTATTTCTGAAACGGAGGGTGCGCTGGCCCGCCGCTCTCGATTCACGAGCGGCTTTTGAGAGTCGGTCGTCGTCAGCACGCGAACCAGTCGCCCATCCCGGCCAACGCGCACCACGGAGACCACGCCGGGAGCCCCGACATGGGCCGATCGCGACTTAGCTGTGAGGCCGCTATCGCTGGCAAGCAAACAGCTTCCGAGCAGCCCGCACGCGACAATAAAACAGAATGCACGCACTTTGTTCTTCTGATTATAGCCGGATTTCAGCCTTTCCGGTGCTACCATTCTGTCATGCGAACGGCCGGATTCGTCCTCGTTGGAGGCCGCAGTTCGCGCATGGGGCAGGACAAAGCGCTGCTTTCGTTTACTCCTCATGCGCCGTTGGTTTCTCACATCGCGAGCTTGGTGCAGCAGGCCGCGGGGTCCGCGATCCTGTTGGGTCCAGCCGCGAGATACGGTTCCCTTGGGTTGGAGTGCTGGGGAGATCTTCGTGCCGGGCAGGGTCCGCTCGCCGGCCTTGAAACCGCTCTCACCAGAACCAGCGCCGCCTATAATCTGGTCGTCGCCTGCGATCTGCCCGGCGTCCAAGCCGCGACGCTGGCTGACCTTTTGGCCCAAGCCATCCGCCAGAATGCTCCCTGTACGCTGCTGCGGGACGGAACCGGTCGAGTTCATCCCCTGTGTGGTGTGTACCATCCAATCTGCCTCTCTCATATCCAGTCCGCTTTGGACGCCGGCGACCTCAAAGTGATGAACGTCATTGCACACTTGGTACCTGCCTATTTTGATGTCCCGTTTGAGCTTGCTAACATAAACCGCCCGGAGGAGTGGCGCAAGTTTGTTCATTCCGGCGGTCCGGCCGACACTCCGCAACCCATTGCTGCGGACGCGTCGTCGCTCCCACCACCAGCCGCCCGATCCGCCAAGAAATGACGGCCGCATGCCCCTGGAAATCCAATGACCGAGGAGTTTCCCCACTACATCGAGTTCCGCCAAGTCTGTAAGACGTTCGATCGGCCAGTTTTAGTCGACGTGAGTTTCTACGTCAATCCAGGGCATACGCTCGCCATCATCGGCCGAAGCGGCGTAGGCAAGTCGGTCAGCCTGGGCCACATTATGGGTTTCCTTAAGGCTGACAGCGGCCAAGTCATTGTCGCCAATACGGATATCACGAATATGCCGGAGTCGGAACTGCGCCATATTCGCAAGAAGGTCACCATGGTGTTCCAGTCCGGCGCCCTGTTCGATTCCCTGACGGTGGGTGAGAATATCCTCTTCTCGCTCGAATTGCGGGAGGACTACGACGAACAAAACAAGGAAGATGTCGTGAATGGCCTGCTGGACATGGTCGACCTCTTGCATCTTCGCGACCTCTACCCGGCAGACCTTTCAACCGGTTACAAACGCGCCGTCGCCATCGCTCGAGCGCTCGCCGCGCAGCCCGAATGTATCCTATACGACGAACCGACCACCATGGTCGACCCCATCATGAGCGACGACCTCAGCAGCCTCATGCTCCGGCTGAAACGCCAGCTCAGCCTGACCTCCATCGTCGTCACTCACGATCTGGACCTGATGCGCAAAGTCGCCGACGACGTGGTGTTTCTCTACAAGGGCGAGGCCATTTACTTTGGCCCGGTCAGCGAGCTGGAGACCTGCCAGCACCCCCACGTCAAGATGTTCCTGGCAATGGACAGAGTGGAGATCAGCGGCAAGATCGAGGAGGAGTAATCGGCCAAGGCCGCTACAGATCAACCCCGCTTCGGCCGAATCTCCCATTAGCCCTGGTTATGAATTGGGGCTGGGCTCCCTCCGCGCAGGACGCCTACGTCCGGCTCTCGCGCCAAGGCGAATCCGGCCGCGGGTCTGCAACCGCCTTGCACGGTGCTGTACATTTCAATCAGGCGATACCAAGCTCATGCTGGAAAATATCAACCTCGATAAGAAGCTCTCGCGCGAGGAGTACAAGCGAATTGAGCCGGCGCTTCAGGAACGTCTGTACCAACTGGAGAAGGCGTGCTGGGATCACGGCATCCCCTCCGTGATCGTCTTTGAAGGATGGGACGCTTCAGGCAAGGGAACCACCATCGCCTCGCTGACACAGCGTCTTGATCCGCGTGGCTTCAAGCTCTATCCCATCACCACCGCAAGAACTTACGAGCAGCAGCGTCCCTGGCTGTGGCGGTTCTGGCTGAAGGTGCCGAACCGCGGTGAAATGGTGATCTTCGACCACAGTTGGTACGGCCGCGTGCTCCACGAGCGCGTCGATGGAACAGTTCCGGAGAAGGCCTGGAAGGAGGCCTACCGCGACATTGTCGAGTTCGAGCGCATGCTTGCCGATGATGGCGCCATCTTCATTAAGTTTTTCCTCCACATCAGCCGGAAAGAGCAGAAGCGCCGTTTTCAAGCCATTGAAGCCGATCCCCTCAAAGCGTGGCGCGTCACGGATACGGACTGGAACCGCAACAAGAAGTACGATCAATACCTGATTGCCATTGAGGAAATGCTGGAGCTAACCGAATCGGAATTCGCGCCTTGGACCATTGTTGAGGCGACATCGAAATGGCATGCACGAAAAAAGGTTTTTGAAACCATCATTGATGCCATGGAGTCGCGCCTGGGAGCGAATGCTCCGCCCAGAACCGAGGCCATTGAGGCGATGCAGGACGCAGATTTGCGCGCTGCCATGGAATCGCTGAACGGAGGAGGACTCTAATGCTCGAAACCATCGACTTGACTCAAACGCTAGATCGCGAGTCCTACGTTCGTGAGTTGACGCGGCGGCAGATCCAGCTCCGCGAGCTTGGAAATCAGGTTTATCTGCAAAAGCGGCCAGTCATCATCCTGTTCGAAGGCTGGGACGCTGCTGGCAAAGGCGGGGCGATCAAACGCGTCACAGAAAAGATCGATCCGCGTGGCTACACGGTTTACCCAATCAGCGCGCCGCAAGGCGAAGACAAGACGCGTCACTATCTATACCGTTTCTGGCGTCGCCTTCCTGAACGCGGCCAGATCGCCATCTTCGACCGGTCGTGGTACGGACGTGTTCTGGTGGAGCGAGTGGAAGGTTTCGCTCCCGAAAAAGAATGGAAGCGGGCGTTTAAGGAGATCAACTCATTCGAGCGGCAGTTGCGTGACTTCGGAACGATTGTGGCGAAGTTCTGGATTCATATCTCTCGCGAGGAGCAGCTGCGGCGTTTCGAGGAGCGAAAACAGATCGGCTACAAGGCCTGGAAGCTCACCGACGAGGACTGGCGCAATCGGGAAAAGTGGGATGCCTACGAAGAGGCGGTTGAGGAGATGCTGGTGAAAACCAGCACGCGCACCGCCCCCTGGTCTTTGGTCGAAGGCAACGATAAATACTGGGCCCGCACGAAGCTGCTCGCAACCCTGGTAGAGATCCTCTCCACCGGCCTCGGCTACAAGCCGCAGGACCCCTTGCGCCGAAAAGAGCCGAAGACCGTTGCCAAGGGCCAAGCGATCGAGAAAGACGAGTCCGCAAAGAAGAGGCCGACGCTGAAAGCCGAAGCAGAGGCTGAGACGCCGGCGGCCTCGGGGTCCTAGAGATTCGACACCCCCTGCGGCCGCGAAACTTCTGGCAGATTTCCTGGGTCTACCGAATTCTAATCACTTCGCCGTGCCCGATTGAGCCAAGCGCCAGGGTTGCGGCAGGCGCCAGCGGTTCCAGATCGTGCAGTCGGTTCGTCGGCCCGCAGAGGACTATCAAGGAAATCCTCCGCCCGGCGAGATTCTGTTGATCAGGAATGTTCTGGTCGACGGTGATAATGGCTTCGAATCCGGTCTTTTCTTCGGCCTCCAGAAGGCGACCGTTCTTCAGCCCGGCCAGACCTGCATAGCGGGCCGTTTGACAGTCGTGGGCAGGAAACAGAAGGCAGAGGCGTTCGTCAACGAACTCATCGATCAGTACGCGCATCAGACACGCGTCAACAGCAATTGCTTGGCTTCTTCCAGCGCTTGCAGTGCTAATGTCCGCGGAACGGTGGGGAAGCCTTCCAAAAAGTCCTCGATGCTTTCACCGCCCTCTAGATACTCGAAGAGCGTTTGAACTGGCACTCGGGCTCCACGGAAGACGGGCACTCCATGCATCGTCTCAGGGTCTCGGGTAATAGCTTGTGCCACGTATTCATTCTCTCTCAACCGCGCCACCCCGTTTAACCTGAGGCCTGCCCGGCTCTTCCCGTCCACTACTCCCCACCGAATCTCTTCTTCAGCGCATTCCACTGCCGCTTCAGCCACCCCGGTTGCGGGGTGGCCTTGGCTTCCATCTGTTCCACCGCCAGCGGCGCGGCCTTCGTCACCGTGTCCGCAGCCCCCGGCTGGAAAGGTTCCTTTCCGCTCAATCGCACCCGGTCTCCGTTGAAGGCATAGTGCCGAAGCCAGTACTTGCCATCGTCATCCCGATCAATGATCGAGAACGTTCGGTTAACCGAGCCCGGCTCCGCCGCATCCACGCGGATGGGGAAGTATCCCTCCAGGTCACGCGCACGGAACGCCGTTTCATAGCGGTGACGCCGCCGGTTCCAGGTGAATACGCGAATGGCATCGAAATCGAAGCTCTGGACCTCTGACGAAACCGCCCATAACCAGTCGTGTTTCAGACCCTTCTCGGGGTCATTCACATCGCCCAGGTCGAAGTAGGCAGAGATCCGTTTGCCTTCTCCGTACTGGGCTACCTCATCCGGAATAGAGATGTTGAGGTTGCGTGAGAGCACCCAGCCGCACTGCTTATCCTTGGTGCGGATCAGCGTCCAGTCCTCATTGAGAACCACTGGCTTCTTAGCAGCTTTTGCTGCCGCCTTCTGGTCCGCGGGGCTGGCCGGCTTCGTGGGTTCATCAGGTTCTTCTTCGTTGATATGAAGCTTCTCCGCCGAGAGATCTTTCCAGTTGTCAGGCGGCTTGGGTGCCGGCGGTTTGGGCAGCCTGAGCGAGTTCGATTTCTGGGTCTTCTCTTTCCGCGGCCTGTGCGTGGACGTCATGGGCCGCGTCAGTGCCAGATTCGCCGGCGCCGCTCCCACCGCTTTCGGAGCCAATTTGTGCGCCAGCACCTCCACGGCCCCACCCTCCGGAATCTTGGTAAAGGAAGGTGACAGGCGATTCGGGTCGATGTGGACATTGAGCGCGTCGTATACCGTGGCCGCGCCTTGAGACGGCAAGGTTAGCGCATGCGCGGTGTTCTTTTTGAACTCATCCATTTGCTCGGCGCTGAGCAGTTGCGAGGCGTCCACCCAACCGACGGCGTTTTGTTCCGTGCGGACCTGTACATAACGTCGCCGCACGTCCAGTACCAGCAGCCGATCCCCGTGCTTCAACATCACAGACGTGCTGTTTTTTGTGTTCGGATCAACCCGCAAGTTAAGGGTTGCCGGGGCAACGTAGGCATAACCCAGAGTGTTCTGCCGCTCGGGGGCGCAACCGGCTATGGCCAGTAGCACAGCGACGGTCATTAGCCGTAGCAACCGGTTCTTCATGGCCAGATCGGAAGGGGCCGCTATCCCTTCATGTGTTCAATAAACTGATGCAGCCGGTTCAGCCCGCGTTCCAGTTCATGCACGGAAGTTGCATAGGATATGCGGACGTGCTCCTGGGTTCCGAAGGCCTCGCCGGGCACAACAGCGACATGCGCATCAGCCAGCAGCTTTTCGGAGAATTCCAGCGAGTTCTTAACCTTCCCGCCCTGAAACGCCGTGCTGATATTCGGATAGGCGTAGAACGCGCCCTTGGGCATGCCAATCGAAACACCGGGGATCTGCCGCAAACGGTCAATCACAAAATCCCGTCGGCGCCGGTATTCTGCGAGCATGACAGGGACCGAAGCCTGCGAGCCGCGCATCGCTTCCACGGCGGCCTTCTGCGCAATCGAGGTCGGATTCGACGTGCTGTGGCTCTGCAGCTTCATCATGG
>Ga0074045_10004239_pt1 | contig 12737 bp, 10 predicted proteins | sample BogForMeECP23OM2_FD_94442 | JGI IMG/M metagenome (GOLD analysis project Ga0074045, IMG submission 94442) | Bog forest soil microbial communities from Calvert Island, British Columbia, Canada - Bog Forest MetaG ECP23OM2 | ecosystem: Environmental > Terrestrial > Soil > Wetlands ... | reverse complement strand
TCGACCCGGCCGCCCGGCGCGACCAGATAGGCGCGATTGTAAAAACCCACGCGCCCCTCCTCGACGCCGAGGGCGGGTGCGCCGAACAGGATTGGATCACCGGCCTGCGTCGCGAGCGTCAGCAGAAGCTGCCGATATTGCGCGTCCTGGGCGAAGGTGGCGGGATAGCGATCCTCGGGTTGAAAGAAGAATGCGGCCGCCGCTTCCGGCCATACGATCAGGTCGGCGCCGCGCCGCGCCGCCGCCGCGCTCTGCTCCCGGTAGACCGTGAAACTGGAATCGAGAAATTTGGGATCCCACTTGATCGATTGCGGGATGTCGCCCTGGACCATCGCAACTTTCAGCGGGCCCTCAACCGCGCGCGCCGTCACATTGCGGATACGAATTGACCCGAAGATGAAGGCTCCCGTCATCAGGACCGTCAGCGTGGCAAGACTCGCCGCCTGCGTGCGTCGCGGGCAGGTCTGGAACGCGACGACGTAGACGACCGCATTGGCGAAAACGATCAGCGCCGAGACGCCGTAGACGCCCGTGAACTCGGCGAACTGGATCAGCTCGAGATTGCGATACGCCGTGTAACCCAGCAAATTCCACGGAAACCCGATCGGAAAATAGGTATGAATCCACTCGACCGCGGTCCAGACCACCGGCAGTGTGAGCACGATCGGGAGTTGCAGCCGCGCGGTGATGAACACAGCGACAGCAAAGGAGACGGCGGTGAAGAGCGCCAGCACCGCCGCGAGCAACAGCATCGGTGCGATCGCCTGATAGACCGGCAAGCTCGTGAAGCTGTGCAGGGTTATCGCGATCCAGTAGACCGACGCGACGTAGCAGGCGAAACCCTGGATCCAGGCGTAGAAAAAAACGCGCCGTGGCGACTCACCCTCGATCGCGTAAAGCAGCGGCACCAACGCGATCCACGCGAGCAGGCTGAGGTCGACCTTGGGAAACGCGGCGGCGAGCGCCAGCCCGCTGATTACGGCGAGCGCCGCGCGCGTCGCCCTGCTCATCTCCGTCATCGTGCGGGACCAAACAGGTGCGCGAGCGGGATCACTCCGGCGCAAGGGGGCGCGCCGTCGAAACGGTCGTAGATCTCGTCGACGTCGCGCCATCCCTCGACCAGCGCGACCGCGCCGGAGTCGGGTAATCGCAGCTCACCGGGCACGCGCCATTCGCGCTCGAAGGTCCAATCGACCGGCGGGTCGCGGCGCAGATCGATCGCCACTACCCGCCACAGTTCTCCTTCGGCCAACAGGCGCCGGCCCTCCGCCAGCGGCATGTAGATAACCGGCCGGGCTCCCCGCGCGAACGCGTAGCGCTTCTCGAGGGCGACGCCGAAGGGTTCGTAGCGATGGCGGTTCTTGCGCGTCAGCAGGCCGCTTAGTTCGGCGAGTGGCGCGTCAAACATGCAGACCGTAGGATGCTTGCCTGGAATCATTCGCGTTGATCCGCGAATGACCCCGTCGCGCAAAATCGCGGCGAGATTATCCAGCGCGTCGCCACTGCGCGAGGCGCGGGTGAAGTGGGTCAGCAAAGGTACCGCGGTGAATGCGGGATTGTTGGTCATGGAGACAGGGGCGGTTGTCATGAAGACGGGGGCGCAGGGCGGGAGCGGGGGGCGCGCGAGCGCGCCCCCCGCTCCCGCCCGGCAAGATGTATCGGGGTCGCGCCACTGGCTGCTCGCGCTCGCGACGCGACTTGTTGCGGCGGCGCGGGCGGTGCTGTCACAGCCGCGGCGGTATCGAGGCGCGCCGCCAGTTCGCGCTCACGCGCGAACATCCGGCGCGCCTCCGCGGGCGAGCGCTCGTGGTCGTAGCCGAGAAGATGGAGCAGGCCGTGAATCAGCAGCGTCCGCAGACGTGAAGGCGTGGCGATCTCAAGGTCTTGGGCCTGTCGTGTCGCGGTCTCGAGGGAGATCACGATATCGCCGAGGGGGAGGGGCGGACGTGAAGCGTTCGCCCCTCCCCCTCGGCCGTCACCGCCAGCCGCCAGCTCGTCCAATTGCGCGAAAGACAATACGTCGGTGGGCTTATCCTGCCCGCGATAGTCGCGATTCAGCTTGCGGATCGCCTCGTCGTTCGTGAGGAGTACCGACAATTGCGCCGACCCAAGCTCGAGCAGGTCAAGCGCCGCGCGGGCTTCCTTGCGCAGCGTCGGCACGAACGGGCGCGCATGCGCCACTTCGCCTCTCACGTCGACCGCCACGTTCAGGTCCGCGCCACTTCAGGCCTGCCCCCCACGTTCAGGCCTGAGGCTTGGGCAGACTCGTGGGTGCTGGTGAGAGACCGTCCCCGGTGAATGATTCGTAGGCAGTGATGACCGCCTGCACCAGCCGATGGCGCACGACGTCGCGTTCGTTGAAATGGACGAATTTTATCCCGGGGGTGGCGCCAAGTACGGTGCGCGCCTCCTTGAGGCCGGAAAGCTTGCCGCTCGGCAGGTCGATCTGCGTGACGTCCCCGGTGATAACCGCCTTGGAGCCATAGCCCAGGCGGGTCAGGAACATCTTCATCTGCTCGGAGGTGGTGTTCTGCGCTTCGTCGAGAATGATGAAGGAGTCGTTGAGCGTGCGGCCGCGCATGAACGCGAGCGGCGCGACCTCGATCGTCCCCCGCTCGAGCATCCGGCGCGCCCGGTCGAAATCCACCATGTCGTGGAGCGCGTCGTAAAGCGGCCGCAGGTACGGATTGACCTTCTCCGCGAGGTCGCCCGGCAGGAAGCCGAGCTTCTCGCCCGCTTCGACCGCCGGCCGGCAAAGGACCATCCGCATCACCTGATTTTTCATCAGCGCCGCGAGCGCCATCGCCATCGCAAGGTAGGTCTTGCCGGTGCCCGCGGGCCCGATCCCGAAGACGATATCGTGCGTGCGGATCGCGTCGATATAAGCCTTCTGGTTGATACTTTTGGGCGAGATTACCCGCTTGTGCGCCGACACGTAAACCGTGTCGAGAAAGATATCCTTGAGGTCGGCGTTGCGGTCCGCCCGGATGATCCGAATCGAGTATTCGACGTCGCCGGAATAGATCGCATAGCCGCGTTTGAGCAGCTCGTAGAGGTCGTTCAGGAGCCGGCCGGACAGCTCCTGGTCAGCGTGCGCACCGGCGACTTTGAGCGTGCTGCCGTTCGCGCTGATCCGCACGCCCAACCCCTGTTCAATCGTGCGTAGATGCGCGTCGTGCTGACCCAGCAGCTCGGTGAACAGGCGATGGTCGTCGAAATGGAGTTCGAGCGAGTCTTCGGCCGGTAAAGTGGAAGCGCTTCCGTTTATTCTATTGATCTCTTCCGCCACGCCGTTATTGCGGTCCATCTTGCCCGGTGATCCTAGCGGTTTTGCTCCGCCTTGGGAAACGGCCGCGGGTTACGCGCGCGTTATTTAGTGGCGCCGCCCATGAATCGGAATACCTGCTCTAGCGCGTCATCGAGCTTCGACACGTCGCGGCCGCCGGCCTGCGCGAAATCGGGACGCCCGCCACCCGAGCCACCGATCAGCGGCGCCACGACCTTTACGATTTCATTCGCTTTGAATAGTCCCGTCAGATCGTCGGTCACCGCGACCAGCACGGCGGCCTTGTCGTCGGTAACACCGGAGGCCAAGGCTACGACCGACGAAACATACTTTTCGCGCAGCCGGTCGGCGATTTCACGGAGCGCCTTGGCGTCGACCCCCTCGAACTTGCGCGTCACCAGTTTGACGCCCTTGACGTCGCGCACCTGCTCCGCGCCGCCCGCCGCCGCGCCGCCGCCCGCCACGAGTTTTTGTTCGAGCGCCCGCAGCTTCTTTTCGAGTTCCTTCTCTCGCGCGACGATTCGCTCAAGCCGCTCCAGCGCCTGGGCGTCGCGCGCGCCGAGCTGATCCCCGATGTCGGCGAGAATTTTCTCGCGCCGGCGAATCGCGTCGAGCGCGCCCTGGCCGGTGAACGCCTCGATCCGGCGGACCCCGGCGGCGACGCCCGACTCGGCCTCGAGCTTGAAGAGCCCGATATCGCCGGTGCGATTCGTATGCGTTCCGCCGCACAGCTCGACCGAGAAATCGCCCATCCGCACCACCCGGACGCGATCGCCGTACTTGTCGCCGAAGAAGGCGAGGGCGCCCGCCTTGATCGCGTCGTCGTAGGCCATCTCTTCGGTGGTGACGGCGGCATTCTCGCGGATGCGCGCGTTGATCTCTTCTTCGATCGTAATCAGATCGCCGTCAGCGATCGGCCCCTGATGGGCAAAGTCGAAGCGCAGCCGGCCGGGCTCGACCAGCGAGCCCGCCTGATGGACTTCCTGGCCGCGAATCTCGCGCAACGCGTAATGCAGGATATGGGTCGCCGAATGATTACGCATCGCGGCGTCGCGCCGTTCGCGATCGACCCGCAGCTTGACAGACCGACCTCTTTCAAACTCGCCGAGGTCGCCTCTTAGTATTTTGCATATGTGTTTGATTATGATTCCATTTTGTTTTTGAGTATCGACTACCTCCAAAAGTGAACCATATGGCCCTTCGATCACGCCGCGATCGCCGATCTGGCCTCCGCCCTCCGGGTAAAATGGCGTCTCCCGGGTCACCAATGAAATTCGCCCGGACTCGTCGGCTCCGAAGCCCAGCACCACAGACTCGTAGGCGAAGCAACCTTCCTGAAACTTGGAAGACATTCCCGGAATAATTGCTATTTCAGGTGCCGCAGCGCGATCTCTACGAGCCGTCCTTCCGCGTTCGCGTTGCTCCGACATGAGATGGTCGAAGCCCGCAAGATCTACTTCGATGCCCTCCTCCCTCAAAATGTCTTGCGTCAAATCGAGAGGGAATCCGTACGTATCGTAGAGTTGAAACGCGACATCGCCTGGAAGCCTGTTGCTCTTGATTGTAGTAAGTCGCTCACGCCAATGGGCGATTACTTCCATGCCGCGATTCAGGGTCTCCTCAAATCTGTTTTCCTCGCGCAACGCCTCTTGGCTGATCTTCGAAGCATTTGCCTTGAGATCGGGATAAGCCGCGCCGAACGCCTGCACCACCCCGTTCATGCAGATATTGGACAGGAATATCCCTGAGATTCCGATACGACGACCATGCCGAACAGCGCGACGAATAAGGCGCCTCAGTACGTATCCCGGGCCGACATTACTCGGAATAACGCCGTCGGCGATCAGAAAGCTAATGGCTCGGGCATGATCGGCGATCGCGCGATAGGAGACATCGGCATCCGAGTTTTGTCCATATCCGACGACGCCGACAGTCTTACGACCCCATACCATATCCATCGGCCGACGACTCGAGCCGTATATGTTAACGTGTTGTTCTATTTGTCTAATGATAAGAAGAAACGTGTCGATATCGTAATTGCCCAGATAGCGGCCGGTCTCGATACTCTGCAGCACCGACGCGACCCGCTCGAGCCCCGTCCCCGTATCGACATGCTTCATCGGCAGCGGCGTGAGCTTGCCCGACGCGTCGCGGTTGTACTGGATGAAAACCAGGTTGCCGAGTTCGATATAGCGCGCGCACCCGTCGACATTGATCGCGCATTGGCTGGGGTCGTGCGGGCAACTGCGCGACGCCTCGGCGCCACGATCGATATGAATCTCCGAGCAGGGACCGCACGGCCCCGTCTCGCCCATCTCCCAGAAGTTGTCCTTCTCGCCGCAGCGGACGATCCGCTCCTTCGGCAAAACCCCCAGCTTGAGCCATGCCGCTTCGGCCTCGTCGTCGTCCCGGAAGACGGTCGCCCACAGCCGCTCTTTGGGGATGCCCCAGACCCGGTTGACCAGTTCCCAATGGAACGCGATCGCCTCCTGCTTGTAGTAGTCGCCGAAGGACCAGTTCCCGAGCATCTCGAAAAACGTATGGTGATAGCTGTCGCGGCCGACCGCTTCGAGGTCGTTGTGCTTGCCGGAGATACGCAGGCATTTCTGGCAGTCGGCGACCCGCTTGTCGGCGGGCGTCCGGATACCCAGAAAGTAGTCCTTGAAGGGGACCATCCCCGCGTTGGTAAAGAGCAGGGTCGGGTCGCCCTTGGGAATCAGCGAGGCGGAGGGGACGATACTGTGTCCGCGCTCCTTGAAGAAATCGAGGAACGACTGCCGGATACGATCGGTGGTCCAATACATACGCGACTTATTCTAACGCAACTGCGACCAGCCGCGCACTCGTTGCGATACGGTTCCAGTTTTTGCAGGGATCGGTGTGTCCAAGGCGCGGCTCGACGTCGCGCTGCTACCGGGCAATGTGCCGCGTTCAGCTTCAGCCTAGGGAACCACCGTGAAGGCAGTGTTGCTGGCGAGCGTTCCACTCGGTGTCGTTACCTGCACGGCGCCGGTCGTTGCCCCGGTCGGTACAGCGGCCTCGATTTGGGTGGCCGAAAGCACGGTGAAGGTCGCGGGCGTTCCGTTGAAAGTGACGCTCGTCGTGCCGGTGAGATTGTCGCCCAGAATCTTTATGCTGGCGCCTGCCAGACCCCGGTTCGGACGCGTCGCGACGAAGGGGCCGAGCCCCATGTCGAGGCTGAAGACAGTGCCGAAGCCAGGACTATGGGCACCGCCGGACTGCGTAGTGCCGTAAAAGAGCCCGTTAGTGTCTTGCATCAGACCCGCTAAAGGCGAAGACCCATCGGTGCAATTCGGCTGACTACAGAAGTTGTAAAGCGTGGTTACACTACCCGTCGGGGTTATCTGGAAGACCGAGCCGCACCTACCGCCTTGACAACCTGGGTTTGAGTCAGGTCCGCCGACGTAGTTCGTTCCATAGAAATTGCCGTCGGTGCCCTGTATCAGACCTGCGTAAGGTGTCCCATCGGTCGTCGCAAAAGTTTTCACCCTGCCTGCGGCCGTCATCCGGAAAACCGTCCCGTTCGCCAGGGTCCCGTAGAAATAACCGTCTGCGGCTTGAAGTAGTGCTCCTTTTGAATTCGAGGCTAACGTAGCCAGCGTGGTGAACGTCCCGCCGGGGGAAAGTTTGAACGCAACCGTTCCGGCGACGCCGTAAAAGTAGCCGTTTGTCGCCTCGATCAGGCCACCTATCGGCAGCGAACCGTCGGCGCAATCGGCTGCGGAGCAGAATGCATACAAAGTGGTCAGCTTGCCCGCTTTCGTGATCTTGAAGATCGTGCCAGCGCCGTAGGCGCCGTTTACGGTCACGTCATTTCCGCCGGAAACCGTGGTTCCGTAGAGGTTACCGTCACTCCCCTCGATCAGGCTGTTCGGCGCTGAGCCATCCGGGCAGAATCCGTCGAACCCGGTAGAGCAAAAAGTATGGAGCACGGTCAGGACACCCGTCGGCGTAACCTTAAAGACAGTCCCGAAGCCAATTCCACCGTCATTGGCCGTCCCATAGAAGTTCCCGTCGGTGCCCTGCAGAAGGGCATTGGGATTGGCGCCGTAAGGATATTGGGTGAAGCTCGTGGAGAGGCTCGCGATCGTCTTCTCGGCGCCATCCGTCGTGATTTTGAAGACTGTACCACCGCCCCCTCCGGTGGAAGGCGACTCCCCGCCGGCCCAGGTCGCTCCATCGAGTTGACCATTCGTACCTTGAACGAGCGCAGTGTCCGGGATGTTGCCGTTGAGAGCGGTGCTGATGCTGTCCGTGAAACTGAAGAGCGTGGTTAGTGTTTGGGCGGAAGCCGTCCCCGTCGTTGTCAAGCCGAGCAAGGCGGCGAGCAAGAGCAGTCGGAGCAGATTAACGATTCGAGCGAATTTGATTTTGGGCCATACCCGTGGCTTTACGTTTCGCATGTTCAATTATCCTTTATCCTATATTAACAGGTAAAACTAAGCTTTTACATGGAGAGGCAACTCAAGAGCAACTGAGCACTTCAACATTGTTAGAGATAAAGGTCTTCGTTTTGAACGAACAATTTGTTCGCTCAAGAATTTATGCAGCAGAAAGGAAAGGAAAACCCGTCTCCGTCACACTGACCTGCTAGCGAAAATCAGGCTTCGTTCTGGGCGAGGGCCGCGTCCCACAACCTGACGACCTTCGCGCGCAGCTCGGCGATAGTGCCGTCGTTGGCGATCACGGCGGTCGCATGCTTGCGGCGCTCGTCGTTGGAAAGCTGCGCGCGGATCCGGGCCTCGGTCTGCTCGCGCTTGAGCCCGCGTTCCAGTTCGACCCGCTGCACGACCTGCTCCGTGCCGGCCTCTACCAGCCAGATCTCGTCGAACAGCAGCAGCCAGTTGGCTTCGATCAGCACGGCCGCCTCGATCACGATCGGCTTGCGTTCGCCCGCCGCGCGCATCGCGTCGACCATCTCGCGCATCCGCGCGAACATCTTCGGATGCACGATCGCGTTGAGCTGGCGGAGCGCGTTGGGATCGGCGAAGACGATCGGTCCCAGGCGCTTGCGATCAATCGTGCGGTCGGGCGCGAGGATCCCTTCGCCGAAGGCCGCAATCATATCGGCGTAGGCGGGGCCGCCGGGCTCGTAGATCGTGTGGCCCACCTTGTCGGCGTCGATAATCGGCGCGCCGAGTTCGGCCAGGATTTTCGTGACGGTGCTCTTGCCCGAGCCGATTCCGCCGGTCAGCCCGATGGTCAACAGCCACGGTGCCTGGGAGAAGAATGCGTCCGCGCGTCTCAAGTTTGATCACTCCTCGCGGCGACTTTAGTGCAACACGGACCTTTTGTCATTCCGCGCCCTTCGTCGCTCCGCTCCTCGAGGGTAAACTCCGCGAAGAATCCTGTTCCTTTGCCGCACTTCACCCAAGTTATTTGAGGGATACCGCCTTAGAAGAGATGGTCGTTGACGAAGTCGCGGACGCCCATCGCCGCTGCTTGCGTGCGCATCACGCCTGCGGCGGCTGGGATGGCCGCGCCCCTTCCTCAGGTGGAGCGCCGCCCCAGATCAAAACGTCGGGGCAGAGGTCGGCGCCATTGGGCCACACGACGGTTCCGCCTTCCACATGAACCTTCGCAAAGGCCGCCGGATCATTTCGGATGGAGTCGAAGATCGGACCGACGAGAAGACCTGAAATATCGCGTTCGATGACGGAGCCATCGGTCAGCACCAGTCGCAGTTTAAAGTCTTTAAGAGCTTCGACTTTAAGAATACGCAAAAGGGCCATGTATAATTTACCTCAGTCGAGCGGCTCGATTTCGTTGAGCTTTTCTCCGCTGCGCGCGCGCCGCCAGTCGTCAAGAAGTTCGCTGCGATGGAGGGCGGCCCATTCGAGCACCAGCGCTACCGCGCGTCGCGGCAATGATCCACGAAACACGGATAGAGTTTCAACTTCGATCAGCACTTCGTGCTCGCCATAGATGGCGTGAAAATGCGCCGGCTCGTGGTCGCTGTAAAACATTCGGATCACAATTCCAAAGAAGCGGCTCAGTTCAGGCATCTCCGAACTTAGGTCGCCCTAAAACAGATGATCGTTGACGAAGTCGCGGACGCCCTTGATCATGCGGTCGATCGCGGTCCGTGCCGCGGCGTCATCCAAAGGCTGCGTCTCAGCTTGCGTGCGCAGTAACGCCCATTCGTCGATCTTCTTTTGCATCGCCGCCGGATAGGCGCCGCCCGCCGCCATTTTGGCGTTCAGCTCCGCGATATTGTCGACGTTCTCGCGGATCGCAATCTTGCGATGACGCGCGCTGCGGCGCATCACGTCTTCCAGCACGGCCGCGGCGACCGTTACCGCCGAGGTATGGCGGCCTTCGCGCAGGAGCCGCGCCGCCATCCCGATCAGATCGGAGAAGATCTCGGCCGCGACCAGCTCCTCGACCCGGGCCACCGGTCCGAATTCGATATATTCGCGCGCGGCTCGCAACACCGCCTGTCCGCGCGCCACCGCCGACAGAAAGGGGCTGTCGCAGTTGAACTCGAACTCCTTGGCGTAGGGGCTGTCGGCGCCGAGCGCCTCCCGCAGGAAAGCGACACAGCCGACCCGCCATTCGCGGAAAGCGGCCGTATCGACGAATTCCTGATTCGAGTACTCGGACTTGTAGCGGCTGCCGACCAGCTCCTTGCCGCGATCGGAAAGCTGCCCCAGTCTGTCCCGCACGACTTCGATATTCACACGTGTGAGTTATAGCACACGCGGAAGGCCGAGGGTGCCTGTGGACAGTGTCGTAGCTTGCGGCGGGGGCGACTGCGGCGCTGCCAGCCCTATGCGATGGCGACCGGTCTACCAGCCCGCTGGACGCCGCCTGGGCGTATCCGCTGTGAAGAGACTCGCGAACAGACCGACCTGGCGGGCGAACTCGCCGCTCTCCACGCATCGCCAGCCGTCATACTCACGCGTCCAGCGCCGAAACAATCGATCAACACCTCCCCCCCAGTTATCAAGACTGATCGAGATACGACGGCCACTGTCGGTCCTGAGAGCCATCTTTCTTCGCATTGCAGTTACTGACCCCCCTGCGGAGTCTCGCCATCAAATACGATGTCGAGACCTTTCTAAGAAATTGCAATACCTCTTTAGACAGGTACCGAGAGCAAAAGTAGCATATGCACTGTCTCGATCAAGAACACTTTTTCTTGAGTGCTGTTAAGGAACACTGTAGCCAAAAGACGCTTAAACAAAGCAAAACGGGAGAAGAGCAGAGTGCTCTTCTCCCGTCTGACTACAAAAGAGAACGAAAGCTTAGTTAATGTAAAATAGCATTTACTAGAAAGTGATTAGCCCAGTTGGCTCCCTACAACTGAGACAAAGCTGACGCAGCGCCCCGGCTGGCCGCCTAGATTGTGCGTGAGTCCCAATTTGGGATTATTGATCTGACGCGGGCCAGCCTCGCCACGCAGTTGCAGCCACATCTCATACATCATGCGCAGTCCCGAGGCCCCGATCGGATGACCAAACGACTTCAGGCCGCCGTCGGAATTTACCGGCAGTTTGCCCTCGAGCTCAAAGAAGCCATCGATCACGTCCTGCCACGCCGTGCCGCGCGCACTGAAGCCCAGGTCCTCGTAGAGCACGAGCTCGGTCGGCGTGAAGCAGTCGTGGACCTCAGCGAGGCTGATTTGCTCGCGCGGATTGGTTATGCCGGCCTGCGCGTAGGCGTCTTTGGCGGTCGCGACGACTTCGGGGAAACTGGTGAAGTCGTATTCCTGCGAGATCGGCCCTTCCGCCGGTCCGGCCACGAATGACAGCGCCTTGATGAAGATCGGATTCTTGCAGTACTTGTAGGCGTCTTCGGCGCGCACCACGATCGCCGCCGCGGAGCCGTCGGAGACCCCGGAGCAATCCATGATGCACAGCGGATCGGCGATCCTGGGTGAATTCTTGATCGCCTCCATCGAGACTTCCTTCTGGAACTGCGCCTTGGGGTTCTTCGCGCCGTTCTTGTGATTCTTCCAGGCGATACGGGCGAGGACGTCGCGGCCCTTTTCCGGATCGAGCCCGTATTTCTTGAAATAGGCGGGCGCGAGGAGCGAGAAGAGCGCCGGCGGTGTGATGGTCGCGGGTGTTCCGTCATTCGGCGGATTGGTCATCACCAAGCCCGAGAAACCGGAATCCTTGAGCTTCTCGACTCCGATCGCCATCGCGGTGTCGTAAGCTCCCGAAGCGACCGCGTAGCAGGCCTGCCGGAGCGATTCGGACCCCGTGGCGCACATGTTTTCGACCCGGCTGACGGGTTTGTACTGAATCTTGAGCGGCTCGCTGAGGGTCAGCCCGGAAACGCCCGAGGCCATCGTGCCGAGCCAATACGCGTCAATATCATCCGGGGTCGTCCCGGCCGAGGCGTGGGCGGCGTACGCGGCCTCGACCATCAAATCTTCGGCGCTCTTGTCCCAATGCTCGCCGAACTTGGTGCAGCCCATCCCGACGATCGCGACGCGGTCCTTGATTCCCTTGCTTGCCATCTGGTTTCCTCCGGGTCAGCGCTTGGGACGCGCCTTCCAAAAATAGTTGTGAATGCCGTCGGCCGTAAACAGCCGCCGGAACGTCATCTCGACTTCGTCGCCGATCGCGACCTTGTCCGGTTCGCAGTCGGCCATCTCGCACAGAAAACGGCCACCGCCATCATAGTCGACGACAACATTGATTACCGGCGGATTGAGCGAGTAGGCGAGCCGGTCGAAAGCGTAGGTTGCCACCCGGCCGACGCGATCCGCGAACGCATACGGTTCCATTTTATCCAGCGCGCGACACTTAACACAGACCCTTTGCGGCGGTAGCTGAGGGGTTCCGCAGGCGGTGCAGCGGCTCCCGACCAGCCCGAATTTCCACTTTTGCGACCGCATCATAGGTGGCCCGGCAGGCCGATCGGGGTCCGGGCGGCGCGGCGGTTCGGTCGGCAGGATTTCGCGCCACTTGAGGTAGCTGGGGTAGGAGACGTCGCCCTTCGATTCGACCATCCGGCCGACCGAGTGCACGGGCCGGAAGGTTGCGGCCGCCGGCGTTACGCGCAGGACCGCCGCGTCGGCGCCATCGGCTATTCCCGCGACCAGGATCAGATCGCCCGGCTTGCACGACGGCAGCGTCGCGGTGAGCATCAGGCCGACGTGGGCGGCGCCCGCCTGGCCGACGGTCAGCGCGAGCGAATCGCCGAGCTTGGCGGGATCCAGCTTAGCGGCGCGTGCAAACTCGTCGACGGCGCGCGGGTTGGGCGCGTCGAGAATCACCCGGGCCAAATCGCCCGCCTTGACCCCGGCCTTTTCGAGCACCGTGGTGACGGCCTTTTCCAGCAACGGCGCGTACGCCTGCGTGAGCGCGAAGCGCTCCTCCCAGGAATGGCCGAAGCGCTCGCCCGGCGCGCGCCAGCCGTCGAGGAACTCGCGCGTAAAGGAGACGCTGCCCACGATCTCCGCGAGCGCGCCCTCGCG
>Ga0074045_10004238_pt1 | contig 12737 bp, 14 predicted proteins | sample BogForMeECP23OM2_FD_94442 | JGI IMG/M metagenome (GOLD analysis project Ga0074045, IMG submission 94442) | Bog forest soil microbial communities from Calvert Island, British Columbia, Canada - Bog Forest MetaG ECP23OM2 | ecosystem: Environmental > Terrestrial > Soil > Wetlands ... | reverse complement strand
CGATGACCCGGCCTTGCAGTGGCTTTATCAAAACTGTCACGCAATGGTCTACCCATCATTGTTCGAGGGGTTTGGGCTGCCTGTCCTGGAGGCGATGAGCCTCGGCGCGCCGGTCATCAGTTCGGATGTCACCTCCATTCCTGAGATTGTGGGTGATGCCGCCATCCTTGTGAATCCTCTGGCTGAAGAGGATATCTTCAGCGCAATGCTGATGTTGTCGGAGAGTAACGGGCTGCGCGTATCCCTGGTTGAACGGGGGAGGGAACAGGCAAAGAAATTCAGTTGGGAGGCTGCCACACGCGGCATTCTTGAGTGCTATCGGACTTGCACTCGGCGATTCCTCTAAAACAGGATTTTACCGCGGAGGCACAGAGGACACAGAGAAAAGCTTTGTATGATAGGATTTACAGGATTAACAAAAATGGATATGGATTTGGGAATTTAGGAATTAATCCCTGAATCCCTCAATTCGCAATCCTTTAATTTTTGGCTATTGCCAGATCCTGAGACCCCTGTTAGTCCTCTCGAATTTTGATTTTCTCCGCGTCCTCTGCGCCTCTGCGGTGAACGGGTATTGTAGAAGTTGCGTCCTGGCCAGTCAGATTATTTTGTGCAAGGTGACAGCAGGTGTTGGCGAAACAATAATCCGAAGGGATATCAATGAACCCGTCCATAGAAACCGAAGCTGTTAAAACGCCGTTATTGTCCGTCGTCATTCCCTGCTACAACGAGGAAGAGGTTATAGGCGAGACAATGAAACGGCTCAAAGCTTTCTGTTCTGAACTCGTCGGCCTCGATGTTGAACTCATTTTTGTCGATGACGGAAGCCGAGACCGCACCCGCGAGCTTCTTAAAAACTATGCCGCAGAGGACTCACGAATTCGGCTGATCGGCTTTGCGCGCAATTTTGGCCACCAAATTGCTGTTACTGCCGGCATTGATGCAGCATGTGGCGACGCGGTTGTGCTAATCGATGCCGACCTTCAAGACCCTCCCGAGGTTGTTCATGAAATGATTGCCAAGTGGCGTAAGGGTTATGACGTGGTCTATGGAACACGTATCGAGCGCCCCGGGGAATCAGCATTTAAGCTCGCTACTGCCCGTGGTTTTTATCGACTATTAAATCGCCTTTCCGACGTACCGATCCCTCTTGATACCGGCGATTTCAGATTGATGAGCCAGCATGTCGTCCACACGCTCAGAGCCATGCCGGAACGGGATCGGTTCGTGCGCGGCATGGTGAGTTGGGTCGGTTTCAAACAGACCGCGCTTCCTTACAAGCGCGCCGAGCGATTTGCTGGAAAGAGCAAGTATTCGCTAAGGAAAATGCTTCGTTTTGCCACCGACGGGATTCTGTCGTTCTCCACCAAGCCATTACAAATGTCTGTTGACCTAGGAATGTTGTGTGCATGTGTAGCGCTGGTGGGCATTTTCTATGCCTTGGGTTTGCGTTTATTCACCAATATCTGGGTTGAAGGTTGGACTGCATTGATGATCGCTGTTCTCTTCCTCGGCGGAGTGCAGCTCATTTGCGTTGGTATTCTTGGTGAATATATTGGTCGAATATATAGCGAAGTCAAAAATCGACCGCTTTACATTGTTCAAGAGTACTTAGGCTTTAATCAAGCGGGTCCGGCAATGTCCCGAAGTCCGGTAGTCGTAAAAAAATGATTATAAAAAAAATACTCCGTCTCGCCTTAGGCATACTCGTGGCCGTATTTTTTATCTGGATTGTTGCGCGCCACATCAATTTTGATGAGCTCAAGATAGCATTTGCTGATACCAAGACATCATGGATTATCGCGGGGCTGGTGGCTTTCTCTGTCGGCTATGCCTGCAGGATCGAACGCTGGCGCTTGATGTTAAACAGGGATAACTCCAGCCTGAAATGGAACCACTGTGCCGGGCCGTTACTCGGCAGTTTTGCAGCAAACAATGTGCTTCCTTTTAGAGCGGGAGATGTGTTGCGTACATTCGCATTTAATGGCCGACTTGGAGTCAGTTCCGGCGTCGTGTTGGCGACCTTATTCGTTGAGCGGCTGCTTGATCTGCAGAAGATGCTGGTGCCTTATCAACATCCCAGCTAGTGGCAGCCCTGCGACACGCTCCGTGACAAACGCACTCTTGAGAAACTCTGGAACAACGCCAAGGGGCCATGGTGCGTATGGAACAGGTGACAACTCCAGAGGATGGCATTTGCACAGAAGATGGGAGCCATGCGGGATTACCATTTATTGCGGTTTTCAATTCTAAATCCGGCGAGGCTTGCAGACATTGGAATGGGACCGGGCTCCCGGAATTTAGGCATAGCGCTGAAGGCACTGATACTGCTTTGAATATTCAAACGGTTAAGGCTATGCTGCGATAAGTTTCGGCGGGCAGCCTTGCGCGGCGCATGGCCTCCCGGCCTTTGATGGTTTCGGGTCTCTTCATGGGACATGAAAGGCTGCATGCCTCAGGGCGAACGGTTTCATGACAACGCGAACTTATGGACACTGCACTGGGTTTTGATCAAAGCGTAGGGATTGTTAGATGATTAGCAAACGGTTTATACGTTTCATTCTCGTTGGAATTTTAAATACGGGATTTTGTTACTCCCTTTATGCGTTACTGATTTTTCTAGGGTTGCGCTTCGATTTGGCTATTTTGATTGCAACCATTTTAGGAGTATTATTTAACTTCAAAACGACTGGCACCCTTGTTTTCAATAATAGGCAGAAGAATTTGATCCTCAGGTATTTTGGAGCTTACTCGATTATTTATTTACTCAATGTCTTACTTGTATGGTTAATGTTGAAATCAGATATTAGCTCCTATCTTGCACAAGCATTTGCCATGCCTGTCCTTGCGGTGTTGTCATATGTGCTGCAGAGGGATTTCGTTTTTAAAATGAGTTCATTACAATGAGTCGCAAGCGAATAACTATCATCACTCCCACTTTCAAGGAGGAACTAAATGTCCAGGATTACTCAGTATGAGTGAGTTTGACCAACATGCCTCAAATTATTCAAGACTGGTGCAGGATTCGCTTGGCATAGCTGGACAATCCCACGACTTCCTCTTGCAAGTCAAAGCGGAACTTCTTTGGCGCCTTTTGGCAAGCCAAGGTAATCCATCGGCCGCGCGAATGCTTGACGTAGGTTGCGGCGTCGGTCTTATGCACAAGTGGTTTGACGGCCACGTCGCTGAAGTTCATGGCGTCGATATGTCGGAAAAATCCCTTACCGAAGCCCAAAAAAACAACCCGGCTTCACTCTTTGCTCTTACGGACGGTAAAACGTTACCTTATGAAGATGCGCGTTTTGATCTCGCCTTTGCAGTTTGTGTTTTGCACCATCTGCCGCCCTGCCAATGGTCCCCCTTTATCGCGGAAATCAAGCGCGTTGTTCGGCCAAAAGGCATCGTTGCCATCCTTGAACACAACCCTTGGAATCCATTGACGCAGTTTATTGTCCGGGGCAGTGCTTTGGACGTTAACGCCACTTTGCTAACGCCATGGATGACCGACGGCCTCCTCGGCCTAAACGGCCTCCACGAAGTTCGAACGGAATACTTCCTTTTTACGCCTTTCCGTCACAAGGTCGCTCGGACGATTGATAGATGTTTGGCGAAGGTGCCCCTTGGGGCTCAGTACATTTCGTATGGCAAACGCCGATAAGGTCGTAAGCGTTCACCACAGCATATCATGTCCCATTGGGACACTCGGAGACACAGGAAAAGGAGCTTTTCGAATCAGAGACACAGAGGACGCGGAGAAAACCAAAATTAAACAAGATCAGCGGGGGGCAGGACCTGGAAATAGCCAGGAATTAAGGGATTGTGAATTGAAGGATTCTGGGATTAAAAACGAATTGAAGAATTCCGAGTCAAGATAAACCTCAAGACGGATGAGCTCAAACTTGCATAACGAAAGAGAAATCATGATGGACCAACACGATGTCATAATTGCCGGCGCAGGCTTTACAGGTCTTACTGCCGGTCTGGCCCTCGCCCGCGCCGGGTGCAGAGTGATGATTCTGGAAAAGGATTCAACCCCGGGAGGCCTCGCGGGCTCTTTCGAATTTCGCAACGGGGTCAGGGCCGAAAAATTCTATCACTACTGGTACAACAACGACGCCTATGTGCACGCCCTCGTGAAAGAAGTGGGAATGGAAGAGCATCTCGTCACTATGCCGTCACGGACTGGAATGTTTTATGGAGGGCAGTTCTGGCAGCTAACGACGCCCTTAGATCTGCTCCGGTTCTCGCCATTGTCTTTCGTCGACAGACTCCGCCTTGGTCTCCTGGTCTTCAAGGCGCGGCGCGTCAAGGAGTGGAAGTCGATAGAGCATCTCTCGATCCGTGAATGGCTCAAGCCGCTTTGCGGTCCTGAAGTGTACAAAGTAGTCTGGGAACCGTTGATCCGGTCGAAATTTTCCATTTACGCCGACGAAATCGGCGCGGCATGGTTCTGGAAGAAATTGGTTCTGCGCGGGGGCACGCGGGACAAAAAGGGGGGCGAACAGCTCGCTTACTTTAAAGGAGGTTTCGGCCGACTTGCAGATGCTTTGGCCGATGAGATCCAAAAAGCTGGCGGCGCAATACATTACGATTGCCCCATTACCGGTGTTCGAGTAGACAATGAACAGGTAAAAGTGGTCACAACACCTTATGGAGCAGTCATGGGGCGGCAGTTTTTGTTCACAACATCGTTCCCGGTAATTGCTGGCATTTTTGACGGCAAAGCCGACGAGAAATGGCTTCGCCAATTGCGGCGGGTGCGTTACCTCGGCAATATTTGTCTGGTGCTTCAGCTAGATCGGAAGCTCTCTAACATTTTCTGGCTCAATGTGAACGATCCTGATTTTCCGTTCGTCGGCGTGATCGAACACACCAACTTCGATGGTCCGGAAAACTATGCAGGCAGCCATATTGTCTACCTTTCGCGGTATCTCTCCACTCAAGACCCCATCTGGACCTGCAGTGACGACGCTTATCTTGATCTGGCCTTCAAGCATCTCGAGCGTATGTATCCAGGGATAGATCGCTCATGGATACGTGACTACAAGGTCTGGAGGGCGGATTATGCCCAGCCTGTGACCGAGAGGAATTATTCCGGTTATGTTCCTGGCAGGCGGACCCCGTATGACAACGCATGGATCTCTACAATGGCTCATGTCTACCCCGAGGACCGCGGGACCAACTATTCCATACGGGAAGGTTATGCCGTTGCGGATATAATTGCAAAAGACTTAAATCGGCAGGAGTTATAAATGTGGTATTTCGGCAGTATTTTTATCCTGATAATACTACTGTCCATCATAACAATTCCTGGCAGGCCGTTTGCGAACTGCTCCCCTTTAGAGTCCGGCCATCTGCAAAGTTGTTGCTGAGCCCCGTAATCGGCCTGTCAATTCTCACGATGGCCGCCACATTCAATGTTGGGGGTGAGAAGCTCGATCGGTTCTACCATCATTGTTTCACCAATGATATGGAAGTGATGAAATTGATTGATGAACTCGGTTTGAACGACCGGGTCGAAGCACGGGGAATCGCATAGCTGGATTGATTCGAGCAGGTATTCGGGGGGGAAGGGATTCGCCATGAAACCACGCTCCGGATATGAAGCCAAGAATTCTCTTTGTGGGTGGTAGATGCGGTTTGGGTGCATAGCGCACAACTTGATACATTATTCCGGTTCTTATCACCCTATCACTTCACTATCACTTCATACGGCTGGATTAAAATGATTACTACGCTGGAAATGGCTGAGAAAATCGATCATCAGGTACTGCGGAAGGCAGTCTGCCCCATTTGCCTGTCCTCGTTACGATATGTTCCCGTCAATGAAAGGAGCGACCTGGTGTGCGATTTGTGCCTCAGCACTTTCTATGTGATCGATGGACTCCCCGTTTTTCTGCTTTGCGATGAGAACTGGCAGAAGAAGTCGGACGAGATAGACGGTGAGGTTGAATACAACGTTAAGAAAATTCCTCTGGAGGTGCATGTTGAACGGAATTCCTTTGTTGACAGGAACACAGAACTGTTTCTGGGTGAAGCCGGAGTGGATCTCACCGGGCGTGAGATCCTGGCTGTAGGCTGCTCCATGGCGGAGCTGAATTTCTATTCCGCCAGAAGTGACCACGTCGTATGCCTGGACATTGTACCGCAACTGACCAAAGCTTGTCGTCAGACGACCCTCAACAGAAAGATCAAAGCCTCATGGATTTGCGGCGATGGTGAGTGTCTACCACTAGAAACCGACAGCTTCGACATTGTGATCGTTCGACAAACCCTCCACCACATGCTCAAGTACTATTCGGCCATCAGCGAGTTTTTTAGAACCTGTAGAATCGGAGGTACTGTTGCCATTGTGGATGAACCGTTTACCGGCTTCGATCCTAAGGACATGATCCCAAATTATCAAGATGTATTTCGGGTATACAAAGATGTTTCGCTCGGACATATAAAAGATGGTCTCGGAATGGCCTCACAAACGCTTAAAGGTGATGGTGCCGTAATGGACAAGTCCTTAGGACAAAGGGACCTGGACACGGACATCGACATCAGTACATTGGAAAAAGAGCGACAGTATATCCACGCTGATTCTTCCGACCCAGAGACCCTGCTGGCTGACAAATACCATGCCTTTTCGCTGCTGAACTGCATCCATGCAATCAAAATGCATACAGACGACCTAACCCTAACTTGGCCCATGGAAGTCGCTTGGACGGACAGCAGTGGCGATACGGTCAAGTTTTGCCGCGGCCCAAACCCTCATTATGGCAAATCGTTGCTTGAAAAGCTGGTCGCACCGGGCAATGTGTCCGTTGCCGCCAAGAAGTTGGGTCCCACAAAGCGCCTCCGTAAAATAGAAGGGCTGCGGGCGATTTCTTTAGAGGCACTGAGTGCACTCTTGTGAGACGGGATCTTGCCGTCGCGGATTATAGAGGCCGGAGATTGACCTCGTTTGTCACTTCAGAAGCAGAAAACTGCTGATTGGACGTGACTACCTTCCGCTTTTCACGCAATGGGGAGGTCTTCTCAGGCTTATTTCATCTTCCGGCATAAAGTTGAAGAAACTGGAACTGGCTACCAAACATTAGACTTAAATCAGCAGGAGCCATAAATGTGGTATTTCGGCAGTATTTTTATCCTGATAATAGTACTGTCCATCATAACAATTCTTGGCAGGCCGGTTTGCGAACTGTTCCCCTTTAGAGTCCGGCCATCTGCAAAGTTGCTGCTGAGCCCCGTAATCGGCCTGTCAATTCTCGCGCTGGCCGCCACATTTTTTGGCTGGATTTTCAGGGCCACTCCGTACCTGTGTATTCCGATAACCCTTTTGCTGACTGGGGTTGCGTTCTATTTTGACCGAAACAAGGGTATTTTGCTGAAACACCTCTCCGTGTTATGGGGATATGCAGCGGCTTCATCCGGCGCCGTATTCTTCGGTCTATTGCGGTACGACTGCTTCAATCCTTTCAATGATGCATTTACATACCTCGTTCATAGCCAATGGCTTCAACAGCATGCGTTTCACGACCCTGCCCTGGTGTCCGGATTCTTCCCCTCGCTGTCCCAAGTCGCCCTCTATCAGCAATTAGGGCTGCGAATGGGCGCCTCTTTTTTCATGGCCTGGATACAAGCAATGTTTGGAGCACCCTGGTCGTATCTGGTTTACCCTGTGGCAGCAACACTGCCTCTGATTGCAGGATGTTTGGTTATCGGATATTGCGCGAGCATCAATAGCTTTGGAAGATATAAACCCTTCCTCATTGCTTTTTTCGCAGCAGTCAGCCTTAATGGATTCGCGTACGGAATCTCATATGGATTCTTGCCGCAGACTTATGGGATTGCATTTGCCATAGGCTCTCTTCTCGTGCTGGGAATTGCAGATTCCCGTTTGAGTAAAGTTAGAGCATGGAAAGAGGCTTTTCTCCTGGCCATTCCATGCGCTCTTTTATTCTCGAGCATGGTGTACAGCTATTCTGAGATAGTCCCGTTTACAACATTTGCGATTCTGTTGGCCTCAGTGTATTTCCTTCTCAAGCGGGATTGCTTTCACGGGCTGGTAAAGTTTTATTCGGCCTTTTTCGTTGAGGTCGCTGTTCTTGTAAATCTGGAGATGCCTAGAGCTTTTTTTGCCATTTTGGGGCAGTCGAAAGCCCTTGCCGGATGGCCGGTTGATTGGCGCATAATCGATTTTGCCGCCCATTCTTTCGGATTCAGAGGCGGGAGTGGTGACGAGGTGTGGCTGCTGGGCTCGCCGGTAATCAGCGTGCTGTTACTGGCTGCGTTGTTGGTTCCATTGTACCTTAACAGGAAAGCACTGATTTCCAACCGATTTTCTGGACTCCTTCCGTGCATCGCTTTCATTTTGATATCCGGCGTCTTTTTCCTCTACTATCGGTACGGGTTCCCGTCACCTTGGCCAAACGGAACCGGCCAATCGTGGAGCCAATTCAAAATAGCGAACTGGGTCAGCGCCTTTTGTATGGTTCTGGTTGGGCTGTCAGTACTGCAGGCAACAAAGAGACCCAATCTTTACAGGATATTGCTGTTTATTCTGATATCCTGTTCTCTTGCCGGTGTATCTTGGAATTATTTCCTTGCTGATCCGCGCACAAAGAATTTCCGCAATGAAGTCGGCTCTGAGTCGCCTTTCTCTGAGTTCACAACTTTGAGAAATTATACGAAAAGTATTGTCAAGCCAGACCAGAAGATCTATTTGGAATTACCAAATATTCATCATAAACTGCGCGAGACTGTCTCATACTTCCTGTACGACTCGGAACTTGCCGGTGACTGGAATGATGACGGATATTTCTGCTGGATTCCCAAGGACCAGCAATCTATTCCATTATCGTCTTCGACCTACATGGTAAAGTTCCTGGATCAGGATCAATTGAGAGATCTACTCCCCAGATTCGGTAACCTGGTATTTGTAAAAACTCCTGACTATATTGTGAGACTTAAATCGGTTGAAGGCGGTTATAACAGAGAGACGGATGATAAGGGCTGGTGGTACTGGACCTCGAACGTGCTAAAGTTTCACTACGAAATTGAAGGTGAAAGGCCCAAATCCATGTCTATCAGGTTTCAGTATTTGTGCGCATCCGGTCGATCTATCAACGTCACGGCTCAGGGCTCGGACTCGTCAAAGGAAATGGTGATCCACTCTCAGGAGGGCTGGGATACCTGCGTTGTTCAGGTCCCATCTTCAAAGGATCATTTGGATATCACCTTTTCATCACCTGAGCCGGCTGTATTGATGTCAGATTCGCGAATGACGAAATTCCTGATCAAGAATCTGGAGGTGATTTCGAACTAGACTCAATCGACATTTTTGAGGACCTGGTTGGAAAAAATCATTTGAATGGGATTTTCAATAAAACATGACCTTTTATCTCCTCATCTGCATTGTGAGCATCTTTGCTGAGATTGGCATCGCCGGGACCCTCCGTTTCCAATTGGAATCCAATTGGGCGCTGTATTTGGCGCCGGTACTGACACTTGTATTTTGGACTCTTTGCGTGGGAATTGGAATTTGCTTTGAATTCACGGTCAGGGAACTTCGTCTTGTTGGTATAAGCGGACTGCGGATTACGCAGTAATGAACAATTGGTTCGGTACGCGTCGGTTATGCATATGAAAACCGGAATTTGGATCTCCCGGGTGGGGCCACTTTGATCAGGGCCTGCTTGGATCCTGGGGGATCTTATCAATTATTTTGTAAGTTTGGGTTCTTTTTATGAAAAGATGGATTGAGAAAGCAGGTGTCACCATGAGCAAGTCCTTTTCCAATGATATTCTTGAATGCCGAAAAAGCATGCCGGCAACACTCAAAACGGTCGTGCTGAAAGCCGGGTTGTTATCTGGTGTATTGATCGCCCTTTTCCTCTTTTTACAGGCAGCGTACACTCCTGCCCATGCTCAATCGAATGCTTCACAGGCGCAGGCCGGAGCGCCAGCCGAGGAATTCCTGACCCCTTTCCAGGATATCGTGCTTCAGGGGAAACTCCAGTGTTCCCTCAGGCGGCAAGTAGTTATGCCCTTTAGAGGAGTCTTAACCAGCTTGGATCTCCGGCCCGGCCAAACCGTAATGAAGGGACAAGTTCTGGCGCGCTATAAGCTGTGGCCGGATGTCGCCCAGCAACTGCAAAGGCAACTCGCGGCAACCCAGATCAAAGATATGGAAGTGGCATTGGCAAATCTGGACAAGGCCCTGATCCCCCTCGAAGCAAAGCGTGCCGAGACGGAAAGCCTGGTGAAGGAGAATATGGCCCCGCCCCAGAGCCTGGTTCAGATCGAAAAGGAAATCCAGTTTCAAAAACAAAGCCGCAAAACTGCTGAAGAACGGTTGCAGTTAGAGCGCCGATTAGTGGCTGAGTACAAAGCTTATGTGAAAGATTTGCTCGGAGGATCGCTCAATCCCCTGGCCGGTTCTGAGGATGCATCCATAACAGCCCCGATCGCAGGGCAGGTCGTATCGATTCAGTCAGACCTGCGCGAAGGTTTGGAACTCGGGGCCGGAGCGCCCGCATTCATAATCGGCGTTATGGACCCCATGGTGATCCATGCACAGATTCATGAGAGCGACATTGTCAACGTTCACCTGGGTGACAAGGCCGAGGTTACAATGGAATCCGTTCCGAACCGCACTTTCGAGGCCACGGTGAGCCGCTTTTCGCTGACCCCTCTGGCCCCCGGGGTGGCAGACCCTTCCTACTACGACATAGAATTTACGATTTCGAATTCCGATTATGTTTTAAGGGAAGGCTTCAAGGGCGAGATCGTATTTCAGCCCTCGAAGACAGCCGGATCGAGTTCACCGAAAATCGTCAATCCCCTCGGGTTGGAGAAAAGCGGAGATCAGCCATTCTTCTGGATGGGCGGCAAGGAAGAAACGGAAATCTGGATTACCTCGCCTCGAAATGGGAAAGTGGTCATCATGGGCTACTTTTCGGCGGGCCCAAGTCTTCCGGGCAATCCCCGGCGCCGCCTTCTCCTGTCCTCTCCGAACTGCCACGAAAGACAACTGGTACTCCCGAAAGACGGTTGGTGCCGGATTACCGTCCCCGTGTCAGCGGGACCTAACCGCATCACCCTCCGTGCTCTGGATGAACCGACTCTTACTCAACTGCCCGGCGGGGAGACCCGCCCCTTGCGGCTCATAGGGGTCCGGGGACTTGCCGTGAGTGCAGTCAATTAGAATCAATCCCGGGAGCACTTGCCTTTCAACTTTGCGCCGGAGATTCAGTAGCTCCTGTAAGGGAGTTCGTAGAGGCAATGAGTGTCTTGACAGTAGGCCGCCACTCGTACATGAGGACCCCTGACTCCAATCCGCATCGCAAGTTCCCGGAGAACATCCAAGATCGCCAGACACTCCCGGCATAGTTTGGTCATTTGCCGGAAGCCTGCTGTGATGTCCTCGTCATGGCCAGTTGGATGGTGAGGCCCTTATTCGTGGTCAATGTGCCGACTATCCTGGCGTCGGAAGTAAGATGTCCCGTGAAGGCGTGACCGTCGCCATGGGAAGCCTGAATCGTGTTTCCCTGGAGTGTGCCCGAGAAATGATAGACTGCATTGCTCTGTGCTTCGTACACGATGACGAACCCGCTTACAGTCTCATTCATATTATCCACATGGACCGTTATGTCCGTAAACATATATCGGGCTTGCCACGTGCCGCTGATGTCGACCTGTGCGATTGCTTGCGAAGCAAAGACAAAGACCAGGATAAAAGAAACCGCCAATTTCCTGAGAGACATCGCTGATGCATTTCCTTTATAAGTTTAAAGCCGATTCGGAGATCGTGTTGCCGCCATTTTCATGTCCGGCTTTATCGAGCCGTTTTACGATTTCTGCCATGAAATATGCCAAACGCTCTCGCTGCGGCGTAGATTCCCATCTGCTATGTGCTGCACGTATCCCTCTTGAGTTTTATGGTGGAGGCAACAGTGAAGGATACCAGATGCGGGAGTTTGGGGAAAGTGTTCAATGGCATTTTTGAACCACCTGGCAGGGTCATGAAAAAGGATTGGAATTCCCACATCAGGGCGAAAAACCCTATAGACGTCACCCCGGCGAAGCCTGCCCCGGAAGTGGACCCTCACTACGTTCAGGTCCGGGCTTAACATTGCTAACCACGCGCGGCGCGTGGTAAAACGCTTCAAGTCCGGGCACGATTTTTTGTGAGTGCCCAATCCGGGGGCCGGGGTCCAGTGTCTTTTGATTTAAAATCAATAAGTTGGGAAAATGCCTGGATTCCGGCTTCCGCCGGAATGACGAAATCATTAGCAATTTTCAGGCCTTTCTCCCACCAGAGAACCCTTTTTCATCACCCTGCCAGCCAATAAGGGAATTGCCATTGCATTTGGTCCAGTGGCAGATCCCAAAGGTGCGTGAGGTGTTGGAATTCTCGAAGTGGAAAGCGAATCGGATATTCAGAGCATCAGCGGGAATGATCCAGCCCTGACATCCAATATTGGCTGCAAGCTCGAAAGTTACTCTATGCCCCGAATCGTATCGGGGAAGAGGGTGAGAGGGAGTTAGCTCGTATTTTTCTTTAGCAAGGCACATCTTCTTTCTCACACCCGGCAGGAGAGAGTGAAGACACCGTAGTAAATGCCATGATTGAATGTTCGTGTGATTGGATTGTGAGGTCTCCCGCAGAACTCCTGGAGGCCATCACAAACTTGATTGCCGCACTGTGAATCGGGAGTTTTATTTCATATCCTCGTATGAGAGACTAT
>Ga0074045_10004237_pt1 | contig 12738 bp, 15 predicted proteins | sample BogForMeECP23OM2_FD_94442 | JGI IMG/M metagenome (GOLD analysis project Ga0074045, IMG submission 94442) | Bog forest soil microbial communities from Calvert Island, British Columbia, Canada - Bog Forest MetaG ECP23OM2 | ecosystem: Environmental > Terrestrial > Soil > Wetlands ... | reverse complement strand
CGCCGATGGTACTGCGCGGGCAAACTGCGTGGGAGAGTAGGACGCCGCCGCCTCATACCCCATATAAAAATCCCCTCACACCCCCGAGATTGGTGTGATGGGGATTTTTGTTTCATTTGTTGGCGAGGACTCAGGCGGCTTTCAGCGTGAAATCCACATGTACGGCATCAAACGGAAATTCTATAAGACCCTTGTCGGTCTTTTGCAATATGCCGGCTTTCAAAAGCGCGTGCACGTCTCTATGAACCGCTTTTACGTCGCGTCCCCATCTGTGTGCTGCCTCACGAATCGTTATTGGTCCCCCACCGGTGTAATGGTACGCATTCCAAGGCCTCCAACTATCCGCATCATTCCATTTCCGATCCTTGTGGGCGTAATACTCTTATCTCGACACCTCACGGAGCGCCGAGATCCTGCCTGTGCCGTTGCCGAAGGTTTGAGCGGCGAATCCGGCTGGCGGTCCCACCGCCCCGGACCACGGCTGAGGCATCAATTGTAAGTGGTCCCTGTTTTTGCTATATTTAAACATTCAGGGGAATACGCCGAACAAATTGGCCGTCAACCCTGGAAAATCCAGGTGCAAGCCAGCCTGACTCCAAGGAGAAATAAAAATGGAGAGGAGAAGAGGGGCGCTCGGCGCCCTTAAACTTTCAATAATTGTTATTTTTGCGGTGAGCCTGGCGCTGGAATCGTCGGCTTGGGCAAGGGCCGGCGTAGGATCGTCCTCAGGAAGCCGTGGAAGTTGGAGTTTTTTATCTCCATCCATGCCTTCAGGAACGACTCCGTCCCCAACGATGCAGAACCCGGGATTCGGTTACGGTGGAAGTCCTTTCTGGTCGGGCCTTGCGGGTGGTTTCGCGGGTGGGTTCATAGGCAATATGCTTTTCGGAGGCCGCGCATTTGGAGGACCGATGGGATACGGGGGAGGACCAGGTTTGCTGGACCTGCTTATAATCGGGGGGCTGATCTATTTTTTCTACAGGTTTTTTGTACGCAGAAGGGGCGAGCAATCTATCTATTATGAAGAGAGCCAGAGCTACCCCCAATACGGAACACCTTATTCCGGTAGCGGCCGGCAGGCTTATCTGCCTGAAATGAACGAAGTGGAAAATGGCCTGGAGGAGATTGGGAGATCTGACCCCTCATTCAACACCGGGAATTTCCTGGAAACCGTCGAAGAATTGTTTTTCCGGATACAGGCCGCCTGGATGAATCGCAGCTTCGATGGCGTCAAGAACCTGATAACCTTGGAAATGAGGGACTATCTCAGCGGTGAATTTGCAAGACTGAAGCAACAGCACATGATTAGCAGCCTGGAGAACATTGCGGTTCGGAAAGTGGAGATCGCCGAAGTCTGGCGGGAATCCGGCAGGGATTTCATCACTGTGCTCTTTACAGCCAACCTGCTGGACTACACACTTGACGACAATACTGGAGAAGTTATTGACGGAGACAAGCTAACTCCTGTCAAATTCCAGGAATTTTGGACCTTTAGCAGTGGTGTCGGTTCTCACCAGTGGCAGCTTACGGGTATTAACCAGCTTGATCAGCCATAGCCCAATCAGGAGGATTTTCCTGCCGCTCGAGAGTTCAACGGGTTCTGGAGATCTCCAGAGAAAGTCGCATTCTTCGGACCCAAACAGCCGGCAGGGATTAGACCGGAGTGGATAAATAGAGCAGAGGCCGCCGCCCGAGCCGTTGTCTTCCCATAGAAACGGGCAAAAGCGGTGGCCACGTCCCAGGCCGTTGGCAAAAATCTCACGCCAGCGTCCCGGAAGTGCGCCCGGAGCGGGGAAATCCGGCATCCCGCTTGCCACCTCACAGCATAGGCCACATTTATTGCAATACTCTGGCGCATTCATGTCGGCCACTTTTAATATGGGCATTTGGGCCGACCCCTTGTTTTTTCTCCAGTTTTTCACCTCATTAAATATCGCCATTCGCTCCCTGACAATCCTTAAGGCGCGCACTCCTCTTGCGCGAGGGGACAGAGTTGTCCACCACTTCTCGCGTTTCAGCCATCCCAGGTTGCGGATCACATAGTAAAGCGGGAATCCGGGGGCACACAGGCTTTTTACGGCCGCGTTTCCGGTAGCCCCCTTTGTCTTGAGATACCGTTTCAGCCGAGTCGAATCAAATAATTTCCGGTTTTTCACTGCTCGTTTTAGCCAGATGGGGATAATGGATTTCGGCTTCCGATGGCCGTAGATACAAAGGCGAACTCGATCTGGGGTCGTCGGATTCTCCTTTGACAAACCTTCTTCTGGCCAGCTCTCCAATAGAGGCTGCCCGAATTATATGAAAAAACGCCGGGGGCTCAAAAACCAGATCCCCGAGCTTTCTTCTTAGAGTGTTGCGATATGCTGTCCAGCCGTCCCCGCAAAATATAACAGGCTGGGAGACTTTGTAGAGTAAGCTCTCGGCGAGTCGTGAGGGAGTCATCGCTCCATGTTGAATCTCGAGACTGAGGCCGCCTTTCCCGTCAGGCCGGTAAAGAGCGCAATAGACTTCAGCCTTTCGGGCGTCAAGAAGAGCGCATATCGGATTGGTAGAGAAGCAGAAGGGTAAGGCCAGCGCGTCAAGTGAGCAAATGGAAGCATAAGCCTTGCCCCTGACCCAGGCAAGCACTTTCATGGTGGCCATTCCGATCCGAAGGCCGGTAAAGCTCCCCGGCCCGCTCGCCACCGCAAATGCGTCAATGGTTTCCAGGTCCCACCCCGCCTCCCGGAGAAGAGAATCAATTGATTTGAGCAATCTTCTGTTGTGGGTCTTCCCGGACCTGAGTGTCCATTCGGCTGTCAGGTTTTCATCATCGAGCAGCGCAAGACTGCCCGACATCGTAGAGGTATCGGCTGCAAGAATTCTCATCGTATAGGAGACTGCCATCCGACCGAAAGCTTCGCGACATGAAAAAAGAAAGCGCCTGAACCAGATGGCGCTTTGTGAAGCCAGCGACTGTCGATCTTCGTTTTCACAACCTGGACAATAGATTCTGGAGCCAGGAAGTGATCGTAGACCAGTCGAGCCGCATTAAGTCATTGTAGAAAACCACCACCATGAGGGACAGAAGAGCGACCAGTCCCACCTTCTGAGCGATTGCTATTTTTTTCAATGAAAGAGGCCTGCCAAGGACCGCTTCGATCAGGAAAAAGAAAATGTGGCCCCCGTCGAGTACGGGGATGGGCAAAAGGTTCAAGACCCCCAGGTTTACGCTGATAAAGGCCATGAAGTTCAACAACTCTAGAATGCCCTTCTGCGCCTGCTTTCCGGCCATCTGTGCGATCAGAATCGGCCCTCCCAGCGTATCCAGCGGCACTATCCGCTGTATCAGCTTCACAACCGTGAGAAAAAAGAGCCTGCTGAGGTCGTAAGTGCGCACCAAGGCGTAGTAGCCGGCCGCAAGCGGATTGACCGATCTGACGATCGTAGTCTCTGAGGCGGCGATGCCGATCAGAGGACGCGTGATCGTTTCACCGAATAGGTTCTTCACCTCATTGATTTTGGGCGTGACCGTTACGGCGATTTCAGAATCGGCTCGCTTTAGGCGGATATTAAGAGGGTTCCGGCCAAGCTTTTCAATGGTTTCGGAAAGATCTTCCCACGTAACGATCGGCCGGCCGTTGATCGAAAGCACTGTGTCTCCAGCCTGCAAGCCGGCCTGTTCTGCAGGCGATCCGGGATTGACGGAGCCGATCTCGGGCGATAGTTCGTGAATTCCGGAAAATGCAAACAGGAAGGTAAAAATAAGGATCGCTAAAACAAAGTTTGAAAGCGGCCCCGCCAACACAATCGCCAGCCGCTTTATCACACTTTGCTCGGAAAAAGCGCCAGCCTGCGCGGATGGCGGCAACTCTTCCTCGGAATCCTCTCCGAGCATTTTGACGTAACCACCCAGAGGTATCATCGAGAGGCGGTATTCGGTTGGTCCTCGGGTGATTCCAAATATTTTCGGTCCAAATCCCAGCGAAAACCGGAGCACGGTCACCCCGGTGCGTTTAGCTACCAGGAAATGCCCGAGCTCGTGCACAAAAATGAGAATTCCAAGGACTATTACGGTCGAGAGCAAAGTTGTCAACAAGTGCAGTACCTCACTTCAACAAACGATTATTTATACGAATATAAATCTTAATTCCAATTTAACCCTATGTTTTTGCCCCGCGTGCAATAATAATTTTCGACGCCTCTTCGCGCGCCCACGCGTCTGCCTGAAGAATTGCCTCCAGGTCAGGCTTAGCGCAAGGGTTGTGGGAAGACATAACTTCATCGATCACATCAGGTATATCGTAAAAACCAATGGTTTTCTTAAGGAAAGCGTGCACCGCTATTTCGTTTGCCGCATTTAGGACTGCAGGCATCGTAGATCCTTTGCGGCAAGCCTCGAAAGCCAGACGCAGGCACGGGAATTTTTCTTCATCCGGAGGGTAGAAGGAGAGTTTCTGAAGCCGGAAAAGATCGAGCCTGGGCCACGTTAGCGGAAGGCGCTCGGGATAGGCGAGGGCATAGGCTATCGGTATTCTCATATCCGGTACCCCCATCTGCGCAATAACCGAGCCGTCAACGTATTCGACCATAGAGTGAACGATGCTTTCGGGGTGAATATAGACGGATATACGCTCGACGGGCACGCCGAACAACCAGCTTGCTTCGATCACCTCGAGTCCCTTGTTCATTAGTGTGGCGGAATCAATTGTGATCTTGGGTCCCATCGACCAGTTGGGATGGCAAAGGGCGTCTTCGGGAGAAACTGTTTGCAGGTCCCTTCGGGACTTGTTAAAAAAAGGGCCTCCGGAGGCTGTAAGAAGCACCCTGTCGAGTGCTTCCCTGTGGTTGCCCTGAAGGGCTTGGAAAATAGCGCTGTGTTCGCTGTCCACGGGGAGGATTTTTACGTTGTTCGCGGCGGCGGCCCCTGTTACGATCTCGCCCGCAACAACCAGGGTCTCCTTGTTGGCTAGCGCGATGTTCTTCCCGGCCTTAATTGCGGCAAGCGTAGGTAAAAGACCAGCAGCACCGACCATTGCAGATACCAGCATGTCCGACTCGGGGAAGGCGGCCACCCTAGAGTACCCCTCCTGGCCATAAAGGATTTCGGGAAAGCAATCAGACTTGCCGGCAAGAAGATTTTCAAGGCTGCATGCTACCTGAGCGTCAATTACGGAAACCACCCGTGGAGAAAACTCCACTATCTGTTCAAAAAGAAGCGCCGCGTTAGAACCAGCCCCGAGGGCAACGACCTCAAAGCGGTCTGGAAACTGGCGCACCACTTCCAGCGTGCTCCGTCCTATCGAACCCGTGCTGCCGATTATGGATATCTTCTTTTTGATCATGTTCAGTGCCGCATCAAAACCCGTTATATCTGCTCCGCAGTGGCCCATTGCAATAGCGCCCACAAAACCGGGAAAGCGAAAAGCAGGGAGTCCAGCCTGTCGAGCATTCCTCCGTGGCCTGGAAGCAGTCCGCTCGAATCCTTCTTGCCCGAGTTGCGCTTGATCATGGACTCGATCAGGTCTCCAACCTGTCCGGTGGCCGCGACTGCCAGGCTAAAAAAGAAAAGCCTTGCCAGGGGCACATTTGTCAAAAAAATCAAGCCGATAATCGATCCGGCAACTATACTCGAAAAAAGCCCGCCAACAGCGCCCTCAATCGTCTTCTTCGGGCTGACTGTCCGGTAGAGCTTGTGGCGACCGATCCACCGTCCCGTGTAATAGGCCCCGGCGTCTCCAGCAACGATCACAGCCAGTAGAAACAATATCCAGAACCTCCCCTGCGGCGCCTCCCCGATAAGGAGGACAAACGAGATGCAATAGGGCAGATACAGCCAGGCGAATGACAGAAGAGCAATCCGCCCGATTTCATTGCAATCAAGGGGAGAGGAGATCATCATAAGGCAAAGTGCGGCGAAAAACGAGACAAAAAGGGCAAAATTAAGGCCCGTGATTCCCCAGAGGTAAGTTGCGAAGGGCAGAAAGAGTCCGGCGGCAAACGAAAAAAAACGCCATTTCCCTGAAAGAGGAACATGGAAAAGGAGACCGTGCAGTTCCCACAAGCCGATTGTGGTCACCAGGCTGACAAGCAGCCACCAGCTCCAAGGGGGACCGGCGGCTATACATGCGAGAACCGGCAGGCCGAGCAATATGCCGGTGACCCAGCGCTGAATGTGGAAACTTGATTTCAGGGAATCAGGCATGAAATTTCGGCTAATGCTGCATCCAGAGCGTTGTTGGATATTGGGTGTTCATGCTGAGCATCGAAGAGCGTGGACGCCAGGGCGGCCCGCCCTCCCCATGGGCGAACGGCTTCATGACGATGCGAACTTTCGGACTTAACACGAGTTGTCTTTTTTAGTTCGGCGATAAGGGCCATGCTCCCGGAACAGTGACCGGGGCCGCTTATCGTAAACTAGAACCTGAAAGCACAATATCCGTAGTTGCTCCCTCATCTTCGATCGATGAGTCCCGGGGCTCCCTTACCTGTTCGCTGGTGCGCCCGAATCGTCGTTCTCTTCTCTGAAATTCCTTGAGCGCTTCAATTAAATCGGCTTTCCCGAAATCGGGCCACAAAACCTCCGTGAAATAAAGTTCTGCATAAGCGATTTGCCAAAGCAGGAAGTTGCTCACGCGTATTTCCCCCCCTGTTCTGATGACCAGATCAGGGTCAGGAAGGTCAGCTCCATAGAGATAGCGTGAAAAGAGTTCGGTGGAAAGCTGGCTTGCTCCGCGTGCACCATTCATGGCATCGGCAAGAAAAAGTTTTGCGGCCCGCGTGATCTCCTGCCTGCCCCCGTAGTTCAGAGCGAGACTCAGGACAAGTCTGTCAAAATGGGCGGTCTTCTGCTCGGCGATGCTGAGTTGCTCCAGGACGGATGCGGGGATGCCTTCATCGTCGCCGATATGGTACAAGCGTATCTGTTTGTCAATGAGTTCGTGGAGTTCGGACTTCAGATATTTTGCGAGTAACTCCCAGAGCGCTTTTACTTCTTTTTGAGGCCGATTCCAGTTTTCTTTGGAAAAGACATAGAGGGTCAAATAGCGTATACCCAATTCACCGCAACAGGTCACAATCGAGCGCACACCCTCGGCGCCCTTTTTGTGCCCGAAAATCCGGTTCCTCACTTTTTGCATGGCCCATCGGCCGTTGCCATCCATAATGATGGCCACATGCCGCGGAAGCCGCTCCAAATCAAGTTCCATTTAAGTTTCCAGGACTTCTTTTTCCTTAGCGCCGTAAATGGCGTCGATTTTCTTTACGTAGTCGTCCGTAATCCTCTGAATTTCATCCTGTGCGCGAAACTGTTCGTCTTCAGATACTTTCTTGTCTTTTTTTAGATCTTTAATCTTTTCATTTATATCACGCCGGATATTTCTGACCGCGACCTTGGATTCCTCAGCTCTTTTCTTCACGACTTTGACAAGATCGCGACGGCGTTCGGCGGTAAGCGGCGGAATATTTATCCTGATCGCCTTGCCGTCGTTCATCGGGGTTAGTCCTAGATCGGATTTCAGTATGGCTTTTTCTATTTCGCCAACCACCGAGGTGTCCCAGGGTTGAATCACTATCGAGCGCGGATCGGGTATGGTCAGGGTTGCAAGCTGGCTGAGCGGAGTCATAGATCCGTAGTAGCCAACCCTGACCTGATCAACCAGCGAAATAGAAGCTCTTCCCGTTCGAAGCTTTTTGTACTCGGATTCCAGGGTCTCTACTGCTTTAGTCATGCGGTCGTCAAGATCACGATAAATGTCATCAAGCATAACAGGTTTCCTCCACCACAGTCCCTATCGACTTGCCGAGAACAGCCTTCCTGATGTTGCCCCTTATACTGAGATTAAAGACAATGATGCGCATTTTCTCTTCTCTGGCCAAGGATATTGCCGTGGCGTCCATGACCTTTAGGTTCCGGTTGAGAACTTCGGAAAAGCTGATGCGCTCGTAGCGGAGGGCGTGGGGGTTTTTTGCCGGATCGCATTCATAGACCCCGTCTACTTTTGTTGCCTTCATCAGCACTTCGGCGGCGATCTCGCTGGCCCGAAGCGCGGCGGTCGTATCCGTCGTAAAAAATGGAAGCCCGGTGCCGGCCGCAAAAATTACAATTCGTCCCTTTTCCAGATGCCGGATAGCTTTGCGCCGAATGTAGGGTTCGGCAACCTCTTTCATATCGATTGCCGACTGTACCCTGGTGGCAATGCCGAATTTTTCCAGGGCATCCTGCATCGCAAGGGCGTTCATCACGGTTGCCAGCATGCCCATGTAGTCTGCAGTGGAACGGTCCATTCCGCCCGATGCGGCCGAAACTCCACGAAAGATGTTCCCACCCCCGATCACGAGCGCAATCTGTGTGCCCAGCTTGTGCACTTCCGAAATCTGCTCGGCAATTCCGCGCAGCACTCCCGCGTCTATTCCATATGATTCAGACCCCATTAGCGCTTCGCCGCTCAGCTTGAGAAGTATTCTGCCGTAAACTGGCTTTTCCTCTGCGCTCATCAGGGTTTACACTCCAGTCTCGATTCCAAATGCGGCCCTGTGACTATTCACCAAGCTGATACCTGCAAAACCGGCGTACCTGTATTTTTTCGCCGATTTTCGCGACCAACTCATTCAAATAATCCTGGATAGTCTTGTCCGGATCACGAATATACCTTTGCTGCATCAGTGAGTTTTCTTCGTAGAATTTTCGCATTTTCCCGTCAACCATTTTTTCAAAAATACTCTGAGGTTTTCCGGACTCCTGTGCCTGAGCCAGGTAAATAGCGCGTTCGCGCTCAACGATATCCAGCGGCATATCTTCGGGATTGACCCCCAGCGGGTTTGTCGCCGCTATCTGAAGGGAAACGTTGCGCACGAATTCACCGAAATCTTCGCTCTTGGCAGCAAAATCGGTCTCGCAGTTTACTTCCACCAGGACCCCGATTTTCCCACCGCTATGGATATATGAGTGAATCAGGCCGTCGGCTGCTTCTCGGCCGGCCCGTTTCATTGCCTTGGCAAGGCCTTTTTGACGCAGCAGACCAACTGCCTTCTCCATGTCGCCCGAAGCGTGCTGAAGCGCCTTTTTGCAGTCCATCATCCCCACGTTGGTTCTGTCTCTGAGTTCTTTCACCATCCCTGATGTGATTTCCAATTTCTTCCTCCTGTATAACAAATCGATCTATTCTCAAATCGAGGATTTTATTCGGGCTTGCGACCGCCTCCCGCATCCCGGCCAAAAGGGATACGGGAAGCCAGTGCTGGACCAGTATCTGGAAGTCTGGGAGCCCCGAACGGCTGTGGGCACCAAGCTCCCCGCCTGCTTACTCTTCCCCTTGCTTGGTCTGCACAGGGTTTATGATCTCCACGACCGGACCTTTTTCCTCCTGCCCCAAAATCTGTCCGGGTGCAACTTCTTCGAGTTCAACGCCCTTGTCCACGTCGGCCTGCTGAACCTCGGAGAGCTTCTCGCGGCCCTCTATGCAGGCGTCGGCGATCTTTGACGTAACGAGCCTGATTGCCCGGATTGCATCGTCGTTTCCTGGAATGGGATAGTCGATCACATCGGGGTCGCAGTTTGTATCCACAACGGCGACAACCGGCATACCGAGGCGGTTTGCTTCCATGACGGCGATGTTCTCACGTTGAGTGTCTACCACGAACAGCGCGCCCGGAAGTCGGTTCATCTTTTTAATGCCGCCAAGGTTTTTTTCAAGCTTTTCGCGCTCGCGCTGAAGCCCGAGTATCTCCTTTTTCGGAAACCGGTTGATGCTTCCGTCTTCGGCCATGGAATCGAGTTCTTTGAGGCGGTCGATTCTTTGCTTGATTGTTTTAAAATTGGTGAGCATCCCGCCCAGCCATCGCTGATTGACAAAATACATGCCGCAGCGGTCGGCTTCTTCCTGGATGGTGTCACGGGCTTGCTGTTTGGTGCCGACGAAAAGAACGCTTTCGCCCGAGGCTACGGTATCGACTACGAATTGGTAGGCGGTATTGAAAAGCCTGACGGTGCGCTGCAGATCTATGATATAAATCCCGTTGCGAGCGCCAAAGATAAAGGGTTTCATTTTGGGGTTCCACCGGCGGGTCTGATGACCGAAATGAACCCCTGCTTCCAGCAACTGTTTCATTCCAACAACTGCCATAGCTCAGCTCCTTCTGGTTTTGCCTCCGCCCCTTTGCATCCGGGCCGCGCATTGGTGACCGGACACCACAAGGTAAAGGGGAGTGCGAATTTTATTAAACAGAATTTATTAACACGTTCCAAATGTTCGAGCAACCAAAAAAGCTTCCCCCTGATTACGCGGAAAACTAAAGTGATATTATTCCGGATCAAAAAGCAGAGCCTATGATTTAAAATTAAACATCTACTTCGCGATTCTCACCGTGGGGTTTCTCAGATGAAATGGAAAATTGCCACATTCAACGTGAACGGCATTCGGTCGCGCGAGCACGTGGTCGTGTCCTGGCTAGACCAAAACAGACCCGACGTTCTGTGTCTTCAGGAGATAAAGTGCCAGGATGCGGAGTTCCCGCTTGATTCTCTGCGCGAGGCCGGCTACGAGGCGAGCGTGTGCGGACAGAAATCATTTCATGGAGTGGCGATTCTGAGCGCGCGCAAACCTGAGGAGGTTAGGCGCGGGTTCGGCGATGGCGGGTCGGATACCGAGGCCAGACTGATTGCTGCAAAAGTTGATGGAATCTGGATTTTCAATACCTACGTTCCACAGGGCAAGAGCCCCGATCATCCTGCCTTCCAGATCAAGCTGGATTTTTTCGCCAGGCTCAAAAACCTTTTCGATCGGCAATACAAGCCGTCCGACCCAATTATCTGGACAGGTGACATCAATGTTGCGCCGGAAGAAATAGACGTTTTTTCGCCAAGAAAAATGGACGGGAAAATCGGGTTTCACCCTCTGGAAAGGCAGGCGCTTGCCGAGGTGGTTTCCTGGGGATTTATCGACCTTTTCCGAAAACACCATCCGGACGCTCGCCAGTTCACCTTCTGGGATTACCGCCTGCCCCAGAGTTTTAACAGGAACCTGGGTTGGAGGCTGGACCATATCAGGGCTACCGAACCTATCGCCAAAGCCTCGATTGACTGTCAGGTGGACGCCGACCTGCGCGACCGGTCCAATCCCAGCGATCATGCTCCGATATGGGCGGAAATTGAGCTGAGCAGCGTAGGCGCATGAATTTGATGTTGGATGCCGGATAATTGAAAACACGGGACGCCCGGGTCGATGATCCAAAACCCGACATCCCCTGATATACAGCAACGATTTGTCAGCAGATTTGTCCTGTCGCCTGCGCGAGCAACTCGGCCACGTCCTGAAGGTTGCATACCTTGACCGCTTTTTGTCTCAGCTCTCTTGTGCCGGGCACTTGCCGGAGGTACCAGCACAGATGTTTTCGCATCTCGATGATTCCACGCTTGCCTTTCAAACTGGTTGAAAGCCTTGCGTGTTCCATTGCCGTCCTGAAAACGTCTTCAACGGTAGGCCTTCCATTCCGGTTCCCGGTGTAAGCTGTTTTCAACCGCTCAAATATCCACGGATTTCCAAGTGCTCCTCTTGCAATCCCCACCCCGTCAGCCCCGGTTTTCTCAAGCAGTTCCAATCCCTGAGCCGCACTTCTTGCCCCGCCGTTCGCAAGGATTGTCCCCTTGAAGTGGGCGCGGGCGTTTCGGGTCGTCTCGATATCGTTTGGTCCGGAGAAGCCCTGGGCATACGATCTGCCGTGGATCATTATGGACTTGATGTCCAGGTCGCTCACATAATCAAGGAAGCTGAGAAGATCTACTTCTTTTACGCTGATCCTGGTTTTTATTGATACAGGCAGACTCGTATTTTCGATGACGCTCAGGATAACCTCCCTGGCCAGGGCCGGATTTGTCATCAGGGCCGCTCCGGCTCCACGCTTGAACACCTTTGCAATAGGACAGCCAAAGTTTATATCGATCCCGTCAGGCTTGATTTCCCGACTTACAAATCGGGCAGCGGCTGCGAAATGTTCGGGGTTATTCCCGAAAAGCTGCACGACATAAGGGCGCTCTAATTCATTGAAACGCATAATCTCCAGCGTGGATTCCGGTTGATATACCAAGCCGGTGGAACTCGATAGTTCGCTGTACACGATATCTGCCCCGAAGCCTTTACATATCCGGCGAAACGCGCTGTCGGTTATTCCGGAAAGGGGCGCCAGGGCAAAAATAGGCTTTCTTAATGATGTCCAAAAGTTATGCATATTCTTAATATAGCTTGGGAGCTTGGATTGACAACAGATAATGTCCGCCGTTGCTCGGAGACTGAGGATAAATTCACTTTTTCATCAAACCCATGCATCATGTCGGGAGAGCTGGACTCTCTGGTTGACGCTTTCATAACCTGCATGGCGCCAGTGGATGGGTCTCGCAGCAATGGGCTTGTCGAATACATCGAGCACATTTGCCGCACCATTTCAGAGACCGTGGGATATGGCCTCAAGACTCTAAGGTGGCTGCGGCTATCAAGCATTGGCTGACCTATGACATTATAGATCTTCCGGTTGAGATTACCAGGCTTAGCTTCGATCCTTACACAAAACCCGTGGACAGGGACGGGACGTTGCCGATCAGGCTGTTCGAGCGCAACCTTAATTTCGGGCGGATCAAGGAAAAAGGGATGAAGTGGCTTATTTGTATCGCCGAAAAGACGCCCCGCAGCAGCCCACCGCAAATGATAGACCCTACCCCGGATTTGCGCCGCATCTGAAATCACAAGCTACGGCGCCTTTTTCACT
>Ga0074045_10004236_pt1 | contig 12740 bp, 12 predicted proteins | sample BogForMeECP23OM2_FD_94442 | JGI IMG/M metagenome (GOLD analysis project Ga0074045, IMG submission 94442) | Bog forest soil microbial communities from Calvert Island, British Columbia, Canada - Bog Forest MetaG ECP23OM2 | ecosystem: Environmental > Terrestrial > Soil > Wetlands ... | reverse complement strand
GCGCCCTGCATCCTGGCGGTCATCAACTGATCGATCTCGGGCGCAAGCTCAGTGGCAAAGGCGAGCTTGAGCGGAATGACGACGATGGTCTGCTGTTCGCCGCGCACGTCGAGGCTGTTAATTATCTCGAGCAGTCTTTCGACGTTGTAGGCATCGTCGGTGACGATGATGGTGTTGTCCATGGGAAACGCGGCGACCAGACCGTCGTGCGAGATCATCGGCTGGATCACGCCGATGACGGAAGCGGCGTCGATATTCTTAAGCCGCACCATCCGGGTGACGTACTCGTCGCCCCTGGTCTCGGTGGGGGTTTTCGATTCGGTAAGCGCGGCTGAGGAGCGCACGTTGCGCGCGGGCACAATCTTGATGACCTTGCCGGCCTGAACGGTGGTGAAGCCTTTTACCTGGAGGACGGATTGAAAGATCTGGTAGGCCTGTTCGGGAGTGACCTTGCTCGGCGAGATGATGGTGACCTTGCCGCGCACGGATTCGTCGATGATGAAGTTGCGGCCGGTGATCTCGCTGATGAACTTGGCGAGAACGGGAATATCCACGTTCTGGAAGTTCATTGTAATCGTATTGTGGTCAGGCAGCCCCGCGGGATCGGCGCCGAACGCGAGGGAGCGAAGGTTGCCGACGCAAATCAGCAGCGCGGCGGCAAACGCCCCAGCCAAAAGACGGTTCATCCGAGCCTCCTCCGCATTTCGGGTCAAAACGTCGTGAGCATATTTCACGGCCGCTGCGCAGCGCAACCCGGAATCGTTGCAATTGTTGCAATGGTCGCGGGGCTCGGCGATTATGACGATCACCGACCCGATTTGATTCAATCGAACACAAAAGAAGCGAGCCTGCCCTATCGCGTCATCCCGAGCGAAGCCGAAGGACCCCGGTTCTTGCAGGCTCGACGACGGGCTGCGAAGGTGACGCGTTGCGCTACGAATTCCTGATTGGCCTGCGATATTTGCGCGCGCGGCGGCGCGAACGATTCGTGTCCCTGATCGCGATCATCTCGCTGGCCGGGATAGCGTTTGGGACGTTTGCGTTGTCGGTCGCGTTGTCGGTGATGAGCGGCTTCGCCAAAGACCTGCGCAAACTACTGCTCACGTTTACGCCGCAGATAACCATCGAGCGCAGCGACGGCGGGGTGTGGAACCCCAGCGCGCTCGAGCAGCAGATCGCGGCGCTACCGGGGATCGCGGCGGCGGCGCCATTCGTCACGTCGCAGGTGATGGCGGTCTCGAGCACGGACTCGGGCGGCGCGGGGCTGGTGTCGGGCGGAATTCTTCGCGGGGTCCAGCCGCACAACAACCCGGTGCTCAAGGAACTGAAGGACACGCTGGAGAACGGGACGCTGGCGGACCTCGAGACGACGCATCCGGTGACGATTGTGGACAAGGGGGTCAAGCGGCAGGTCGAGCTGCCCGGTGCGATCATCGGCAAGTCGCTGGCGTTCGAGCTTGGGGTGAGGCCGGGCGACCCGGTAATCCTGATTTCGCCGGCGAGCCTGGGTACGGGAATCGGGCCTCCGCGCCTCAAGCGATTCGTGGTGACGGGGTTCTTTCACTCGGGGATGTACGAGTTCGATTCGACGCTGATCTTCGTCGCGTTGAAGGACGGACGCGCGTTGCTGGCCGACGACCCGCAGCTCGAAAGCGGGCTCGAGTTGCGGCTGGTCAACATGTTCGACGCGCCGGCGATACGCGGCCGGATCGCGGCGATGGCGGGGCCTGACTTCGAAGTCGCGGATTGGACGACGGCCAACGCGCCGCTGTTCTCCGCGCTCAAGCTGGAGAAGTTCACCTATTTCATGGTGCTGCTGCTGATCGTGCTGGTGGCGGCCTTCAACATTATTGCGACGCAGGTGATGGTGGTGATGGAGCGGCGCAAGGAGATTGCGATCCTGCGCACGATGGGTGCGCGGGCGGCGTCGGTGGCGTCGATCTTTCTGTGCCAGGGCGCGGCGCTGGGCGTGGCCGGCACGGTTTTGGGCGATGGCGCGGGGTTCGTGACGGCGTACCTGATCGGCAGGTATCATTTGATTCATCTGCCGGCCGACATGTTCATGGTGAACGCGGTGCCGGTGGAGCTGAATCCATGGAACTTCATCGCGGTGGCGGCGGCGACGATCGTGCTGTGCCTGCTGGCGTCGATCTACCCGGCATTGCAGGCGGCGAAGCTCTCGCCGGTCGAGGTGATTCGCTATGAGTGAGGGGCGCGGCGCGGCGGCAACGAAAGCCAAACCAAACCAGGCTAACGGGCGGCTAATCGAGGTGCGCGGCCTCGACAAGACATTCTACGACGCCGATCGTGAGATTCGCGTGCTGCACGGTCTCGAGCTGACGGTCCAGGCGGGCGAGGAGATCGCGATCGTGGGCCAATCGGGAACCGGCAAGTCCACGCTGCTGCATATCATGGGGAGCCTGGAAGAGCCGACCGCGGGCAAGATTTATTTCGAGGGCGAGGATTTGTTCGCGCTCGATCAGAAATCGCTGGCGGAGTTCCGCAACCTGAAGCTCGGCTTCGTTTTCCAGTTCCATTACCTGCTGGCGGACTTCACGGCGCTGGAAAACGTGATGATGCCGGCGTTGATCGGCCGCATCAGCGACGCCGAAGCGAGCCGGCGCGCGGCCGAGATGCTCGAGATCGTCGGGCTGGGCGACAAGCTGCGGCGCCGGCCGGCGGAACTGTCCGGCGGCGAACAGCAGCGCGTCGCGGTGGCGCGCGCGGTGGTGCTGCGGCCCAAGCTGCTGCTGGCCGACGAGCCGACCGGCAATCTCGATCCGCATACCGCCGAAGAAGTGCACGAGCTGTTTCACAAGCTCAATCGCGAGCTTGGGATCACGCTGGTGATCGCAACCCATAACGAGCAGTTGACGCGCAGCGTCGGGCGCGCGCTGCGGCTGCATGAAGGAAAGCTGGTGGACGAGCGCCGGCACGCACCATCCCCGGCGCCCTGAGTGAAGTCGAAGGACCCGGTTAGAAGGGGCAATGGGGGAGAGGCGGCAGTTCGCGGGCGCCTGCTTGCGCTACAGCGCGCAGTTAGATTACAAAAATTGTGATCCCAGTTGTCAAAACGGAAATTCCCGCTGAGACCTGAGCACTGGCCCAATGGCGGCAGCCGCCCTGTAGCCCGTGCGGGGGACCAATGATGAACATTCGACATCGATTCGGGTTGTCACTCATCGTTACGGCCGCGCTGTTGGCGACCGCCGTCGTGATATTCACCCGGGGTTTCGTGATCGAGATCCGCGCCTCCGCGGATACTCCAGCGCTGCTGCCGGATGTGGCAGAAGCAAACAAAGGGAAAGGCGGTTCGCTTCCGGCCGCGGGCGACGTGCTGATTGTAGGCGGGATGGGCAGCGGCAAAACTAAGATGAAAACTCTCTCAACCACGGAGTTTTACAATCCCACCAAGGGCGAATTTTTCCAGACCGGCAGCCTGCCGGTTACCGCGGCCGTTCCGGGCGCGAGCCTGGCGTCTTCCTCACCGGGAGCCAAGGTCGTGGCGTTTGGCGGGATTAGCGGCATCGGCCACGCCAACGTGAATCTGCTTTCATTCACGGGAACGGTGGTCGCCAACGCCGAGAGTTACGATCCGTCGGCCGGAAGCTGGTCAGCGGCGGCAAACATGATGTCCACGCCGCGCGCAGGCGCAACCGCGACGCTGCTGCTCCCGTCGGGAAAGATACTGATCGCGGGCGGCTTCGACGCCAGCGAGAATGCGCTTAACACGGCGGAAATCTTTAACCCGGCGGATGGAACCTTTGTCGCCACCGACAACAACATGACGGATCCCCGCGCGTTCCATACCGCGAATCTGCTGCTCAACGGCAAGGTCCTGCTCGTCAGCGGATTAACCGATAACACTGGTTCGCTGTCTTCGACCGCCGATATCTTCGATCCGAACGCCGGAACGCATGGAGTGTTTACCGAAAGCAAAGGCTTTCCGGCGTTCTCCGCGGCGGCGGCGAGCGTGCTGTTTCCGAGCGCACCGCTGGCAGGCGAAGTCTTGATCACCGGTGGCGACAGCTGCGGCAGTGGCCTTGTGTGCAGTGCAACCACCGGCGAGCTCTACAATCCGGGGACGGATCAATTCACGTTCCCCGCATCGATGAACGAATCTCGGCTCACGCACACCGCGACCTTGCTTCAGAATGGGAAGGTGCTGATCGCCGGCGGAATCAATGTAACCGCGACGATGGGCGCCGGGACGGTGATCGGCGCTGGCGCATCGACTACCTTCAGCAAATCGGCGGAGTTGTTCGATCCGGCCGGATTGACCTTCACATGCGTCGGCGGCGCGGGCGCGCATGGTGGATGCAATCCGGCAATGACCGCGACGCGCGCGGGTCATTCGGCGACACTGCTCTTGAATGGCACCGTGCTGATCGCCGGCGGATTCGTAGCCCGCGGACGGCCGATTTTCCAAATGGGGAGTGCAACCAAGAGCGCGGAGATTTTCGATCCAGCGAGTGCCACCTTCACGAAGACCAAGTCCATGCATAGCGCACGCGGCGGGCATACCGCCACGCTGCTTCAGTAGCTCGTCGCGGAGACTTGAGTTTGCGGCGGTGAAAAATCGCGAGGAAACCCTATGCTAGGTTGACAGGGCAATGGCCCTGGTTCCCGGGAAGTCACCCAGGTTATCGCGCAGTCTCCTAAGTGCTGCGCCGGGCTTTCCCGCCGGGCGCCGCGACCATCATTTTGATAAGCTCTTCTGTGATCCCGGGCTCCAGTCCCTCGGTGTGGCCCTTATCAAGGCGCACGACGTCGGCGATAAGGCGTCCATCTCGGGCTTTGGGGTAGAGATATACCTGAGCCGTGCCCGGCCGAGGCGATAGACCCCAGGCCGGAGTCGATTTTCCTTCGCGGATGGTGTCATAGATTTGGCCGGGCTTGTCATCGACCACATCGGCCAACCTCACCCGTGGGCCGGCCCCGTACTTGTCGGCCCATGGCGACGTCGATGGCAGCGCGACCATCTCATGCTCGCCCGTCGCGAAGATGTAGGAGATGTCGCATTCAGGCGCCGTGGCGCGGCCTGGGCGCGGCGTGTCGTCCCCCTGGGACGGCATCGGGGGCAGCCCACCTATGGCGACGAAAAAGGACGCCGGAAGCTCGATAGGTCCGATCCGCCCGCCAGAAAGACTTAGCCAGCCGTCGACCAGGTCCTTGAAGAAGTCGTCGCCAAGCAGGCGGTTAGCCGTCATGCCGCCTTGGGAATGGCCAACGAGCCAGAACGAGGCGATGTTGTCCTTGCCATACCTATCGAACACATAGTCCACAATATTGCGCAGATGGGCGTCATCCGCTTTTCCCACCCAGTGCCGAAACGGCTCCTTGGTGGCCGCAGATGGCGTGGCGATAACCAGCCGATACTTCTCTTTGTATTGGGAAGCCGGGAAGTAGGCGCGCTGCCATGCGCCGATCGAACCGCCGCCGTGCAGGCTTAGGAGGAACACCACCTCGTCGCCGGGCTGAAGATCGTCTGGATCGTCAAGATAGAACTTGCGACCGGTCTTTTCGTCCACCGCGCTGATGCTACTCACGCTCGTTTCTCCCGATATACCGATTAGCGGTCTCACTCATGACCTTAGCCTTCCGTTAAGCCGGCATGATGCAGCAACCGGCGGATGTAAGCACGCATTTCGCTCCGATTCTTGTGACCCGGACGCACCAGCAGATGATACATGATCGCGCCGCCGATCATGTCCTGCAAAATCTCCGAATCAGCTTCTTTCGGAATTGCGCCACGCTCGCGCGCCCGACCTATGATCTCGGCGACCATCCTGCGCCGCGGGATCACATAGGTGTTCCAATAAACCGACATCAGCTTCGGTGAGTCCGGTACCGAGCCGACTAGTTTTGCGACTGTCCTGAGATAGTCGCGCCTGGTAACCGTCTCGGAGAGCGCGTCAATCAGTTCGTCCGCCATCCGCTTCAGCGGAACACGGGCCGCCGGCGTCAAAGATCGCTCCGGGGCTTCTCTAGCCGCTTCCATCGCTTGAGCGAGAAGGTCCTCCCTACTGGACCAGCGGCGATAAACGGTGGTCCGTGCAACGCCGGCCCGTCTCGCAATCTGCTCGAAGCTCGCGCCCTCGATGCCATGCTCGACAAAGAGTTCCAGCGCCGCGCGCAAGATGGCCTTGTCGGCGGCCGGGTCGCGCGGCCGCCCACGGCCGGCCTTGGCTTGGCGTCGCGCGGTCTTCACATCGCTCAGGGGTTAATCCGAAGCTTGCGGAACATCCTCATCCGGCGAAGGCTTATCCAATAGATCAAGCGCGGGAATGCGCGATAGACGCGCCATATCAATCGCACCGCCGCGGGAAAGACGATCAGCGCCTGATTGCGGGCGACTCCACGCAGGATCGCGCGCGCGGCATCTTCAGCGCTCATCTGGCGGATTGGGAAATGAGAAAGCCTGCTTACCCGGACCACTTCATCATGCGGCATATTCATAACGACCATGTTCTCATAGACGCTCGTCTTCATGTCACCCGGACAAACGGCGCTTACCTTCACGCCTAAGTCAGCTCCTTCAAACCGCATCGAGAGCGAGAGCCCGACTATCCCGTGTTTGCAGGTGCAATAGGATGAGTTGCCGGGCTGCGGAATCAGGCCGCTGGCGGAAGAAATGTTGACAATGTGGCCGTGGCCCTGTTTCACCATGACTTGATACGCGTCGATCGTCCCATAGATGACGCCGAGCAGGTTTACGCCCAGCACGCGGTCCCACTGTTCCACGGAGAGGTCGCGCGCATCGCCGCCGATAAAGATCGCCGCGTTGTTGAAGATGTAATCGAGGCGTCCGAATTCGGAGACCGTCGTTTCAATCAGGCGTGCAACGCCTGCCTGCTTCGAAACGTCAACCTGTACCGCGCGAGCTGGTGTGCCGCGCTGTGCAATACGGGAAGTCACCTGTTTGGCGGCATGGTCGTCGATGTCCGCGACGACGACGATCGACCCCCGACGCGCCAGCTCTTCACAAAGGGCCTGTCCCAGACCCATACCGCCACCGGTGACGATCGCGACTTTGTTCTCAAACGGTTCCATCCGGCAATATACGATACAGATATGTATCGATATTGTCCATCGGGTGGATCCCCCGACGCCACCGGCGCGATCAAATACTACGAAGCGACCGCCTCGCTGAGCGCCATCAGGCACACGCCGGTCGCGAACGGCGCGGTCCCGACTTCGATCGAATTGTAAAAGGCAAAGTCCCCCGGCGGCGTTTGCTGCGATACGCCCGTGAACGCGCCGTGCGAGTCGATCTTCGCGCAAATCGCGCCAAGCGCGCGTGAGTACCCCTTGCGCGCGCGCGCCTCGTCGAGACCGCGCAGCCGGGTCCGAATCGCGCGGCCGAGCGCGAGCGCGAATCCGGCCGCCGCCGACGCCTCGAGATACGAATCGTCGCGATCGATCACGGTGTGCCACAAGCCGGACTCGTCCTGCAACGACGCGACTTTGTTGAGCTGAAGCGCCAACGCCGCGCGTAGCTTCTCAACCTTTGCGGCAAGCGGTTGAAGCAGGCCGGCCGCCCCGATTTCGGCTATCACTTGCGGCGCCGCGATCGAAAACCAGCTGTTGCCGCGCGCCCACAGACACGGCGAATGCTCTTTCCGGTCAACGTAGGCGACGTGCCAGAAAAGTCCGCTTCCGGAGTCGGCCAGATGATCGCGATGGACGATCATCTGATCCGCCGCGCGCTCGAGCATCGCGGCGTCGCCCGAGATTCGGCCGAGCAATGCGATCGCGGGCGCGGTGAAGTAGCAGACGTCGATCCACACTTCGAGCGCCGGTGGATGCGGGACGAAAGCGCCGTCGGGAGTTCGCGCGGCTGAACCTTCCATGAAGCCGGCGATCGCGCGCGCGTAATCCAGGTAGCGCGGATCGCCCGTCTTCAGGTGCAGGTCGAGCGCCGGCAACGCTTCGGCCGCCCAGAACCAGAACCATCCGTTGGTGCGCGGACCCGCCGCGAGCTTTGGCGCGAACCATCGCTCGGCCGCCTCGATCGGGGCATCGGTTTTGAGAGCGCGCGCGGCGTAAACGAGGCCGTCGCACAGAATCGCGTCGCCCCAATGAGGCTGCTTGGCGAGCAGCTCGCGGCCGGCGCTGGCGGTGAGGCGCTCGAGCGCGCGGCCTACTTCTTCATCATCTTTTACAAAAGCTGGGGGCAAAATAACGTCTCCACAGCCGGCGTCGCGGAAGATATACTGGCGCAGAGACTGCACCGATGGCGCATATCAAGTCAAAGACTCCGAAGATCAAAGGGCTTCACGAAGTGGGGCGCTACGCCGTCGGCGTGCAATGGGTTGACGGTCACGACAGCATTTTTCCGCTGGAAAATTTGCGCCGCGGATGTCCGTGCGACGCGTGCAAGGGCAACGTGAACGGCGACGTGCCGCCCGCGAGCATGCGCATGCGGCAGCTTTCGCGGCTGGGCGAAGCGGCGGTGTTTATCGGATGGGTTGACGGCCACGAGACTATCTACACGATGCCCCAACTCAGGAATCTCTGCCGATGCGCATATTGCGTGGCGGAGCCCGAGCGTCCGATCACTGGCGGCTAGGGCGCCGTGCTGGCCGGCGGTGGTTGCGGATGCTTGACGATACTGCCGCGGCCGCTTTGGCCGCCGTTGAGTGCGTCGAGATTTACCTGCGCGACTCTCAGATTGGGATTGAGCTTGAGGGCCTTCTCCCAGGCTTCTTCGGCTTCGCCGAAGCGCTGCAAATCGTTCAGCGCCATGCCCTTGGCGTTGTAGAGCCGCGCGTTGGAAGGGTCCTTCATTATTCCGGCGTTGGCCGCGAGCAGCGCGTCCTCAGCGTCTCCCACGCGCAGATACACGTCGGCCAGCTCGATGAAGTTGCTGCCCGACGGATTTAGCGTGGTCGCAGTGCGGTACATCTGGGTCGCGCTATCGCCGTCGCGCAGCACGCCGTAGCAGAAGCCGAGGTCCACGTACGCTGAATCGTTTCGAGGATCGATGCGCAGCGCCTGATGCAGCCTGTCCATCGCCGCGTAGATTTTCTTTGAATCGACGGGATTGGACTGACCAGCCTGCATGATCAGCTTTTCCGCCCCGGCAACGACCGCGTCGGACGCCGCGCGATCCGCACCGGCCGCATAGCTCGAAGACGCGATCGACAGGACTCCCACCGCGGCGATCGCGACGGCGAGAATCAAAGCCGGATTCAATCGCGAGGTACCGCGCAATCGATAAACCATATTCACGCCACCATTCACCCCAATGGCAATGATAATAGGCGCTGCGTACAAATTGGCAAGATTGAGACTCCGTCCAGGTGTTTAGTTGTCTCACGCGGGCTGCTCCGATAACTATGCGTTTGTGCCCCGCGACTCGTTCAATCGTGAGATAGATTATCTGCGGTTATCGGTAATCGACAGATGCAACCTGCGATGCGTTTACTGTATGCCGCTGGAGGGATTGCGCTTTCTCCCCAAAGACGAGTTGCTGACCCCGGCGGAGTTCGAAACCGTGGCGCGCGCCGCGGTCGGCGTGGGCTTTCGAAAATTCCGGCTGACGGGAGGCGAGCCTACCCTGCGGCTCGATCTCATCGAGATAGTCGAGCGGATCGCTCGCGTGCCCGGAGTGGAGGGCCTGGCGCTGACCACCAACGCTCTACTGCTCACGGAGCTTGGGCCGGCGCTGAAACGCGCGGGGCTGAATCGAATCAACGTGCATCTCGACAGCCTGGACCCTGCGACCGTCGAGCGGCAAATGCGATGGGGCAGCTTCGAGAAAATCTGGCGCGGGATCGTCGCGGCGCAAGCGGCGGGACTCACGCCGATCAAGCTCAACTCGGTGGTGACGGCCGGCTACAACGAATCCGACGTGGTCGAGCTGGCGCGCCTGACGCTCGAGCGCGATTGGCACGTGCGATTCATCGAGCTGATGCCGCTGGGCGGCGGCGAATGCGCGACGTTGTCGATGAAGCGCTACGTGTCCAACATCGAGACGCGGCGCAGAATCGAGGCGGCGCTCGGCGCGCTCACTGAAATCCCGTCGGAAAATCCGGCCGACGAATCGCGCAACTTCCGGCTTGCGGGCGCGCGCGGCGTGGTCGGCTTCATCAGTCCGGTCAGCGAGCCTTACTGCGGGACCTGCAACCGGATGCGGCTGACGGCGGACGGAAAATTCCACCTGTGCCTGCTCAATGACGACGAACTCGACGTGCGCAAGGCGTTGCGCTCGAATTCAAGCGACGTGATCGCCGACGTGGCGCGAATCCTCAAACGCGCGGTCGAGTTGAAGCCGACCGGGCATCACCTGCTCGAAGGCCGCTCGACGCAAGATCGTTCGATGTACCAGATTGGCGGCTGACGCTGTACGCACGAGCATCGCGACAGTCAGCGTTCTTCGCCGAACAGGAAGATCGCGACCGCGATCATCGCGAACATGAAATTCGGAATCCACGCGGCGATCACCGCGGGCAGCAGCGCCGAGCACCCCGATGCTCCGGCCGCAGAGCTACGATAGTTCTCCGGAAGATCGACGCAGCCAGCCGGCCTGTTCGTCATATCGAGCAGATTTCGATGACGACGCTGGGGCGCAGGGAAAAGTGTCTGAGAACTCGGTCGGAGAAGCGGCAGTTTCGGTGGCGAAAAAGAAAAGGCTCCGCCGAAGCGGAGCCCGCAAGTTCGCGCAGTGGGCGCCCGGCTATTGGACGGTTAGGATGAACGCGACATTGTCGGACAGGACCGCTGAGCCGGATGAGAAATCATAGGTCCGAACTTCGATTTCGGTAGCTGAGCAATCGGTGCCTTGGTCATCCCAAAAGGCCAACAGTTGCTCTCCCGAGGAGTTTCCCCATTCAATCGTGACTTCGGGGTAGATTGCATTGAAGTTCAGTTTCGACGTAGGCGTGACGCAGTAAATCCCCGTGCCTGGGCGGGTCACAGCATTGACGCCCTTTGAATTGATAGTACCGGCGTCATCCTGTATGAGCGCAAGTTTTGCCTTGGTCCCAAATCCGGCTGCGAAGCTTGACTTTGGAGCGGCAAAAACCAAAGTGCCGATCACGACGGCGGCCAAATACTTCAGCGCGAACAACGGAAGTGGCTTTGACATGTCAACACCTCTCTTTGTAGGGGAAACAATTACGGCCTTTAATCTTATCGCACCTGCGTAACACAATGGCGCCCCGAGGCCAAACGCTTCGCGACAGGAACATCGAGCGGATATCTCCGCAACGAAAAATCCCAAAATGGGGGCACCGGGGGTTCGGCGACGGCCACGGCCCGCGTACCAGATCGGCGGCTGAGCCGCCCCGCCCGCGCATAGCTGCGGTCAGCGTTCTTCGCCGAACAGGAATATCGCGACCGCGATCATCGCGAACATGAAATTCGGAATCCACGCGGCAATCACCGCGGGCAGCAGCGCCGAACGGCCCAGCGCGGACGTGATTCCGAGCGAGGTCCAGTAGGCAAATCCGATCACGATTGCCAACCCGAAACTGCGGCCCAGACTCCGGTTGCGCGGCAGCGGATCGAGGCTGAGCGCCATCCCGAGCGCGGCCATTATCAGGCACGCCAGCGGCATCGCGTACTTAAGATCGCGATCGACTACGTAGCCGCCCGGGTCGAGTCCCTTGCTGCGGAGATCGGCGATGTAGCGGTCGAGTTCCCACAAGCTGAACTCCTCCGGGTCGAAGCGCAGCAGGCCGAAATCGGCAGGAGTCAGGCCAAGCTCGACGCGCGCGGCGCCCATCTTGGTCACGGCGCCACCCTCGGCGATCTGGAACGAGTTCAAGCCGCTCTCAACCCAGTCGTGACCGTTCCATTTCGCGCTCGCCGCATGCTCGAGGTCCTTGAGTCCGAAAGCGCCGTCGAGTTGATAGTGGGTAATTCCGGCGAGCCGCGAGTTTTTCTGATCGTAGCTGTCGACCGAAATGAATCCGTCGCGCACGCGCACCCAGATGCGCCGGTTGGCGAAGACCGCCCTGAGCTGGTGCTTCTTGAGTTCCACCGCGTAAATATACTTCGCCTGGCGCGTCGCGGCGGGAACCACTGTTTCGCTGATGAAAAAATCAAAACCCGAAATCAGCACCGCGACTACCAGGACCGGCATCGCCATCCCGAGCCGGCTGATGCCGAGTTGCTGGCAGGCCAGCACCTCTCCCGACCGATTGAGCAGCGCGAAGCCAAGCAACACGCCGGCCAGACTCGCCACCGGCAGAACCTGCGAGACGATCAGCGGCAGCTTGAGCGCGAAGTACTCGAGGCCCAATAATCCCAGCCCGCCGTAGCGGATCAAATCGTCGAATCGATCGAACATATCGCCGAGCAGATAGGCCGCCGTGAAAGCCGCCAGGCAAACCATGAACGGGCCGAAGAACTGGCCCGCGATGAAGCGGTCCATCACCGGTGAAAGGCGCGGTTGAAATTTCATGCGGCCTGCCGGCTGCGTTCGTAGCGCTCGACGAGATCCCAGATGATGTCGCCGGGGCCGCGGCCCTGGTCGCCCTTGTCGGACGCGGCGCGATAGAAGAACCAGAACGCCAGCGCCATAAATACGATGTCCGGGAGGCTCATCGCGACCCACGCGTCGAGCTTGCCGCGCTGCGCCAGCGTCTCGCCCACGCGCATCAGCGAGTAATAGAGAAAGAACAGCGCGACGCTGACGCCGAAGCGTTCCGAATGGCCGCCGCGCGCCGGTTTGAGCCCGAGCGAGATACCCAGCAGCGCGAACAGCATCGTGGCGAACGGGACGGTAAACT
>Ga0074045_10004235_pt1 | contig 12740 bp, 11 predicted proteins | sample BogForMeECP23OM2_FD_94442 | JGI IMG/M metagenome (GOLD analysis project Ga0074045, IMG submission 94442) | Bog forest soil microbial communities from Calvert Island, British Columbia, Canada - Bog Forest MetaG ECP23OM2 | ecosystem: Environmental > Terrestrial > Soil > Wetlands ... | reverse complement strand
GCCCGCCATGCAGCCTTCAGTTTGACCTGCACGTCGGGGGGCAAAGGCCGGCTTGCCGCCTGCCCGGCGCTCAGGCCGTGCGAGGCTCGAATGCAACTTTTTAGGGACTCGAGAAAGGCGACGCAGGGCTCGCAGCCGCGAATGTGTTCCTCGATGTGCGCGCAATCGGCGGGTGTGAGTTCGCCGTCCAGATACTCCGACAGCCGTTCGAAGACCTCACGGCAGGACGCATCCGTCGGACCGTGCCTGTGGCGCTCTGGCTCGGAGTCTCTCATACCGCCTTTGCTCCCGCGACCTGGAGATAACCCGCCAGCCGCTTTCTGAGCGCCAGCCGCCCGCGGTGCAGCCGCTGCTTTACGACATCCGGGCTGAGTTCCAGCACCTCCGCCGCCTCCGCCGTCGTGAGTTCCTCCACGTCGCGCAGCAGGACCACCGAGCGGTACGTCTCCGGCAATTCGCTCAGCGCGGCGCGCAACTCGCTGCCCAATTCGGCCTGCAGCACCCGGTCGTCGGGCAGTGCGCCGTCGTCCGGCACGCGGCTGGCAAGCGCTTGCCCCCCGGACTCCGCTCCGGGCATCAACTCGTCCAGGGAAAGTTCCCGCTCCGGAGCGTAGATACTGCGCCGCCGCTTCATGAGGCAGTAGTTCTTGGCGATCCGGAAGACCCACGCCTTCACCACCCGCGGGTCGCGAAGCTGATCGAAACTCTCGAAGACTTTCAACAGCGTGTCCTGCGCCACTTCCTCGGCATCCTCGCGCTGCCCGCACATCAGCCAGGTGTACTGAAACACCTTTGATTGGAAGCTCTCCACGAACGGAACGAAGGCTTCCGCGTCGCCCGCCAGCAGGCGTCGGGCCCATTCCACCTCGGGACTTTCAAGCTCGGCCACCCCTCCATCGTAGCGGCTCCGCGTCCGCGCCAACGCGCCGGCGCCGGCTTGCCGCTCAGGCCCCGACCGCTACTTCGCTGACGACATCCACCGTAATCTCGGATGGAATCTGCAGCGTATTTTTCACCAGGCACTTCTCCACGGCCAGTTTCACCCCGGTCTGATGCTCCGCGTCGTGGACGCCCGGAGTCTCCACCGTGACCGTGAATCGCGCCAGCCGCGCGGGCCTCAGTGCCTTTTCCGCCCTAACCTTGATCCGCAACCCCGCAGCCGGTAAATTATGTCTGTTCAAATACTCGGCGGCATAGTAGCCCGCGCAGGTTCCTACCGCTGCGAGCAGGAATTCGGGCGGAGTCATGCCTTCGTCGTGACCGTGGTTGGAAAGCGGCTGGTCCGAGTAAACCTTGTGGCCGCGCGCCTCGGCCTCGAATTGCACGCCGCCCAGGTATGTGACTGTGAGTTCCATTCGATGCCTCTGCTCTATCGATGCACGCTCTGGCGTGGCGTGACATGTCACCGCGAGCGCCCTGGCCGCATCATCTCCAACAGGGTTCGAAGCCGCGTTTCAGCGGACATCGCCAATCACATGTTACTCCAACGATTGCTTTTACTCTCACTTCCCTGCCTCGGCTTGTGGGGACAGGAACCCCTGAGTCTGCAGGAGGCCGTCCACCAGGCTCTGGCGCGCCACCCGTCGATGGAAGCGGCCACGGCGCGCGTTCACGCCGCCGAATCGCGCATCGCCGAGGCCCGCAGCGGCTGGATGCCTCGCGCCACTTACGCCGAGAGTTTCCAAAGTGGCAATAACCCCGTGTATGTCTTCGGGGCCCTGCTGACCCAGCACCAGTTCAGCGCCGCCGACTTCGACATCGGTTCGCTGAACCGTCCCAGCGCACTGAACAACTTCCAATCACAACTCAGCGTGGACCAGGTGGTCTACGATTTCGGCGCGACGCGCGGCGCGGTGCGATCGGCCCAGCTGGGTCGCAAGCTGAGCGAGGAGGACCGGCGTCGCGCCGAACTGGCGTTGATCGCGGCGGTCGCTCGCACCTATCACGGCGTGGCGCTCGCCGGACAGGGCCTGCAGCTGGCCGAAGAGTCGTTGAAATCGGCGCAGTCGGACCTGGAGCGGGCGCGCACGCTGCAAAAAGCCGGCATGGCCACCGACGCCGACGTGCTCAGCGTGCAGGTGCATGCCGCGGCCATGGCTGAGTTCCGCGCGCGCCGTGAAGCCGGCCTGCGCATCGCCCACGCCGCGCTGAACGAGGCCCTGGGGCTGTCGCTGGATGCGGAACACACCCTGACGACGCCTCTCCGCGCTCCGCCGCCGGAACAGGAATCGGCCGCCGAATTGGAGCGCCAGGCCGCGTCGCAGCGTCCCGAGATGCTTTCCGCGCGCCTGGGCCGCGAGCTCGCCGCCTCGCAGGAAGCAACCGCGAAATCCCAGTATTGGCCGGTGATCGGATTGCACGGCGTCCTTGAAGCCGATCGCCAGGATTTCTACTCCAAGGGTGGCGGCAACTGGATGTTCGCGGCCTCGGCGCGCTGGAACTTTTTCGACGGCAATCGCGCCCGCGCCGCCGTGGCCGAGGCCCGCCATTTGAAGGAGGCCGCGGCCGCCACTGAAAAGCAGCTCGATGCGGCCGTGCGCCTCGAAACTCGCCAGGCCGGCGCCGAGCTGCAGGCCGCGCGTGAGCGCGTCACGGTCACCCAGGATGCCGTCGCCCAAGCCGACGAAAGCCTGCGCATCCTCCGCAACCGCTATTCGAACGGCCTGGCCACGGTCACCGATCTGCTGCGTTCCGAAACGGCCCTGCTGGAGGCAAAGACGCGCCGGCTCGCGGCGCTGTACGACTTGCGCGTCGCGGCGGTTCAACTCGACGCCGCCTCCGGCTCACTGAATGGAGATTCTGATGTTCTCAAGTAAGACGTTGCCCCTCTGTCCAACGCTCACCCTGGCCGCTCTGCTGGCAGGCTGCGGCCCCGCCGCGGACCAGTCGAAAAGAGCCGAGCCCTCCGCGCCGCCGCTGGCCGTGCATGCCCAGCCGGCGGCTGTGGTCAACCTGCCGGAGATCTACGAGGCGACGGGCACGGTGCGGGCGCGCGTGACCACGCTGCTCTCGGCGCGCACCACCGGCCGCATCAGCGAAGTCCGCGTGCAGTCTGGCGACTCCGTGAAGGCCGGACAGGTGGTGGCCGTCCTCGATGCCCGCGATCTCGAAGCCGCTTTGCGGCAGGCCGAGGCCGCTCAGGCCGAGGCGCAGGATGCGCTGCCCGAAGTGGACGGCGCCGTCGCGGCCTCGCAGGCGCAACTGGAGCTGGCCGAAGCCACGTTCCGCAGAATGAAAATGCTCTTTGATGAGAAGTCGATCACGGAGCAGGAATTCGACGAGGCCCAGGCGCGTCTCAAGACCGCGCGCGCCAGCCGCGAAATGAGCCAGGCCAGGCGCCGCCAGCTCGAGGCACGCATCCGCCAGGCCGGCGAAGGAGTGGCGCAGGCCAAACTGCAGGCCAGCTTCGCCCAGGTGACGGCGCCCTTCGCCGGCACGGTGATCGAACGCAAGGCCGAGCCCGGCATGTTGGCCTCGTCCGGGACGCCGATCGTGGCTCTCGAACAAAGCGGCGCATATCGTTTGGAAGCGGCAGTGGACGAAACCAAATTGGGCCGCATCCGCGTTGGGACGCCGGCTCGCGTGGAGCTCGCCGCTTTCGACCGGCAAACGCCCGCGCGCGTCAGTGAGATCGTGCCTGCTCTCGATGCGCCTTCGCGCAGCTTCACCGTGAAGATCGATCTGCCCGGCCAGCCGGGCTTGCGTAGCGGGTTGTTCGGCCGCGCGTTGTTCGAATTCGCAACGCGCCCGGCGCTCGTCGTCCCCGTGGCCGCGCTGGTCAGCGACGGCCAGGTGACGCGGATCTACGTCGCCGATGGCGGCGTGGCCCGGGGCCGCCTGGTGTCGACGGGAGTGCGCACCGGCGATCAGGTGGAAATCCTCTCCGGCCTCAGTGCCGGCGAAGTTGTGATCGCCGCTCCTCCGCCAGGCCTCAGCGACGGCGCGCGGATCGAGGTGCGGCCTTGAGCGCCCGCAATCTCGGGCTCGCCGGCCGCGTGAGCGCGGGGTGGATCAATTCGAAGCTGACGCCTCTTGTCATCGCCGCGTCACTGCTGCTCGGCGTTTTCTCGGTGTTGATGCTGCCCCGCGAGGAGGAGCCGCAGATCATCGTCCCGATGATCGACTTGTTCGTCCAACTCCCCGGCGCGTCGGCGCAGGAGGTCGAGCAGCGCATCACGCGGCCCATGGAAAAACTGCTCTGGGAGATCCCCGGCGTCGAGTACATTTACTCCACGTCCTCGCCCGGCATGGCGCTGGTGATCGTGCGCTTCCAGGTCGGCCAGGACGAGGAGAAGGCGATCGTCCGCGTGAATCAGAAGATGTACGCCAACTACGACCTGATCCCGCCCGGCGCGACGCCGCCGCTGGTAAAGCCGCGCTCCATCGACGACGTGCCCGTGCTGGCGTTGACGCTCCACGCCAAACGCTACAACGATTTCGAACTGCGCCGCGTCGCCGCCCAATTGACTGACTCGATCAAGCAGGCCGCCGACGTCAGCGAAGTCAAAATCCTCGGCGGGCAGCGCCGTGAGCTGCGCGTCACTCTGGATGCGGGTCGGCTCTCCGCCTTTCAACTGACGCCCCTGCAGGTCTTGGGCGCCCTCGGGGCCGCGAACCAGAAACTCCCCGCGGGCCGGGTCTCGGCGGGCAACGTCGAGACCGTGCTCGAAGTGGGCTCCTTTCTGCGCGACGCCGAGGAGGCGAAAAGCCTGGTCGTCGCTGTTTCGAATGGGCATCCGGTCTATCTGCGCGAGCTCGCCAGCGTCGCGGACACCGGCGAAGAGCCCAGCCAGTACGTTCAGTTCGCCGCTGGGAACAGCTTCGAGCCCGCCGTTACGCTCTCCGTCGCCAAGCGCAAAGGCGCCAACGCGATCACCGTCGCGGACAATGTTCTGCGCCGCGTCGACGCCTTGAAAGGCAATCTTCTAACGCGCGACATCGACGTGACCGTCACGCGCAACTACGGCGAAACCGCGGCCGAGAAGTCGAATGAGCTGCTGTTCCACATGGGCATCGCCGTCGTTTCGGTCAGCCTGCTGATCGCGTTCGTGCTCGGCTTCCGCGAGTCGTTGATCGTCTTCACGGCCATCCCCGTGACGCTCGCGCTCACGCTGACGGTCTTCTATCTATACGGCTACACGCTGAACCGCATTACCCTGTTCGCACTGATCTTCTCCATCGGCATTCTCGTCGACGACGCCATCGTGATCGTCGAAAACATCGTCCGCCACGTCCGCATGGAACAAAACGCCGGCCGCCCGCTGACGGAAGTCGCCGTGGAGGCCGTCGATGAGGTCGGCAATCCGACCATTCTTGCGACGCTCACGGTCATCGCCGCCATCCTGCCCATGGCCTTTGTCGGCGGTTTGATGGGACCCTACATGCGGCCCATCCCCATCGGCGCCACGGCGGCGATGGTCTTCTCGCTGCTCGTCGCCTTCATCGTCACGCCCTGGGCCGCCATCCGCCTGCTGCGCCCGCGCGCGCACTCCGGCCACGAACAGCGCGAGGACCTCCCGACCATTTTCTATCGCCGCGTCATGGACCGTCTGATCCACGTCCGCGCGCTGCGCTACGGCTTTTTGACGCTGGTCGTCGCGCTGCTCCTCGGCTCGATGGCGCTGGTCTACGTCGAATTCGTCAAGGTGAAAATGCTGCCCTTCGACAACAAGAGCGAGTTCCAGGTCATCGTCGACATGCCCGCCGGCACAACGCTTGAGCAGACCGCGCGCGTGGCCCGTCAGCTCGCTGAAAAGACCTTCGAGCAGCCCGAGGTCGTGAATGTTCAGACCTACGCCGGCACGGCCTCGCCCTACAATTTCAACGGCCTCGTGCGGCACTACTACCTGCGCCGCGGATCGAATGTCGCCGACATTCAGGTCAACCTCAAGCCGAAGGACGAGCGCAGCCTCGCCAGCCACGAAATCGCCAAGCGCGTCCGTCAAAGCCTGCTCTCCATCGCCCGCGCGAATCATGCGCGCATCAAGGTCGCCGAGGTCCCGCCCGGGCCGCCGGTGCTCGAGACGCTGGTTGCTGAAGTCTACGGCCCGAACAAGGACGGCCGCGAGAAGCTCGCCGCGCGCATTCTCGATATCTTCGACCATACCGACGGCGTCGTCGATGCGGACTGGTACGTCGAGGCCCCGCAACCCAGACAGACCTGGCATGTGGACCGCGAGAAAGCGGCGTTGAACGGCGTCAGCGTCGAGGACATCGCCCGGACCGTCTCCGTCGCCTCAGGCGGCGCCAGCGCCGGCCTGCTGCACATCGACAACGCCCGCGAGGACATCCCGATCATGGTCTGCCTGGACCGCCCCGGGCGCAGCGACCTGGCGCGCCTCCAGGAGTTGAAAGTGGCCGGCAAGGGCGGCCTCGTTTCGCTCTCGGAACTGATTCACGTCGACACCGGCGCCGTCGAGCGCAGCATCTACCACAAGAACCTGATGCCCGTCACCTACGTCACCGCCGACGTCGCGGGCAGCATGGAAAGCCCCGTCTACGCCATTCTCAAGCTCGGCCCGGAGATCGCGAAACTGCCCGTGGAAGGGGGCTATGAGATCCAGCAGCTCACCGCGCATCAGCCCTTCGACGACTCGCGCTACGCCATGAAGTGGGACGGCGAGTGGCACATCACTTACGAAGTCTTCCGTGACCTCGGACTGGCCTTTGCCGCCGTGCTGGTCCTGATCTACGTGCTGGTCGTCGGCTGGTTCCAGAGCTTCTCCACGCCGCTCATCATCATGGCCGCGATCCCCTTCTCGCTCGTCGGCATCCTCCCCGCCCACGGCCTCCTGCACGCGTTCTTCACCGCCACCAGCATGATCGGCTTCATCGCCGGCGCCGGCATCGTCGTGCGCAACAGCATAATCCTCGTCGATTTCATCGAACTGCGCCTCAGCCAGGGCATGCCGCTCGATAAGGCCGTCATCGACGCCGGCGCGGTGCGCTTCCGCCCCATGATGCTCACCGCCGCCGCCGTCATCGTCGGCAGCACCGTGATTCTCTTCGACCCCATCTTCCAGGGACTCGCCATCGCGCTGATGGCCGGCGAAATCGCCTCGCTGGCGCTATCGCGCGTCACCGTCCCGATCGTCTATTACATCTTCCACGCCCGCTCCGGCAGCGAACCTGTTACAGTGCACGAACATTACGAATCTGATCCCCAAGGAGACTAGCCCATGACCGTCGACCGTTACCTGCGCCTCATCGCCGGCCTGTTCGTCCTGCTGAGCGTCGCGCTCGGCATGACCGTCAGCCCCTACTTCTACTGGTTCACGGCCTTCGTCGGCCTGAATCTCTTCCAATCCGCCTTCACCAACTGGTGCCCCATGATGGCCATCCTGCGGGGCCTCGGCGTCAAGGGCTGAGCCCCTTCCTCGGCCTGCCGCCCAGCCAGCAGCGCAGCCTGGTGCTCATACCCGCCATGGTTCGGGTGGCTGAAGCACTCGCCTCCGCGCGCCTCACAATCCGAGTCTCACTGCGGCGGCAATGCCCCGCTTCCACACGTGGAACGGCTCTCACCGCCGGGACGGTCCGTCCCTATAAGTCATTTATTTTGTAGGACTGGCGGAGAGGCAGGGATTCGAACCCTGGGTAGAGGTTTAGGCCCCTACGACGGTTTAGCAAACCGCTGCTTTCGACCACTCAGCCACCTCTCCGCGAGGCAGGATGGTTCGTTCATCAGAATACCATAAGGCCTTCCGCGGCCCGCGCCATCGGCTCCCGCCGACTGGACGCCGCGGGACCCATCATGGAACATTAGAGCCAGGGATGCCATTCTCTCCCATTGAAGAGGCACTTGCCGAGTTCCGGCAGGGCCGGATGGTGGTTGTCGTCGACGACGAGGATCGCGAGAACGAAGGCGATCTCACGGTGGCCGCCGAATTCGTCACGCCCGAGGGCATCAATTTCATGGCGCTGAACGGGCGCGGCCTGATCTGCCTGGCCCTCGCGCCCGAGATCTGCGATCAGCTCCACTTGCCCTTGATGACCCGCCACAATACCTCCCACTTCGGCACGGCCTTCTGTGAAGCCATCGACGCGGCGGAGGGCGTGACCACCGGTATCTCCGCCGCCGACCGGGCCCGGACCGTCCAGGTGGCGATCCATCCCGATTCGCGGCCCGAGGATCTGGCCCGCCCGGGGCACGTCTTTCCCATCCGCGCCCGCCGGGGCGGCGTGCTCGTGCGCACCGGCCAGACGGAGGCCGCGGTCGACCTGGCGCGCTTGGCGGGACTGCGGCCCGGCGGCGTCATCTGTGAGGTCATGAACGAGGACGGCACCATGGCCCGCGCGCCCGAATTGAAGGCCTTTTGCCTGCACCACGGCCTGAAGATGATCTCCGTGGCCGACCTCATCCGCTATCGCATGAAGCACGAGCGCATCGTCCAGCGTTCCGCCGAAGGCGTGCTCAAAACCGACCTCGGCGAGTTTCGCATTTACTCCTATCGCAGCTCGATCGATCCCGAAACGCACGTCGCGCTGGTTTACGGCTCGCCCTCCGAGCGGGACGTGGCCCTCGTCCGCATGCACGCCCGCTGCACCTTCGGGGATGTTTTCGGTTCCACCGAATGCGATTGCCGCGCGATTCTGCGCCGGGCGATGGAGCGCATCGTGGAAGAGGGCGCCGGCGTGCTGGTCTACCTGCACCAGAGCGGCTCCGGCGTGCGCCAGGGAGATCCTGAAACCGAGGGCGGCCTGCCGCGCCTTCTTTCCCACACCCGCGAGCACATGCACTACGCCTCCCCCGCCGGGCAGCGCCTGTTGCAACATGAAACCGGCATCGGCGCACAGATCCTCTCTGATCTGGGGCTCACCCAGATCCGGCTGCTCACCAATCATCCCCGCCGCGTGGTCGGCCTGGAGGGCTTCGGCATCCAGATCGTCGGACAGGCGCCGGTGGAGTGAGCCCCCCGCCGCCGCGCTATGATGGAGGTTGTTCGTTTGTCCGATCCCACGCCGGAAGGAGGTGAGTGCAAATGGCGGAAGTCGTCGTCCAGGAGGGGGAAACCCTTGAAAGCGCGTTGCGTCGCTTCAAGCGCAAGGTCCAGCAGGAGGACATCATCAAGGAGATCAAGAAGCACTCCCACTACATGAAGCCCGGCGAGCGCAAGCGCGTAAAAGCTGCTTTGGCGCGCAAACGGAATCGCAAAAAGCGGTCCCGGGACATGGACTGACCAGAATCCTGAACCCTTCACGGTTCGAGTTTTTGTTGAGAAGGGCGATCCAGCCGGCTAGGCTCGATCGCCCTTCGTGCATTCTGCAGCGATTTGGGTTTCGAAATGCCTCCGTGAACGCCCGCCTGGCGCGGCTTGATAAAGTCCGTCTCAGGACCAGATGGAAATGAGTGATTTTCTCAAAGGCAAGATTGCGGTGATCACCGGCGCCAGCCGCGGCCTGGGCCGGGCCATGGCGCTGTCACTTGGCGAGTCGGGCGTACGCCTGGCGCTTGTGGCGCGCGACGAAGCGAAGCTCGCCGAAGTCGCCGCTGCCGTGCGCGAAACTGGCGCGGAGGCGGAATGCTACCGCGTCGACGTCACCTCCGAAGCGGAAGTGCTCGAACTGGAATCCCAGGTCCGCCGGCGTCTGGGGCGAGCGCAGATCCTCATCAACAACGCCGGCGTCAACCTGCGCAAGCTGGTCACCGATTTCACCTACCAGGAATGGCGCACCGTCCTCGACACGAACCTCACCGGCGCGTTCCTGATGTGCCGCAGCTTCGTTCCGCACATGCAGGGCACCGGTTACGGCCGCATCCTCAACATGACGTCCATCATGAGCCATGTCTCGCTGCCCGAGCGCATCGCCTACTCGTCTTCGAAGGCCGGGCTGCTGGGCCTGACTCGCGCCCTCGCCCTCGAGCTCGCCTCCGACGGAATCACGGTCGTCGGCATCAGTCCCGGCCCCTTCGCCACCGAGATGAACACGTCGTTGATCAACGACCCCGCCAAAAACGCCCAGTTCCTGCAGAGCATTCCTGTCGGGCGCTGGGGCCGCGTGGAAGACATCGGCGCACTGGCCCGCTTCCTGTGCTCCGAGGAGGCTTCGTTCATCACCGGCACCGACATCGTCATCGACGGCGGCTGGCTGGCGCGCTAGCGCGTCGCAACCGCAACCGCCCGGCCGATCCTGTAGACTCGATGGTTTACTCATGACGCGGCCACAGGACACCCGCTTTTTCGGCCATCCGGTCGGCCTTTCCACCCTCTTCTTCACCGAACTCTGGGAGCGCTTCGGCTACTACGGCATGCGCGCCCTGCTGATCCTGTTCATGGTCGCCCCGGCCTCCACCGGCGGCCTCGGCATGGACGTCATGACCGCGGGCTCCATCTATGGTCTCTACACGGCCTCGGTCTATATGGTCAGCCTGCCCGGCGGATGGCTCGCCGACTGCTTCCTGGGCCAGCGCAAGGCGGTGCTCTACGGCGGCATTCTGATCGCCCTCGGATACTTGCTGCTGGCGGCGCCTGACGTCCGCATCTTCTATGCCGGCCTGTGCGTCGTGGTCTGTGGAACGGGTCTGCTCAAGCCCAACATCAGCACCATCGTCGGCCAGCTCTATTCGCCCGCTGACCCGCGCCGCGACGCTGGCTTCTCCATCTTCTACATGGGCATCAACCTCGGCGCCACCATTGCTCCGCTGATCTGTGGTTACGTGGGGCAGCGCATCAACTGGCACCTCGGTTTTGCCCTATCCGGCCTGGGCATGACCTTCGGCGTCATCCAGTACTGGCTCGGCCGTCGTCACCTCGCCGATGCCGGGCTCCATCCCGTCCCCGCCGCTAATCTCGCGGCAGCAGCCTCCCAGCGCCGGCTGCTGCGCAACGCCCTGCTCGGCGTCGTCGCCATCGGATGCGCCTTGGCGTTTGTCCATCTCACCGGCCTTCTGCCGCTAACGCCGGTCCTGCTGGTGAACGCCGCCGGTGTCGTGCTGCTCGCCATTGTCGTGGCTCTTTTCGCCTGGATGCTCCTGGGTGGCGACTGGACCCCGGTCGAACGCAAACGCCTCGGCGCCATCCTGGTCCTCTTCGTTGCGGCGTCCATTTTCTGGGCGGCTTACGAACAGGCCGGCTCATCCTTGAGCCTCTTCGCCGAACGCAGCTCCAACAACGTCGTCCTGCACTTCAACTTCCCTGCCAGTTGGTATCAGTCGCTGAATTCGCTGTTCATCGTCGCCCTTGCCCCGCTGATCGCCTGGCTGTGGATCCGTCTCGGCAACCGCCAGCCATCGAGCCCCGCCAAGTTCGCCCTGGGGCTGCTCTTCGTCGGCCTCGGTTTCGTGGTACTGGTCTTCGGCGCGCTCCTCAGCGCTCACGGCGCCAGGGTCTCGCCGCTGTTCCTGGTGCTCACCTACCTGCTCCATACCATCGGCGAGCTGTGCCTCAGCCCGGTCGGACTCAGCGCCATCACCAAGCTCGCCCCCGCGCGTGTCGGCAGCTTCATGATGGGCGTCTGGTTCATCTCCATCTCCATCGGCGACTACCTCGGCGCGCGCCTCACCTCCTTCTACGGCGCGCTGCCGGTGCCGGTCCTGTTCGGCATCGCGGCCTCTACGAGCATCCTGGCCGGCATCGCTCTGTTCCTGATCGTCCGCCCTGTGACGCGTCTCATGGGCGGCGTACGCTAGCCGTAATCGGCCGCAGGATAAAATAAGACAACAATGTCGCGCAGATCACAATCCGGCTCCGGGACGCCCGGCGCCCCCACGTTTGAGCAGAATCTCGACCGCCTCGAAGGCATCGTCAAGCGGCTGGAGGAGAGCGAACTGCCGCTCGAAGAGGCGCTCAAGCTCTTCGAGGAAGGAACAGCACTCAGCGAAGGCTGCCGCAAGCAGCTCGAGGAAGCCGAACACCGCGTCGAGATTCTCTCCAGGCGCGCCGGCAGCGTCGTCGCCAAACCCATGGACGACGCCCCCGCTGGTGAGGAGTAGCCCGTGGAAACGCAGCCGTTGCCGGTGGAAAAGATGACCATCCAGGAGTACCTCGCCGATCGCGTCCGGCTCATCGATGCGGAGCTCGACCGGCTTCTGCCGCCCGCCGCGCTCCCTCCGGAAACCATCCATGAGGCAATGCGCTACAGCGTCTTCGCCGGTGGCAAGCGCATTCGGCCGGTCCTGTGCCTGGAGAGCGCCCGCGCCGTCGCCGGCCACGATCTTCCCGGCGCCGTTTCCATCGCCTGTTCGCTCGAGTTCATCCACACCTATTCGCTGATCCACGACGATCTGCCCGCCCTCGACAACGACGACCTGCGCCGCGGCCGGCCCACCAGCCACAAGGTCTTCGGCGAAGCCATCGCCATTCTCGCCGGCGATGCACTGCTCACTTTCGCGTTTGAGGTCGCCGCCCGTCACGGCAATGCGCGCTTGGTCGGGGAACTGGCCTGCGCTTCCGGCACCGTCGGCGGCATGATCGCCGGTCAGGTGCACGATCTGGAAGGCGAACATCAAGCGCCCACGCCCGAGTTGCTTGAGTGCATCCATCGCGCCAAGACCGGCGCATTGCTCAAATCCAGCGTCCGCATGGGCGCAATTTTCGCCCACGCCTCCGAGGAACAACTCGACGCCCTCTCGCGCTATGGCGCGCACATCGGCCTGGCCTTCCAGATCGTCGACGACATCCTGGATGTCGTTCAATCCTCCGCCGCCCTCGGCAAAACGGCTGGCAAGGACGCCGCGCAGCACAAGATCACCTTCCCAGCCGTCTACGGCCTCCCCGAATCGCATCTCATGGCCCAGCGCGAAT
>Ga0074045_10004233_pt1 | contig 12741 bp, 10 predicted proteins | sample BogForMeECP23OM2_FD_94442 | JGI IMG/M metagenome (GOLD analysis project Ga0074045, IMG submission 94442) | Bog forest soil microbial communities from Calvert Island, British Columbia, Canada - Bog Forest MetaG ECP23OM2 | ecosystem: Environmental > Terrestrial > Soil > Wetlands ... | reverse complement strand
TCAGCGAAATTGTCCGCAACGGCCGCCACGAAATGCCCGCCTATGGACAGATTTTCAGTCCGCAGGACTTGCAGGATCTGCTCGCCTATCTGCACACCCTCTAGCGCGAGAGTAATTGGATATACGCCGCGCATGAATAGTTCTCGTGGGATAATCTTCCCGTGAAAAATACGCAACCAGCGCAGCTTTTTCGCAAGCTGCCTTCCGTGGATGAAGTGATGCGCTCCCCCGCCATCTCTGCTCTCGCGGTCAGTCACGGTCATGAACCCGTCACGGATGCCGCCCGTGTCGTTCTGTCGGGGTTACGGCGCGAGATCGCCTCAGGGCTGCTGGACGACCACGCGCTCGGGCTCGCGCTCTCCGGCTTGCCGCACGCCGTCGAGAGTCAACTACGGAGGGCGCTGAGCTATTCTTTGCGGCCGTTGATTAACGCTACCGGCGTAATCCTGCATACAAATCTCGGCCGGGCCCCTCTGGGCGAGGCCGCGATCGAGCACATCCGCGAAATCGCCGCCAGTTATTCGAACCTGGAGTTCGATATCGAACAGGGCGCTCGCGGCCAGCGTGATGCGCACGTCGACCGCTTGTTTCGCAAGCTGCTGAGCCAAGGTGCGCTAGGCATCGGTGCTTCCATGCCTGAGGAGGCAGTCTCCACGGGCTCCGATATATCGACGATCGTCGTCAACAACAATGCTGCCGCGGTGCTGCTGGCGCTCAATACGCTGGCTGAAGGGGAAGAGGTCATCGTCTCACGCGGCGAGTTGGTCGAGATCGGCGGCTCCTTCCGCATTCCTGACGTCATGGCGAAGTCAGGCGCGATCCTGCGCGAGGTGGGCACCACCAACCGCACCCGGGCCACCGACTACCGGGGCGCGATCACGGAAAGAACCCGGCTTCTACTGCGCGTCCACCGCTCGAACTTCGAGATCACCGGTTTCACGGAACAACCCTCGACGGCCGAGTTGGTGACGCTGGCACGGGAGCGCGGCATTCCGCTGATGGAAGACCTCGGCAGCGGCGCACTTCTCGATCTTCGCTCCGTCGGGATCAACGGCGAACCGGGTGTTCTCGACAGCTTGCGCAGCGGCGTCGACATCGTCACCTACAGCGGCGACAAACTGCTTGGTGGGCCGCAGGCCGGCCTGATCAGCGGCGCTTCCAAGTTGGTGGCCCGCATGAGATCGAATTCACTGTTCCGCGCCCTACGCGTAGATAAGTTGATTTACGCTGCCCTGGAGGCGATTTTGCTCGCCTACGTGCGCCACGACCACGATGCCATTCCAACATTGCGCATGATGCGACTCTCCAAAGGCGAAATCGGCAAGCGGGCTGAGGCCTTGGCATCACGCATTCCGCTCCACAGACTGAATTTTGAAATCGTCGATGGAGATTCTCTTCTCGGCGGCGGGTCTGCGCCATCTTCCGTCCTGCCCACTCGCCTGCTCGCGCTGGTTTGCCAGGGCCTTAGCGCTGACGAACTGGCTTCGGAACTACGCTCCTCCGATCCGCCGATTGTCGCGAGGGTCGACGAGGGACGGGTGTTGCTGGATTTGCGGACGGTATTTCCGGAACAGGACGACGCTCTGGCTGCTGCGATCACTCGCATCTCCGCCTGACCCTCTCGCATCGAAGCGGTATTGGCTACTCTTTACACTGTCGGACATTCGACTCGCTCCTTGGCAGATTTAGTCGAGACCCTCCACGCCCACACCATTCAAACTCTGGTGGATATTCGAGCCTTTCCCGCTTCGAGGCGGCTGCCGCAATTCAATCGTGAATCTCTGGAGCAGACCTTGCCCGCGGCCGGAATCCGCTACGTCTGGATGAAAGCGCTCGGAGGTTATCGTAAGAAAATTCTCGAAGAGTCTCCGCATATCGGACTGCGTAATCCGAGCTTTCGAAATTATGCCGACTACATGTTGACCCCGGATTTCGAAAATGCGATGGCCGCTTTGATCGCTCTCGCCGAGACTTCGCGCACTGCTTATATGTGCGCCGAGCGCCTATACTTCCGCTGTCACCGCATGCTGGTCTCGGACTGGCTGGTGGCGCACGGGCATGAGGTGCTGCATATTGATGGCACAGCTCCACCCAAGCCCCATCGCCTGACTGCCGAAGCGCGCATGCTGAAAGGGGAGCTCATTTACCGCGGCGACCGGCTGTTCTGAGAACTTATCTCACAAATCGGATCGGGAAGGGCACGGCTTACAGCCGTGCCGCCCGGAGCCAGCAAAGACGCGGGCTTTAGCCCCTGGGGGAATCGGCAATTTACTCCTTAGATTCACTTCTGAGTCCTGAGGACTGATCGAGGAAGCCGCCAGGAGCCAAACAGCTTTAAGGTTGGAACGGGTTTAAGGTTTGAATCGCTTTAAGGTCTGAACAAATATGATCGTCGGCACCGGCATCGACATCGCGGAGATCCCGCGCATCCGGCAATCGATCGAACGTTTTGGCGATCGCTTTCTGCTGCGCATCTATACGCCGAGTGAGATTCGTTATTGCGACTCCAAGGCCAATCGCTTCGAGCGCTATGCCGCTCGTTTCGCCGCCAAGGAAGCGGCCATGAAGGCTCTAGGCACGGGCTGGAGCCACGGCGTCCGCTGGCGGGATTGCGAGGTGGTGCGCCAGCCCGGCGGGCGTCCCACGATTGCTTTTCATGGAAAAGCCGGCGAAATTGCCGCCCGCCTGGGCGTGAAGAATGCCGCGCTCTCCATCTCTCACACCGCGGAGCAGGCCATCGCGCAGGTCATTCTCGAAAACTAGCCAACTCACCAGCTCCTCAAGAAATGCCGCATCTCGTCAGCCTTCTGCTAGACTGTCGCATTCCATTTCCTCATGTCCGCTACGATTCAGGCTGCCGATCCGGTTTCTTCGTCCACTGAAATCCGCGAACGCGTCCTGCTCGCGGGCTTGGGGCTCACCAGCTTTGCCGCCTTGCTGCTGGAGTTGTCCCTTACCCGATTGTTCTCCGTGGTGCTCTTCTACCACTTCGCATTCCTCGCGATTTCCATTGCGTTGTTGGGACTGGGGGCGGGCGGTGTATTCGCTTACCTGCTCAAGCGCCGTCTGGCACGGCTTGACACGCGGACTCTCGCGGCTCGTCTTTGTCTGGCAAATTCGCTTCTGATATTGCTCGTCCTCGAAATTGTGCTGCATGTGCCGGTGGCGCTTTCCGTGACGGGAAGGAATTTCCTTCATCTCACGGTTCTCTATCTGGCCGCTTCAACCCCTTTTTTCCTGACCGGCCTGCTCTTCTCGGTGGTCTTTGCCCGCGAAACCTGGCGGGTGCAGCGGCTCTACGGAGCTGATCTGAGCGGCGGAGCTTTGGCCTGTCTGGCGGTGGTCCCTCTGCTGAACTGGATCGGCGGCCCGAACACCATTGTCGCCGCCGCTGGGGCAATGGCTCTGGCCGCCGTAATGTGGGCCAATTCTTCAAGTGCGCGCCGGATCGCGGGTGGCCTGGTGGCCGCATTCGCGGTACTGATCGCCGCCAACCATTCGGACCGGCTGATTGACGTGATTTACGCCAAGGGTATATTCCGCGACCCGGCGTGGGTGGAATTTGCCCGCTGGAATGCCTTGTCGCGCGTCGAAGTCGATCGCCAGGATGAAGCCAAGGCCATCGTCATCGACGCCGACGCCTCCACCTACATCATGAACTGCGATCTGGCCCACTGGCAGGGCTCGGAGTGGGAGCACAATCTTATGTCCGCTCCACCGGCGCTGGCCAATGTGCTGCGTCCACGCGGCGAATTCGCCATCATCGGGCCGGGAGGCGGCGTGGACGTGCTCCGCGCCGTCGCCAATGGCAGTCCCAGCGTCACCGGCATCGAAATTAATCCCATCATCGCCAATACCATCATGCGTGGGCGCTACGCGGATTACGCGCTGCATCTCTACCAAAGTCCCGAAGTGCACATTCACGTGACCGACGGCCGCTCCTACCTGCGCTCCACGTCCCAACGATTCGACGTAGTGCAAATGACGCTGGTCGATACCTGGGCCTCCACCGCGGCGGGCGCCTTCGCGCTCAGCGAAAACAACCTCTATACCGTGGAAGCCTTCCGCGAATATTTCGAACATCTCAAGCCGGATGGCATGATTGCCATCACCCGCTGGGAATTTCGCGAGCCCCGGGAAGCCCTGCGTGTGGTTTCTGTCGCCATGGAGGCGCTCCACCGTCTGGGCGTGGCCAATCCGGCGCGCAACTTTATCGTGGCTTCGCAAGGCGAGCTCGATGAGGACGGAATCCCTGTAGTCGTGCTGGCCAAGAAAACTGCCTTCACCCCGGAGGAAGAGGCGGCAGTGCGGGCTCATTTCGCACGCTACGCCGAACTCGATCCGCTCTATCTTCCTTCGGGGCTTTCTTCGAATCCCGCGCCGAGAAATGACCCAGAATCAGTTGCCGCAGCGGCAGGCCCTGCGGATCGTAACCCATTCGCCGATCTGATCGCGAGCAACGATCCTTATCGCTTCGCCCGGACCTATGCCTACAATGTTGCCCCAGTCACCGACAACGCCCCGTTCTTCTTCTTCACCCTGAAAGCTGGTCAAATCCTGGGCCAGGAGGGGGTGCGGCAGGCCATCGACTGGAAGGTAAACCTCGGGGTGCTGGTCTTGATTCTAGTTCTGATCATCTCTCTGGTTGCAGTCCTGGGCTTTTTGATTCTGCCGCTGGCCCTTCGCGGAAGTCGGCAGTCGCCGCTTCCGGTGCTTTATTTCGTCGCCGTGGGTCTGGGTTACATCCTGGTAGAGATTGCGCTGATCCAGCGCTTTGTGCTTTTTCTGGGGCACCCGACGTATGCTCTTACGGTTGTCATCTTCCTCCTGATGCTCTCGAGCGGCGCCGGAAGTTTGTTCTCGCGGCGCTGGCTCCCCCGCGCCGAGATGGGATGGATGCCGCTCCTCTTCGTGATCGCCGCGTTGCTCGCTGGCATCTTCCTTCTGCCGCAGGCCCTGCCCGCCTGGGTCGGATTGCGCTTCGGTTACCGGTTAGTTGTCAGCGGCCTTCTGCTGGTTCCACTTGGCTTTGTGATGGGCATTCCCTTTCCCACCGGCTTGCGGACCCTGGCTGCATGCTCCTCTCTGAGTGCAACCAGCGCCCTTCCCGACCGGGACAACACGGTGGAGTGGGCTTGGGCGATGAATGCCGCAGCCAGCGTTTTGGGCTCAGTGCTGGCGATGGTCATCGCGATTCAATTCGGTTTGACCGCAACCTTGACCTGCGGCTTGGTGGCTTACCTGCTGGCGTTAGCGCTGCTGCCCGCGCTTCGCTTTCGCCGCCACGCTTAGGGCAGGTTCATTTGTTATGATGCTGCGAGGGATGCGGGAGCCTGACGGCCTCTGAAAATGGGGCAGATCTTAGAGTGCAGATACTAGACTGAGGAGATCGTTTGCCGAGCCAGCAGCAACTCAAATGGTCGCAGCTTCGCGTTGGCATCACCGTGATCGTCGCCAGCCTGGTCTTGGCCCTGCTTTTATTTCTGATGTCGGGAACTACCGGCTTATTCTCGCACCGCATCACGCTGATTTCATATTTCGATAATGCCGAGGGGTTGCGGGTAGGCGCTCCGGTGAGGCTTAGCGGCGTGGATATCGGCAACGTCGCCAAGATTCTCGTCGTACGCGATATCGACAAACGGCTCACTCCCGTGGAAGTGGTCATGAAGGTGAGCACGAAATACGACTTCAATCTCCGCCGCGATTCGGTCACCTCCCTCGACACTGCCGGGGTTCTGGGCGAGACCTACCTCGATATCGATAGCTCGCAGGCGAACGGTCCGGTCGTGCAGGATGGAGACACTCTGCCCACCCACGTGCATCCCGACTTCAACGAAGTCGTGCGCTCCAGCCAAAGCACGCTGCAGAATATGGACGCGCTGCTCAAACGCGCCGATCGCATCCTGGCCTTCGCAGAGAGCGGCAAAGGCTCACTGGGCAAGCTGATTTACGATCCCGCTCTCTATGATCAGATCGAGCAGATGGTGAAGGAGTTCAAAGGAGTGGTCGACGAGATCGCCAAGGGCCAGGGAAGCCTGGGCCGGCTGATCAACAGCAACGATGCCTACGACAAGTTCGTCGCCACCCTCGATAAGATGAACGCCGTCGCGGATGATCTGCAGGCCGGCAAAGGGACCGCCGGAAAGTTCCTCAAGGATCCCTCTCTTTTTAACAACGCCAACGACACGATCGCGAATTTGAAGAAAGTCAGCCAGGACATAAACGACGGCAAAGGAACTCTCGGCAGACTAGCCAAGGACGACGAGCTGGCCAGGAAGATCGACACTACGGTGACCAAGCTCGCGGCCTTGACCAGCGAACTGGAGGCCGGCCAGGGAACGGCGGGCAAGTTGTTCAAGGATGACACGCTTTACAACAATGCCAATCACATGCTCGAGGAGACTCAAGGCTTGATCAAGGCTATCCGCGAGAATCCGAAGAAGTATCTCAGCATCAAGCTGCACATTTTCTAAGAACCCTCAGATTTCTACTTCGCCTTCCATGTAGAAGACGCAGGATCCTTCAAGTTCGACGCGATCCTCAGCGATGCGGCAAATAATCTCTCCCCCGCGCTTCGAGGCTTGGAAGGCTCGAAACATACTTTTACGAAGCCGTCTGGCCCAATAAGGCGCCAGCATGCAGTGCGCCGCGCCGGTCACGGGATCTTCCGGGATACCCTTGGCTGGGGCGAAATAGCGGCTGATGAAGTCGTAGATTCCGTCGCCTTGCGCAGTCACGATCACACCTGGTCGATCCATGCCGGCGAGCGCCGGCATATCGGGAGCTAGCTCCCGCAAGACCTGCGTACTTTCGAGCAGAGCCATGTAGTTGAATGCATTTACTGAAACCTCGACCGGTTCGACGCCCAGCGCTCTGGCAAGACCGGGCGGTGTCGGGATCGGCTCGGATGGTCGCGCCGGGAGGTCCATGACATAACCTGTCTCCGACCGCTTCACGTTAAGAGGCCCGCTCGCAGAGTGGAAGACCACACCGTTGCGCCCAGTTTCCAGCCGCTCCATGACGACCGCTGCGCTCGCTAGCGTGGCGTGGCCGCAGAGCGGCACCTCGACCAAAGGCGTGAACCACCGCAAGCGATAATTTCCTCCGTCCGGGACTAGAAAAGCCGTCTCCGACAGATTGTTTTCGGCCGCAATCGCCTGCAAGGCCGCATCCGGCAAGAAGCTCTTCATTGGCATCACCGCGGCGGGATTGCCCGCAAAGCGGCGTGTGGTGAAGGCATCAATCTGGAAGATCGGCGTGCGCATGGGTATGGCCTAGGAGACGATCTGCGGCGCGGAGGTGGACTCAGCCTGCTCGTGGGCGTGATAACTAGAGCGCACCATGGGACCGGATTCGACGTGGCGGAAGCCGAAGCGCAAGGCTTCCTCCCGCAGATCAACAAATTCCTGCGGCGTGTAGAACCGCGCGATAGGCAGGTGGTCGCGCGAAGGACGCAGATACTGTCCCACTGTAAGAATGTCGACTCCCCGGCCGCCTAGATCGCCAAATACTTCAACCAGCTCTCCCGTTGATTCGCCAAGCCCCACCATCACTCCACTCTTCGTCACCATGCCGGGAGAAAACTTCTTGGCATTCTCGAGCAGCTTGAGCGTGCGCTCGTAACGGGCGCCGGAGCGCACCGCGCGATAAAGACGAGGCACCGTCTCAGTATTGTGATTGAGTACGTCGGGACCGGCGTCTAGAACAATCTTCAACGGTTCTTCCAGACCCTGAAAATCAGGAATCAGCACTTCGATGCGGCAATCTGGAATCAGCTCGCGAATCTCGCGAATGGTTTCCGCGAAAACCTTGGCGCCGCCCACGTTGTCGTCATCGCGATTCACGCTGGTAACAACGGCGTGCTTCAAGCCCAACGTGGCTACTGCCTCAGCCACCCGGCGCGGTTCATCCCAGTCGATGGGTTCGGGCCTGCCCTTGGGCACGGCGCAGAAGCCGCAGCGGCGGGTGCAGATATCGCCCAGCAGCATGAACGTCGCCGTCTTGTGATTCCAGCACTCCCCGATGTTCGGGCACTGTGCCGACTCGCAAACCGTGTGCAGCCCCAATCCCCGCGCGAGTTTCTTCAGATTGTGGAAGTTCTCGCCGACCGGCGCCTTGGCTCGCAGCCACTCCGGCTTGGGTACGCGCAGCGGTGCGCCAAGCTCTATCTGAATCAATTGAGAAGTTCCCGCCATCCCTTCGATTCTACCAGTTTGAACCCCAGCCTCGAGACCCGGCCTGAGACTCGATTCCTTGTGAGAAGACTGGCGGCGGCATAGAATGCCGCCAAATCCATTTGGATCATGGGGAGCCATGAAACGATTCTGGAGTCGGCTGGGCATCGGTCTATTAATTCTGGCAGTAGTCCTGATTGCCGCTATCAGCCTGACGATAGGCTGGAGACCTTTTCTGGGTCCACGAGCGCGGGCGCTCACGGATCGCAAGTTCGATTCGACTCCGGAGCGCCTGGCGCGCGGCCGCTATTTGGCCAATGCGGTTTCCGGATGCATCTTCTGCCATTCGGAACACGACTGGAAAGCGCCTGGTGATCCGGAGCTCGAGAGCAAGCTGGGAGCGGGTCAGGTTTTCTTTGTCGAAGGCTTGCCGGGAATAGTGGTCGCCCCCAACCTGACGCCCGATTCCGGCACGGGCGCCGGCACTTGGAGCGACGACCAGCTCGCTCGAGCCATCCGCGAAGGCATTGGCCACGACGACAGAACATTATTTCCGCTGATGCCCTACGAGCACTTTCGCAGCATGTCGGATGAAGATCTGGCATCGGTGGTGGTCTATCTTCGGTCACTGCAGCCGGTACGGAACTCCCTGCCCAAAACCGAGATCGTGTTCCCGGTGAAATACCTGATGCGAAACGCACCCCAACCCGTGACTTCCCCTGTTCCCGCCAGCAGCGCCACTGATTCGGTGAAGCGCGGTGAGTATCTTGTCGGGATCTCGGGCTGCTCAGACTGTCACACCCTGGCGCGCCAAGGGCAGCCCGTCTCCGCCTTGGCCTTCGCCGGCGGTTTTGAGCTGAAAGGCCCCTTCGGAACCGTGACCAGCGCCAACATCACTCCAGATCCTTCCGGCATTTCGTATTACGACGAGAACTTGTTTATCCAAGTCATGCGGACAGGTAAGGTGGGAGCGCGAACCTTGAATCCCATCATGCCCTGGAACAGCTATCGAGGCATGACCGACGACGATCTCAAGGCCGAGTTTGCCTACCTGCGCACGCTGAAGCCGGTGCACCATCGCGTGGACAACACGCTGACTCCAACTGCATGCAAGATTTGCCAGGGCAAGCACGGGGCTGGGGACCAAAACTAATGTCCTAACCGACTTCAACCAGTCCGTAGGTATGCTGCCAGCGCGTGCGCAAGGCCACCAGCGCCCGGCTGATTTCCACCTGCGTAACTTCCGAATTCGGACCGGCCATGACCACCGCGGCTTCGCGCTTGGCCAGCTCCAGCAATTGCCGATCGCGAATCAGGTTGGCGACGCGGAAGCTGGGCATGCCGGCCTGCCGCGTACCGAAAAACTCTCCCGGCCCGCGCAGTTCGAGATCTAGTTCGGCGATCTGGAAGCCGTCATTGGTGCGTACCATGGCGTCGAGACGGCGTTCGCCTTCCTCCGTAACCTTACCTCCGGTCATCAGGATACAGAATGACTTTGCGGCGCCGCGCCCGATGCGCCCGCGTAATTGGTGAAGCTGCGCTAACCCAAAACGTTCCGCATGTTCGATGACCATTACGGTGGCGTTCGGCACGTCGACGCCTACTTCAATCACTGTGGTCGCAACCAGGATCTGCAGTTCGCCTTTCTGGAACATGCGCATGACCTGATCTTTCAATTCGGAATCCAGGCGGCCGTGCAACAGCCCGACCTTTAAATCGGCAAACACTTTCCCGCTCAGCTCGCGATACATCTTGATCGCAGCCTTCAATTCGGTATCTTCGCTTTCCGAGATGACGGGATAGACCACATACGCCTGATGCCCCTTGGTGACCTGCTTGCGCACAAAATCCCAAACCTCAGCCGAGCGATCGTCTGAAATTCTTCGGGTCACGATCGGCGTGCGGCCGGGAGGAAGTTCGTCGAGCACGCTGAGATCGAGATCTCCATACAGCGTGAGAGCGAGCGTGCGCGGGATCGGCGTCGCAGTCATAACCAGAACGTCAGGTTCGGCAGGATTATTGTCGGCATTGCCTTCGCCCGATTTCTTCATCAACTTCAAGCGCTGCAGAACCCCAAAGCGGTGCTGCTCGTCGACGATTACCAATCCCGGTCTGGCGAACTCGACTTTCTCTTCGAGTAGAGCGTGCGTGCCGATAACCAACTGCGCATTTCCCTGCGCAATGTGGCGGCGGATTTCCCGCTTGCGGTCGGCTTCCAAAGAGCCAGTCAGCAGTACGATGCGGTATCCCGCGTTCTCGAGAATCCCGCGAGCAGAAAAATAATGCTGCTGGGCAAGAATTTCCGTGGGCGCCATCAACGCCACCTGGCAGCCGTTTTCAATCGCGATGATCGCCGCCTGAAAGCCGATGATGGTTTTGCCCGAGCCCACGTCTCCCTGGAGCAAACGCCGCATGGGATAAGGCTTTTGCATGTCATCGGCGATCTCTTTCAAGACCCGCTTCTGGGCGGCCGTGGGATGAAACGGCAGAATCTTTTTTATTGCCTGTCGCACTTGATCGTCCAGCCGAAAGGCGATGCCGGTTTGCGTCTTCTGCTGGCGGCGCTTGAGTTCGAGCCCCAGTTCGACGAAAAACAATTCTTCAAAGATCAGCCGGGTGTGCGCCGGAGTGCGCGCCGACTGCAGATCGTCGAAACTCTCGCCAGCCTCCGGCCAGTGCACTTTCCACAATGCCTCGCGCTCCGAAACCAGGGCCAGCCGCTCGCGCACGGCCTGGGGAATGGTTTCGGCGAGCTCCGGAGTGAGATCTTCCAGAGCGGTGCGTATGATGCGGCGAAACCAGCGCGCGGTCACGCGCCCCTGCCCGGCCGACTCGTAGATGGGCACGATGCGGCCCACTTCGAGCGAGCTTGCGGCTTTGTCATCAGCGTCGTCGCCCGAGGCCTCTCCCAGCATCTCAAACTGCGGCTGGATGATCTGCATCTCTCCACTTCGCGAGTCCTGTTCCACCTTGCCATAGAGCGCGATCAACTGACCCGGCTTGAACTTCTCCTGCAGGTACGCACCGTGAAACCAGAGGCACTTCAGGCGGGATCGTCCCTGGCCGACAGTAAGCTGAAAGATCGGCATCTTGCGGGTGCGAAACAGCCCCGAGTTGCGCACTTCGCCGATCACGGTGGCCATCTCGCCGGGACGCAGTTCGGCAATGCCGCGCGGATTCAGCCGGTCTTCATAGCGAAACGGCAGATAATTCAGCAGATCGCCGACGGTGGCAATGCCCTTGGTGGCCAGAATCTCTGCCAGCCGCGGACCAATGCCCTTGACGTATTGGACCGGCGTGGTGAGTTCAAGCATGGTGGAGGTTCCAGAGGAATGTTAGCAGCAAGAGGTCTGGGAAATGCCCTACGCTTCCCTTGCTGATTTATTCCTATTTCGCGCCTTGCGATAGATAATGCCAGGGATGCAGCTACCTGGAACAGGCACTGAGGCTTGAAAATGAAATTGGTCCTTCTTAGCTTATTGTTTGGCCTTATTGTTTCCGTGTCGCCCGTCGCTTCTCAAACCGCGTTGCAGGAGTCGACGCCCTCGGCGAGGGATTCTGGCCTCGTGCGGCTTCAATTCCTCGTTTTGGACGGCCACAATCACCCTGCAACAATCGCACCGGCGGGCATCGCGATTATAGACAGGAACCGGCTGGCCAAGTCGATTACAAGCCTGCAAATCGGGAGTGGGGTACCTTTGCGTTTGGGCTTGCTGATTGATACCAGTAGGTCGACGGCGAATTCAGATCTGTTTGACGATGCTGTCGATAAGTCTATTCAATTCGTAAGAATGGCCCTCATGAATCCCCAGGACAAGGCCTTCGTCCTGAAGTTTTCGCAATCGCCGCAGGCGACCGGCTTCATGGATCGCGAGCAATTCCTCAGGTTCAAGATGAAGGTCAAGCCAGAAGACGGCACGGCGCTATACGACTCAATCGTGCTTGCGTGCACAGAGCGGATGATAAACATAAGCGCCTCGGAGCCTGCACATCTTGTGCTAGTCGTGCTCAGCGACGGGGAGGATAATGCGAGTCATTTTAGTCTTGATCGGACGACTGCAGCTGCTCAGCAAGCCGGGGTTACGATCTTTACTATTTCGACCAAACAAAGTGGGACTACGCCGCGCGGCGAACGCGCTCTAAGAGAACTAGCCGAAGGCACCGGAGGTGAGTCCTTTATTCCAAGTCGCGGCGAACTGGCAGAGATCTTTCGTAAAATCCAACAAGAGGTCGAGAACACGTACATCGCGATCTACAAACCCGCAGCAGACAAAACAGATAATAGCTTTCACTCGGTTGAGGTCCGGATTTACGACAAGAAGCTCCATGCTCGCGCCCCCAAAGGGTATTTTTCAAGAATCACCCCGCGACCATAATCTCGAGAATGCCGCATTTCCGGGAAGCGCGGCAGGCCTCAGAACCGAACATCCCGGTAGAACACGCCGTCTTCCAGATACCAGGAAACGATGAAGAGAATGAGCATGGCGCTGGCAGCCCAACAAAACATTTGTACAGGAAGTGTGCGCATCAGCCCCGGGCTGCCGGCGGCTGGCGATTCGTCGGCCTC
>Ga0074045_10004232_pt1 | contig 12746 bp, 9 predicted proteins | sample BogForMeECP23OM2_FD_94442 | JGI IMG/M metagenome (GOLD analysis project Ga0074045, IMG submission 94442) | Bog forest soil microbial communities from Calvert Island, British Columbia, Canada - Bog Forest MetaG ECP23OM2 | ecosystem: Environmental > Terrestrial > Soil > Wetlands ... | reverse complement strand
GCAGCTATCAGATGGACCCCGCCAACGCGCGCGAAGCCCTGAAAGAAGTTGCGATGGACATCGAGGAAGGCGCCGACATGGTCATGGTCAAGCCGGCGCTCCCTTATCTTGACATCGTGCGCACGGTGCGGGACCGCTTTGATGTGCCCGTGGGCGCGTACAACGTCAGCGGCGAATACGCGATGGTCAAGGCGGCGGCGCGCAATGGCTGGATTGACGAAAAGCGCGTCGTCCTGGAAATTCTTACGGGCATTCAGCGGGCCGGCGCGGATATAATTCTCACCTACCACGCCAAGGATGCGGCTCGCTGGTTGAAATCCTGAACGTCAAGGTGCGCACATGAGTGCAACGCAACGCCACTCCCTACCCGACCGCCGCCGCTCGCGAGAAATATTTGCGAAGGCCGAAAAGGTCCTCGTCGGTGGAGTCAACAGCCCCGTCCGCGCCTTCCGCTCTGTTGGCGGCGAGCCGCTTATCATCGAAAAGGGAAGCGGCCAGCACCTTTACGATGCCGACGGCAACGCCCTGCTCGATTACGTCTGTTCCTGGGGCGCCATCCTCCTGGGTCACGCCCATCCGGCTGTCAGCGCGGCCATCGCCGATCAGGCGCACCGTGGCGCCAGCTTTGGCGTAACCACCGAACTGGAACTCGAACTTGCCTCGCTCATTATTAAAGCGATCCCGTTCCTCGAAAAAATCCGCTTCGTTTCCAGCGGCACCGAAGCCACCATGAGCGCCGTGCGCCTCGCCCGTGGCGTAACCCAACGCGATTTCATCGTTAAGTTCGCAGGCTGCTATCACGGCCATGCCGATAGCTTCCTCTCCCAGGCCGGCTCCGGCTTGGCCACGCTCGGCATTGCCGAATGCCCGGGAGTTCCGCAAGCCCTGGCCGCGCTCACTCTCAATGTTCCCTATAACGACCTCAATGCCGTGGAGCAGATCTTCGCGCAGCACAAAAACAAAATTGCTGCCCTCATTGTCGAACCCGTCGCCGCCAACATGGGCGTCGTTCTTCCCAAGGATGGCTTCCTCAAGGGTCTCCGCGAAATCACGCGCAAACATGGCGCGCTTCTCATCATCGACGAAGTCATCACCGGCTTTCGTCTGCACTACGGTTCCGCCCAGCAACTCTTCGGCGTGCAGGGCGACCTCACCACCTTGGGCAAAATCATAGGCGGAGGCGTTCCGGTAGCAGCGTATGCTGGCCGCGCGGAGCTCATGGATCACGTTGCCCCGCTCGGCCCGGTCTACCAGGCCGGGACGCTGGCCGGCAATCCGCTCGCGATGCGTGCCGGCATTGCCACTTTGCAAGAGCTGAGCAAGCCCGGCCTCTACGAGGGCATCAACGCGCTCGCGGAGCGTCTGGTCGCCGGGCTACGAAAGGCGCTGAGAGACGCAGGCGTCGTCGCACAGGTCACCAGCATCGGCTCGCTCTCGACGATTTTCTTCGCGCCGCAACCCGTGAACAATTACACGGATGCTAAGCGCTGCGACACGCAACTCTACGCGCGCTTCTTCCGTGATATGCTGCAGCGCGGCATCTTCTTGGCGCCTTCGCAATTCGAAGCCGCTTTTGTCTCGGCCGCGCACACGTCCGCCGACATCGACCGGACGATTTCCGCCGCTGCCGATGTGCTGAAAGGGATTGCAGCTCAGCCGTCTGCATAAATCCAACTAAAGGAGAAGCAAGCTATGCACGAACTTCTGGAAGCTCACGAAGAACACGAGGGGCACGAGGAAAGTCCGTTTACCATCCCTGTCTCGGTTACGCTCTCGATCTTGGCTGTCCTGGTCGCTATCGCCACTCTCCTGGGACATCGCGCCGCAAAGGAAGAGCTTCTTCTGCAGACTCAGGAAGCCGATCAGTGGGCCTTTTTCCAGGCCAAGAATAGCGGCCTGCATGGCATGCAGACCGGCGCGGACATGCTCGGCACCTTCACCACGGTAGATAAGGAGAAGGCCGAACAATTGCGCGAGAAATATCTGAAGGAAGCAGACCGCTACACCAAAGAGAAAGCCGAGGCCAAGGAGGCAGCGGAAGACCTTAAGAAGGAAAGAGCCGTCATCGCGCGGAAAGACGACCGCTACGAGGTCAGCGAAGTCCTCCTGGAAATTGCGCTCATTCTTACCTCATTTACTCTGATCACCAAGAAAAAGTTCTTCTGGTTTGCCGGCTCGCTTCTCGGCCTTGGCGGCATCGCCCTGGTTCTCAGCGGCTTCCTGCTCCACTGAAACGCTCTCGTAAGAACAGTTTATGTCCACAGGCATGTAGCTCAGGCCTTCAAGCCTGAGGCTTTCTGCTGATGCTCCTGCAACCCGCCCGCGGCGCAATTGCGTTCGCGCCAAGTTGGCTGCCACGGTTCGGGAAGGCCTCACCCCTGAAGGGGTGAGCTACAGCACCGCTCGACCCCATCTCGGCAAGCCGCATGCCCCCCGTCATTCCGGACGGAGTCCGCGGAGTGAGGTACGTTTTTCTATTGCACGCCCAATGTGCGCGGAATCCCTCGTCTCTTTGCGGCCTTTTCATGTGAGGAATCTCTCACGCCGTTGCCGGAGGCCTCGCGCTCCTCAGCAGGGCGACCTCCGAGTTCAGATGATCAATTCGCTCCAGCAACTCCCGATGCCGCCGGTCTTCCACATCGGGTTTCTTCCCGATGAACGAGAGCGTCCCTCCCGGTTCCAGGATGCACTGGTCCACCTCTGCCAGCGTTGAAAACCCTTGCTTCCGAGCCGCCGCCTCAAGTTGCGCCATGGTGATCAACTCACTCTTCAAATGCTGCGTGCGTACGTGCCCCCCTTCAATCAACACATCCGCCCGGCCTTCAACCAGTTGATCGAGTTTCTTGTGCTTATACAGAAACCGCACCACCAGGTAGTTTATCGCCAGCAGGGAAGTTGCTCCCAGCAACCCGCCCGACACGGAATTATCATCCCCAATGATGGCGTTCTGCACCGTGTTCGATAGCGTCAGCAACACCACCAAATCGAAGGGGTTCAGCTGCACCAGTTCGCGTTTCCCGGACAACCGCAGCATCACCACCAGAAAGAAGTACACGATTACCGGTCGGAGTATCTTCTCCACGATCGGGAGCGTGATCACAAACATGTCCTTCCACATATCGTGCATGGCGCTGCATCCTCCTCGCATCCAGCTCGAGCGCTTCTTCGCCGTTCTCATGCGCTCAGGATGCCTTGCAGCGTAGCACGCACCCCTCCCTGCCCGCAGCCTGCCTCGCGCCTCGCCTGTCCTTTCGTACAGTCATGCTTTCGCAACCCTCTTAGTTATGAAGGTCCACGCCTGAATAAGTTATGATTAACTTGGTTAGAAGGAAGTGTGTATCTTTGCAGGTCCTCGCTCGTTGGACCTGGGGCTACGGAGGCCTCTGGAACTCCCGCCGGCACTGGATAGATCGCACCAACCGGCTTGCGAAGTGGCTACTTCATGTCACAGAAAATGGTTTCGGAGCCGGGCAACCGGCTCGGCGCGCATCAACTGGCCTCACTCCTCGATTCGACTCAGGAACTCATCGCTATTCTTGATTCTGATGGCACGCTGCAATTTGCCAATGAAGCTTTCCGCCGTTCCCTGGGCTACAGCCCTGATGAGCTTCTAGGCCGCAGCCTCCATTCAATCGTTCACGCGGCCGACGTGGAACTCATCCGCGGGCGTCTCCAGGAACTTGCCGCCCTGCCGGGTTCCAGCGTGCGTGAGCGGTGCCGCTTGCGCACCCGGGATTACTCCTGGCGCTGGTTTGAGATGGTCTGCCACAATCGCCTCCATGATTCTGGCATCGAAGGCATACTCCTCGACGCCCAGGACGTTACCGCACTCCAGCGCATGGAGTCCGAGCGCCAGGTTATCTCCGACGTGGTTCACGCCCTCAATCAGACCTCCAACCTCGACCAACTGCTCACCGGCATCCACGAAGCTCTGAAGCGCATCGTCTCCGCGCAAAACTGTTTCGTGGCCCTCTACGATCCCGAACAAGACACCTTTGAGTTCCCCTTCTTCGCGGACGAGTACGATACGGTTCCGCCGCCCCAGAGAATTGGGCGCAGCTGCACGGCCTACGTTTTCCGCACCGGTCGTGCCATGCTCATCCCGCAATCCGATTTTGACCGCCTCGCCGCTCTTGGAGAGGTCGAACTCGTCGGCTCACCCTCGCCCGCCTGGCTGGGCGTCCCGCTTAAAACGCCCACCGCCACCATCGGCGTCCTTGTCGTTCAGCACTACCAGAACGAAAACGCTTATGATCTCCGCGACCTCGAATTCCTCGACTCCGTCGGCGCGCACATCGCCCTGGCCATTGAGCGTCGCCGCGCCGAGGAAGAGCTTCGCAAGAGTGAATCCATCCTGCGCCTCCTCTTTGAGCGCAATCCCATGCCTACTTGGCTTCACGAAGCCGACACGCTCAAGTTCCTCCGCGTCAACCAGGCCGCCGTCCAGCTCTACGGTTATTCTCACGATGAGTTCGAGAACATGACCGTCCTTGCCATTCGCCCCGACTCCGAGCGCGAGAAGGCCGCGGCCCATCTCCGTGCGATAGACGGAAACGGTGAGGACCATGGTTTTTGGCTGCATCGAAACAAGGACGGCAAAGTCTTCGAGGTCGAGATCATCTCCCACGCTTTGGTCTACGCTGGCAAACGCGTCCGCCTGGTTGTTGCCCAGGACATCAGCGACCGGCGCAACCTCGAACTGCAGCTACGCCAGTCACAGAAAATGGAAGCCATCGGACGCCTGGCCGGAGGTGTCGCCCACGATTTCAACAATCTACTCATGGTGATCAAGGGGCACACGGAGCTTTTGCTGAATGTGTTGCCGCCCTCGGATCACATCGCCCACAAGATCGAGCAGATCGACCGCTCCGCCGACCGTGCCGCCGCTCTGACCCGTCAGTTGCTCGCCTTCAGCCGTATGCAGGTGTTGCAGTTGCAAGTGATCAATGTAAACTCCATCGTCGAGGAAATGGGCAAGCTTCTGCCGCGCCTCATCGGCGAGGACATCGAACTCGTGGTCCGCGCCGACCCGGAATTGGGCACGATTCGCGCCGATGCCAGCCAGATGGAACAGATCATCATGAACCTTGCGGTCAACGCGCGCGACGCCATGCCCGGCGGTGGCAAACTCGTCATCGAAACAAAAAACGCCGACCTCGATCAAACCTATACCGCCAGCCATCCCTTGATGAAGCCCGGCGCTTACATCCGGATTACCGTCAGCGACACTGGCTGCGGCATGGACGCGGAAACTCAGTCGCATATCTTCGAACCCTTCTTCACCACCAAAGAAAAGGGGAAGGGCACGGGACTCGGTCTCGCCACCGTCTACGGCATCGTTAAGCAGAGTGGCGGCTTCATCTGGGTCTACAGTGAACTTGCTCAAGGCACTTCCTTTAAAATCTATATCCCCCGCGTCGATCAAGCCGAAGAACATTCCCGTGCAACTCCGCCCACCGCCGAAGTGCCCACCGGCACCGAAACTGTCCTCCTTACCGAAGATGAGCAGGACGTCCGGGAAATCGCTAGGGATTTTCTTGAGTCGGGTGGTTACAAGGTCGTCGAAGCCAAGGACGCCTCCGACGCCATCGAGCTGGCCCGCCGGCACAACGGCGCCATCGATCTGCTGGTCACGGACATGGTCATGCCCGGCATGACCGGGCAGGAACTTGCCGTCCATCTGCAGCGGGAATTCCCGGGGCTTTGTGTCGTCTTCATGTCGGGCTACAGCGAACACGCCGCCACGGAAATGGCCAACGCCGATCCCACCGTGCGTCTCCTCTCCAAGCCCTTCAGCCGTGGCGCGCTTCTCCGCACCGTCCGCGAAAGCCTCCATAGCAGGAAACCCAAGTAACCCCGGCACTTGGAAAGACCTCTGCCCTGTGGCTCAGGCCTTCAGGACTGAGGCTTTTCTTGGGTTTGACTCGTGGCACGGTCACTCCTGGCTATGCGCTTGGGTTTGCTTCCGTAGGGCCGGCCTTCTGGGGCCGTCCGCTAACCTCAGACGATTCAGCGCGCCCCATCGCAGTGCCTAACGTAGGGGTCCAACATGCTGGACCTCATCTCAACAAAGGGCAATCTTTTTGTCATTCCGAGCGCAGCGAGGCACTCTTCTCCATCGCACGCCTTTTGTGCGATGAATCTGCTTTTTCCGGTGGTCTTTGGTTTTGTAGTGGCCGATCTTTAGATCGGTTCTTGGGTTTGTTTGCGTAAGGGGCCAGCACGCCGGACCCCATCTCAACAAAGCGCAATCTTTTTGTCATTCCGAGCGTAGCGAGGAATCTGATTTTCTTTCCCTGTGCGCGTCGTGAAGTCCGTTCTAAGCCAACTTGGGATGCTTCCGGTGCCACTGCGTGGCCCGTTGAAAGGTTTGTCCCGCTTCCAGCACCGCTGCGTCATCTCCGGCCCGCCCGATGAACTGCAGTCCCACCGGCAAATTCTTCTCCGTGAATCCGCAGGGCACGGAAAGCGCCGGCAATCCGCAGAGGTTTCCAATCGCTCCCAGTGGGTCGGGAAAGGCGAGCCCCGTGATCAGATTCGTTGTCAGCGGTGTCGCCGCGACAGGCTGCGCCGCCGTCGCCAGCACGTCGTAGGTCTCGAAAAGGGCATCCATCTTCTTCTGCAGGATTTCCCGCACGCGCTGCGCCGTCGTGTAGTCTCCGCCCGTCACTGTCAGATCCACGTAACCGCCGGTGCGCCCAAGCGGGTCACGCAACTCCCTCACGCGGCCTGAGCGGATGAGCTCCCCGAACGAGGAAGCCACCTCTGCCTGCAACACCACGCCCGCCGCTTCTTCCCACGGCCCCTCCGGCAACGCCGCATCCCTCACCGACACAAAGTGCCGCGGTAAAATCTTGTGTGCCGCCTGAATCGCTTTGCTCACGCCCGGCTCATACTCTTTCCACGCGTTCGACAGCCAGCCCACGCGCAAGCCGCGGCGCTTCAAATCACCGGCGGGTGAATACGTGAACGCCGCCTTGTCCACTGGCAGTGTGCTCCGGTCCAGAGGATCGTGTCCCGCAATGGCCGCAAAAATGCGCGCGCAGTCTTCCGCGCTCCGCGCCATCGGCCCGATTTTGTCCAGCGAATAAGAAAGCGCCATGGCCCCGTGCCGGCTTACCCGCCCATACGTTGGCCGGAATCCGCTTACGCCGCAAAATGCCGATGGGCACACAATCGAGCCCCACGTCTCCGTTCCAATTGCAAATCCTGCCAGCCCCGCCGCCACGATCGCGCCCGATCCCGAAGACGACCCGCACGTCCAGCAACCCGTGTCCCACGGATTCCGCGTTTCGCCCTGCAGCGACGCCGAGGCATACATGTACCCCAGCCCGCCCGCCAGTTCGATCATTGCGGCTTTGCCCAGCAGCACCGCGCCCACATTTTTCAGGTGCTCAATGACTGTCGCGTGGTAATCGAAAACCTGCTCGGCAAAGGGTTTCGCTCCCCAAGTCGTCTGCACGCCTTTCACCGCCAGCAGATCCTTTGCGGCATACGGAATTCCATGCAGCGGCCCCCGGTAATGTCCCCGGTGGATGTCTTTTTCGGCGGCGCGCGCCTGGTCCAGCGCCTCCACCGGCAACAGGCGGGCATAGGCATTGAGCTGCGGCCCCAGTTTTTGGCTGCGTTCCAGATATGCTTCGGTCAGTTCGACGGGGGAAAGCTGCTTCGTTTCGATCCGCTTTGCCAGTTCGCCAACGGATTCGTAGAGAATGGATTCTTTTAACATGCGCGCACTCCCCTCATGGTTTTTTGGCTGCTGCGGGTGCAGCACCGGCCGCCGGAGCGCTCAGCGGCTTCTTCTCTCGTTCCACAAGTGGCTTCAGGTAAAGGGCGGGCGCATCGCCATTTTCCAGGTGAAAGGCGCGCAACTTCTCCAGCGAACCCTGCAGGTTGTAGCAGCCTTCGCGCACCCGCTTTTGTTCTTCGCTATCGAACCGGCTGCCGTACTGGCTCATGATCTGCTGAAATCGCGCTTCCGCCTCCACACGGCCCTCGGCGCTCAACTTCTCCGCGCCCTCCGGCAGTTGCTCCTTGCTCGCGGCCGCCGCGGGCCCCTCGAAAGCAAGTCCCGCCGGAACCATTGCCGCGGAGAGCAGCGCCGCTTTCCGCGCAAATTCTCGCCGGTCAATCTTCTGCCCTGTGCTCTTGTTCATTCTCGGCACCCCCTGATCCATCGCTACGAAACCCCAAAGGGCACAACATCCAATCCATGGCCAAGCTACTCAATTCCCTCCAAGCCGTCAACTGGACGAAGGGGTAGGAGGCGGATCGAAGCTGCCTCTCCCTCTCCTTTTTTTCGACGATTCTGGTGCCACGCGGAATGCCAGGTGGATACGAATGGTACCGGGACCCACTTCGCCGGTAAGGGGCGTTCATCGCGAGTTATCCCGGATTGTTGGACTGGGAACCACCAGTTTGAAGATCGAGAACAGTTGAATCACTGGAACACAACCTTGCCCGAGAAATCCCCTATCCGAAAGGCCGCAGAGAGTGTGCATCCATTTTCGGGGAGCGGCATCAGAGTGAAAATGCCGCCATTCCGTGGATTGCGCCAAGGAGGCTGGCGTCGGTCTCGTCCACGGTTTGAATGGCCAGCCTAACAAACCAAGGAGGAATCCCATGTCCCATCACCTAGATTCACCCATTGCTCGACAAGACATCCGCCTCGATATCACGGACCTCTACGTATTCCGGGGCGAAACGGGCACCGTGTTCGTCATCAATGTCTGCCACTCCATTTTCGGCCCTATCCCAGCGCCCGGCTACCATCCGGAGGGGATGTACGAATTCAAGGTCGATTTAAACGGCGACGCCATCGAAGACATCACCTACCGCCTTACATTCAACGAACGTGACATGCACGGCAGGCAGACCTACACCGTACGGCGTCTCATAGATGCAGATGCTGTTGATCCGGAAGCGGCTGGAACTCTGGTCGCACAGGGGACAACTGGCGAAATCCTTAGCACGGCAAGCGGTCTCCGCGTATGGGCCGGCAAGGCAGGTGACCCGTTCTGGATCGAACCCGATGTATTGCACGCCGTGGGCCACGCATTTCAGGACGGTACCTCCATAAATCTTTCCGGCTGGGATGCAAGTCGCGCAAAGAACCTGTTTGCCGGCCACACGGTGTACTCCATCGTGCTGGAGGTCCCGGACAACGAGTTGCTCGCCGAAGCAGGAGACACTCGTCGAATCGGGGTATGGGCCGTGTCAACGTTAGCGACCGACGCAGGGGGCTGGCGTTCGATCAACCGCGTGGGCCTTCCGATGATCCATCCCCTGTTCACCCAGTACAACGAAGATCTCGGCAATCGTCTGAATGCCGGGCGCCCCGCCGATGATTTCGCAACTTACGGAGCGGCCGTCTCAAAAGCAATTGCCAGCGTCGTCTCCGCCAATGGAACGGCCGAAGATCCGCGGGCCTATGGGGAGAAAGTCGCCCACCGATTTTTCCCTAACATCCTCCCTTATGAAGTCGGAACACCCGCCGTGTTCGGGTTCGTCGAGTGGAACGGTCGCTCGCTTACAGACAACGCGCCCGATGTCATGTTCTCCATTGCGGCGAACACGCCCGTTCGTCTCGGCATCGGCAAGGATTCCGTTACCGCGAAGCCGTCCACGACGTTTCCCTACGTTCCTGCTGCAAGTGCCAGCCGGACGGCCGGGGCGTGAACTCGTTTTACCCGCGACTCACCGAGGACGAATAGGTAGAAGGCTCACCGCCCTGCCGCCAGCAGAGGAAAGCTGTCGCCGGCAACACCCGGTGCCTAAGGGGGTGAGTCCAACTGTCGGCAGCAGAAAGACGTCGAGCAATCTGAGCAAGCTTCTTCTCTTGCTCGAAGGACGGATCATGAACTAATTCGCTTAATTTTCGCAAGGGTCTGAACGAATCATTAGGGTGGCTTTGTCAGGACCCGGCATGTATCTAGCGCGAAGCACCTCACGTTTGAAGGACATCATACGAGCGAATCGGCGCTCCAGCCCAACCGCTCTAATCGTATCTCCTCCAGGCGGCTGGTTCCCAAGCCATAGCGTGTGTCGGCCATTTCTACGCATAGCGGCGGCGGAGAAAGTGGCCAAGGCTCGCCGCGCAAGGCTTGGCGTTTCTGCAGGAGAATTTTCAGGCAGATAGTTTCAACCGCCACTGGATCTGTTCCTCCAATCAGTCCTTTGTAATCCCACATGTAGCGGGGATCCGCCTGAGGGCCCTTATCGCACAGGGGACGCAGCGCATCGACCACGACCAGCTTGGTTTTTCCTTTGACGTGCGGCATGTTCCAGATCTCGCCCAATTTGGCGTTCTGCTCATCATGATAGCTGGAAGGACTATCGGAAAAGGTTATGTAGTTTTTCAAGACCGTGCCTATTCCCGTCAGCCAGTGTGCCTTCAAGGCCGGCAGGGCAATTAAGGCGGTGCACGCCCGAGCCTTGTCCGATCCACCTTGCGCCATCCGGATATTTTTTTCCGGCAGACCAGCTTCAATCAGCGTAGTACGCACCACATCGATAAGCTCCTTATGTGTGGCATTTAAATGATTGGTGTGAACTAAGCCTACAACGTCGTCTGTTTTTACCAACGAGCGCCAGGCCAACTTCATGTTGGGCTCTCCCGTGACCTGCCCCAGCAACTGGAAAAGCATTTGCAGCAATGCGGCGCTATTCACCGCGTGCTTTGCGTCAAGAACGTTTTCGTGACGCACCAGGACAACCTGGCTATTTCGCGTGGGCGCCGCCTTGGTAGTCTCAATCCCCGCAGCCAGCAGAGACACCCCCGCTGTGACCTCTACCGCACCGCGCACGAAATCGCGCCGAGTGATGACCAGTTTTTCTTCACTCATGTGACACCTCGATTTTCTGGAATATTTGTGCAGCACTTTGCAGGAATAACTTGGCGGATTCTTCATCCGGGCATTCAAACACCAATGCCAGATTGCTTCCCGTCCGGGCAAAACCCAGCCACCCATCTTCAATCTGTACTATTCCCTGGTCTCCCGAGAACCCCGTTGGACCATGGTATTTTTCCGCCAGATAGATCCTCTGAAAATGCTTCAGCGCTTGCCGGGCGTCCTCCGTGGAGGGATATCGCACCAGCAACAGCTGCACTGGCTTGCCTTGTGCTTCCGGCAAACTCGACGAAAAAGAAGTCGCCGCCACTTCGCAGCCCAATCCCAAGTCGAGAAGATTTTCGGAACTCAAATAGTAAACCGAATTTAGCACCAGGTGCGAGCGCAAGAAGACAATATGCTTCGGTTGAAGTCGGAAGCGCGGGGTGATTTCAGCGGGGAGTTCCTTCACCAATGAGGGGGCTGGAGGATTGCTTCTTCCGGACACGATTGCCTCACCAATAGCTAGAACCGCCCTCTTAGATTCTTCGCTTTCCTCGTACGCCATGATGCGCGCATACAGGTTGCCGGACCAAATCCGCAGCAAACCGGCGCCATATAAGGCGTGGATTTCGCCAGTGGCTGGGCGCTTTGTCGTGGCCGCGGCTGGCGCGCTTAATTCCACTGCGTCTCCGCCCCAATCGCCCGACAAGAGGCCATAGGCATCATCCGCCGACTCCATCCAGTACAGCTCAACCAGGATGTTCTCCTGATTGGCGCTGGCATACTCGTGAACCTCCAGGAATCTAAAGCGATAACCAAGATACAGCTCGCCGGCGCCATCCATATACTCGAAGATGCCCTTCGACTCTATACGCCTGGGAACATCGCCGCGCGTCCAAACACCCACGCGTTTGGGAAGTTGATTCACAATGGTCTCCGGCAGGTCATGCCCCTTTGCTTCAACTTGGGCGGCACTCACCGACCTACATGCGTAAAACATAAGTACGCCCACTAGAAACTTCACAACTTGCGAGGAAATGGTCACTCTTTTGCTGCGCTGGATTTTTGAGGATGCTGAAACGCGCACCACGCCGCCTCTCAAATAGAACGATCTTCCTGTTTTCCGGCAATCCGCCATGCGAGACCTCAGTCCGCGGGTCGCGAATCGTTAAGTAGTTTTGCGATGTCCTTGGTCGGCGCATTCCCGAAGAAGCGGCTGTATTCTCTGCTGAACTGCGAAGCGCTGAGATAGCCCACACGCTGGCTGGCGGTGCCCGCATCCGTCATCGTGGATAACATGAGCCGCCTCGCCTCCTGAAGACGCAGCATCTTCTGATACTGCAGCGGGCTCATCGACGTGACGCACTTAAAGTGCTCGTGGAACGAGGAGACACTCATGTTCACCAGTTCGGCCAGCTCTTCGACCTTCATGGGTTGGGAGAAATTGCTGCGCAGCCAGGAAACCGCCTTCGCAACGCGATGCAGGCTGGACTCGGCAAAGCCCATTTGGGCCACGCGAACGCCAATCGGGCTGCGGAGTAACCGGATCAGAATCTCATCCACCACCAGCGGGGCGAGCAGTTCAGCATCACCCGGCTGCGCAAGACACTCCATTAGTCTCGTCGCGGCGTTGACGATACTCACGTCCATCGGAGCGACGTAAACGGCGCTTCGCTCTTGAACCGGAGGCACACCGCGGGGAAACACCTTCAAAACGAGTTCGGCAATTTTGTGCGGGTCGAGGTCCAGCCTTATAGCCAGGTAAGGCTCGGAATAGCTGGCCTGCGTGACTTGGGCCGCAACGGGCAGGGCCACGGAGAACACCAGCATGCGCGACGCGTCGTACTCGTAGACCTCTTCTCCAACAATGACGGTCTTCGCTCCTTGTGCGATGAAGCACAAGCACGGCAACCG
>Ga0074045_10004230_pt1 | contig 12749 bp, 9 predicted proteins | sample BogForMeECP23OM2_FD_94442 | JGI IMG/M metagenome (GOLD analysis project Ga0074045, IMG submission 94442) | Bog forest soil microbial communities from Calvert Island, British Columbia, Canada - Bog Forest MetaG ECP23OM2 | ecosystem: Environmental > Terrestrial > Soil > Wetlands ... | reverse complement strand
TGGACAGGTCGTGGTGGCTCCTCAGCGGCCCATCCGGGCATTCGGCGGATTCGTCCAGCTTGGCTTGCCGCTCTCCCGCTGGTTCAATGCCGACCCGAAAGGCCACAACGCGGGCTGGCAGCTTCATTTCACGCTCGGCAAGGACCAGGTAAGTGATCGCGACCTGAATAATCCTGGATTCAGCGCCAATGCCAATGTCTTGTCGCCATTACCGCTTTTGATGGGCAAAAGCGCCATCGCCACCCTTTACTACAAAATCAATACTTGGGCCTCGTTCGCCTTCGAGCAGTCGGTCTACGCCACCCGCTTGGAAGACCACATCACGCTGTACACAATTGCTGGACAGCCATCCAACGAATGGCAGGATCACCGCACTGAATTCGGCCCGATCTTTACCTTCTAACGTTCCAGACCGACCTTCCTTCCTCAGCGGGCCAAAATCAGGCTCGCTGGGGTTCGCGGTCGGACGACTGAAATGGCCGGTGCAGAGTGAGGGCGACGGCTAACCAAGAACAGGGGACGGTCTCCGCTCGGGCGATGAACGGCCGGGGGCTGTCCTCTCAAGTTCTCCAATGGGGAAAACTGTTGTGCGGGGCACGCCAAGGGAGCACAATGTACCGAATCTGCGAGGCTTGGCTCCCAGAGTCGTTTGGGAAATCGGGTCTGCAACGCTTGCACCCGCAGTGTTTGGAGGAGTTGGGTCTGTGAGCATGCGTAGAACGGCGACCGTGCAGGCATTTCTTTTGCTCGTGGCGATGTGCGCAAACGCCTCCGTCACGAACAACATTCGCATCACGGTCCTCGATTCGGAGACTCGAGCGTCAACCCCTGACAACAACGGCGTCCCCCAGAATTGCGATCAACTTACTTTCGACGCATATTGCCGTTCCACTACGATCGCGCCACTAGTGAGTACTTTGCTGGTACGGGAAGGCAGCCGGCCTCCGTTCCGTATCAGTTGCACGATCACTTCAAGATATTCCCGGTGCGCAGCGTTGCCCAAGGGCGAGAGTTTCGACGCCAAAAGAGAAAAGCACGGCATTATGGTGTACTACGTGGATGACAAGGGTAAGGAGCGAAAGCAGTTATACACGCTCGTAGCGTCGGACGCTGTGCCTGCGCCGTCGGGGCCCGCAGTCGCAGTTCCACCAGCGCCGCATCCAGTTGCACCAGCGGCGATCTCGCCCTCCGCCGCGCCGGTCGCGCCCTCTGCTTCAGCGCTGCCTCAGTTGCCGCAGAAGATTTCTTCAGAGACAGTCAGGTGCAACTTCACTTCGACGCCCTCGGGCGCGGACATCACTCTGGATGGCAAGTACGTGGGCAGCACGCCATCCACGATCGAATTGAATGGCGGAACGCACGCGGTCGTCTTTTCCATGAACGGCTTTGCGCAGTGGAAGCGAGATCTTACGGTGTTGCCGGGAGCGGAACTGAGCGTGAACGGAATTTTGCAGAAGCAAGAATAGCGGCCCTTGTGGGGTGGCCGCTTCGGTAAAGCAATCGGTAGCACCTGTCCTGGCACCGCTATGTGCTGTGACCGTAGTTTTTACTCTTGACTGTGGTGTGCTCGTGCCGTGTATAGCCTGAGTTCGCGATCGATGCAACTGTCGCGTTCCGGGTACGAATCCTGTAGTTTACGGAGGAATTTATGGCGAACGCTATGTCGGCGGTGGCGGGAAGAAGTACTCCAGAGTACAGCATCTGGCGCGTGATTATGGCGTCGTCAGTGGGGACCATGATCGAGTGGTACGACTTCTATATTTTTGGAAGTCTCGCGGCCATTCTAGGCCCCAAGTTTTATCCTCCCGGGAACGACACCTTCGCCTACATCGCCTACCTCGCAACCTTTGCCGTCGGCTTTCTGGTGCGGCCTTTCGGAGCCCTGTTTTTCGGCCGCATTGGCGATCTGGTCGGGCGGAAGTACGCCTTTCTGGTCACGCTCTCCATTATGGGTTTCTCCACGTTCGTAATCGGCCTGCTGCCCTCTTACGCAACCGCTGGGTGGTTCGCTCCGATCGTGCTCTTGCTGATCCGCGTCCTGCAGGGCTTGGCGCTCGGCGGTGAATATGGGGGCGCCGCGGTCTACGTAGGCGAGCATGTTCCCGACAACAAGCGCGGCTTCTATACCAGCTTCATTCAAATCACTGCGACTCTGGGTCTGTTCGTCTCGCTGGTCGTCATTCTGGTAACGCAGAACTCGATGTCGAAGGAGGACTTCTCGGCTTACGGCTGGCGTATTCCTTTCCTCATCTCCATCATCCTGGTGATGATTTCGCTCTACATTCGGTTGAAGATGAAAGAATCGCCGATCTTCGCCGAATTAAAGGCGACCGGCATGACCTCCACCCAGCCGCTGAAGGATGCTTTCACCAAGTGGGCGAATCTGAAGCTCGTTCTCATCTCGCTGTTCGGAGCGACCGCGGGACAGGGCGTGGTCTGGTACACGGGACAGTTCTATGCTCTGTTTTATATGCAGACGATTCTTAAAGTAAACGTTAAAACCGCCAACATCGTGGTGGCGATTGCCCTGTTGATCGGAATGCCGTTCTTCACCGTGGTTGGTGCGCTCTCCGACAAGATCGGCCGCAAGAAACTGATGATGGCGGGCTGCCTGCTCGGCGTTCTGACCTACATTCCGATCTATAAGGCCATGGAGAGTGCGGCTGGTAACAATGTGGTCACAGTGAAGTCCACCCGCAATAAAGTGACTGGAGCCATCGGGCTCACCGCGATGACTAGAGATGCAACCGGGGCGTTAGTGCCGGCGAAGGAGGCTCCGAACCCCAATCGGACCATGCTGGTGGTTCTGGTTTTCATTCAGGTTCTTTATGTCTGCCTCGTGTATGGCCCCATCGCCGCTTATCTGATTGAGGCGTTCCCGGCGAAGATTCGCTACACGTCGCTATCTCTGCCTTATCACATAGGCAACGGTGTGTTTGGAGGACTGCTGCCCTTGATTGGGCTTTCGAGCGTCGCGGCAACCGGCAATATCTATGCCGGGCTTTATTATCCGATGATCATCGCTGGCGTCACGTTCGTCGTGGGAAGCCTGCTCTTGAAAGAAACGGGGGGTACGCGCATCTGGGATGAAGCGGCGGGAAGAGCTGTGCCAACCGGGGATTGAGCGATCTCCTGTTGTCGGGCAGTCGTCGGGATCAATCTCGTGCCTTTTCTGGAGCAATAGTCCGGCGGTGCCGCGGAGCGGCACCGCCTTTTAGTTTTTCCCCGCGCTGGTGATCACGAACTTTCCGTGCTTCACTCCCCGCAAACTTAATATTTGATCGGCGATCTTTCGTAGCGCCGCACTGCGGCCTTTCATAATCACCACCTCCAGGCAGTTATGGTGGTCCAGGTGAACGTGGGTGGCGGCCAGAACCTGGGTGTGGGCCTGATGCTGAATCTCGACGAGGCGCTCGGTCAGATTTCGCCGATGGTGGTCGTAAACCAAGGTCAGAGTGCCGGCGATGACCTTGTTCTGGCCGCCTTGTTCATCGACCAGGTGCTCGCGAATTAAATCGCGGATCGCCTTGGAGCGGTTCTGGTAGCCGCGCCGGGCAATGACTTCGTCGAATTTTTGCAGTAGATCGCGTTCCAGGGAAAGCCCGGTTCTTACCAGTTCAGTCACAGCCACCTCCGCTTCCTGAGAAAGATGCAACCTGACTTACCAGTGTATGCTGTTTGTAGCACGATTGTGCGACTCGTGTTACGCCTCAAACTGAATGCAATCCAGAACTACAATCCTCATCGAACTCCTGCTCACGATTGTGCTGCTGGCTCTCCCCTTGATGGCTCAAGAGATAGTTCTGAAAGGCCGGGTTACCGACCCGCAAGGGCACAACTTGCCGCAAGCGTCGGTGCGGCTGGCCGACCACGACCGTGTTCTCGGCCAAGCGACTTCCGGAGGCGACGGCTCGTTTCAAATGAAGCTCTCCTCCGCGGGACAATTCGTCATCGAGGTTGAGGCGCCTGGGTTTCGCCCAGTGCTGCAGCCGATTGCCGTTGCCTTGAGCGGGAACCCAGAAATCACCGTGAAAATGGTCCAACTCTCGACCCGGACTGAGAGTGTTTCTGTGACCGCCGACGTCAACGACCTGGACGTGCAGTCACCCGATCCGGCGATCAAAGTTTTCTCCTCCGAGAATTTGCTGGATGCCAACCCCGGCCGTCCCGGCGCCCCGATTTCGATTCCCGGCTATCCGATTGAGACTGCATCGAGCGGCATCAAGGCTCCTCAGTACTTTGCGCCGGGCGTGGCGGGCGACCACGGAGAACCCATCGCGCAATACATCCACGTGGGCAGCTATCTGGTACCGAACAATTTGTCGGCGAACGCGCACGGCAATGGTTATTCCGATCCGAATATCTACATTGCAAGCGTGATCGAGAGCGTTCAGGTGGATGGTGGCGCTTACAACGTGCGTGAGGGGAATCACGCACTGAACCTGGCCGCGATCTATGGACTGAGGTCGCATTTGGACCCGTTTATCGCGCTGACGGGAGACTACCGCGACATCACGGCCACGGCAGGGATGAGCCCTTCAACGAATTCGTGGCTGGCAATGGAAGGCTCATTCGGCAACGGCTTTCTCGATCGACTGGAGCACCGCAAACAGTTCAAGCTCAACGGTGGGCAAGTATTCCACGCTGGAGATCACACACTGACGCTGTTCGGAATCGCATACCTCGGCTACGGCTACGTGGCGGGACTGCGACCGATCTATGGCTTCAATTCCGTCGATGCCGCTGCTGGCTGGACGCAGTATCCGGATACGATCGATCCGAGACAAAAAGATCAGACCCACACGGCGCTCGTGGCGCTCAATGATGTATGGAAGCTCGACGATCATCAGGAGTTACAGCTCTCGGGGTTTTTCCGCACCTATAACCTGTCTTTATTCTCCGACTTCGGATTGGGATTGATCCGTCAAAGTGAGTTCCGCACCGTGACCGGCGGGAACGCGACCTACCTGAACAAAATTGCCAAGAGCTTTACATTGCTGGCGGGGATGGATTACGAACGCGAGGCGCCCCGGCGCGACGACCTCGATCATTACGATTTCTACAATCCTGCTGCTCCGATTTACTACGGGCCTTTCGTCAAGATCGACGGCAACAATGTGACCATCGCTCCGGTTACGCCCTATGTCGCCGGGGAGGGTGAGTTGAGCAAGTATATTCACTACTACCTGGGCTGGCGCCGCGACGAGATCGAGATCACGAATCAGGATCTGATCACGCCGGCGAATTCGTGGAGCAAGTGGGTGGGGGTGAATTCACCGAAGGCAACCATCACGATTGTTCCCGACGAGTCGTGGTACGTACCACTGATCGCATTCAGCTTTGGCAAGTCGTTCTTCACGGAAGATCCCAGGGAGGGAACGGCTTTGGACGGCCCAACAGCCGTTGATCCAGTGGAGACAGCACGGTCGTATCAGTTGGTTGCGAGCAAAACCTTCCACAAAACCGATCTTAAGCTGACGCTCGGCCACGAGACGCAAACCGCCGAATACGGCAAGATCGATCCCGACCAGGGATTGCAGTTCGACCTCGGTCCGGGGCGCATTCGTTATCTGGCGGCTACGCTGCGCCAGAGCTTCACCCATGGAGCATTGCTGGCTACCTTCGAGCAGGCCGATGCGCGGCTGATCACCCCGTCGTTTTCGATTGTGCCAGAGGCGCCACGGCTGATTGGCGACCTCACCGGGACGTATCAGAAACTGCCCTTCCGCTTGCAGACGAAGGGTGAATTCGAGTACGTGGGCAGGAAGGTCGTAGGCAACGGCTGCAGCGAAAGCAGCTACAGGAGCGGCGACCCGAATGCGCTCAACTACTATTGCCTCGGCGTCCCCAACAAGGAGTTCCGCTTCGCGGTGTCGCGGCCCTTCCTCGAAGGGCGGCTCAATGTCGGGGTGAACGCGATGATTGCCACCGGCTGGACCGGGCAGACCACGGAGAGCTTTGCTTTGGCCTCGGTATACGGGCCCGGCAAAGTGGGCCTTGGGCCCGACGGATTGGTTCCCGGAAATCCTGTGAATGAAGTGGTGGGTGTGCGCATCCCCTCGTATGCGAGCGTGAGCTTCACCTACAGGTTTGGGCGAGCGGTGACGCCGTAAATATGCCGGATAGGAGATCAGAACCTCGATGGAGTTCTCTATTCGATGACGGCGCTGCGAATCTGCGCGGAAGGATTATCGGAATCTACGGCGTCCTGCTCGTCTTCAACGCCGGAGCCTGGTTGTCGGCAACAATCGCCTTCCGCCATTATCCGTTGCTTCTGGGGACTGCACTGCTCGCCTACAGTTTTGGTCTTCGTCACGCCGTCGATGCCGATCATATTGCCGCGATCGACAACGTGACCCGGAAGCTGATGCAGGAAGGAAAGCGTCCAGTCGCGGTGGGTTTCATGTTCTCGCTGGGTCACTCCACTGTTGTCCTGCTGGGCTCGGCGGCAATCGCGGGTGCAGCGCTCACTCTGCAGCATCGCCTGGATGGCTTCAGGAGCATCGCAGGAGTGGTCGGCACTCTGGTCTCGGCATTTTTTCTCTTTGCCATCGCGTTCGTGAATCTGATTGTCTTACGCTCCATTTATCGAACCTTTGCCAGAGTCCGTCGCGGCGAGCCCTACGTTGAGGAAGATCTCGACCTGTTGCTCGGTAGCCGCGGAATTCTCTCACGAATCTTTCGTCCCGTGTTCCACATGATTACTCGCAGTTGGCACATGTTCCCGCTTGGTTTCTTGTTCGGCCTTGGATTTGATACGGCAACCGAAATTGGTTTGTTGGGAATTTCGGCCGCCGAAGCTTCCAGGGGACTGTCTTTCTGGTCGATTCTCGTCTTCCCTCTGCTGTTTGCCGCGGGCATGTCGTTGATCGATACAACGGACAACGTCTTGATGTTGGGCGCATATGGCTGGGCTTTTGTGAAGCCGATTCGCAAGCTTTACTACAACCTCACGATTACCTGTGTTTCTGTAATCGTCGCGCTCGTTGTGGGAGGGATTGAATCCCTGGGATTGTTGGCGGGACATTTTCACTTCAAAGGTTGGTTTTGGGATGGAGTGGCCCGGCTCAACGGGAATTTCGGCACGCTCGGCTATTTCATCGTGGGCGTCTTCGCCATCAGCTGGATTATCTCAATTGCGGTTTACAAGTGGCGTCGCTTCGAAGATCTTGAGATGGACGCTTAAACCGGAAGAAGAGCTTGAGAAGGTGGACTCAGGGCTCAGTTCGCCTGCCGGATATGCCCTTTCCGAACGTGCTTTTAAAGCGACAGAAGGCTTATGATGTCCACGGAGCAAGCGATGGCATCGGCGCCCACTACGAGCGGCAAAGTCGCCGCACTCGACCTGCCCGAGATCGATGTCCTGTGGATCACCGCGGGATTGGGATGCGACGGAGACACCATCGCCATGACCGCGGCCACGCAACCAAGCATAGAAGAGCTTGTTCTCGGCGCCTTGCCGTGGATTCCAAAAGTTAAGCTGCATAATCCCTTTCTCGCTCTGACTAACGGCGACGATTTTCTTCGCCCATTCCACCAGGCGGCGGAAGGTAAAATCGAGAATTTTATTCTCGTCGTCGAAGGATCTATCCCAAACGAACATAATAAAGAAGAAGGCTATTGGGCTTCGCTGGGGACAGACGCCAAAACCGGCCAGCCTATCACCACCTGTGAATGGATCGATCGTCTCGCTCCTAAAGCGTGGGCGGTGGTAGCAGCGGGAACCTGCGCCACCTACGGCGGCATTCACGCCATGGAAGGCAATCCCACGGGATGCATGGGGCTGGCCGACTATCTGGGATGGAAGTGGAAGTCAAAGGCGGAAATTCCCATCGTGTGCATCCCGGGATGTCCGGTGCAACCGGATAACTTCATGGAGACGCTTCTGTACTTGCTCCACATGGCGGCGGGGCGCGCCCCCATGATGCCGCTCGACGATGCGTTGCGACCCACCTGGCTTTTCGGCAACACGGTGCATGAAGGTTGTGATCGCGGCGGTTTCTACGAGCAGGCACAGTTTGCTGAAGAATACGGATCTCCGCTTTGCATTGTGAAGTTGGGCTGCTGGGGGCCGGTGGTGCAGTGTAACGTGGGAAAGCGCGGCTGGATGGGCGGGATCGGCGGATGTCCGAACGTTGGCGGCATCTGTATCGGATGCACCATGCCTGGGTTTCCCGACAAGTTCATGCCCTTTATGAATCAGCCGCCCGGTTCTTTGCTGTCGTCGGCCGCAGTGCAAACTTACGGCCGCGCGATTCATGCCCTGCGGCGCTTCACCCAGGCATCGTTAAACAAAGAGCCCAGTTGGCGCAAACCGACGCGCGACAAAGTGCAACCAAGCACCAGACTATAAAGCTCGCTTGTGGATTTGCGCACAGCGCAGACGCCTGAGGTTGAGATGGTATCGTTCTCCTGGCCGGATAATACGAAGAGCGCTACTTTGGATGATCGCTCTAACCTGTCCGATGCGATCTTGAACGACCAAGGCCCGAATCCGGCCGAGGCTGAGGAAATCCTGAAAGCGCTGGCTGGAGTTTTCGGCCAGTACACCTCCGAAAGCGCTCGACATGTTGTATATCCACCAGAAAGACTGGACCTGGGGTGGTCTCCCGATCTCCAACTTCCTAACCTTGAGGCCCGCTACCGGGCCCTGGTCGAACAGATTCCGGCTGTGGTTTTCATGGCATATCTGGATCGCGGCATCGGCGAGGCCTATGTGAGCCCGCAGATTGAAGCCGCTCTCGGTTTCTCGCAAGAAGAGTGGCTCGAAGATCCGGTGCGCTGGTACAGCCACATCCACCCCGAAGACAAGCAGCGCTGGAGCAGCGAAGCGGCGGAGATGTTTCTCACCGGCAACCCGTTGCGCTCGGCCTATCGTGTGATTTCACGGGACGGACGCGTCGTCTGGTTTCACTGCGAAGCCAAGATGATCCGCAAAGAGAACGGCGAGCCCTGGTTCATTCACGGCGTGGGGTTCGACATCACCGACCTCAAGCGCACCGAAGAGGCCTTGCAAGAAGAGCGCAACGTTGTCTCGGCCATTCTCGACACGGTGGGCGCTTTAGTCGTGGTGCTCGACTCAGAAGGCCGCATCATCCGCTTCAATCGCGCTTGCGAACAGATGATGGGATACTCCTTTGCAGAGGTGGAGGGGAAATTCATTTGGGATTTGTTTCTTGCCTCAGACGAAGGAAAGAGATTCAAGTTGTTCTTCGAGCACACCCGCGCAGACCAGTCGCCTCATGAATACGAGAGTTCCTGGATGAGCCGGGACGGCCGGCAGATCACCATTGCATGGTCCACAGTTTTGCTTCCCGGCGCCAGTGAAGCCAGTTCCTGCATCATTGCCTCGGGGATTGATATTACTCAGCGAAAACGGGCTGAAGCCAAGTTCCGCGGCCTGTTGGAAGCAGCGCCCGATGCCGTAGTCGTAGTCAATCGCGACGGCCGAATCGTGCTGGTGAATGCCCAGGTGGAGAAATTATTCGGCTACCGGCGCGAAGAACTTCTGGGAAAAGAACTCGAACTTCTGGTACCGGCACGTTTGCGGAACCGGCATCCTGAACACCGCAAGAAGTTCTTCCACGAGCCCCGCGTCCGACCCATGGGAACCGCCGGAGAAGAACTCTACGGCCTGCACAAAGACGGGCACGAATTCCCCGTAGAAATCAGCCTCAGCCCGCTCGAGACCGAGGAGGGAATGCTGGTTTCAAGCGCGATCCGGGACATCACCGAACGCAAGCATCTGGAGAGAACCATTCTGGAAATCAGCGCCCGCGAACACCGCCGCATCGGTCAGGATCTGCACGATGGTCTTGGTCAACATTTGACGGGCATCGCCTTCATGAGCAAGGTGCAGGAGCAGAAGCTGATGGAAAAAGGATTGGCCGAGGCCGGCGATGCGGCCAAAATTGTGAATCTGGTGAACGAGGCCATTCACAAGACGAGGGAATTAGCCCGCGGTCTGCTTCCGGTAGTCTCCGATGCCCATGGTCTGATGTCGGCTCTGCAACAGTGGGCGGGCGAAGTCGAGGATTTGTTCGCGGTGAGTTGCCGCTTTCAGTGTTTCACTCCGGTATTGATTCATGACGATGTCGTGGCAACTCATCTTTTCTATATTGCCCGGGAAGCTGTAAACAATGCCATCAAGCACGGTCACGCCCGGCAGATCTTCATTCGCCTGACTGCCGATGAGCACCAGGGAGCGCTTATAATCCAGGACGACGGCGACGGTATCGGCGAAATTGCTCCGGGCAATAAGGGCATGGGGCTTCATCTGATGAACTACAGGGCCAGGATGGTCGGAGGTTCCCTCGAAGTGCGGTGTGGGGCCACCGGCGGAACCGTGGTGACTTGTTTATTTCCTGTCTCTTCTCTGGGCGACTCTCGAGTGGGGTGAAACCACGACCTTGAATTTCAAATCGCAGAATCCGCCTGCCGCGAAGAAGAGAATCTTAGTTGTGGACGATCATCCGATCGTTCGCCAAGGCTTGGCGTTATTGATCAACCGAGAGCCCGATCTGGTGGTTTGCGGCGAGGCGGAAGAGGCAACGGCAGCGATGCACGTCTTAGCCGCGTCGCATCCAGACGTTCTTATCGTCGATATCTCGCTGAACGGTCCCGACGGACTCGACCTGCTAAAGAATATTCGCACCACCCATCCTACTTTGCCGGTTTTAATCCTCTCCATGCACGATGAGTCTATCTACGCCGAACGTGCTCTGCGCGCTGGCGCCAATGGCTACATCATGAAGCAGGAAGCCACGGAAAAAGTTCTGGTCGCGGTGCGCCGCATTCTCAATGGTGAGATTTATCTCAGCGAACGCATCGCCAATCGGATGCTCAAGCACTACATCACCGGCGCGGGCACCCCGCGCAATTCTACGGTGGCCGATCTCAGCGACCGCGAACTGGAAGTATTCCGCCTGATCGGCGAGGGGCACGGCACGCGCCAGATTGCCGAAGAGTTGCACTTGAGTGTGAAGACCGTAGAATCCTACCAGGCCCACATCAAGGAAAAGCTTTCCCTGCGAAGCGCCCGGGAACTTATGCAGCACGCTATTCAGTGGAACATGAACGAAAAAACCGCATAGCGCCTCTGATCTCCTTCTCGTCCTGGCATCAGGGAATCCCCGATATAAAAAATAGTGATACCACTGAATCAAAAAAGTGGCCCGCCCGCTTGTGAGCATTGCCAAGTCGGTTGATTCTAAGGCCGTTGAAAAATGCCGAATCAGGGAATTAGTGCCGATCCCGAACGAGGTCGCTTCCGGGCTGGCGCTTTTGCCGCAGCTTCAAACACGAACCACAAATTCGGGAACTAAGTTTGCCTGACGACTTCTTAAAAGAGTTGAACTGAAAGAAGGAGATTCCACTATGGCAGCGGAAACGGTCCCATACGGTCGGGTTACGCAAAAGCCATCCCCTGTTGCCGAGGTACACATCCTCTGGATCACCGCCGGTCTGGGCTGTGACGGAGACTCGGTCTCGGTCACTGCGGCGACGCAACCGAGCATAGAGGACGTCCTGTTGGGAGCAATCCCCGGACTGCCCAAGGTGCACCTGCACAATCCAGTGCTCGCCTACGAGAATGGAGACGACTTCCTTAAATTCTGGTACATGGCCGAGAAGGGTCAGCTCGAACCCTTCGTGCTTGTGGTCGAAGGCTCGATCCCCAACGAAAAAATTAAGAAGGAAGGCTATTGGGCCGGGCTCGGGACTGATCCCAAGACCGGGCAGCCGATCACGACCAATGAGTGGATCGACCGCTTAGCCCCCAAGGCCTTGGCAGTGGTGGCTTGCGGAACCTGCGCCACCTACGGCGGAATTCACGCCATGGAAGGCAACCCCACGGGTGCCATGGGACTTGCCGACTACCTGGGCTGGGATTGGAAGTCGAAGGCTGGCTTGCCGATCGTGAACGTCCCCGGATGTCCGGTACAACCCGACAATTTCATGGAGACCGTCCTTTACTTGCTCTACCAGGTTGCCGGACTGGCGCCCATGATTCCGCTGGATGATGAACTGCGTCCGACGTGGCTATTCGGCAAAACCGTTCACGAAGGCTGCGACCGTGCCGGCTACTACGAGCAGGGTGACTTTGCCGAAGTCTACGGCTCGCCGAAGTGCATCGTGAAGCTGGGGTGCTGGGGGCCGGTCGTAAACTGCAACGTTCCCAAACGCGGGTGGATGGCCGGCATCGGCGGCTGCCCCAATGTCGGCGGCATCTGCATCGGCTGCACCATGCCCGGCTTCCCGGACAAGTTTATGCCGTTCATGGACGAGCCGCCGGGGGCGCGGGTTTCTACTTCGGCAGTCGGCGCTTACGGTCGCGCTATTCGCGCCTTGCGCTCAATGACCCAGAGTACGGTCAACAAAGAACCGAAGTGGCGCCACCCACGCGCTGAACTGACCACTGGGTACCATCCCAGGAGCTATTGAAGCAGGGCCTTAAGAGAGAGCCCACCGAGAATCCAAAGGAGCGATCGAATGAGCACGATTACCGCACCGACCAAGGATGTTTCCGGCAAGAAGCGGAATCTGGTGGAGATGAACTGGGACCCGATCACTCGGATCGTGGGCAGCCTCGGCATCTTTACCAAGATAGACTTTGAAAACCGTCACGTGGTCGAGTGCCACAGCACTTCGTCCATCTTTCGCGGGTATAGCATTTTCATGAAGGGCAAAGATCCGCGCGACGCCCACTTCATCACCAGCCGCATCTGCGGCATTTGCGGCGACAATCACGC
>Ga0074045_10004229_pt1 | contig 12753 bp, 11 predicted proteins | sample BogForMeECP23OM2_FD_94442 | JGI IMG/M metagenome (GOLD analysis project Ga0074045, IMG submission 94442) | Bog forest soil microbial communities from Calvert Island, British Columbia, Canada - Bog Forest MetaG ECP23OM2 | ecosystem: Environmental > Terrestrial > Soil > Wetlands ... | reverse complement strand
CACTCCAGATGCGAGAGGACTCCAAATTGTAGTACCTAATCCAATTTCATGGTAGAGGTGAGCATACTCTTTCTCGACACGTTCGCGATGCAACATATTGTATTGAGGTTGTTCCATTTGTGGTGGTGTCAGACCAAGCTCTCGCGCGATACCGTGAGCACGTGTGATGTCTGCCGCGCTCCACTCAGATGTTCCCCAGTAGAGGATCTTTCCTTGATGAACAAGATCATCCATGGCTCGAACTGTTTCCTCAATTGGGGTCGTAGGATCCGGACGATGACAGAAGAAGAGATCTAGATAGTCAAGTTGTAGTCGTTTAAGTGAATTCATGCAAGCCTCATGGACATGCTTTCGAGAGAGCCCTTTATCATTTGGTCCTTCACCCCCCCAAAAGACCTTGCTCGAGATCACCAAGTTTTCTCTACGCCATCCCATTTTTCTGACGACGTTGCCCATAACTATCTCGGCATTTCCATCAGCATACACTTCCGCGTTGTCGAAAAAATTAACGCCTGCTTCATATGCAGCAGACATGCACTTCGAAGCGATATTCTCGCCGACCTGTCCACCGTAAGTGACCCATGCGCCTAACGACAACTCACTAAGCTTCAATCCTGAATTGCCAAGTCGACGATACTTCACCTAACATCACATAGTATTGACGATTAGAAGCCTCTAATTAAAGCCGCAACATGCAAAATATTATCCTCTATTGAGGGGACGCTTGAATCTCGAGAAGTCTCCAGCTTTCGGACTATAATAGAGCTCGAAAAGTAGATTTCCAAAACAAAGGACGAGCAAAATTAGACTAAGTGAAGCGGGAAGTTCGTTAAGAGAAGCGAACACTACGACGAATGGTAGAATCGTCGAACACAAAGCTCCCGAAGCGAACATTGCAGCCCTCGCTTCTACGCTAACTGTCGCTAGAGAAGCATGATCAATTTGGAGGCTTAGAACTGGCAACTTGGATGCGATATCGCTAACTACTGGAATTCCAAGCTTCTCGATCGTCGATCTTCGCACCAAATAATATTTGAAATGTATCCCCACGAGACTTCCCACAATGTAATGCGCCAAACAGTGCGGACAGAAGATCAAACAACCGATTGAAATTAGATATAATATGAATCTCATCAGCGCCATTGAAAAGTTAGGCGCAGAATAGATTAGGTAACCTGCAAAGCAACTACCCACGAGTCCAATTATGTTCCCGATTAACACTGGTATAGCGTGTGCACTTCTCATGATACTTACCTAGCTCAAACTGCAAGGGTCGAAGAGTACTTGTCACCAACGATCATAATGAACAACATCTTTCGATGAGCGAGATCCTAGTCTAAGTGAGGACGATTTAACATCCTTCTTGGAATATCCGATCGACACTACTCCAATTGGTAGAAAATGGTTTGGGATACCCAATAATTCTTTCATTTGTTGTTGACGAAAGATGCCTGTGAATGCTGCCGCCAGTCCTTCATTGACTGTCGCCAGGAAAATTATCGTGCAAGCTCCGCCGATGTCAAAATACCAGAATGGAACAGTCCATTCGATTTCTTGGCCATCGCTCTTCAACTTATCCGGTTCTCGATAGCGGTCGTGGTATAATTGTTCGCTAACGCATGCTACGATGAGAACGGGAGCTTCCGAGATGAATTTATGCTTCCGTCTAGCAGCGTAAAAGTCAAACTCACCTTGGAGTTCTCCGATTTTTCGTCGAATCTTCTGATCTGTGACGACGACGTACGCCCAGCCTTGGGTATAACCTGCACTGGGAGCACGCAGGGCCAAGTTTAGAATCTTCTCAATAGTTTCAACAGGAACCCGCCTTCGCTGAAAATTCCTAATCATTCGTCTCTTTCGGACGACTTCGTCGAACCTCAACCGATTACCGCCTCAAAATTAAAACCAAAAAATGGAATAGAAAAGAGAGATTAGGTTACGTTAGATTCGTACCTAATATCGTCGGTGCTTCTGATAGCAGGTCCTACAATAGACTGGGCGACCTTGCGTCGGCTTGAAGGGCACTTCGGTTTCAGCGCCACATTCAGAGCAGGTGACCTTGAACATAGTTCGGCCGCCATATCCTTCTTGACTCAAATACTCTTACACCACACTTACTGTTTAGTTACGCGACGGATAATACCCAAAAGTAGAATCCACAGCGTACCGCGTTTACAGAGTATGTGTCCGTAATTAAACGTATGCCACCGTCAGATGCAAATCTGACATCGACGCTGCGGCTTATGGAACCGAGAAGATTACATAACTCTAGGCAATCTTAGCCCGCAAGGCGGTTACGTGATCATCCCTTCACAGCCACGAGCAAGCCGGTGATCGTTGCATGCGCATAGATGAGATTCGTACTGGAATGAGGAGTATCCATATCGAAGGAAAGATTGTGGATATGAATCAGTTTATGCTAGTGCTCGACGATGACACTGGCCGTGCCTTTGTGCGCTATAATTATAGGAATTTAGCAAAACCGATTCAGAAAGGTGATTATGTGAAGATCGACAATGGTCAGGCGGTCAACTACGGTGGAATTCTTCAGCTCAAGCTGCCCAGAAATGGGACCATAACACCGACTCAGTAAACATGTGAGAGCAGGACTTTCGAATTGCACTGTTTCGTGCTAACCATAGAACCAACTAAAATTCAGGAAGGGAATTCATTCGTGGTTGTTATCTAGTGTACAAATCGAACCTAAGGATCTGGATTGGGTGGTCGTGATTGGGATCGCTTGAGAAGATGTTGAATCCGAAGGTCGTAGCAGCAATCGGTGCCTCCGATGTTGAAGGGTCAGTCGGCCAACTCGTCATGAAAAATCTTCTACTGGGAAAAGATAGTAGAACTATCTACCCCGTGAATCCCAATCGAGTTAGCGTTATGGGATTGCCCTGCCACCCTAAGGTCACCGATCTTCCAAAACCTGTTGATTTTGCTGTAATCGCTACTCCAGCCAAAACCGTCCCTGGCGTAATCGAACAGTGTGCGGAGGCTCAGGTTCAAGGTGTAACAGTGCTCTCTGCAGGGTTCCGAGAAATCGGTCAGGAAGGCGCGAAATTAGAAGAAGAGATTAAGAAAATTCAATCAAAGTATGGAATAAGAGTTCTTGGCCCAAACTGCGTTGGTTTGATACGGCCTCATATCAACTTGAACGCCTCCTTTTTAAGAGATAACCCAACTCCTGGAGAGATAGGTTTCATTTCTCAAAGCGGAGCTCTCGGTTCTGCAATCCTGAATTGGGCGGTAAGTAGACGAATCGGTTTCAGCATGTTTGCCTCCCTCGGATCTACGCTCGACATTGACTGCGGCGACATGATTGACTATCTCGGAGAGGATCCGAATACTAAAAGTATCATCATCTACATGGAAGATGTTCATAACGCGAAGAAATTCATGGGCGCAGCACGAGGCTTCGCCAAAAGTAAACCCATAATCGTCATAAAAGGCGGGAAATATGCTGCCGGAGCAAAAGCCGCGTCATCTCATACTGGAGCGCTCGCAGGAGATTTTCTTATCTACGAAGCTGCCTTCAAACGAGCTGGAGTTGTCAGAGTTGACGAAATTGCAGACCTCTTCGACTGTGCGGAAGTTCTACAGTCTAAACCATTGCCCGTAGGTTCGAGACTAGGCATCGTAACAAACGCGGGAGGGCCAGCGGTATTAGCGGCCGACTCGATAATTGATCACGGGGGACAGTTGGCAGATCTCTCAGAAAAATCGTTACAAATCCTGAACGCGAACCTTCCTTCGTATTGGAGTCACGGTAATCCAGTTGACGTCCTCGGCGACGCGGACACCAAACGGTACGAATTAGCAGTCCGAACTTGTCTAGCAGATAAAAACGTCGACGCTCTACTAGTTATTCACACGAGTCAGGGTATAGCTCCTACTGCGGACTTTGCGGATACCGTAGTAAAATCATGTTCTGAGAAGCGGAAGCCAGTTTTCGCTGTCTGGATGGGAGAAGGCAACGTTAGAGAAGCTAGGGAACTCTTCCACGACAACGACATACCGACCTATCCAACACCAGAAGAAGCCGTGAAGGCTTACATGTACATGTGTCGATATCGACGAAACCTAGATTCACTCTACGAGACACCCACGGAATTAGCGGTAGACATCTTTCCACCAATAAGCCACCTCAGGTTAGCTATGCAGAAGGCGATTGATGCGGGTAGAATAGCACTAACATTAACGGACGTTGACCGATTCTTAGATGGATACGGAATTCCTAGAGCCCCAGGGAGTCTGGCGAATAATCTTGATCAGGCACTTATGATCGCGTCGGAAATAGGCTATCCAGTTATCCTCAAAATAGCATCACAAGATATTCTACACAAAACTGACGCTGAAGGAATAATTCTTGGAATAAATTCGTCGGAATCGCTCAGAACCCAATATCAAAATCTGCTTGAAAGGATCGGCAAGACAAACCCTGGATCCCGGATCGACGGCGTTTATGTTCAAAAGATGCTTTCAAAAGTTGACTTCGAACTAATCATCGGATCAAAGAAGGATAGAGACTTTGGTGCAGTAATTCTGTTCGGCTCTGGAGGGATAGGAGTCGAGCTATTCAGAGACTTTTCCATCGGCCTACCCCCGCTAAACCAAAACCTTGCCAGAAGAATAATGGAAGATACGCGCATCTATCAAGCGCTCAGCAAGGGACTGAGGAACAAGCAGCCTGCCGATATGAAATCTTTGGAAGAAATCCTAGTTCGCTTTTCAAACATGATCGTTGATTTTCCAGAAATAGCAGAAGTTGACATCAATCCACTAGCGGTTTCCAACGGAAAACTGTCGACCCTTGACGCAAGGATCATTATTGATCCAACGCCTGTTGACCGAATCAAATATCTCTCTCATCTCGTCATAATGCCATATCCAACAAAGTATGTCACACCTTGGAGACTTAAGGACGGAACCGAAGTTACCATCCGCCCGATAAGACCGGAAGATGAAGCTCTAGAGCTAGAATTTGTAAGAGGGCTATCCGCTGAAACTAGCAGATTCAGATTCTTCCAAGTAATTAAAGATCTTCAACACGAAGCATTAGTACGATTCTGCAACATTGACTACGACCGAGAGATGGCTTTAATTGCTGAAATCCAAGAAGGTGATAAAAAAACCGAGGCCGGTGTGGCTCGTCTGATTCTTGACCCTAGCAACGCGCACGGCGAGATCGCGGCCGTAGTCGCCGACGCGCATCAGGGCAAAGGACTCGGAACCAAATTAGTAGACATGCTAATTGGTTTCGCCAGAGAGAAAGGGGTTGAGAGCATTTACGGAATCATAATGCCCGACAATCTAACAATGATACGATTCTGCGAGAAACTAGGTTTCACCATTCGCAGAATACCGGACAACGTGATCGCTGAGCTGAAATTGAAGTAGGATATTTTACTTCTTCTTTCTGAAGAAAACATAAAGCACAAGCGCCACAATAATCGACCAAACAATGACGTCCAGCACTATACGTACCAGATGCACATGCCACGGAAAATACTCGGGAGCAATAATGTATTGAGTCAACCAAACAAACGGATAACCATAGTTTGTCGCTCCCATCATCGACGGCGCCTCGATAAAACCGGTTAACAGAGTCAAAACGATGCCGCCTACAATGCCACCTAGAACAACTTTCTTGTTCATGTGTTTCATCAAGCAAACTTCCCTGAGAGCCTAATTAACGATATGCAACTCCAAGCGCACCATCATCCATACAGACCGTTCTGGAAGCCGCATACTGATTCAAGGCAAAAATATCAAACCCGTTTTCAAAACCTACCATTTTTTTTGAGCACGATATGTCAATCGTTAATTAGAGGGCGACCAAAAAGAACCTCAAAAGGAGGAGCACCAAAACGTCAAGAAATTTATTCGCCCTTAGCGCCGGATTCTTGGTCATGCTCACAATTTTTCTAATAGTCACTCCAGCAGCAGCACAGAATGTCGGCTCACTTCAACTCAACTTAGGAAATCAGCAAATCGCAGGCCAGCTCACTAATCTAAACATCACGAACGGCACCGTTTCAATGACTATGACACTTAACGCACAGATTCAAACACAAGTTGGTCCAATTCCCATGACTGCGACCGGCATATGGGTCGGATCAGTCAACGGAACATCGGTAACCGGTACAATTGAAGGTGTTACTGGTAACGTTGAAGCATGCGTCCTCTTCATGTGCGGCTCATCAGACTTCATTGGTCAGGGACAGTGGACTGGAACACTCAACAACGGCTCAAACGCTTCGGGAGCATTCACAGCCACAATAACCTTCACCAGTTCGTCATTCTCTCAGGTACCGTTAAACAAACCTGAACCGGTCACAGGCACGTGGAACGCTAACCTGCAACCATCAACCAATTAGCAACACTTCAGCGAACTCAACCCTCGAACATACGACAAAACTTTCGAGCTTACTTGGACATTAGAGTCGTGCGCTTCTCAGTGTGAGGCGCATGCTCATGCACGATTGCCATCACGGACGTTGATATGCGTGAGACTACTCAGCAGTATTCTGCGCGTTGATGCGTTGTAAAACATTACCATACTTGAATATTATAGCCCGAACAGGCTCCTGAGATCCAAATGAAAGATACGCGGTTCGCGTCCTTCGCTATTATTGTCCTAATGTTCTCAACGATCTTGCTACCTCTGATCATGTTTGCACCTATCGCAAGAGCCGCGTTAACCCTCTACAACTCTGGAAATCCAACCCCTGATGAACAACTAGTATTAGAGTACATCAATCGAGCACGCGCGAACCCAGTTGCTGAAGGCCAACGTTTGGGCATCGATATCCACGAAGGCCTGTCAGATCCCACACTAGTCGGCCCCCGCCCACCTCTGGCAATGAATCCAATCCTGTTGAACATCGCAACCGCACACACCCAAGACATGTACAATCAGAATTATTTCTCACACAACGATCCAAACGGCACCACGCCCTTCGATCGCATGACACACGCCGGCTACAATTACGCGATGGCAGGCGAAAACATGGCGGGTGGTGTAGATACGACTTCCAATCAGCTCGAAGACTTCATGATGGTTGATTCTGGCACACCAGGCCGTCCGCACAGAGTCAACCTCCTCGACATATTCCCGTACCCATGTGGTGCTCCTCCATGCATCTACTCGGAGGTGGGGATCGGGTATCTGAATGCACAAACTCCTAATGGACAGGGATTAAGCAGCCTGATCACAGAGGACTTCGGCGCAACCGGATACACTGGCCCCTTCCTTTTGGGAGTGGTCTATAACGACCAGAACGGAAATAACTTCTACGACATCGGTGAGGGCATATCCGGAGTAACCATAACACCCAACACGGGAACCTACTACGCAGTCTCCTCCACTTCCGGTGGTTATGCAATACCGATTGGTAGCTCCGGAACGATAACAGTCACAGCTTCAGGCCCCGGATTCGGCCCGATCACCAAGACAGTAACTCTCACCGGAACAAACATTAAAGTGGATTTCACGGCCTCGAGTCAAACAGTAACAACGGCTTCAAACTCAATGCAGACAACGAGTTCAACTTCAACCGTTGCCACAACAAGTCCAAGCCAGACGACGACTTCCACACTTAACTCTCCCACCATTACGATTAATCCTACTTCCGCATCGCCCGGCTCGATTATCGATATCACAGGATTCGGATTTTCAACAGCCGACGTGACCTGCTCATTGTCGGGAAATGCAGTCGGCACATCGACATGCTCAATTTCAAACGGAGTTATGGCGGCTTCTTTCATTGTCGCAAACGTAGCGGCTGGTACCTATACGATCACTGCCTCGGGCATCGAAGCCAGCGACCATGCTTCAAGCACTCTAATAGTATCTGTCTCTTCAACCCAAACAACAACGAGTACACACACGACCCAAACATCAAACTCAACAACCAACAGCACCACATATTCGACAACCACCACTCAGAGCTCGACAAACAGCACTACCACCACGAAGACTGCTGATTTCTTGCTAACTTCCTCGACTTCCACAATAACAATGACTCAGGAAGGAACTGGATCCGCTACAATCACAATTTATCCACTCAATGGTTTCAGTTCAACAGTTGCATTAGCCTCTTCATGGATTGGAAGTGCACCGGCCGGCGTTCTCGTATCGATTACTTCTCCAGTAACGCCTGCATCGGGAGGAGCGGCCACATCACCACTGATCGTAACAGCGAACGCAATGGCCGTTCCGGGAACGTACATAATCCAAGTAACCGGAACAAGTAACTCGCAATCACACATAGTGACAATCAACATTATTGTTCAGCCACTGCAGCAAGTCAGCACAAGCAGCGCAACCATAAACTCCACTACTTCCATGAGCTCAATGTCGTCTTCCATGTTCTCCGTGACGTCTACTTCTGTGGCTCTGCCTGCTAACTGTCCTGTCTCCTATGCCGTTTCAGGTTCGGAACTTGCTCCGTTAGCTGAGGAGTTGAGAGTCTTTCGTGATCAGTCAATCACGAAAACTCGTTCCGGTTCAGCCTTTATGATTCTATTCAACTCTTGGTACTATTCGTTCGCTCCAAGTTTTGCTTCGTACCTTGGATTACATCCGGGCCAGCGAGCGTTCTTGAAATATGTTTTGTATCCGCTGGTTGCCATACTTTACGTCTCACAATTCGTCTACCTGTTTGTATCTACGTTTAGTGTTGAGGGCGGTGCCATGATGGCTGGAATCGTAGTTGCTTCACTCCTTGGGCTAGTCTACTTTGCTCCGATAGCATACTTCGTGATACGCGTTATTCGGCGTTACCTGAAATGCCTGATACCGAATGTAGCTCATATGTCTCTTTGGTTTAGTTTTAGTATTCCAATCGTCGGCGTAGCATACTTCGCGAATTCACAATTTTTAGGCATCGCAATCGCCAACCTACTCTTATGCACCCTAACGCTGTGTACCGTCTTAGGAATTCAAGCGCTGTCATATTTGCAACTGAACTGCAATAGCATTCTGTGCATTACGGGAATAACGTTCGAGGCCAAATACAAACAACGCCGCGCTATCATGCGTTTGTTCAAATCATAATCCCAGAACGTGAAACCTCAGAAGGCCAATGAATTAAATTGCCATTTTCATACTGCCACGCTAACTAGAAGTCTCATGTACTCACTAACGAACGCGCAAGCAAGAACACATTACTCTTGTGTTCGCGTATTCGTCTGAGTGAGTAGGCATACCAGTCCTTGCCGAACGGAATATATTCGCCTAACCTAAAACCTCCCTGAACAAGTTCCAGTTTCTTTTTGTCTCTGATTCCCAGGAGCATTTGGAACTCAAAATCAGTGTGATGAATCCCACTGAGCCGGATAGCTTCTTCGATAAGCTTCTCATCATGAGTAGCAATGGCGAATCGTCCTCCTTTTTGAAACATCGGGTTCATGAGTTTGACGAAGTTTTCTCGGATTTGCCATCGCTTCTTGTAGGCTATTGTCGAACTCTCGTTGTATGCCCCTTTGACTAGACGTATTGTTCCATTTGAGTCAAGAATCCTGCTGACATCTTGTTCGCTTCGTTTCAGGTTCGCCTGTATCGCGATGCCGATGTTCTCAAAGGATTGTCGAAAGTCGAGATAGGTCTCGACGGTATCGTTCGTGTACCTGGAGCCTTCCATATCTAACCATACAAAGTTGCTATGAGACCTAGCGGAGTCAAGAATTTTCCTCAAATTTTCTACGAATAATGGATTACTAATCGCCAACCCTAGCTGAGATGGTTTTATCGAGATGCAGCATTGTAGCTTGTATAACTCAATCATTCTGAGAATTTCATCGTACTCCGTAGTCGTTGCCACTATTTCTTTCTCGATAAAGACGTCCTCCCCAAGAAGATTTAGAATCCCATGCATCATATGCTGATTCGATTGCGCCGCTCGTGCGATGGCATCTTGATCAGTCTCCCCAGCGACCCAACGTTTTGCTATTCTAAAAACGAAGGTCGTCAACAGGTTAGCCATTTCTATCACATGGCATCAGACGAGTCTGAGCAATAGATTGAAGTTCATATTTACTCGTAGTGTAGCGGCTCTAAAATGAAAGTCAAAATTTGCTAGAACTTGACCAGTTCTCTATGACAGATAATCCCCTTCTTGAAGAGTACAAACTCTGCCATTCGATGATTAGACATCTTGATGAGCAAAACTGGAGTTGGGGGTCATTCATTCTAGGTGGCTCTCTACCTGCCGCGCGCGAACTGTGGAAAATTGTCGATAGAGGTTCGACGCTGCTATGTGCCGGTCAAATTGAAGGATGGCACGAAAAGCAATGAGGATTTGAATTTGTGTCACATATGCTATGAAAAACTGAAACAGTCAGAGCCAAGCTAACACAACCCAGCTCTGAAGTTGATGCTGGGGAGTGATTGATTCGGTTAAACGCCGCCGATTAACGAATGGAACCTAGAAAGGTCACAGGGCCCAGGAGTCTGACAGTTAGTACAGTTACGGAAAGGTCAGGGCATTCGGCTTCTTTCCACACTTTGAATCGGGTTCGAACTCGTTCTTCAGAGGACACGATATCATCGCGAACCTCAGACCTAGTTATGCCGGTCTTCGTATCCTTGTATACGATTGAGAACCGCCACATCGGTGAAAGCGCCATGTAGTTCAACGGATTGTTTCCAGGAAACGGGAACATCAAATTCCTCTCAACCTGATATTCCTATGAGCACGCGTAATAAAATCTCCTATAAACCGTGACCAATCGAAAAAAACCGCTGGCACAAATATCATCAATTATTCTTCGAAAATCGTTCCTCGTAGCCTGTCTGAGAGGCCTACTTGACACGGATGGATGCATCTACGGATTCAAACGCTCACCACCTGCACGAGGCTCAAAAGCAATAATCAGTTTCGAATTCGGTAGTGGTTCTCATATATCAGAGGACGTGTACAACGCGCTGCTCAAGCTGCGCTACAACCCACGGATGATGAAACACAAGAACGAGTGCCGACTCACAATGAACAAAGATATAGAACGGTTCATGAACCAGATTAAACCAGCACACAACAAACACCACAACAACTACGCGCGCTGGCATGGGCCGGTAGTCTAGCCTGGTATGGACACTTACAAAAAGCCATAAGCCGCCCTCACACGGCAGAGATCGAGGGTTCAAATCCCTCCCGGCCCACCAAAAACGCCAATCAGCACTCCAAATGCCAAAACGTTGACGATTTTCTGGCTTTCGCTTAGGACCAGAACCTCCCGAAACATTGACTGTCAATGCCTTTTGAAGGATGATTTCTTGGGTATACTCCCAAATTATGAACGTTTAAGAATTTTACATTGCTACTTAATAGCGGTGCAGACATTGACAAACGAAGAACTAGAGAGCAAGATTAAGGAATTCATAGAGACTGCCGAGAAGTTCGATGAGCGCTACAGACATAAGATTTTCGAAGTCTTGCTTGCAGAGTATCTTAGTTCGTTAAAAGCTCCTGAAAGAGTAGCGCAGGAGGCAGAGATTACGATTCCAGCTCCTGTTCAACAGACGCCGTCAAAGTTCGTGATACCTATCGATGTAAGGGCGTTTCTTCAGCAGTATGGCATTCCCGAAGACAAGATTCAAAATATATTCGTAATCGATGGCGAAAACATCAGACCTACTTACCACATCAAGACAACGGCCAAATCTGAAGCCCAAATTCAAGTTGCACTTCTAACGGCCCTTGAAAACGCGTTACGTCCTGGGGGGAGGTTCGAGTTTTCAATGGAAGCAGTAAGGCAACGATGTAAAGATGAGGTTGTTTATGATGCGAAGAACTTCAGCGCTCACTTCAAGAACAACATCGGATTGTTCAAAAGCCTGAAAGACGAGGAGCATGTGGAACTTTCCCCAGATGGAAAGGCGGAACTCGCTGATGCTATCCTGGCGATTACTGAATGAGGAAACAAGATGCGCTCGCACTCCTAGACGACATTGAAAATTCGCTCAGGAGATTAAACAGAGAAATACGCAGTCTCAAGACAAGCAATATCTACAAGAAAACCATCAAAGATTCAGCACAAAAGTTAGGCACAAAATGGTTTGAGGAATTAGACCCATCGCTACCAAGCTTTGGCGTGACTGATGAACTCAGAAAGAAATACGATGAGCTGTTCACCACTTTGCTCAGTTTGTCTCTAAAGCCATCTTACCGGCAAACATATCTCAACACGATAGACGCGATTCTTCAGTATTTCAAAGAAGAACTATTTGTCACAGTAATGAAATCCGCTGGCCAAGTAGTCTCAGTCATTCACTTGACAAAAATTCTTGAGAATGCAACAACCGAAGAAAAGGACTATTTGGACGAGGCGCTGGGTTGCGCGAGTCGAGGATTTTCCAGAGCCTCCATTGTGCTGGGGTGGAGTGCAGCGGTTCATAGAATGCATAAATCTATCGAGAAACTTGGATTCGATGAGTTCAACAAGAAATGTGAGGAAGCAAAGAATGCCGGTGGTAGATTCAAGAGATTCAAAAAATCGTTTGTGGTACATTCGCTGAGCGATCTGAGGACAGTTTTTGACAGTGACTTGCTTTGGATTCTGGAGTATTGGGAACTCCTAGACTCCAACCAGCATGAAAGATTATCTATTTGCTTCACGATGCGGAGCAATTCTGCCCACCCGGGAGAGGCGCCGATATCCGAGGAAAATCTCGCTTCATTCTACTCTGATTTGAAGAGCTTTGTTTTCGATAATCCAAAGTTCAAGATCCAATGATTATTCCTGGATTTG
>Ga0074045_10004228_pt1 | contig 12755 bp, 12 predicted proteins | sample BogForMeECP23OM2_FD_94442 | JGI IMG/M metagenome (GOLD analysis project Ga0074045, IMG submission 94442) | Bog forest soil microbial communities from Calvert Island, British Columbia, Canada - Bog Forest MetaG ECP23OM2 | ecosystem: Environmental > Terrestrial > Soil > Wetlands ... | reverse complement strand
GCCGCCGACCGCCTCGCAGGTCTCGGTATGCTCGACCATGACGACGGCATCGGCGCCGCGCGGCACCATGCCGCCGGTAGCGATCAACGTCGCCGTACCCGCCGTCACGGCGATCTCGGGTGCGTTGCCGGGGGTCAAGACTTCGCCGTTCAACGCGAGGACCTTCGGCGCACGCGCGCTGGCGCCGGCCGTATCGGCGGCGCGCACGGCAAACCCGTCCACATTCGCGCGGTCGAAGCCGGGCACATCGACATCGGCGTGAACCGGGTGTGCCAGCACGCGGCCCAGCGCCTGTGACAGCGGCACGATTTCGCTGCCGAGCGGGGAGAGCTTTAGATGGCGATGAAAGCGCGCCGTCGCCTCGGCGCTGCCGACGACGTCGAGAAACTGCTCCTGCCTCGCCAGGTCCCGTAATGCCGTCGGGATGTCGTTCATGACTGTAACTCCGCTCTCTCAAACCTCGTCATAAAGATAAGCGGTCACTACCGCACCTGGCGGATAGCCTTCGCGTGCCGCGGGAACGATGACGAACCCGGCGCCGTCAATTGCCGCCCTCAGCCCGATCTCGGCAAATGCCGGCAGCGGTTCGATCGTGTCGCCGGGTCCGAGCAGAACCGGGCAAATCTCGGTCATGCCGATCGCCGAGACGATTTTGCGCGCCACGGTCACCTCGCGCGACCGGTACGGCAGGCCCGGATCGCGCCCGCCGAGGCGCCGGATCGCGCGACCGGCGAGGAGCTCGTAGCTCCACAGAGCGGCGGCCGGCATGCCGGGCAGCAATACGACCAGTACGCCACCGCCCGTGCGGCCCAGCCCTGCGGTCTCGCCCGGGCGCATGGTCACGCCGTGAAAGACGAGTTCACCGAGCTCACCGAGGGCCGCGGCGGCGTGGTCGTCGGGACCAGGCCCCGTACCGCCAATTACCAGGACAAGATCCCCGTCCGCCGCGGCGAGTGCCGTGTTGAGCGAAGATCGTGCGCGCGGCAACGTCGTGACTTCCGCGATGACGCCGCCGTCGCGCTCGACGGCCGCGCGGAGCATCGGACCGTTGCTGTCGGGGGCGCGCGGCGTCGCCATCGGGCCGGCAAGCAGGATCTGAACGCGCGGACGGCGGACCACTTGCACCGTGTCGATCTCGGCTGCCGCGAGCATGCCGATGTGGCGGAAAGCGAGCCGAACTCCGCTCGCGGCAAGCGGCGTGCCTGCTGCCGCCACCGCGCCTCGCCGCTCGACATTGTCGCCGGGAGCTACGGGTTCGACCACCTGGATATGGCCGGGACTATTCGTTTCGGCGGCATCAAGGGGAACGACGGCATCTGCGCCCGGCGGCAGCGCGGCACCGGCCGTCGCCGCGAAGAGCGGCAATTCGACGGGGTTGTAGGCGCTGGCACCGAGGCTCGCATCGGCCCGGACTGCAAAGCCGTCCAGCGCCGCGCGGTCGTCGGGCGGGACCGATGCCGCGGCGCGGATGTCCTCGGCGATGACCCGCCCCATCGCTTCGCGCAGCCGCACCCGCTCCGTTCCGAGGCGTGACGAGGCGGCATCGACGCAGGCAACCGCCTCCTCAAACGAGACAACTGCCCGCCTCAAGCTCCCGAGACCTACCATCGTCAGCGCTCCTCGCCGAGGCCATCTTACGCGACGTGAACCCCCGATTTTGTCAAGTCTCTGGTATCACGCGGCTTCCGACGAAATTCGGGCCGTGGTGTTGCGGCCCGGGCCGGTCGTTTGAGCCCGAGCGAGAGAGCGATGCCGGCGCGGCGGAACACGGCGACTAGGGCCAAGGGCGTTGAGCAATTTGAGCAGTTCGTACCGGGCCCGACGCATATTTTTTCGCTAGACCTCTTGCATCGACCGTATTCAGATATATCTGAGTTTACGTTATGTCTAAACACACTCGGAGAACCCATGATTCATCGACATCCCCATAACGACTACGGCCGTCGCTACGGTCGCGAGGAACGCAGCCAAAGCGGCAGCCACCTCGGACAAAATCGGCACGGTCGGCAGGGCCGCGGAGGGGGCATCGGCCGCTTTTTCGCCCATGGTGACCTTCGCCTGGTTATCCTCCACCTGATCGCCGAGAAGCCCCGGCACGGATACGAAATCATCAAGGCGATCGAAGAGCAGGTTGGCGGTTCCTATAGCCCCAGTCCGGGCGTCATCTATCCGACGCTGACGCTCCTCGATGAGCTTGGCTACGTGACGGTCAGCACCGGTGATGGTGCCAAGAAGCTCCACGAGATTACCGCGGAGGGCAGGGCTTTTCTCGACGCCAACCGCCGTGCGGTAGATGCCCTTCTCGCTCGCATGGCCGAGACCAGCCGCGCCCACGGTGGCGGCCCTGCACCGCAGATCCTGCGGGCGATGGAGAACCTGAAGCTTGCGCTGCGACTGCGCCTCTCGCGCGGGCCGCTCAGCGAGGAGCAAATCAATGCCGTCGCTGCAACGCTCGACACCGCAGCTACCAGCGTGGAGCGGATCTGATTAAACACCCCGCTTGAGTTGGGGCCTTCCCTTCGCGTACTTGATTATCATATCGACCAAAGCGGATCGCGGAACTCTTAGGCGCGTCCCGTGTTTCCAATATCCAGAGAGCAACATCGGTGGCGATGCCTCGACCGACGCATTTACCACCACGGTGATCGCTGCCCTCGACGCCGCATAGAGGCGTCTGGCGCGACCGCAGCACACCTTGCGGTCGCGCGCAGTCGCCACGGCTCAGCTGCCATAGGCGGGGGCGTGGCGCGCCAACTCGTCGAACAGGGTCGAACGTCCCGCCCTCGCGCCAGGCACGAGCCGAATCGTCGGCCGCCAGAACTTCGAAATCCCTGATCGCCCGCGCCCATTCGTGGAAGCCGCCGAGGGCGATGTAATCAGGTAAGCGGGAGTCGCTGGAGGGCCACTCGGCGCCTCGACCGCCTGCATTCTATGGTCGCAGACAAAAAGGCTTTACCGCAGAGGGCCGAAAGCGGGAAGCTCGCGTTCATGGGCCCGGGAATTTTCCCATGGCCGCAAATCCTCGGGAATCCGGGGAATGAACGAAAGGGAGGCAGCAATGGCCGCAACCGATTATGCGTTCTGCAGAGGGTTGGAGTATCCGTCGATCGTGGCGGTGTCGGAGCGGGTCGCGTGGACCGTGGACGCGATCTTCGCCAATCGGCGCTTCGACGCGACCAAGCCATTCATCCCCGATTCCTGGCTGGGTACCAAGCACCTCGCGTTCCTCGACGATCGCGAGCAGCGAACGCTCAACCATATTCGGGCCTTCAGTTACGTTCATCTGCTCGGTAATTATGAAGAATTCATTCCTGTTCAAATGGCCGAGGTGGCCAGCCAGGATTGGCATGACGACCGGGCACGGTTGAGGCAATTGCTCCGCTTCGGTGAAGAAGAGACGAAGCACCAACAACTGTTTCAGCGGGCCGAAGATGTCTTGGAAGCGTCCTGCGGCCACGCGGTCGGTCGCTATTTCGAACCGGACAAAGTCCGGTTGGCCGCCTTTGTCAACGCCGTGGTCGCTTATCCGTTGCTGCCGAGGTTTCTGCTGCTGACGGCGTTCGAATTCGGAACTCAGCGCCACTATGTCGAGTCCGTGCAGGCGGGAAATGGCGGGAGTAGCGATCCGCTTTACGTCGATATCCTGAAAAATCATTGGGTCGAGGAAAGCCAGCATACCAAGACCGATATCTTGGAGGCGGCGCGCTTGGCCGCCGGCATGGGCCCGGCCGAAATCAGCGAAGCGTTCGATGACCTTCTGGCGCTGGGCGGCCTCATCGGCGAAACGTTTGTCGGGCAGGTGGATCTGGAGCTTGCGACCTTCGCTGCAGTCGCCGGACGGGTTCTGTCTGACGCGGAAGCAACCACGCTGCGCGATGCGCTCAATCAGTCGCTGCAAGCGATCGTGGCGGGGGTCTCGCTGACGCATCCCAGTTTCAAGCAGGTTGCCCTCGAACTTTCAAAAGAAGGCGCCGCAAAGCTCGGCATTGTCTGACTATAGCCATCACCGTCGTCCGGGGGTCGGGCAACGTCCCTTTCGCGCTCTCCCGGATATTTGAACAAGAAAATCGTCTGATATGGAGTAACAGCACGTATAGGCTCGAAAGCCGATGACCGTCGAGGAAATGGGGCGCCCGGCACACGCTTGGCGGCCTTTGCCGCATCTCGGGAGGTGACGATGCAGGGAACTGAAAACACCGCCGCGCTGCTCGGCCGCGTTGCGATGAGCTTGCTCTTTATTCACGGCGGCTGGGGCAAATTGCTGGCACCGGCAGCGACGCAGGCAATGCTCGCCAGCCATAATCTGCCGATGGTGCAGTTCGGCTGGATACTTGCCGTCATCGTCGAATTGGGCGGCGGGTTGGCGATCCTGTTCGGGCTGTTCACCCGTCCGGTCGGGTTGGTGCTGGCGATATGGTGCGTCGCCACCGCCCTGATTGCGCATACGAATTTCGCAGACCGCAATCAGGAGATCCATTTCTTGAAAAACATGGCGATGGTGGGCGGGTTTCTTTACGTCGCGGCGTTTGGCGCCGGCACCTGGAGTCTCGACGCGTGGCGGTCGCGCCGCGGTGTCGCAGCGGCGGAATAGGGCGCTCACCGCAATTCGCCTTACGGAAATTCCTGCCAACTGGGGTCGATATACTCACTCGCTCATTCGATCACCTCGTCGGCGAGCTGCGGTGCCACCTACCTCACCCTCCCCATCGCTCACGCGATGGGTCCCCTCCCTCTCCCCCCGCAAGCGGGCGGAGAGGGCAAATTTCGTGATCGCTGAAGAGCGGCAGAGATGTGTTTATGCAGGCAGGCACTAGGTCCGGCTGAAGCCCTCGATCTCGGAGGAGGCCCAGGCGATCGCCTGATCGATCGATCGGCCCTCGACGGTGCATTTGGCGATCATCTTCGGCGCCGTCGCCTGCGCGTAGATCTGGTTGGCGATATTGGCCGGCGCCGGGCTATAGGGGATCACCATCTGCACGTCGCCGCGCGGCGGATAGTGATAGATCGTACCCGGGGGTGGCGCTTCTTCGGCCCAGGTCTTGAAGTCGTGCAGCCCCTCGAAGGGCGGAATATCGTAGCCGTGGCTCGCCGCAACCGTCTGCTCGACCGAAGAGCGCTGGCACAAGAAGGTCAAGAGGCTCTTCGCCGCCGATTTGTTGGGCGAGAATTTCCAGGTGCCCCAGAAGAACGGCACTGCCGCGAGGAAGCGTCCGCTCGGCCCCTTGGGCGGCGGGAAGGTCCACAATTGCTCGGCACCCTTCGGCGCATCGCGCACTGCCACCGCCCAGGCCGAAGGCGGATTGAAGATCAGCGAGCCCTGACCGGAAATCAGATACTTGTTGTTCGACGCATCGTCCCAGGCGAAGGCGTCTTTCGGCATCAGCGGCACCATTTTCTGGAACCACTCGAGCACCTGCCTGGTGGCGTCGGATTTGACCGTGATGTTACCTTCCTGGTCGACCATCGCGGCACCATGGCTGCGAAATACCGAATCGACCCAGCTGACCGAATCGTTGGTGACACCAAGCCCGACGCCGATCAGATGGCCCATGACCCGCCTTGAAGCATTTCTCGGCCGCGGTCAGAAAGAAATCCCATGTCCAGGTGTCGGCGAGCTGGTTGTTGGCCGGCTTGCCGGCCCGATACATCGCGGTCAAATCGAGTGCGAGATATTCCTTGAACAGGTCGATCCTGGCCGAGGACGGCAAGGTCGGGCTGCCGACACAAGCAGGTACCGCAATCCAGTGACCCTGCTGCTTGGCGACATATTCGATGCCGGCGCTGATCTCGCCGTTTTGGGCGATCAACGGCGCCATGATGTCGTCGACCGGTTCGAGGTTGTCGGTCTGAGCCGATAAGCGCCGTGGACAAAGGGCGCGGCTAAGGCGGTCGTCGCCGCGGTCTGCAGAAGCGTGCGCCGTGTCAGCCGAGTGGTCGCCATCCCGTGGTCTATGTCCGCATGAACCCTTCGAGCTCGTCGGCGGCCCAGTCCATCGCCTTGTCGATCGATTCGCCGGCCTGGGTGCAATGCGCGATCATCTTGGTCATTGTCGCCTGCACGAAGATCTGGTTGCCGATGCGCGTCGGCGCCGGCGCACCCGAGATCGAGGCGATCACATCGCCGCGCGGCGGATAGTTATAGAGCGTGCCCTTGGGCGGCCCCTCCTCCTCCCAGGTCTTGAAATCGTGCAATTTCTCGAAAGGCGGGATGTCGTAGCCGTGGCTCGCGGCAACGAGCTGCTCGACCGAGGACCGTTGCGAGAGGTGCAGCAACAGGCTCTTCGCCGCCGCCTTGTTGGCCGAGAACCCCCAAATCGCCCAGAAATTGGGATTACCCGGATCAAAGCGGCCCTTCGGCCCCTTCGGCGAAGGATGGGTCCAGCACTGTTCGGCGACTTGGGGGGCGTCGCGCACCGCCACCGCCCAGGCCGAGGGCGGGTTCATGATCAAGGCACCTTTGCCCGAGATCAGCCATCTGTTGTTCCCAGCATCGTCCCACGCATAAACATCGGGCGGCAGGAACGGCACCAGGCGCTTGAACCAATCGAGCACCTGTCGGGTGGCGTCGGATTTGACCGTGATGTTGCCTTCCTGATCGACCAGCACCGCGCCATAGGCGGCGAACACGGCGCCGGCCCAATTGACCGAGTCGCCGGTCTGGCCGAGCGGCATGCCGAACGGATATCCGGCCTTGAAGCACTTCTCCGCCGCCGCGAGAAAGAAGTCCCACGTCCAGTTGTCGGCAAGCGTTTTGTCGGGCGGCGCTCCGGCCGGGTACATCTTCGTCAGGTCGAGACCGACATGCTCCTTGAAGAGATCGATGCGGCTGCACGGCGGTAAGGTCAGCGTGCCGACCGTAGCGGGCACGGCAATCCAGTGGCCCTCGACCTTGCCGAGATATTCCGAGCCCTGGCTGACGGCGCCGTTCTCTGCAATCAGCGTCTTCATCAGATCATCGACCGGTTCGAGGTGTTCGGCCTTGGGTGCGGCGTACCAGGTTGGCATTCCCAGAATGTCGTGCCCGGATCGTGCTTGCTCTTCGGCCGCCCCGGTCAGCATCAGCTTGTCGCCCTGCGAGGTGATGAAGTCGATCGAGATATCGACCCTCTCCTTGTCCGCCCATTCCTGGCAGAGCTTGGTCAAGGTGTCGTTGGCGCCCGGAACCCAATGGTCCCAGAACCCGATCGCCAGTTTGCCGGCGGCATGGGCGCCGCGCACGAAGGGCGCTGCCACGACGGCCGAAGCCGCGGTCTGCAATAGGGTGCGCCGTGTCAAAGTCGCTGTTCTCATCCTGCCCTCCTTCGCCCGCGGCTCAACAGCCGCCCGCTAGTAATAGCCTACTTCCGTGCCAGCCGTCTGCCGGCGCGCTATTCGGGCAGCGCGGGCTCCATCACGTCTCGCGGGGCTGGATGCGCCGTGGATTGCTCAAGATCGGGCTGCTGCTCGGCGAGTTCGTTGACCGCATTTGCCAGCAAACGATACTTGACCTGAGTGACGGTGAGATCCCGAAAGTAGTTGACGAGATCGCCCCAGGGGTCGTTCAGCCGGCTGATCCCTGAGATAAAGGCGACGACGCCGCCCAACTCGAGGCGATCGGTGTAAACCCACCATCCGCCAATCAGCAGGGCGGAGATGATCTGCAGATGACTGCAGAGATTCATCAAGAAGTTCATCGTAAATTTGAAGCGAAAGATACCCATGTCGAGGGCAAAGACCCGGTCGATCCGCTGCTCGTCGGCGCGAAAGTGTCCGTTGGCCTGGTCGATCACGCCGATCCCGAGTTGGCGCAATATCCGGATGCGGGCTCCGGCGCGCCGGTTGACCGCCGCCTGCATCAGCGGAACAAAGAGGAACTGAGGGACGAAGAGGGCGAATGCGCCGAGCGCCATCCACGGGTCGATATGGATCAAATAGGCGAGCACCGAGGCCAAGATGCCGCCCTGCAGCAGGGGCTCCGAGACACTCCCGCCGACGAAACCGCCGATCGGATCGACTTCGGCGACAATCAACGAGACCGCAATCCCCTGTGCCTCTGCCGCGGGGGAAGAGGTGGGCGGCGCCTCGGTGACCGCATGAACTCGCCGGCGCAGGTCACGTGTCGCCCGCTCGCCGACCCAGCCGCGATAGACGTTGAGGACGAGCTTGGTTCCGCCTTGGACGAGCACGACACCGGCATAAACGGCGCACAGCACGATCACCCGGTCATAGGGGTGGTCCTTGACGAGGTTGTCGACGATCCGGCGCTGCAGTTCGAGCGGGACGACTTCGAGGAGAAAGACGCTGACGGTCAGCGCCAAGAGCAGGAGCTGGTGGAGCCCGCTGGTTGCCAGCGCGTAGCGAAAGACGCTGCCCGGTAATTCGTCGGCTGCGGCGGCCCCAAGCTGGCGGGCCCAGGTTGTGAGGCTCATCGATAAGAAGATTAGACGATCCGGCCGCGCCGGTGAATGATCCAGGTCAATCCGGCGCGGCGGCGCCCTCACCCGCGGAGTAAGGCGGGTGAGGGTAGCGCTGCTGGAACTTCAGCCGCCCTTCACCAGCATTGCCAGGATCGGTTCGAGGTGGTCGTCGGCGAGTTGCTTCAGCTCGTCGTCGGTGCGGTCCTGGACCGGGTGGGGAATGAACACCAGGGCCGGGTCGATACCGAGTGATTTGGCCTGGGCGGCCGCACCCTCGATAAACTCGGTGGTGGCGACGCCGACCGTTGGAATGCCGCGTCCTTCGAGATCTGCCATGTCATGCGTACAGCACGAAATGCAGGACCCTCAGTCGGACAATCCTTCGATGACGAGGTCGACTTCGGCGGCGATCTGCTGCCGCAACGGCAACGGCGCCACCCGCGTGTTGGTCGGCTTGGCATAGTGCTTGACCGCGATGCCGCGTTCGCCGATCCGCTCACCGAGCCGGTGCAGAAACACGTCGCCGCGCGATTTGGCGATGTCGAGAATGCCGATGGTCAGCCCGTCGAGCCGCTCCGGTCGGGGCAGGCGCGGCCGAATGGTCGGACTTCGTTCCGAGGTCGGGTCGAGAAGGACGGTCAATTTCTCACCTCCTTGGTTACGGGAAGGCTGCTGCGGGGGCCGCCCGCGGACCAGCCGCCGATGATGCCGGAGAACATCCCGGCATCCCCGCCGGCGCGGACGATCATTAATCCGCCCGGGCGGAACTTGTTGACGGTTCTGCCGGCGAGCGCGGCGGGCCCGCCCTCGGCGATGCCCCCGGCGCCGGCGACGAGGTCGGCGGCCGGGATCTCGCACAGCCGGTAGAGCGCTTCATAGAGCCGCGCCTTCGACCAGCCGGCATTCTTGAAGGTGCGGTGGTGCTCGGGACAGACGACCAAGAGCGCGTCGCAAGAAGGCGCGTGCTTGACGTTGCTGAGCGCCTTCAGCGATCCCGCAAAGCTCTTGGCCAGGCTCTCGGGGTCGCGCGACTTCTGGTCGACGATCCCTTGCAGACCGTAACCGGCGAACACCGTCACCGCCGATTGGCCCGGCTTCAGACCGCGCTCGTCCGAGAGCGGCTCCCAGCTCGACCCCTCCTCGTCCTCGGCGAAGCAATAGCTGAGTTTGCCGGGGTTGCCGAGGGCGGCGCGGTCGACCTCCTGCGGCCGTCCCTCGCCGATATTGCGGATCACGAGCTGCAGGGCGCGCCCGATGGCGGCATTGGCGCGGTTGCCTTGCCCCAGCGCGTTACCCTTCGCGTTCATGCCGATCCGCCGGCGGACCGGGCCATTCACAATCAGCACCGGCCCAACGAACATCGTCGTCGCCAAGACGCCGTGCATCGCAAAGCTCTCCTCGAGCACCGCCTCGACCGCCGCCAGTACAACCGGCAGATATTCCGGCTTGCAGCCGGCCATCACCGCGTTGATTGCGATCTTCTCGACGGTTGCCGCGGCGAGCGCCGGCGGCACGAGCCCCAAGACCTCCTGCGGGTCGCGCGATGTGCCGTCGAGCATGTGCAACACCCGCTCCTCGGTCGGCGGCACCAATGGCAAGCCGTCCGACCAGCCGCGCGCGAACATCGCCTCCTGCTCGTCTTCGTCCTCGCCGATCTCGATGCGACGCGATCTGAGCCCGGTCTCGTTGAAGCGGATTTTGAGGCGTTCGATCACCCCCGGTTCGACGTTCTTGGCGCCGCAGCCGGGCCGCGCCTCCGGGAGATCGCGGCCGAGCCCGGCGACCCCGGTCAGGCGCTCCCATTCGCCGCGGTCCCAACCGTAGGTGCGGTCGACCTCGCGACCTTGCGCGAACCGGATCAGGGTCGGCACGATCTCGATCTTGAGGCGATGCGATACGTCGAGTGCCGTGTCGTCGATCCGCCTCGGCACCGTCTCGGGAAAGGACGGGTCGTCCTGGGTGTAGACCGTCAGCCCGGCAGCGCGCGCCAAATCGCCCAGCACCGGCGCCGCCAGCACGCAGGTCGGACAATCGCGCTTGACGACCGCGACCAGGCCGTCGCGCGGGAGGTCGCTCGCCATCGCCACCCTCCTTCTTTTCTGGCACGGCCAGATTGAACCGCCCGCGCGCCCGCGGCAAGCGCCGTCACAGCGCCCGATCGGCACCACGACGACGCGCGGCGGGCTCCGACGATAGCTGACCCCGTCGCATTCCCCTGACGGCAGGGGAAAAACACCTTTCAGCCCCCAAAATGCGCCCCCTCACCGGCGAAAATACATTTTAAATCAGTAAGTTGAACTCGATTGCCCGAGTCCGCCGACAGCGGAATTTGGGGGCCGTAAAATGCGGTCGGCAGCGGATTGGCAGCGAAATTTACCGCCCATCCTGTTGCCTGTGTTTTCCACATCTAAATCCCATTAGTAATTGATATTATCACACCCAACGGCTATATGGATGCAGGCCGATCTCGCGAGCGGCGGTAGCATCCGGCATCCAACAGGCCAAGGGGCCAAATGTCTGGGGCCGGGATCAACGTCGATGCAGACTTATGGGAGGAGGCGAACAATCGTATTTCTGGGTTCTCAATAAGGGGGGCTGGGAGCGAAGAAGGTGGGCACACATCGGCGATGTAGATCTCATGATATTGAGAAAATATCAAAATCTCAATATCTATTAAGAACGTTGCTCGGATTTATGGCGGGGCCGGTGGCGATCCGACGCGGCCATCCAGGCCAAGGAAGCGCCGCGCCAAAGCATAAGCAGCTTTCGCCACCGGATTTAGCCGTGCCAATTGCATCAACAACTTAGGATTTTAGGCGACTAATATTCCTTGTCTCTGCTTCTGGCGCTGCGCTCAATGGAGTTTTCCGACACGCGGGCGATCATATCGTCGACCCTTGAGAGAAACAGCTTGAGAAGGGAAGAGGTGTTTGCCTTGTGGTAGCCGAGTACCAGGTCGATCGTCGGAGCAGTCCCCTCCAGGGGCCGGCTAATGACCGACCAGGTGAGGAAATTACGGGCAAATTCTGGCAACAGCGCTACCCCGCGAGTGGACGCGACAAGCGATATCGCCATCGACAGATATTCGACCCGGTGCGCTGGTTTCAATTCGATGCCCGATCGTCTGATGTAGTCCTCTATCAGCGAGCGCAGGACTGGGGCCTGGTCGGCCATGCCAATGAGCGCCTCGCTCGCTAGATCTTGCGGGCTGATCGCTTGACGCGATGCGAGATGGTGATCGCTCGGCAGAACGACGATCAGTGGTTCCGTGACCAGGACCCGGTAGACAAGATCAGGGTACCGTTCTTCAGGCCTCATAAAGGCCGCGTCCAATTTTCCAGCTGTAAGACCACCGGCAAGCTGCGGCGAGTGCTGGCTAGAAATCGTGATCTCAATCCTCGGCAGTTCCTCACGAAGAACGTGCATCACCCCGGGCAGCCATTCCGGCTCGCAACCGCTCAGAAACCCCAACGCCAGCGTCCTGTGCTCCGGGTAAGCAGCACGTCGAGCGGCGGATGCAGCAGCCTCCACCTGCGCCAGCGCGAGCCGCGCGTGGTCTAGAAAAACGCGGCCTGCGGCGGTCAACTCGATGCCCCGAGCACTGCGGGTCATGAGCTGGGCGCCGACTTCCAATTCCAGATCGCGGATCTGCCGGCTGAGGGACGGCTGCGCCGTATGCAGCCGCCGCTCGGCCGCGAGCGTGACGCTGCCCTCCTCGGCGACGGCAACGAAATAACGCAGATGCCGCAGCTCCATGTCCCATGCCTGCGAGGTATGCCGCCGACCCTACAAAGTCTTTCTCAGCGGCGCCAGGGAAACCAATCTCTCCGCCAACGGCACCGATTGTCGGGTCGCCATCATGCTAAAACGCTCGGCTTCCACTGCTATGGCGGTTCTCGACGGATCAGACAGGCCTAAAGGAGTGGCACTATGAGCACCCCGTTGTGTTGATCACCGGCGCGCTGACTGGAATCGGGCGCGCCGTGGCGTTTGCTTTTGCGCAGGAAGGCAACCGTATCGTCGTCTCCGGTCGCCATGACGATGCAGGTGAGGCTCTCGTTCGCGAGCTGCGCGAACTTGGCGCTGAAGCTGAATTCATCCGCGCCGACGTACGCCACGAAGGCGATGTGCGCGACCTGGTCGATCGGGCCGTCGCGCGTTTCGGTCGCCTGGACGCGGCGGCCAACTGCGCCGGCACCGAAGGTCAGCGCGGCCCGATGACGCAGCAGACCGCCGACAGCTACGCCGCCACCTTCGACACCAACGTGCTAGCAGCCTGTCGGACTGGAGTTTAGCTGATCGAGGGATGGAACGGCGTTTTGCGTTGCGTCCGCCGGGATCGGATGGGTTGAACAGGTT
>Ga0074045_10004227_pt1 | contig 12756 bp, 15 predicted proteins | sample BogForMeECP23OM2_FD_94442 | JGI IMG/M metagenome (GOLD analysis project Ga0074045, IMG submission 94442) | Bog forest soil microbial communities from Calvert Island, British Columbia, Canada - Bog Forest MetaG ECP23OM2 | ecosystem: Environmental > Terrestrial > Soil > Wetlands ... | reverse complement strand
TGCGCCGGCCGCCACGCGTTGTAGTGGTTGCGCCAGGGATAGGCGCCCGGACGGACGGTCAGGAAGCGGTAGCGGCCTTCGCCATCGGTGAGGGCACGACCAGCGCCGGTAAAGTTCGGGTCGAGCGGCGCGTCGTGGTCGTCGACCGCGTGGCGATAGCGGCCCGCGGCATTGGCCTGCCACATCTCGACGAGCGCATGCGCGACCGGGCGGCTGTTCTCGTCGAGCACTCGCCCGGAGACGATGATGCGCTCGCCGATCGGCTGCCCGTCGTGCTGCCGCGTCAGGTCGCTGTCGGTCGGTTGCACGTCGGCGTAGCCGAACACCGGTCCGGTGACCTCGGACAGCGTGTGCGGCAGGAACACCAGCGGTTGCGTGGGCGCGCGCTTCACCGTCGAGCGGTAGCCGGGGTACGCGTACGCCGGCTGCGTGTCGAAATACGGTCGCCGGTAGCCGGCGATCGCCCCCACGACGCGCTCCTCCCTTGCCTTGTTCATGTCTGCTTTTCCTTTGTCTCTAGACGCGTTGAATGAGCATGGCGATGCCCTGGCCAACGCCGATGCACATGGTACACAGGGCATGGCGAGCGCCGCGGCGTTGCAGTTCGTAGAGCGCGGTCGTGACCAGGCGCGCGCCCGACGCGCCGAGCGGATGGCCCAGCGCAATGGCGCCACCATTGGGGTTGACGTGGGCGGCGTCGTCGGCGATGCCGTGGTCGCGCAATACCGCCAGCGCCTGCGCCGCAAACGCCTCGTTCAACTCGATCACGTCGATGTCCGCAAGCTTGAGGCCGGTCTTGGCGAGGAGCTTGCGCATCGCCGGCGCCGGGCCGAAGCCCATGATGCGCGGCGCGACACCCACGGTGGCCGTGGCGAGCACCTGCGCGCGCGGCTTCAAGCCGTAGCGGCGCGCCGCATCCGCCGACGCGAGCAACACCGCGCAGGCGCCATCGTTCACACCCGAGGCATTGCCGGCCGTGACCGTTCCGTCCGGGCGCACGACACCCTTGAGCTTGGAGAGCGCCTCGAGGGTCGTCTGACGCGGATGCTCATCCTTGCTCACCACCAGGGCATCGCCTTTTTTCTGCGCGATGGTCACCGGCACGATTTCCTCGGCCAGGCGCCCCGCGGCGATGGCGGCCGCGGTGCGCTGCTGGCTGCGCAGCGCGAACGCGTCCTGGTCTGCGCGCGAAATGTTGAATTCGACGGCGACATTTTCCGCCGTTTCCGGCATCGAGTCGACACCGTATTTTGCTTTCATCAGCGCATTGATGAAGCGCCAGCCGATGGTCGTGTCCTCGATCTTCGCGCTGCGCGAAAACGCCGACTCCGCCTTGCCCATGACGAACGGCGCGCGCGACATGCTTTCGACGCCGCCGGCGATCAGGAGTGCCGCCTCGCCACTCTTGATCGCGCGCGCGCCAATGCCGATGGCGTCCATGCTCGATCCGCACAGGCGGTTGATCGTCGACCCGGAAACCTCCTGCGGCAAGCCCGCGAGCAGCAGCGCCATGCGCGCCACGTTGCGATTGTCCTCGCCCGCCTGGTTGGCGCAGCCGTATACGACGTCGTCGATCGCGGCCCAGTCGACTCCCGGATTACGCTCGACCAGTGCTCTGATCGGCACCGCGGCGAGGTCATCGGCGCGTACCGTCGCCAAGCTGCCACCGTAGCGGCCGAACGGTGTGCGCACCGCGTCGCAAATGAAGACTTCCTGCACGTTTCGCTCCCTGTCCCCGGTTACACCGCAACTGCCGTCGGCGCATCGATCAGCATCACGCCGGTCAGGCGTTGCAACTCGGCAAACGAGAGTCCCGGCACGCGTTCGAGAACGTGCAGTCCATCGGGCGCCACGTCGAGCACCGCGAGGTCGGTGAAGATGCGGTTGACGCAGCCGACGCCGGTCAAGGGATAGGTGCAGCGCGACACGATTTTCGATGCGCCCTGCTTGGTCAGGTGTTCCATCATGACGTAGACACGCTTCGCGCCGATCGCGAGATCCATCGCGCCACCGACCGCCGGAATCGCGCCCGGCGCGCCAGTATGCCAGTTGGCGAGATCCCCGCTCACCGAGACCTGGAACGCGCCCAGCACGCAGAAGTCGAGGTGGCCGCCGCGCATCATCGCGAACGAGTCGGCGTGATGAAAGAACGAAGCGCCGGGTACTGCCGTCACCGCTTGCTTGCCAGCGTTTATGAGGTCCGGATCCTCGGCGCCGGCCTCCGGAGCGGGACCCATTCCCAGCAGTCCGTTCTCGGTGTGCAGGATGATTTCGCGATCGGCGGGCAGGTGATTGGCCACCATGGTCGGCAAGCCGATGCCGAGATTGACGTAGGCACCGCTTGGCATGTCGCGGGCGACGCGCGCGGCGATCTGCTCTCGGGTGAAGCGGTTCATCGCTGCTTCTTTGCTCGTGTGGTGTGTGTCACGCTGCCGCCCCCGGCGATGCCTTCAACTGCGTCGCCGTCGGGACCTCGACGATGCGATGCACGAAGATGCCCGGCGTGACGATATGCTCGGGATCGAGATCGCCGAGGTTGACGACCTCGCGCACCTGGGCGATCGTGCAGCGCGCGGCGGTGGCCATGATGGGCCCGAAATTGCGCGCCGTCTTGCGATAGACCAGGTTACCCCAGCGATCGCCGCGCAGCGCCTTGATGAGCGCGAAGTCGGCGCGGATCGGGTACTCGAGGACATAATCGCGACCGTCGATGCGTCGCGTCTCCTTGCCTTCCGCGAGCGGCGTGCCATGGCCGGTCGGCGTGTAAAAGGCGCCGATGCCGGCGCCCGCGGCGCGGATGCGCTCGGCGAGGTTGCCCTGCGGCACGAGTTCGAGTTCGATCTCCCCGTTCTGGTAGAGGCCGTCGAATACCCATGAATCCGTTTGCCGCGGAAACGAGCAGATGATCTTCTTGACCTGCCGCGCCTTGAGCAATGCCGCAAGGCCGGTGTCGCCATTGCCGGCGTTGTTGTTGACGATGGTGAGCCCGGTGACACCGTGGGCGATCAAGGCATCGATGAGCTCGGAGGGCATGCCCGCAGTGCCGAAGCCGCCGATCATGACCGTCGCGCCGGCCGGTATATCCGCCACCGCCGCGGCCGCCGATTGGACGATCTTATTGATCACCGCTTCCTCCAGGAATTGCGCGGGGCTGTTGATCCGGTGTGCCCGAGCCATTCGGGCGATTATCGAACATATGTGCGTTCAACGAACACCTTAGCGCAACCCGCAAATCGGCGTCAAGGGCGATTATCGTTAAAACGTGCGGTTATCGCGCGGCCGTGCTAACCTGCTTCCGCCCACTGTCGCAGGGAGCCTCTGTGGCCCAACACCCACCGGCCCGCCGCACCCGTCCGGCCGCCTCCGCCGCCAAGCCGCTGCCGGACATCATCGCGCCGAACGCGCCGTCTGTCACGCCGGCGGCGGAGATCCAGGCGTTTGCCGGCGACCCCAATTTCATGGCCTCGCTCGCCCGGGGCCTGGCGGTTATCCGCGCCTTCACGCAACAGCGGCGACACTTGACGATCGCCCAATTGAGCCAGCGTACGGGCATTCCCCGCGCCGCGGTACGCCGCTGTCTGTACACGCTTGCCGCGCTCGGTTACGTCGGCACCGAGGACGGGCGCAGCTATGCGCTTCGGCCGCGCATCCTGGCCTTGGGGCATGCGTTTCTCTCCTCGACGCCGCTCGTCTACGCGGTACAGCCGCTGCTCGATCAGATCACCAGCATGCTGCACGAATCGAGTTCGATGGCAGTGCTGGAAAACGACGAAATCCTCTACATCGCGCGCTCGAGCACGACCACGCGCCTGCTGTCGATCGAGCTGGGCATCGGCAGCCGGCTGCCGGCGTATTGCACCTCCATGGGCCGGGTGCTCCTCGCCGGACTTTCCGCCGCCGAGCTCGAGGCCTACCTGTCACGCGTGCCGCTGGTCAAGCTCACCGGCAGGACGGTGTCGACTGGCGACGAGCTCAAGGCGGCGCTGCATGCGGTGCGCCGCGACGGCTATTGCGTCGTTGACCAGGAACTCGAGATCGGCCTGCGATCGATCGCGGTGCCGGTGCTCGACCGCGACGGCCGCTCGGTTGCCGCCATCAACGTGGGCACCCAGTCCTCGCGCGTGCCGGTGAGCGAGATGGAATCGCGCTTCCTTCCGCCGCTGCGCGCCGCCGCGCACGAACTCGCACTGCTGCTCGCCCGCTAGTCCTCGCTGCGCGTGCGAAGCAACGCGCGCAGAGCGTCGGAAACGAGGGGCGCTTGCAAGAATTCCGCAATCGCAGCTAGCATAGCATCGAGGTTTCGCATTCCGCGCGGGGACGGCCAAGCATGGATTGGGAGATGCGCGCACAACGTGCGCCGGACATCGAGATACGGGAGGTAAGCGACGGTTTCGTTGCCTACGACCCGGCGCGCGACCGGCTCCATTACCTCAATCCGACGGCGACCCTGCTGCTCGAAAGCTGCGACGGCAATATGCCTGCCCGTGAGTTGCCGGAACTGCTCGCCGCCGCCTTTCGCCTCGACGCGCCGCCGGTCGCGGAAGTCGAGAGTTGTCTCGCCAGGCTTCTGGACGAGGGCCTGCTCGTCAGCAAAGACGCGCGCCTTGCCCGGTGATAGGTGATATGTTATCCAGGCTCGCGATGGGACACCCCTCGCGCCTTATGCAACAACAACCCGCAAACGAGGTGCATCGATGAGTACCAATCCACGCTTCGAACGCTTCCTTGAGCGCGTCGACCCCAGCCGCCGGGATGCCCTGCGCAAGATTCTGTCGGGGGCTGTGCTGTACAGCGCGCCGCTGGTGGCGTCGTTCTCCATGAATAGCCTCGAGGGCGTGGCCCAGGCGCAAGGCAAGAACCAGATCGGCGCGCAGCCGGTTCCGGCGACATCCGGCTGGACCCTTACCGCGATGGCAGGCGCGATCAGCGCCGCGGCGGCCCTTCTGATACACCGCCGCCGCGACCGTTAGAGCGGCGCCGCGAGCCGCCGCCGGCGTGCCGCGCCCGCTGCTTTCCGCCGCGCTGATCGTCCGCAACGAAGAGCGGTTTCTCGAATCCTGCCTGCGCTCCCTTCTCGGCCGCGTCGACGAGATCGTGGTCGTGGACACCGGCTCGAACGATCGCTCGCCCGAGATCGCCCAGAGCCTCGGCGCACGCCTGGTGCGTCGCGCCTGGAGCGATGATTTTGCAGCCGCGCGCAATGTTTCGGTCGAGGCCGCGCGCGGGGAATGGATTCTCTACATCGATGCCGATGAAGAGGTCGTCCACTTCGACCGCGCAGCGCTAGAGCTCGATCTCGCCGATCCGCGCGTAGCCTGCTACACCGTGCGCCTGCGGCCGCGCGAGGGATACACCCGCTATCGCGAGCACCGCCTGTTTCGCAATCGCCCCGATCTGCGCTTCCAAGGCGTCATTCACGAGAGCCTGCTGCCGGCACTGAGCGCATTGCGCGAGCGCGAGGGCCTTGGCGAGGGCGCGAGCGCGGTGACGCTCGAGCACTACGGATACGCCGATCCCAAGGCCAAGGCTGAACGCGACCTGCCGCTGCTGCGCAAGCGACTGCGCAGCGAGCCAGGGCATGTTTACAGCTGGGCGCACCTGGGCTCGACGCTCGCGGCGCAGGGCGACCTCGCCGGCGCCGAGGCCGCATGGCGACGAGGCGCGGCGGTCGTGCGCGAACGGCGATCGCGGACTGCGGGTGACAGCCTGCCCCACCTGCATCTGGCCCGGCACCTGCTCGACCAGCAGCGCGACGCCACCGCGCTGCTCGAAGAGGCGCGCCGCTGGTTCCCCGACAATCACGCACTGACCTGGCTTGCCGCACGCAGGCTCTTCGGACTGCGTCGCTTTGAGGAGGCGATGCCGCTGTTCGCCCAGCTCGCCGCGACCGATGCCGCGCTGCTCGACGAGGGCGAGCTGGCCTACGACGCGTCGATCTTTGGCGCCAACGCCCACGCCGCACTCGGCTTGTGTGCCTTTCATCTCCGCCGCTACGCCGAGAGTGCGGCGCACTATGCGCGCGCCGAGGCCATCGCTCCGAACGACGCGGGATTCCGCGCCAAGCGCATGTTCGCGGCAGCCAAGGCGCTCTCCGGATAGAATGAGGCGTTGCCTGCCACCATCAGGATAGCCCCATGCTTCGCCTCGACGATCATCCCAGCGGTCGCCACTTTCTGCAGATCCCCGGGCCGACCAATGTTCCCGACCGGGTATTGCGGGCGATCGATCAGCCCACCATCGATCACCGCGGTCCCGAGTTCGCGCGCCTGACGCGGGCGATCCTCGACGGACTGAAGACGATTTTCCAGACCCCGGGACCGGTGGTCATCTATCCGGCGTCGGGCACCGGGGCATGGGAGGCGGCGCTGGTCAACACGCTCTCGCCGGGTGACCGCGTGCTCATGTTCGAGACGGGACACTTCGCCACGCTGTGGCGCAGGATGGCCGACAAGCTCTCGCTCGATGTCGATTTTGTCGCGGGCGATTGGCGCAGCGGTGTCGATCCGGCCAGCGTCGAGGAAAAGCTTGTCGCCGACCGCGCGCATCGCATCAAGGCGGTACTGGTCGTACACAACGAGACGTCGACCGGGGTCACCAGCCGCATTGCCGAAATCCGCCAGGCGATCGATCGGGCGCGGCATCCCGCGCTGTTCATGGTGGACACGATTTCCTCGCTCGCCTCGATGGACTATCGCCACGCGGAGTGGGGTGTCGACGTGACGGTGGCAGGTTCGCAGAAAGGGTTGATGCTGCCGCCTGGCCTGTCGTTCAACGCCGTCAGCGACAAGGCGCTTGCCGCGAGCCGCACCGCACGCCTGCCGCGCTCGTACTGGGGCTGGGACGAGATCCTCGCCTCGAACCGCACCGGGTACTTTCCGTACACGCCGGCGACGAACCTGCTCTACGGTCTGCACGAGGCGATCGCCATGCTGCAGGAGGAAGGGCTGCCGGCGGTGTTCGCCCGTCACCATCGCCACGCCGAGGCGACACGGCGCGCAGTGCGCGCCTGGGGACTCGAGATCCTGTGCCGCAACAGCGCCGAGTACAGCGACGCGTTGACTGCCATCGTGCTGCCCGATGGCCACGATGCCGATGCCTTCCGTCGCAGGGTGCTCGAACACTTCGACCTGTCGCTCGGCACGGGCTTGGGACAGCTCGCCGGTCGCGTATTCCGCATCGGCCATCTCGGCTTCTTCAACGATCTCACGCTTTGCGCCACCCTGTGTGGCGTCGAAATGGGACTCTCCCTTGCCGGCGTCCCGCACCGGCGCGGCGGCGTCGATAGCGTGCTCGAGTACCTGCAGGGCAGCGATGCCGTCGCGGCGCCCCGGCGCCAAGCGGCGACGACCGCAGCATGAGTGCGGAGCCCACGCTCGCGCTTGCCCGCTTCGTTGCCAGCGCCGAGCCCGGCGCCGTGCCCGGGTCCGTCGCGCATGAAGCGAAACGAGCGCTGGTCAACTTTCTCGGCTGCGCCATCGGCGCCTCGCGCCACGACGCGGTGACCCGCGCCATCGCCGCGCTCTCGCCGTTCGCCGGACGGGAGCAGGCAACCCTGCTCGGCCGCGCCGAGCGATTCGATTGCCTCACCGCCGCGCTCGTCAACGGTATGGCATCGCATACGTTCGATTTCGACGACACGCATCTGAAGACCATTATCCATCCGAGCGGTCCGGTCGCGGCGGCGCTGCTCGCGCTCGCCGAGTACCTCCCCGTCACCGGTAGCGAGTGGCTGCACGCATTCGTGCTCGGCGTCGAAGTCGAGTGCCGCGTCGGCAACGCCGTCTACCCGTCGCACTACGACATCGGCTGGCACATCACCGGCACCGCCGGGGTGTTCGGCGCGGCGGCGGCAGCGGGCCGGCTCCTGCGGCTGTCCGAAGTGCAGCTGGTGTGGGCGCTGGGCATCGCGGCGACGCAGGCGTCGGGGCTGCGCGAAATGTTCGGATCGATGAGCAAGCCGCTTCATCCGGGACTGGCGGCGCGCAACGGCATGGTCGCCGCCCTGCTGGCGCAGCAGAGTTTTACCAGCACGACGCAGGGTATCGAGGGACGGCGCGGCTTCGCCAACGTGCTCGCGACCGCGCGCGATTACGGCAAGATCAGCAGCGGCCTCGGCGAGACCTGGGAGCTGTCGTATAACACCTACAAGCCCTTCGCCTGCGGCATCGTGGTCCACCCGGTCATCGATGGCTGCCTGCAGCTGCGTGCCGAAGAACACCTCGCCCCCGAGGCCATCGAAGCAGTCGAACTCAACGTGCACCCGCTGGTCCTCGAACTCTGCGGGAAAAAGTCGCCCCGCGTCGGCCTCGAGGGCAAGTTCAGTGTCTTCCATAGCGCCGCGGTGGCGCTCATCGATGGCGCCGCGGGCGAAGCGCAGTACTCGGACGCGCGCGTGGCCGATGCACGCGTGGTCGCTTTGCGCGACCGCGTCGTCGCTACGGTCGACCCGGCAATGGCCGAGGACGCAGCGCGGGTCCGCATCCGTCTCAAGGATGGGAGCGTGCTCGAGCGCTTCGTCGCGCACGCACTCGGCAGCCTCGCTCGGCCAATGAGCGATCGCGATCTCGAGAACAAGTTCCGGGCGCTGTGCGCGCCGATCCTTGCCTCCGACGCCGTCGATGCGCTACTCAGCGCGTGCTGGCGCCTGGAACAAAGCGCGGACGCCGGGGCGATTGCCCGGCTAACCGTCCCGGCGCGTCACGGCGCCAACGCAATCGCCTGAGCACATCATGACCCGCACCTGCCTGTGTTTTGCTGCTGCCCTGCTCCTCGCCGGAGCGGCTTGGGGGCAAACGCCGATCGTCATCAAGTTCAGCCACGTCGTCGCGCCGGACACCCCCAAGGGGATGGCCGCGGAACGGTTCAAGCAACTGGCCGAGGCGCGCACCGGCGGAAGGGTGCGCGTCGAGATCTATCCCAACAGCCAGTTGTACAAGGACGGCGAGGAGATGGAGGCGCTGCAGCTGGGATCGGTGCAAATGCTCGCTCCTTCTACGTCCAAGTTCGGACCGCTCGGCCTGCCCCAATTCGAGTTGTTCGACCTGCCCTATATCTTTCCCGATCGCGCGGTGCTGCGGCGCGTGGTTGACGGTCCGATCGGCAAGGACCTGTTCAAGCTGCTCGAGGCCAAGGGCATCGTCGGCCTCGCCTACTGGGACAACGGCTTCAAGGTCATGAGCGCGAACCGGCCTCTGCATAATGTCGCCGATTTTCGCGGCCTGAAGATGCGCATCAAATCATCCAAGGTGCTCGATGCGCAGATGCGCGCGCTGGGCGCGCTGCCCCAGGTCATGGCGTTTTCGGAAGCGTATCAGGCCTTGCAGACCGGCGTGGTCGACGGCACCGAGAACACTCCGCCGAATCTCTACACGCAGAAGATGTATGAAGTGCAGAAGTACATCGCGCTGTCGAACCATGGCTACGACGGCTATGCCGTCATCGTCAACAAGAAATTCTGGGATGCGTTGCCGCCCGATATCCGCACCCTGCTCGAGGGCGCCATGCGCGAGGCAAGCGACTATGAGAACAACCTCTCGCTGCAAGACAACGAACAAAGCATCGCCAAGGTCAAGGCGTCGGGCAGGACGAACGTCTATCCGCTGACTCCCGAGGAACAGACCGCCTGGCGAAAATCGCTGTTGCCGGTGCATCGCCAGATGGAGGGGCGCATCGGCAAGCCACTGATCGATTCGGTCTATCGCGAGGCGGCGGCGCTTGGTTACCATTACGATCCCTAGTCCGGGACCCCAATGGGTTAGAAGTAGCGCAGGTTCCGTTCCCTGGCGAAGCTCATGTCGGTCGTTGTCTGGCGCAGACGGTTGGAAAGGAAACGCGCCAGCGAGCGGTAGAACCGGCTCGCGATAGGCGGCGATGCGTCGAGCAATGCCTGGAGCTTGTCGTAGTCGAAGCGAAAGATGGCCGTCGGTTCGAGCGTCTCGGCGGCGGCTGAGCGCTTGGCGCCGTCGAGCAGCGCCATCTCGCCGAAGTGCGAGCCCGAGGCAAGCGTTGCCACATCGATGTGCGCCCCCTTGGGCGAATGCGCGCCGATGCGCACCGAACCGTCCTTGATCAGATAAAGCGCGGTAGCATCCTCGCCGGCCGAAAAAATCAGGAACCCCGCCGGCAGGTTCATCGCCTCGGCGATCTTGGCAAGCCGACCGCGCTCATCGGCGCTCAAGTCGGCAAACAGATACACACCCTTCAACAAGCTGTCACTGATCATGTCGGTCGCGCCGCTAGGGAAAATACGGACTTGCTGGCGGGCAGTTTAGTGCTTGCGCTGTGTTTCGACAATCGAGGGACCGCACTGCGGGTTGCGGGACTTGCCGCCGCTTTCCCGCCAGGTCGCGACCGGAGGTCTAACTTCGCCTCAGGCCCATTTCATCATGCGCAGCGCCGCAACCAGCTCGGGCCGCATGATCCATTTGAACTCGCCGTCGCCCGCGTCGTCCTCACCCGCGGACGCGATCGACAAGGCAAACCACCAGCGAACCGGCCCCTTGCCCTTCTGTGGCGGGGCGTAGCCCAGCTTTTCCGCAATAGCGCGCGCGAGCGTGCCGTATTGCAGCCGGGCGGCCGCGAAGTTCTTGAAGCTGAGCTGGGAGGCAAGCTGCGCCGCAGTGATGGTCGCGTCGGGTGCGCGACATTGCGCCTGAAGCATCTGCAATTGGGTTGGGGAGATACCGATCCAGTCCCGTGTCGCCAGCAGCGCCGCAGTAAACTCCTCAGTGGTCGCGATCGGCCCCGTATCGCCGTACTCGTGGCTCACCGGCCGGGCGCCGAGAACTGCCTGCTTGTTCATGGTTTTCGCTCGATCACGGCCCGCGCACCCACGGCGTAGGTACTTCCGGCCGGAAGTCCCAGCAACACGCATGTAGTGCTCGGAAGAATGTTGGTGCAGCTGCGCAGATGCGTGGCGAGATCACGCAGCAAGAGCTCGTCGCTCGCATCGAGCGCGCCCAGAAACTGGTCGCGCAGGTCGGCGGAGGCTCGGCCGGACCCGAACGCGGATGCCGCCGTCACCGTCCGACTCCTTCCATCGCGCAGCAAACCGTCATCGCAGGGTCAACCTCCAAGCGTCGCCCAACACGCACCGCGACAATGCAACTATATACCGGTATTGCATCTGCGTCTCAGGCAAACGCGGCGGGCAATTTGACGCGCGCGCGGAATACGTGTATAGAAGACGCGCCGGTTCCTCAAGCGAATTGCCAGTCCCCGCGTTGCCGCCTCGGCGGTACTCATCAGGTCCTAGTCTCTCTCCCTTGAAGTTCCAGCGTCGGGCCAAGGCCCGTCATTTATATATTTCACAGGAGCAGTAGACATGAGTACAGGTACGGTCAAGTGGTTCAACGATGGCAAAGGTTTCGGCTTCATCACTCCCGATGGCGGTGGCAAGGACTTGTTTGCCCACTTCTCGGCCATTCAGGGTGAGGGCCACAAGAGCCTGCGTGAGAACCAGAAGGTGAGCTTTGATGTCACCACCGGTCCCAAAGGGGATCAGGCCGCGAACATCAGGACGCTCGACTAAGTTCGTCGTGGCGTAGCATTGAGAAAGCCCGGGTAACCGGGCTTTTTTTTGCCCGTTCCCGGGCCGCGTCGGCCGACCGGCTGCGGTCAGGGGCACGCGCGCGGTCAGCCAAGCTGCGTCAGGCCGGTCGGCGGTCCGTCGATAGCTGTCCATCCGGCATCGATCATCAGAGTGCTGCCGCTGATGTAGCTCGCCGCGTCGGACGCGAGGAAACCCACGACGCTGCCGACTTCCTGTGGCTGGCCCCAGCGCCCGAGGACCGTGTGCCTGGCGTAGGTATCGTAGATCTCCGGACGCGTCTTGATCGGCGCGGAGAGCGGCGTCTCGATGATGGAGGGCGCGATCGCGTTGACGCGCACACCATAGCCGCCCACCTCGGCGGCGAACCCCTTGACCAGCAGCGAGATCGCGGCCTTGGTCGCGCCGTAGACCGCCAGCCCAGGCTCGATCGTGAAAGCGCGGATCGACGATGAGGCGATGATGCTGCCACTTTTCTGCGCGACCATGACGCGTCCGACCTCGCGCAAGAAAAAGAAAGTGCCCTTGACGTTGAGATCGAGGATGCGATCGAACTCCGCTTCACTGTAATTCAACACCAGTTTGCGGATGTTGATGCCCGGTGTCGTCACGGCAACGTCGAGGCGCCCGAGCAACTCATGGGCCCGTTGCACCAGCGCCGCGACGTCATCGCCGCTGGCGGCATCCGTCCGCGACGCGTCAGCCGCCCCGCCGGCGGCGCGGATCGCCGCCGCCGTTGCCTCCGCGCGCGCCAGGTCGAGATCCGCGCAATGCACCGCGGCCCCAAGCGCGCCGAGCGCTTCCGCCGCAGCCTTGCCGATGCCGGAGGCCGCGCCCAGGACGAGCGCCTTGCGCCCGGTAAGGTCGAAAAGGTTGCGATAGTCTGTCATCCGGACTCCCCGCCTGCCGGCCAATTGAATGTCGGCCGCGATTGACTCGCGTCCGACGGCCGGGAAATACTAGCACTCGCGAGCGCTTCCGGTTGGCGCATCATTGGATAGATGCCGGGATTCGCGCCGGGGGCCGGAGGGACGCCTGAGGCGCCATGCTCCGGCGCCTTCTCGGCGAGCACCGTCGTTACCAGACTTCGCCACAACGGGAAAAACGTTAGTGATACCGGTAGGCGTCGAAACGCAGCGGACGGTGGATTCGCGAACCTATCCGGTGGCCACGCGCGACGGCGTCGCGCTGCGCGTCGTGGACCGGCT
>Ga0074045_10004226_pt1 | contig 12758 bp, 11 predicted proteins | sample BogForMeECP23OM2_FD_94442 | JGI IMG/M metagenome (GOLD analysis project Ga0074045, IMG submission 94442) | Bog forest soil microbial communities from Calvert Island, British Columbia, Canada - Bog Forest MetaG ECP23OM2 | ecosystem: Environmental > Terrestrial > Soil > Wetlands ... | reverse complement strand
CGGTCAAAACCTAGCCAGGGTAGTGTTCCGGTTGACCTAACCCTAGCAAGCGGTGTTAGCCTTTGTTTTCACTGTAAGTTGGGTCCGTGCTGAGTGTTGCGTCGACCCATTGCGACCACCGCGCTAATCAGGAGTTGAAGAGGCCGGCAATTCGCCACGCGAGACGTCAGACCCAGGCTCGAGAATCGTTGCGCAATTTTGCGATGTCCTTCGTTGGTGCACTCCCGAAGAAGCGGCTGTATTCTCTGCTGAACTGCGAAGCGCTTAAGTAACCAACACGCTGACTTGCAGTACCCGCGTCCATCATCGCGGACAACATGAGACGCCTCGCCTCCTGCAGGCGCAGCACCTTTTGATAGTGCAGCGGGCTCATCGAAGTGACGGACTTAAAATGCTCGTGGAACGAGGAAACACTCATATGCACCAATTCGGCCAGCTCTTCGACCTTCATGGGTTGGGAGAAGTTGGCCCGCAGCCAGGAAATCGCCTTCGCAACTCGCTCCACGCTGGACTCGGCAAAGCCCATTTGAGCCACACGAACACCAATAGGGCTGCGCAGCAAGCGGATCAAAATCTCATCCACTACAAGGGGGGCAAGCAGTTCAACATCACCGGGCTGCGCTAGACATCCCATTAGTCGCGTCGTGGCGTTGACGATACTCACGTCAACCGGGGTGACGTAAACGGCTCTCCTCTCTTGAACGGGAGGCACACCCCGGGGATACACCTTCAAGACCAGTTCGACAATCTTGTGCGGGTCGAGGTCCAACCGTAGAGCGAGGTAAGGCTCGGCATAGCTCGCTTGCGTGACTTGGGCGGCAACGGGCAGGGCAACGGAGAAGACCAGCATGCGCGACGCGTCATACTCATACACCTCCTCCCCCACGATGACGGTCTTCGCGCCTTGGGCGATGATGCACAAGGAGGGCAACCGGAGGGCATGCGCACATTCCGTATTGATTCGCGAAGAGCGACTCGCGGTCAAACCGGGGATGCGCAACTCAAAACTACCGTCATGGGGGGCATACGCGGAAATGCATCGGGCCAACTTAGCCATGTCTGGCGCGTATGATCCCGTAACCTTGTCTCTCGGCCGCGGAGACGCGGTTTTGCCGTTGATGCTCACGCCTTCGAGAATACCTCCTTTGCAATCATGATGGCGCTCATCGCGTTGGGCCAACCCGAATAAAACGCCAGGTGCGTGATTACCTCGACCAATTCCTCCTTGGTAAGCCCGTTTTCCACTGCCTTATTCAGATGAAATCGCAACTGATCCGGACGATTCAGAGCAATCATCGCCGCCACGGTCACCAGGCTACGATCACGCTTTGAAAGCTCTGGGCGCTCCCATACGTCGCCAAAGAGTACGCGGTCAGTCAAATCGACCAGCTTGGGCGCGAAGTCACCAATCATCTTTTCCACCGCTGAAGGTTCTTTACTCATGCTCATTGCTTCTTGCGCTTAATGAACTTTTTGCCGCTCAGCGGCCGGTCATTTTCTCCAGGCGTTCTGGATACCGCGCTCCTTCCACCGTGATTTTCGACGCGGCGGCATCGATGTCCCGCAGGTCTTGGGGCGTCAGTTGGATCGACACCGCTCCGATATTCTCTTTCAGACGGTTTAGCTTGGTCGTGCCGGGAATTGGAACCATCCACGGCTTTTGCGCGAGCAGCCAGGCGAGTGCGATCTGAGCGGGAGTCGCGTTCTTGCGCTTCGCAATCCCGCCGAGCAGGTCGATCAGCGCCTGGTTCGCCTTGAGCGCCTCCGGCGTGAAGCGAGGCAGCGTGCTGCGGAAATCAGAGCTGTCGAATTTTGCGTTTTCGTCGATCTTGCCCGTCAGGAAGCCTTTCCCCAGTGGACTATAGGGAACGAAGCCGATCCCGAGTTCCTCGAGTGTGGGTATCACTTCCTGCTCCGGCTTCCTCCACCACAGCGAGTATTCGCTCTGTAGTGCGGTGAGCGGCTGGACCGCGTGCGCGCGGCGAATCGTCTTTACGCCTGCCTCAGAAAGTCCGAAGTGCTTGACCTTGCCCTGCTGGATCAGTGCCTTCACCGCGCCCGCCACGTCTTCGATGGGCACGTTCGGATCAACACGGTGCTGATACAACAGATCGATGGCATCAACCTTCAACCGCTTGAGCGACCCTTCGACGGCCTGTTTGATGTGCTCGGGCCGACTATTCAGGCCTGCCGCTCCCGGCCGATTATCGCTGCCACTCAGATCGAACCCGAACTTGGTGGCGATAACCACTTTGCCATGGAAAGGCGCAAGCGCCTCGCCCACGAGTTCTTCGTTCGTGAACGGGCCGTAGACCTCGGCTGTATCGAAGAACGTGATGCCGCGTTCGACGGCAGCGCCCAGAAGGGCGGTCATTTCCTGTTTGTCCTTGGGCGGGCCATAGGAAAAGCTCATTCCCATGCAACCCAGCCCGAGAGCCGAAACTTCCAAGTTGCTTTTTCCCAGTTTGCGCTTCTGCATGATTTTTTCTCCTTCGAGACGTGTTGCAAGGTTAACGCTGAATCGCTACGTGCCGTTTCTCAACGACAGCTACAAAATCCTAGGATCAACGATGAGGAGTGTAGTCTGCTTTCACTTCGCGCGCTTGCCTATTCCGCCAGAGTATTTGCCCGATCCTCCGAGAATCCTGCGAGTGGATTTCGCGCTAGTGTTGCGTCGATTCATTGAGACCACCCACCCTACCGGTCACTTGGGTATTAGCCTCAACTTCTCCGGTTACCGCGTCAATCGTTACTTGAGGAGGACGACGCGGGGATAGCAACGTCATTCCCCCTTCTTGGTTTGTAAATGTAATTCACAAACACATAGCCCCACGGCACCGCAACGATAGGCAATATCACCCACAAGAACGGCGAGGCGATGCTTTCCGCTGGCGACCCCCACAACGCACCCTTTGCCCAGAGAGGATATGCGACAATCATGAGCCACAGGACCTTGTAGAATATCTCGAGCAGTACGATCGGAAGCATCTTCAGAGGACGAAGAATGCCTAAGCCGGCCAAAGTGGCGAAGGCTGTCCAGACGCACCAGGCCACGGCCTTGAAGGGGTCCCACGGACCTTGGTGCCTGAGGATTTGCGTCCAAGTTTCCCTACCCAGCACGAAGAACATCAAGATATAGAGCAGCCGCAAGAGATAAATGTGAATCGGGCGAACACCTTCGTATTTGCTGCTCCGTTGAAAGATGCCTGTTAGGCTGATCCTCATGGAAATGTCCCTCTGATAAAACGCCGAAAATGATGAACTTCTCGGGCCGACGCCACTAACGACAAAGCCACAACTAATTGACCTATACGGGCGTGTCAGCAAAAAGATTTTGTTGGAGCTCCGATTCGCTTGGGCAGCCGCCGACGTGAGTACTATAAGGCATATGTGGGTACTGTGAGTTACTTTTCTGGTAAGCGTTATCGGACATCTTCCTCCTAGTACCGCACTTCTTCGCCCCCTCATTCCCCGCGCAGACCCGCCAGCACGCTCCGCAACGCTCCTGCTACCGCCTCGCCCTTCTGCACTTCCATCCACAATACCCCGCTCGGGTCCAGCTTGATTCCCTTCCGCGACCGCACCACCTTCACCACCGCCGCCGGGTCCAATTGCGTTTCCCTATGAAACCTCAGTGCGATCTTGCTTCCCTGCCGCTCCACCGCCGCAATGCTTAGCCGCTCGCTCATGGATTTGAGCATCGCAAACTCCAGAAGATTTTCCACCGACCTGGGCAGCGGCCCAAAGCGATCCGCCAACTCCTTGCCCACATCCTGCCTTTCTGCTTCCGTCGCCACAGTCGAAATCCGCTTGTACGTCCGCAGCCGCAGATTCTCGCTGGGGATATACTCCTCGGGAATCCGCACATCCATGCCCAGGTTGATCGTCGTGCGCAGTTCTGGCGCCCCCTCTTCTCCTTTCAGCTTGGCCACCGCGCGCTCCAGCATCTGTACATACAAGTCGAAGCCGATCGCCTCGATGTGACCGTGCTGTTGCCTCCCCAGCATGTTCCCCGCCCCGCGCAACTCCAGGTCCAGCGCCGCGATTCGGAATCCCGCGCCCAGTTCGCTGAACTCCTTCATCGCCGCCAGGCGCCGCCGGGCGATGTCCGTCAGCGAGCGTTCCGGCGGCACCAGCAGGTACGCGTAGGCGCGCTGGTGCGAGCGCCCCACGCGCCCGCGCAATTGATAGAGTTCCGCGAGTCCCAGGCGGTCCGCGCGATTGATCAGAATTGTGTTGGCGCGCGGAATGTCCAGGCCGTTCTCCACGATCGTCGTCGCCACCAGCACATCCGCTTCATCGCGAATGAACTTCAGCATCACCCTTTCGAGGTCCTTCTCTCCCATCTGTCCGTGCGCCACCACCACGCGCGCCTTGGGCACCAACTTCGCCACCAGGCTGGCCAGCGAATAGATGGACTCCACGCGGTTGTGGATGAAGTACACCTGCCCTTCCCGCGCCAGCTCATTTTCAATCGAGCGCCTCACCACCTCTTCGTCAAACGAGGTAACCACCGTCTGAATCGCCAGCCGGTCGCGTGGCGCCGTCTCAATCACGGACATATCGCGCAGGCCCACCAGGGACATGTGCAACGTGCGCGGAATCGGCGTGGCCGAAAGCGCCAACGCATGCACGTTTTTGCGCATCTCCTTCAGCCGCTCCTTGTGCGCCACGCCAAAGCGCTGCTCTTCGTCCACCACCAGCAAGCCCAAATCCTGAAACTTTACATCTTTGGACAGCAGACGGTGCGTCCCGATCACCACGTCCACTTTTCCCGTTTCCAGGTCCGCCAGCACTACCTTCTGTTCTGTCCTCGTGCGAAACCGGCTGAGCATTTCGATGCGCGCGGGAAACGCGGCGAAGCGCTGCTTGAACGTCTCGAAGTGCTGGAACGCCAATACCGTCGTGGGCGTCAGCAGCGCTACCTGCTTACCGTCCGCCACCGCCTTGAACGCTGCGCGCATGGCCACTTCCGTCTTTCCGTAGCCGACGTCGCCGCACAGCAGGCGATCCATTGGCGAGGGCTTTTCCAGGTCGCGCTTGATGTCCGCGATCGCCGTCACCTGGTCCGGCGTCTCTTCAAACTCAAACGCATCCTCGAATTCCCTTTGCCAGTTGCCGTCTGGAGAAAGCGCAAAGCCCTGCGCGGTCTTGCGCTGAGCGTACAGAGCCAGTAACTGGTCCGCCATATCTTCCAGCGACTTACGCACCCGCGTTTTGCGCGAAGTCCATGCCGTGCCGCCCAATTTGTCCAGCGCCGGGTGCGCGCCTTCCGCGGCGCGGTAACTCTGCACCAGGTCCATGCGTTCCAGCGGCACATACAGACGCGCATCGTCCAGGTAGCGCAGCAACATGAACTCGCCGCGCCGTCCCGCCGATTCGATCAGCCGCAAGCCTTCAAACTGGCCGATGCCGTGGTCCACGTGCACCACGTAATCCCCCGGCTTCAGCTCCGCAAAATCGCTGAAAAATCCCGACGTGCGCATCTTCCGTCCGGGGCGTTCCACCGCCGGCGTCACGTCAAACAGGTCGGCATTGCCGTATATCGTCAGCTTCGCTTCCGGAAACGCCACGCCTTCCGCAAATGGCGCGCGCACCAGAAGCAGCGCCGCCGTTTCCGAAGCGCTCTCCGCCGTGAATCCCGCCGCCGCTTCTTCCGTTTCTCCCAGCACGTACGGCACTTCATACTCGCGGCAAATGTCGGCGTAGCGCTCCAGTTCGCCGGTGCTCGCCGCCGTGAGGATCACCGTTCCGCCGCCCGCTAATTGCGATTTCACGTCGCCCAGGCACGCCACCACGTCGCCGTGATACCGCGCGCTGGGCCTTGCGATCAGCTCAAACCGTTTGCCGCCGCCCGCCGCCAGCCCCAGTTGCTCCAGCTCGATGCGCGAACATTTCGCCGCCGCGCGCTCCCATTCTTCCTCGCTCCAGAAATAGTCGTTCACCGTCGGCGCATTGGCTTGCCCGTGCCGCTCGTAATTCTCCGTGGCTTGTGCCAGCAGCTTTCTCGCCGCGTCACGCAGTTTTTCCGGCTCATCCAGAAACACAATCGGCTTCAGCGAGCTTTCCGCCAATTCCAACAGCGTGCTTCCCCCGGGTGTTTTGTCTCCGCCAAACCAGCTACCCGGCTCCCACGCTTCCGCCTCCGCGCTTCCCGGTGCGGGCACGCTCCACTCCGCGAGCGGCAGGATGGTCGTCTTCACGACGGGCGCAATCGAGCGCTGCGTTCGCGGATCGAATTCGCGCACGCTCTCCACCGTGTCTCCCAGCAATTCAATGCGCACGGGCCTGGGCGCTTCCGGCGAAAACACGTCCACAATCCCGCCGCGCACCGCGAACTGCCCCGGCAATTCCACCATTTCCGTGCGCGCGTAGCCCGTGCTCGCCAGATGCCTGATGAGTTCCTCGTGCGCCCCCTCGGAATCCTTTGCCAGCGTGCGCGCCAGCGTCAGGTACACGTAGGGATCCTGATACCTCCACAGCGCCGCGGCCATCGGCGCAATCACCAGCGACACCTCGCCATTCGCCAGCCGATACAGCGTCGTCGCTCTCCGCTCCAGGATGTCAGCGTGCGGCGCTTGCGGATCCCAGGGCAGGCTGTCGAACGCGGGCAGCACCGCTACTCCGCCCGTCGGTCCAGGAAAAATTTGCGAAAAAAAGCGCAGGCTCTCGGTCAACTGTTCCGCGCGGCGATTGTTCTCCGTGGCAAAAAACGCCGGCCGGCGTAATTCGTGGGTCACGTGCGCCGCCACCAGTGCTTTCGCCACGTCGTGCAATCCCGAAAGCCCCGCCAGCCCGCCGCCCGCGCGCAGCTCGGCCACCACGCCCTCGATCGAGGCATGGCGCAGCAAGCCCTCCAATCGCTCCCTGACTGCCGGTAGTATCATCCGCTGTTTATGCTTTTTCTTTTATCGAAGCTTCCCCGCCGCCCTGTAGCTCACCCCTTCAGGGGTGAGGCCTTCCATAACATCTGCGACACTCTTCTTCTCTTTCTCTTGGTTTCCCTCTGTGACCTCTGTGTTCTTCTCTCTGTGAACTCTGTGTTACCGTCCCTCTTTCTTCGTCTCCCGGATCTTCCTCAATATCTCCGAAGTCGAATACCCTGGCACCACCTCCACGCGCACAACCTTTCCCCCCGCTGCTTCCACTTCCTGGCGTCCCACAATCTGATTTCCCGGCCAGTCCTCGCCTTTCACCAGCACATCAGGCAGCAGCGCCGCAATCACGCGCTGTGGCGTCGGTTCATCAAATATCAGCACCGCGTCCACGCATTCCAGGTTAGCGAGTATTTCCGCGCGCTCCTCCGCCCGGAACACCGGTCGCCCCGGCCCCTTCAGCTTTCTCACGCCTTCATCGCTGTTCAATCCCACAATCAGCACATCGCCCAACGCGCGCGCCGTTTCCAGGCTTTCGATGTGCCCCGGATGCAGCAGATCGAAACACCCGTTGGTAAACACCACGCGCCTGCCGTTGCGTTTCTCCTTCCCAAACCGCAGAATGATTTCTTCAAGTGTCAGGACCGCTGGATGCAAAGGTTCACCATGCCCGCTCGACCACGTTGCTGCCGTTCGTTGCGCAAATTGTCAGTTTATCACGCTCTTTGGCGCTCTCGCTCCCGGAGGCGGTCCTTAACATGAAACACAAGAAAGGGCTCCTCGCAGCATCAGGCGTTGTGCTTCTCCTTCTCGGCGCGGCCCTCACTCTGTATTCCGCGCGCGGCTTTACCGTGCGCCACTACCTGGTGAACGCCGGCTCCTGCCCCCTCACCATGGACATCGTCCAGAAATCCGGGCTGGCCGAAGATCCTCAACACGGCGCCGTCATTCTCTTTAACGGCCTCGCCGCCAACAAAATCATCATGTCCTATCTGGCGCGCAGCTTCGCCGTGCAAGGCCTCACCGTCTACGTCCCCGATCTTCCCGGCCATGGCCGCTCCAACGGCCCTTTTTCTCCCGACCGGGCCGAATCTTGTGCAAGTTCCTTTGTGCGCGGCCTTGCCGCACGGGGCCTGATCGTTCCGGACCACACCATGCTTGTGGGCCATTCCATGGGCGGCGACATCGCTTTGCGAATCGCGCCCCAGATTCGTCCCGCAGGCGTTATCGCCATTTCCCCCGCACCCATGCAGGCCGCGCATGGCGCCTCCGCTGAGAATCTTCTTTACCTTAATCCCCCGCCGCTCCAGCCCAATACGCTCATCCTCGTCGCCCAGTATGAATTCCCGAGCCTGGTCGAGAACGCCGCCGATCTCGCCGCTTCGCGCCCCGATCCGACCGTCGAATTCGCCACGATCCCCGGAAACTCCCACGTCAGCGTGCTCTTCTCTCCCATCGTTGCCGCAAAAATCCAGGACTGGACCGCGCACGTCCTCCATCTTCCCAGCGGCGCCGCCATCCCTTCCCGCGCCAATGTTCTTGGCGGCCTCCTTGGCTTTTGCGGCATCGTGCTCCTTGCCAGCCCTTTTCTCCGCGAAACCTTCGGCGGCGACCCTCCCGCAGAGCCGCGATCCAATTCTCTTCCATCCTTCCCGCGCCTCTTTCTCGAATTCGCCGGCGTCTCGCTCGCCGTGGTTTTGCTGCTTCGCTATTGGATGCCGCTTCGTCCCTTGCCTCTCTATCAGGGCAACTATCTCGCCAGCTTTTTCCTTCTTGTGGGACTAGCTTTGCTGCTGCTTCATCCCCGGCTTGCCCTATCGCAATTCTCTGCCAAGCCGCTCGTGCTCCTTTCCGCGGCATTCGCGGCGTTCCTGCTCCATTTCCTAATTACCGGCTGGTTTGACCTTACACTCTCGTACGCCTGGCTGACCGTCCACCGCTGGGCGCGCTTTCCCGTCTTTTTCCTCGCCGTATTCCTCTTTTTCTACGCCCTTGATGTCCTTCTCGGCCCTGCCTCCGACGTCCGCCCGGCCCGCCGCCTTCTTCTTTCGCTGCTGCTTCTGACCATTGCCTGGCTCGCCCTGGTCGGCGGCGTCCTTTACTTCCACAGCGGCGAGATCCTTCTGGTGCTGCTCGCGCCCTATTTCGTCCTCGTCCTGCTCCTCATCCGCATGGGTGCTCAATTGATTCGTCGCCAGACCGCCTCCCCGACAGCCGCCGCCCTGTTCGGTGCTATACTCCTTGCAGGTTTTTGCCTGGTAATTTTCCCGCTGTCCTGAGAGCTACCGGGCGCCCGGTTTTTTGCTATCCTCCCCGCGCTGGAGATGGATGCTTAAGCTTTTTGCTTTGCCCTGTGTGAGTTAAGGGATGTCTGAAATTGTCATTGTCGGCGGTGGACCTTCCGGCGCGATGTGCGGGGAGCAACTTGCGCGCGCCGGCCATTCCGTCCACATTTTCGATGAACACCTCGCCTGGGAGAAACCCTGCGGGGGAGGGCTCACCTACAAAGCGACGCAGTGCTACCCGTTTCTACTGGATAATCCGCACCCAAAAAAGCTTGTTCACAACGTCGAAATCATCAGCGCCGAAAATCATCGCGCCAAGCTCGACCTTCAGCACCCCATCGTCATCTATTCGCGCACTGTTCTGAACGGCATGCTACTCGATCGCGCTCGCGAAGCCGGCTGCCAGGTGCACCGCTCGCGCGTCCACGAAGTGGATACCGCCTCCGACAAGCCGCGCTACTCCATTGATGGCCAGTGGCGCGCCGCCGATTTCCTGGTCCTGGCCGCCGGGGCCCGCAACCAGTTTCTGCCCGGCACGCGCGCGCTGCAGCGTGATGAACTCGAGATGACCCAGGGCTACTTCGTGCCGCAAACTTCCGAGGAAATCATCATCAAGTTTCTTCCCGATTTCGAGGGCTACATCTGGTCCTTCCCCCGCGCCGACCATCTCTCGCTCGGCATCTGCGGCAGCATGAGCGTGCACACCAGCAGCGAGCTTCGTTCGCATCTCCATGCTTTTGCGGCTTCCGAGAAATTTGCCACCGAATCCGCCAAGTTCTACAGCCATGTCCTGCCCTCGCCGCAGGTGCGTACCTTCTCTGATCGCAGCGTCATCGGCCGGAACTGGGCGCTGATCGGCGACGCTGCCGCCTGGGTTGATCCTCTCACCGGCGAAGGCCTCTTCTATGCCATGCGTTCCGGCGAACTCCTAGGCAAGTCCCTCGCCGAAGGCTGCCCCGAAAAATATCCCGCACGCGTCAAAGCCTCCTTCTCCGCGGAACTCGAATTCGCCGCGCGCATTGTCCGCCGCTTCTACCGCGGATCCTTTCTCGGCTGCTCCGTCACCACGCGCATGGTGCAATTCCTGCAGCGCAACGCCGTGTTCCGCCAGCTTCTCTCCGATCTGTTCTGCGGCACGCAGGACTACACCACGCTCAAGCAGCGCGTCCTCGGCCACCTCGGCGGCACGCTCAGCCAGTTCGTCTCCAGCGTCCTCAATTTCGAGCGCCCCGCCTCCAAACTCCCCACCGTTCATTCCGCCGCCGACTAGCGCGATCTTGCCCCTGTAGCGCAAGGCGAGTCAGCAAGCCCCCGCGGCCTTTTCCTAGGCCACCTGTAGCTCAGGCCTTCAGGCCTGAGGCCTTTTCTTGGGTCTCTCTTGCCATTGTAGGGGCGGCCTTCTACCTGCCCGCCATAAGAAGGAGGGCAATTTGGCGCTGCGGGGGATGGAGTGGAGAGGATATTGATGTAACATCAGATGCCTAGCGATGAATGAACTAGCGCGATGGGCGAATTTCTATCTCCTCATGTCCGAGGCATCCGCGGCCCTGGTCGGTCTGTTGTTTGTCGTAATCACGCTCGGCGCTGAGCGAAGAGCAGACACCACTAAGGTTCCCATTTACCTTACGCCTACCGCTTTCTATTTCACTTCTGTGCTATTTCTTGCCGCGCTTCTGACCATCCCGAACCACACTCGGCTCACGGCTACTCTTTGCATTTGCTTTGTGGGTGTCGCCGGCTTGGTTTACTCGGGGTCCCGTTTTATTGGGCGAGACGTTAAGAAAGGTTACTACGAACTGAGGGACCGGATCGCTTACGCAGCAGTTCCCTTTACCGCATACGGGCTCCTTGTATTGGGCGGTGTCCTGTTCCTCGACGCCCCCCAACGCGGACTCAACTTGGTGGCTGCCGGTATGCTGTCGTTGCTTGCGGTTGCTATCCGCAACTCGTGGGCCATCGCTATCGATGTCGCCTCCACCCCTCCTAACCGACCTTAATTAGTGTCAGCGTGACCCACCAGCATCCGGAGCGCAATTCCCTACACCCGGCTATTCCAGGACTTTGCGGATGCGCTCGAACGCCCAATCAATCTCTTCGCGCTGGATTACCAGCGGCGGCGCGATGCGGATGATATGGCTGTGCGTTTCCTTGCACAGGACACCCTCTTCCTTCAGCGCCTCGCAGTACTTTCTTGCTTCAATCGTCAACTCGATACCGATCCACAAACCGCGCCCGCGTACCTCTTTCACCACCGGGCTGCGCAACGTCCGCAACTTCTCCAGGAAATACGCGCCCAGTTCCGCCGAGCGCTCCACCAGTTTCTCTTCGAGCAGCACCCGCAGCGACGCCCGAGCCACCGCGCACGCCAGCGGATTCCCGCCAAACGTGCTGCCGTGGTCGCCCGGCCCAAATACGCCCAGTATCTCCTTTGAGGCCAGTACCGCCGACACCGGGTAATACCCGCCCGCCAGCGCCTTCCCGATAATCAGCACATCCGGCCGTATGCCTTCGTGCATATACGCAAACAGTTTCCCCGTGCGTCCCAACCCGGACTGAATCTCGTCCACCATCAGCAACACGCGCTGCTCCCGGCAAATCGCCGCCGCTTCGCGCAGAAAACCGTCCGGCGGAATCCTGATCCCCGCCTCGCCCTGTATGGGTTCCACCAGGAACGCGCAGGTGTTCGGCGTAACAGCCTCGCGCAACGCTTTCGCATCACCAAACGGGATGATCCGGAATCCCGGCGTGAAAGGCCCGAATCCCTGGCGATACTGCTCCTCGCTCGAAAAACTCACCATGGTCACGGTCCGCCCGTGAAAATTCCCCGCGCAGACGATAATCTCCGCTTTCCCTGCCGCAATTCCCTTCTCGGTGTAGCCCCACTTCCGCGCCGCCTTCACCGCCGTTTCCACGGCCTCCGCGCCCGAATTCATCGGCAGCGTCATTTCCATGCCGGTCAGGTCGTGCAGTTCCTTGTACAGGAGCGGCAATTGCGCGTTGCGGAAGGCCCGCGAAGTCAGCGTCACCTTCTTCGCCTGCTCTACCAGCGCTTCCAGAATCCGCGGGTGGCAATGGCCCTGGTTCACCGCCGAATATGCCGCCAGGCAGTCCAGGTAGCGCTTCCCTTCCACGTCATATACCCATGACCCCGCCGCACGCTCAATCACCACATCCAGCGGGAGGTAGTTGTGCGCTCCGTACGCCTCTTCCAGCGCAATAAACTCTTTCGTTCCGATCAGTTGGTCTTCCGTGATTGGCATAGTCTCACCTTGGTCCATCTCGCAAGCGGCACAAGGAACGCTCGCACCTCGGCCCGTTCCAGGGACATCCTCGGCAAAGCCCTCTAATTGTTGCGGCCGTACAAGTCCCCTCGCCATTACCTGGGCGGAGGGGCGGCACCTGCGGTGCGGTAGCACCTTGCGCCGCGCGGCGGGGTCACCCAAATCATGGCATCCGGCCCCCTCCTAGCGCAACACCCCGTATCGCGCCATCTAAAATGTAACCGGAGGGGACAACGTCGCGCCATTTAAGATGTAACCCAACCAAAACAAGTTTTCGAGGAGGTCCGGTTGGGGAACAAAGGGCGATGGGAGTATCT
>Ga0074045_10004225_pt1 | contig 12760 bp, 11 predicted proteins | sample BogForMeECP23OM2_FD_94442 | JGI IMG/M metagenome (GOLD analysis project Ga0074045, IMG submission 94442) | Bog forest soil microbial communities from Calvert Island, British Columbia, Canada - Bog Forest MetaG ECP23OM2 | ecosystem: Environmental > Terrestrial > Soil > Wetlands ... | reverse complement strand
TTCCGATGATGGAAGTGATCAAAAGGGTGGAAATGGCACCCAGCGAAGTAGAGCAAGTTTTTTGGGGAGTCGGCGACACCTCTCAGTGCAAGGATGTCTATACACCTGTTGCGGCCAGGCAAACTCTGCTCAAGGCTGGCTTGCCGCCGGAAACAGTGTCCATATCACTGGACAAGGCATGTGTTTCTGCCATGTCTGCGATTCAATTGGGCTCCATGGCCATGAGACTTGGCGAGATCGACGTGGCCATAGGTGGCGGGGCCACTTGTTTCAGCCGGGAACCCCAAATCATTAGAGGTCTTCGCTTCAGCGGGTTTCGCATGGGAGATGTGAAGATGGAGGATCCGCTTTTCTCTTTGGGTTACAAGGACTTCAATCCGGTGTCGGTAGACACCGACAATGTTGCCTACGAATATGGGATTGACCGCGATGAACAGGATCAATGGGCGCTTCGGAGCCACGCCCATTATGGAGAAGCCTGGAACGCAGGAAAATTCAAAGATGAAATCATTCCTCTGGAGATTCGTCTGCCTAAGCAGCCCCCTTTCATCTTGGATATTGACGAGCAATATAGACCTGACATCTCGATGGAGCGTCTGTCCAAATTGAAACCCATCCATGGTTGCCGATCCATTACCGCGGGAAACGCACCGGGATTGAACGACGGAGCCACGGCCATACTTTTCATGACCGAGGAAAAGGCACACAATTTGAATTTGGATCCCTTGGCCTCGATTGTGGCAATGACATCTATTGCTATGGACCCCACACGCATGCCGGAAGCACCGGGACTGGCAATGAGAAAGGTACTGAAGATGGCTAACTTGACATTAGAAGACATTGATTTTTTTGAAATAAACGAAGCATTCGCGGCTGTACCGTTGATCAGCCTTGAAGTGCTTTGCGAGGGAGACAAACAGAAGGCTCAAGGTCTGCACCGAAAAACTAACGTCAACGGCAGCGCCATCGCTATAGGACATCCTAATACCTCCAGTGGCGCAAGAATAGTGATGAATCTGATGTATGAATTGAGAAGAAAGGGTGGCGGTTTTGCTATGGGGGCCATTTGCGGAGGCTTGGCCCAAGGCGATGCATGCATCATCAAAGTTTGACGAAGCTTTAGGAGGATTCAGACATGGGTGCAAAATGCGAGATCGGCGTTGTAGGGGCGGGCATGATGGGAGCTGAAATTGCTCTCTGCTTCGCTATGCCGAATCAGCGGGTGGCCATGAAGGAAACTACCCTGAAGTTGGCCCAGATCGGTAAACAGCGCCTTTCAGGAGTCCTGGACAAGGCAATCAAGAAAGACAAATTCCAAGCCGAGGACAAGGAGCCGACCCTTGCCCGAATTGTCCCCACTGATCAATATGACCTCTTCCGGGATGTCGATCTCGTTTTGGAGGCTGTAGCAGAAGATTTTGCTGTCAAGAAACGTGTGTTCCAAGATTTGGACAGAGTCTGCAAGCCGTCATGCATATTCGCCACCAACACTTCTAGTATTCCGATCACACTCCTGGCGGGATGTGTAGGGTCGGAGCGAACCGACCGCTTTATCGGCGCCCATTTCTTCTCACCCGCGGCGGTGATGAAACTTGTGGAGGTAATTCCAGGGCTGGAGACGTGCGAGGAAACTATCACCCTTGTGATGGAGCATTGCCTCCGGATTGGAAAGACTCCCATCCGGGTGAAGGATGTGACCGGCTTTGTGGTCAATCGTATACTTCATGCCATGTGGATCGAAGCCAACAGATTGCTGGAAGAAGGAGTGGCCACCGCTGAGGACATAGACACAGGTTGCCGACTCGGCCTAGGACATCCGATCGGACCGTATGCCCTCATGGATCTTACCAGCAACGATCTGAATTTGAAGGTTCAGGAGATTCTGTTTGATACCTATGGAGAGCGGTTTCGACCGAGGCCGATTCTAAAGCAGAAGGTGCACGCGAACCACCTTGGCCGAAAAACCGGGCGAGGCTGGTTTGAGTATGGAAAATGAGCTGCGTTGTGACACCTGAATTGGGCAAGTGAGCAGTCGTGGGTTGCCAAATAGACAGCGACGTCACGAAGACTCGTACCGACTCGCAGTTGTGGGGATTCGCCGTTAGCCGCGATAGAGTAGTACAATAGCACGTCCATCGCCATACAGCTCAAGATAGACTTGCCTGCCGTTTATCTCAACGAAACCATGTAGGATCTCCTTTTGTCCAGCTCGACCCACCGATACGCACAGGGACAGCCCAGCGTATTCTCTCACAAGTTACGAAAACTGCACGGGCAGCACAGCACAGCTTAGGATTAGAAAGGTCTTGTTTCGGCCTAAATCAGGCGGCTGTTATGCGACTGGGCATCCTGGAGGCAAGAGCGCTGGAGGTTATGCCAATGACCATGACTACGGCGCACGCATAAAATCCCCAGGAGAAGCCGTTGGTCATGTCTTTGAGAAGTCCCGTAATCCACGGTGCCACCAGTGAAGCCAAGAAGCCCCAGGTGTTCGCTATTCCGAAGGTAGTACCCAATATCTCAGGCGGCACCGCTTCGGCCAAGAGTGCGTAGAACGGCGGGAAGAAGCTCCAGGTGGCCGCGCCCGTGAAGAGCAGCAGCAAAGAGAACCAGAGGGGGCCGCACCCGAGATCAAGAGCAACGCCCATGGCCATCGTCAGAACAGCCATAAGCGAGATGGAGAGCAGAACAGGCGTATAGCACCCTTGTGGAGTTCGTCTCAGTCTGTCGCTTAGACTGCCGGACAGGAGCAGCGCGGGCACACCTACGAACCCGAGCACGCTCGAATATAACCCCGAATATCCGGTGCTCGACACCCCTATTTCCATAAAAATCGTGGGAGCCCACGCACCCAGTACCCAGAATGCATACATTACGGCGAAATGGCTCAGACACAGCAATAAGAGTCGAGGGTCGGCGACCACGCGGGAAAAGCGGACGAATGAGACCTGGCTGGTACGTTCATCCCGGGGCGGCTCTTGGATCACCTTCCAGATAAACGTGAAGGCCAGCAGGGAAGGAATTGAATACAGTACGAACACCCATCGCCAGCCCCAGACTTCCGCAATACGTCCGGCACACAGAATTCCCAGGCCCATACCTATCCCCATCCCGATGACCGATATACCTTGACCGCGGGCCATTTTGTCACGAGGTGTGCTACACGCCACCAGAGGCCTATCGTTGCCGAAATAAGTCCCCTGGGCCATGCCGGTAAGCAGCCTCACTAGTATCAGGGCAGCGAAGGCAGTGACTAGTGAGGTCAGAAAGCACAGTATGGCCCAACTTAGGGTCCCCACTAGAAGAAATCGCCGGTGCCCCCATTTGTCGCCCAAATATCCTGAAGGTATCTGCATCACCGCATAAGCCCAGAAAACTGCGCCGGACAGGATGCCGGCCTGGGAGTATGTCAGATGAAACTCGTCCATAATCGGCACAAGCAGCGGCGAAAGGCCGACCCGCACCATGTACAGACTGAGCCATCCCAACAAGAGCACACCCCACACCCTGTGGTAATACGCTATCATTCCAACACCGCCATCGAGTCATTGTGAGCGGGGACCCCTTCAGGCTTGCTTCCATGAGTGTCTGCAAGCGCTGAGCCTAGGCTTGCCTAAGAACCCTGGTGAATGTGTGTTCATACAGGTAACAAGGCCAGGAATTGCTGCCCGTTCACCTGCGCCACCCTCCTTTTTTGTCCTCCCCGTGTACGGGAAGAGACGAGGGCGGAATTGTTAATTCCAGCGGGATTTTATCCCTGCAGGTATTACTTCTTTGAACCCCAACCAGTCTCAGCGCACATCTCGGCGAAGTACCCATGAGCGAGAAGCAACAGATGCGGTCTACCACGGTGGGTTGCCGCAACCGAGGCCAGCGTGGAGATACGTCACCGGCACGTTTCGCTCTGTGAAGTCAATTCCCTCCATGATCCAATTGAGCAAGCTGTACGGTATGCCGCAGGCAATATCGGTCAGGCTGGGCAGGCTCCAGATTCTGTCCCCATTGGAGCGAATCGCGACCTGGGGGATGGCGCTCAGCATAGGCAATACCACTGTGTCCGAACACAGGCCGGCATCTCCGAAAACACTGAATTCCACCCTTCCACCTTTGTCGTACAAATAGACGTTAACTATACGCATAATCTGGGCCGCGTTGCCATACCCAACCACCTCGTCTGGCTGAAGTGGGAACTTTTTGCAAAGGAGCAACCACTATGGCCTGGTACTTGCCTTTCTCGAATTTGTGCGTGGTTTCTATCATATTTCTGGCGGCTTGCCCTCCAGAAAAATAGGTGTTCGTATAAACATGAGCGTAGTCGTCCACCGGGAACCCCAGCGAGTCGGCACCCAGTCTACAGATGCTCAACTGACTAGTGTCAGCGGCGATGACTCTACCCAGGAACCTGGCTTGAGAAATCAGTTGGCGCGTGGCCAGCCGCTTACTCAACCTCCTCACTGGTTTCCCCTGATTCTGTCACATCCCGTAACCAGGGCACCACTGGGGGCAGCCTCTCTCTTTCCCGGAGCCCGCCATCGGGAGGCCGAAGCCAACTCTTGGGTCTTCGTTGCCTGACGCCTACAAGAAGATTCACTTCCTGTCAGCAGAAACTTTTTCGGTACTTTATGTTGTAAAGACAGAAAGGAACAAGGGTGCCGCCGGCTGTGATGCTATGGACGCAGCATCGTCGGACTCTCTCAAGATCTAAGCTGTAAGCATCCATCATTCCATGGTACCCAATGGAGAAGAAATCGGAATCAGGCAACAGGTCCTCAAGAGTCTGCGGCCTGCCGCCACAACCGTCGCATCCGCAGCCAATCGAGTCCTCAGGTTTAATGGCCCGAATTAAGTCCTCCCAGTCACTCATCTGAGCAGCAAAATCGAACAGGCGGTCTCCGCCCAAGAGCCTTTTCAGTGGCACGATTTCCTGGTTTATAAGTAGGGCATAAGTGAGCATACCGCAGCGGGTGTCCGGGCACGGTATGGGCGTCAGGTCATCGGCTCTCAACTTGCCTCCACTCTGCTCCTCCAGTCCGTGGATAAAGTGTCCCTGAGTAAACCTCTTCGGGCTATAGGCCAGAGACTGGGGGAATCGGCCTGATAGTGCTATGGCCTGGAAATTGACCCCGGTGAGCTTCTGCTCTGCTCCAAATTGGACCATCTCCCAGAGGTTCTGATCGTTGACTCCTTGGACTACCGTCACCGATAGCACAACTTGAAGCCCGGCCTTTCTGCAATTCTCGACGGCCCGCAGTTTTTCTTCCACTAGGTCCCGCCCTCTGATAAATTCGGAAACCGGTCCACTCAGACCGTCCAACTGAAGATACACGCCAGTAAGTCCAGCCTCTCGAAGAGAGCAGGCCAACCCTCTTTCACGAGCCAGGCGCAAGCCATTAGTGTCGACTTCGATCTTCTTGAACCCGAGAGAGGCGGCCAGTCGGACGATACCTATCAAATCGGGATGCAAAGTTGGCTCTCCTCCACTCAATTGAATCGGGCAAGGCCGGCCTTCATACCAAATCAGTTTTGCAAGCGCCGATTCTACCTCGGCCTGTTCCAGGTAACCGCCTATCATTGATGAGCCAGCGAGGCAAATTGGGCACTGAAGGTCGCATCTGGATGTTATCTCCAGTATGGCCAGGCAGGTGTGCTGGTCGTGATTAGGACAGAGCCCGCAATCATTGGGACAGCCACAAGTTATTGTGGAACCGTATTCAACCGGAGCGGCAGTCCTTCTTGGGGCGCGATACAAGCTCCTATACGTGTTTAAATCAGTGGAAACAACAACGCGATACGACCCGTGTTCTCGGCATGCCTTTTCCATTACTAGGCCTTCAGAACTCTCGCGAAGCACGCCAGGGATGACGGTCAGGCATTTCGGGCACAGACTCCCGACCGTGTTCCAACTCGAATGTTGTTCCAAACTGGAATCTCGTAGTCCGGGCAGCCCATCTATGTCTTTAGGCTGTTGATGATGTTGTTCTCTCATCATTCACTTTCGACCATGACGCAGACGTAAACCAGTCTACGTTTGAAGGTCTGGAAATCCTCAGTCGTGAGCACAATACTTTTTGATGCCCACCCGGCGTTGCTAAGCTCGTCGCCCTTGTTTAAACAGAGTTCCAGATCGTCGTGTATAATTTTCTGAAATTTATCTGCGTCTTCCAAAGGAGAAACAAAAGTGATGAGGTATTGCTTCTCGCTTTGCTGCTCGACCCTAATTCTTTTCCATGGTTTTGATGGTAGCGACAGCATGTTTCCTATGTGTTGCTCTCTGACAGCATATTTGTGAGGCTTTCGTCACGTCCCCGATCCACGTTGAACCCATGGGCTTCCAAAATCCTTGTCGACTGGAGATAAGTTTCCAACATGATGGATCGGCATATTCGCAACAGATTTCCTTCTGGGTGCTTCCGTGTAATTTCTTCGCATTTGATTCCCCCGTAATTGTTCCGGATTTCCTTCCGGAACCAACTCACCAGTTCCCTCACCATGCGATCCAGCCTGGGATCCGGTTTTTCGCCTACGGGGCCGCGGCCTGCATACAAACCCATCAGGCAAACTGCGCCCGTCAAGGTGCCGCATATATCACCGGAACATCCGAGGCCCCTCTTAGCCCCTCCATGCCTCTGATAAAATCCCAGTTTGTTTTTTTTTGTTGTTGAAGGGCCAAAGCAGCAACTATTTGACTGCAACAGTAACCTTCCTGTGAGAATTCTTCGATCGCCCGTCCTATGCCATCTCGGTTGAGAGTCATTTCATGTCCTGGACTTCTTACTCCACTGGTCAATCCGCTTTGTATATTCTACACGGAATACCACGAAGTTGAACAGACCCCGTGGGCGCATCATAGGGTGGATCGTTGTCGGTGAGTATGTTTATGTTGGCCCTCCTCCAACTGTATTGATTAGCTTCATCTTCAGGGAAAGACCACCCAAAAGCTGCAAACACGGTACGCGGGTCCAGATAGTCGTGAAGCTCAACCTTTTGCTTTATTCTACCTTTCACAGTTTCAATGTAGATCATGTCCCCGTCTTCGATACCGTACTCTAAAGCCAAGTCCGGATGGATGCAGGCCACAGGCTCCGGTCTTCTCCTGCGAATTCTCTTGACGTTTCTGTAACCCGAAAGCATGTACGCTGTTTCCTTCGCGTTCGTAAGATAAAGTGGAAACTTGTCAAAATCCCCTTCCACAAAGCGAGAGACGGCAACCTCTTTGAAATAGGGAATCGGGCTTATGTCCAGTTGTTTCATTTGTTGGGAATATAGTTCCGCTTTACCCGAAGGCGTTCTAAAATATGTATCTTCATTGCCGCCGAGGTAAATTTTGCTCGGATAGAGCATTCTCTTTTCCACGAATTGCTTATAGGTGAGCCCCGAGGGGGCCATCATATAGTCTAGGGATTCGTGCCAATCCTCCCAAAAATGCTCTTCCAAGCCGACACGTTTGGCAAGTTCATTGAGTATTTTGGCGTCCGGCCAAGCCTCTCCAGGAGGATCCACCACCTGAGGATAGGCCCTGACATACCCATACCACGAGGGCCAATAGCCTATCGTGTCGTGTTCTAAGGGCAAGGCAGCGGGCAGGACAATATCGGCCAGTGCCGTAAATGCGGTCGGGAATATTTCAGCCACCACCAGGAAGTTCAGCTTCATGAATGCTTCGTATGTTTCAACAGCGTTGGGGTACGTGAGGACTGGATTGGTTACAAATGCAAGCCCCATTTTTATTGCATAAGGCTTTTCGGTGAGGATGGACTTGACCAACGTTTGTGTAGGGACGTAAGCGGAACCCATGGCGATAGGAAAATCGCGGCCGATGGACAAGCCAATATCTCGGGGAAAATCCTTTTTTAGGAAAAACGAACCCGGACGATGGAATTTTGCCGGCAAAACAATTATCTCTCCTCCCCTAACTCCCACGTTTCCAGTGAGAGCACGCAGAATCGTTATCGCTCTACAAGCTTGTAAGGCGCAGACACTATTCTCAATGGCATTTCCCCATAGAATTTGGCCAGGTTTATTCGTAGCATAGACCCTTGCCACCTCCTTTATAGTGTCACTGGGTATCCAGGTTTCCTTTTCTACGTCCTCAAGATTAAAGGTGGCCACCTCTTCCTTGATCCTGTCAAAGCCGACCGTGAATTTGGTCACATATTCTTCATCCCAAAGGCGTTCATCAATGATAACTTTAATGAGGCCCATGGCTAGGGCGCCGTCCGATCCAGGCTTGAGACGCAACCAGTAATGGGCTTTTGAGCAGTATTCTGTCTTTCCCGGCTCGACCATAATTAGCTTACAACCTTGTTTCAAAGCTTCGTTGAGCCTTCTAGGCCTCATGCCCCTGAAGCTGCCGCCCGTGTTTAGGGGATTGGCTCCCCAGATCATGACGCACCTCGTGTCTCCCTCCTGGTCGGACTGCACCAACATTGTGCCGAACGTAAATGTATCCGCCGTTCCAACTTGAACCCCACAATAATTCCCAGGTGTAATGACGTTGGGAGTTTTCAAATACGTGCCGAATCGCTGTCCAAAAGCGAACTCCATTCCTTTGGGTTCGCCAAGAATCATGGCTATGCTCTCTGGCCCAAATTTGTCTCGATATTGGATAAGTTTTGCGGCAATGGTATCCAGCGCTTCATCCCAGGAAATTCTGGTCCACCGGTTCTCCCCTTTTTCTCCCGCTCGTTTCAAGGGATACTGCAATCGCTCCGGGTCATTGAACGCTCCGGGTATGGTCAGTGGACCCTTGGCGTCCGGGCAGATGTCGCAGGGAAGCCCACCTCTGGTATCCGGCCGAGCCTTTACCAGCTTCCCGTCTTCTACGGTTGCGATCAGGGCGCAATGATTGGTGCACAAGAAGCAAAATATGCCGTGTTCGGATCTCATCGACCGATCTCCTCATGTGTTTGTTCGACTGGATCTCCCGCGAAATACATACTGTACTCCCCTATGGGAGGACTTTCAAGCATATCTCAGTGCCAAACGGTGAGCCCGCCATCGATGCACAAAAGCTGGCCTGTGATATAATCTGATGCCCTTGAAGAAAGAAAAACGACTGCCCCCTTGAGGTCGTCGGGATCCCCAAATCTTTTGATCAAGATCCGCTTCAAAATGAGATCCCCTTTGTTTTCCAGAGCCCACTTGGTCATTTTCGTCGGAAACCATCCCGGCGCAATACAGTTGACGTTGATGTTGTACCTGGCCCATTTGGTGGCAAGATCCTTCGTGAAGACTATTAAGGCCCCCTTGGAGGTATTGTATGGAATGCCGTCGAGGCACTCCGGATCCGTACCCCCAAGACCCGCATAGGATGAAACACTTATTATCTTGCCTTCTTGTTGTCTTATCATCTCCCTTCCCGCCTTTTGACTGAACAGGAAGGTCCCATGGATGTTAACGTCTATCACTTTCTTCCAGTCCTCGAGCTTGAACTCCTCGGGGGCCGATCCCCACGTTCGCCCCGCGTTATTAACGAGTGTGTCGATACGCTGAAACTCTTTGAGTGCTCGACTTACCACCCGATCAACGTCCTGTTCACGGGTCACATCGCACTGAATGGCTAAAGCCTTGATTCCCAGCTTTGTCAGATCGTGCGCCGTTTCCTCGCATTTTTCTAGCTTGCGTGAACACACAATAACGTTCGAACCAGCCTCGGCCAGCCCCATGGCCATGATCCGCCCCAGGCCGTAGCCTCCTCCGGTAACTATGGCCGTCTTGCCGCTCAAATCGAAAAGACTCAGAAGACTCATGAGCTTACCTCTATCGGAGTACCTGCTTTTTCTGTTCCTTCTTCAGCTCGAGGGAGCGCAACCAAAAGACATATACAACCGCTATGAGCAGCGAAAAAAGGTTCAGAAACGTCAGAGCCCAGTTCATTCCCGGGATGCCTCCCACGATTTTCTCGCTCCAAAATGTTGTAAATGTGAGTACCATTGCGATAATTAAAACCAGTGAACAGACGACCATTGGACTGCGAAGTAACTTCATGCCTTTGCCTCCTTTCTGCGATGGATCGCTAGCCTATGGCAACGTTGTCTCGTATTTCTTCAACCAACCGGGTGATCTCTGCAGAGGGTGGCTCAGTGAGGAGGCTTACGATCACGGTAAGCAACAGGGATGCAATTGCCGCAGGTATAGTGGCCGCAAAAAGTGGCATTAATTTAGTGAGATGCAAGATCGTGTAAATAATGAATCCGCCCAGCATACCCGCAATACTGCCAGCTCCCGTTGTCCTCCGCCACCACAGGCCGAGCCATAAGGGAAAAAAGAATGTGGAGCCTACTATTCCGGTTAGCAGACTCACCAGGACCCCGATAAGGCCAGGGGGATCCAAAGCGATAATCGTGGCCAGTCCTCCAACTAGGACGCAAGCCAGTTTGCCCACTCTAACCGTTTGTTTCTCGGTGGCATCTTTGTTAATGAAGTTCTTGTACAGGTCATTGGCCACATTGGCGCCAATTACGAGCAGCATGGTGGCCACCGTTGCTTGAACAGCTGCCATGATACCGGCCAGCATTACTCCGGCCACAATGGGATCGAAATAGTGGTCGATCATGTAAAGAATCAGGTTGTCGGCATCCTTGAGGTTCGGGAAGAAAATCTTACCTGCCGGAATAATGCACATATACCCGAAGAATACAAAGAAGGCGTACATGCAGATCGCGATGACGAAAGAGAGACGCCCAATATGAGGGGTGCGAGCAGTCAATTGTCTCTGCACCACGTGTGGGCTGGCTCCCATGAACAGGAATATCGAGAGGAACAAACCGACGACCGAAATCATGGGCATCTTAGGGCTAACGGTGGCAAAGTTCGGCGCTGCCTCCATTGCCGACCTAAAAAGATTGCCGGGACCATTCGTGGCCACAAGAATCGCAATGATCAGCCCACCCATACAGAAAGTCTTGACCAGCCCCTGTATGAATTCTGTCCAGGTCACGGCATACATACCGCCTATCGCCACATAAAGGACGAATACTGCGCCGATGAAAATGACTCCAAAAGTATAGGGGATACCCAGGACCATTTGCAGAATCAGTGCTCCGCCTTTGAGCTGTGGAATGAGATACATAAAGAAGAATATTATCGTGAGAGTAGCGGCGATCAACCGGGCGGCAGGACCGTAGCGCACCCCGAATACATCAGCCAGGGAGAACCGGCCCATTCTCTGAAGAGGGGCCGCAAAGCCGAACATGGCGAAGGCATAACCTGCAGAGGCGGCGGCAATGATGACAAGACTAATGGGCATGCCATAGACATAGCCCATGGCAATAAATCCCATATACGACGCGGCACTGGCAACAGCAGCGAAGATTCCGGTCCCGTTCACAAAAGCTCCGATGGACCTCTCGGCAACCCAGAATTGCCCCTGCGTATCGGATTTCTTGCGATAGTGATAGCCTATGCCCAGTAGCGCCAGGTTGTAGGCAATTAACATGAGCAACTCGACTGTTCTTACTCCCATTGCCTCCTCCCATTACCCTTGATGTTTGGATCGCTAAGTTTCAAAACATGGTCAGGCAGTGCTGTCCGTACCACATGACCCCGTCCCACTAGCCGGAGAGGCTCCCCGGCAGCTTACTCTGATTCGGCGCTGTGCTTCGCACGTTCCATTTCGCGCAGGACATTCCGTTGAATCTTCCCCGTCGAAGTCCGGGGTAGGTCATCGGCATGTATGAATTGTATGACTCTGGGGTACTTGTACGGCTCGATATTTTTCTTCACGCATTCCTGAAGCTCGCTCACCAGGCTTTCCGATGGCTGGCAGCCATCTTTTAGAACAACAAAGGCCTTTATCAGGTTTCCCCTGTCGCTGTCCGGCGTATCCACCACCGCCGACTCAATCACGGCCGGATGATCATTGAGCACCCCTTCCACTTCTCCTCCAGGTACCTTGTAGCCGGACGTAACAATCATGTCGTCAGAGCGGCTCTTGTACCAAAAATAGCCCTCATTATCCTGCATGAAGATCAATCCCGGCCTATTCCACCCACGGAATTTGCTGTCGAGTGGACAAACGCCTTCCTGCTGCTTATCTGGTCTACGCCAATAGGTCTGGCCCACCGGGCCCCTGACGAGCAATTCTCCCACAGTTCCCGGAGAAACCTCGTTGAAGTTTTCGTCCACCACGAGGTTCTCGAATCCAGGAACTGAAATTCCTGTGGAACCGTATTTTTTCTCGTCCATACCCTCGAAGGTGGACAACCAGTAATTCAGATCTCCCGATCCGAGAGAATCGATAATAGGAGCTCCGAAACGCCTCTTCCACTCCGAAGCTGTGGCGCCCGGAAGCCACTCACCCGCACTCTGACAAAGTCTTAAGGAGCTCAAATCATACTTTTCCTCCGCTCCCTCGACACCAAGCATCATGCGAAAAGCGGTGGGAACGGCGTAGAGCTGGGTGATCTTGTGCTCCTGAACGAGCCTCAGCTGTTCTTCGGGATTGAACCTGGATAAGATGGAGAGGGTTGCACCGAACCTCCAGGGATAAACCGTAAAGTTGAGAGAGCCGAATGCGAATGTGAAAAAAGGGTGGCCACCCAGAACATCATCTTTTCGGACCTTGAGGACCCGAAGTGCATGAGTGTCTGCGCTCGAAAGCAAGCCGCCCAGGGTCATTAAAATACCCTTTGGTTTGCCAGTGGTACCGGAGCTGTATATGATGCGTCCAAAATCATCCCTCGATGTATCCTCAGTTTGAGCCACATTCGACTGCGCCTCGATGAGTTCCTCGTAACTGAGAGCACCGGAAGGCCGATTG
>Ga0074045_10004224_pt1 | contig 12762 bp, 8 predicted proteins | sample BogForMeECP23OM2_FD_94442 | JGI IMG/M metagenome (GOLD analysis project Ga0074045, IMG submission 94442) | Bog forest soil microbial communities from Calvert Island, British Columbia, Canada - Bog Forest MetaG ECP23OM2 | ecosystem: Environmental > Terrestrial > Soil > Wetlands ... | reverse complement strand
CTAATCCGCGCGGAGAAGCTGGCGGAGGATTCGCGCTACGCCCGCATCATGAAGGTGATGCACCAGACCGAGCAGGAGCGCCCCAAGCTGCGCCGCCTCGGCGATCAACTCGGCGCATGGTACACGCCGCTGGCGCTCGCCGTTGCCACCGCAGCCGCTTTGCTCTCCCATCAGCCGCAGCGCTTTCTCGCCGTCGTCGTCATCGCTACGCCTTGCCCGCTGCTTCTGGCCATTCCCACCGCGATTATCGGCGCCATTTCCCTGGCCGCGCGCCGCGCCATCATCATCAAGAATCCCGCGGTCCTCGAGCAGATCGAGAAGTGCCGCACGCTCATCTTCGATAAGACCGGCACGCTGACGTACGGCCGCCCGCGCCTCACCCACGTGCTCTGCGCCAAGGGCTTCGATCGCACCAAGGTGCTGCGCTTCGCGGCCAGCGCGGAGCAATACTCCAAGCATCCGTTGGCCAGCGCCATCGTCAACGCGGCCAGGCAGGAACACATCAACGTGTTGCCCGTCGAGCACATCAGCGAGCGGCCCGGACACGGCTTGCTCGCCAACGTCAAAGGGCGCTCCGTGCAAATCACTGGGCGCAACAAGGTGAATGCAAAATCGCTGCCTTTGCCGCAACTTGCCAGCGGCCTCGAATGCCTCCTCTTCGTGGACGGCAAATACGCCGCGGCCATTCGCTTCCACGATGCTCCCCGAAAGGAGAGCGCTTCCTTCATCCAGCACCTCGAGCCGAAACACGGCGTCGCCAAAGTGATGCTGCTCTCCGGCGATCGCGAGTCAGAGGTGAAATACCTGGCGGAAAGCGTGGGCATCACCGAAGTCCACGCTGGAAAGAGTCCCGAGGAGAAAGTGGCCATCGTCAAGGCGGAAACGGCCAAGGCGCGCACGCTGTTTGTGGGCGACGGCATCAACGACGCTCCTGCGCTTATGGCGGCAACGGTCGGCGTGGCGTTCGGCACGCAAAACGACATCACCACGGAAGCGGCGGACGCGGTTGTGCTGGAAACGGCGCTGGGGAAGATTGACGAGCTGATGCACATCGGCCAGCGCATGCGGCGCATCGCCCTGCAAAGCGCTCTCGGCGGAATGGCGGCGAGCGTTGTCGGCATGATCGCCGCGGCGTTCGGATTCTTGCCGCCCATTTGGGGCGCAATCGGCCAGGAATTGATTGATCTGCTAGCGGTGTTGAATGCCGTCCGCGTCGCGCTGCCGACGGAAGATCTGCAGGATTATGAGAGGCAGTGACCAGCGATCAGCGACCAGTTATCAGATATCAGTTATCGGAAATCAGCTCTAAGTTCTAGTTTGTAAGTTTTGAGTCTTAAGTTCTTACCTCTAAGTTTTAAGTAAGGCAGCGACTTTTGCTTCGCGCGGAGAATCAGCGGGCCGGACAAGCGGACGCTAGCATCTTCCAATTTCTATCTTCTAGTTTCGATTTTCTAATTCCTGGCCGCCGGTCTCCGGTCGCAGATCGCCTCTTCTAATTTCTATTTTCCAATTTCTATTTTCTGTTTTTCCGATTCCTGATCGCTGATCGCTGCCTGTCCTGGCTCCCTCTTCTCTGTGTCCTCTGCGCTCTCTGTGACCTCTGCGCCTCTGCGTTCTCTTTTTCTTGCTTCCTGATATCTGATAACTGATAACCGATATCCGCGTCCGCGCCTAAGGCTTACTGCTCCCTGTTGAGGTCGAGGGCGTAGACGCTGCCGGCGCCTGCGAATCCCGCGGCTGCGCCGACTTCAGAATGTCGTCGAAATTCGGGTGCCCGGCCGGGACCTGCCCCGCCGTGCCATTCACATTCGGATGCCCTGGAGGCATCGCGCCGGCCGGCATGCCACCCGGTGGCATCTGCCCCGGAGCGGGATGCTGCAGTGTGCCGCCCGCCGGTTGGCTCTTGACCACCGCCCACTCATCGCCGCGTTTTTCCAGGTTGTAGGAAAGCTTCATGCTCGCGCCATCCGGCGGACTGTTCTTCAGCCGGATTTCCACCTGCGCCTGCGCCTGATTGCCGTTCACGGTGGCTTGCGTCACGTTGATATCCATCGCATTCACGTTCAAGCTCTTCAGCGAGACCAAATAGTTGATGACCCCGGCGCGGATCGCATCCTTATCCGACGGCTTGGACGTGGACTTGCACGCTCCCGTAAAGAGCAGCGTTGCGCCCAGAAGAGCGGCGAGAAATCCTCGATTCATCACAATTTCCTTTCCCATCTGAAGGGGCGCCTGGGGCATCGCCTCGTCCTACTATGTTAGCGAATCACAAACGGATTGCAACGCACCCCGCCGCCGCTGCCGCATATGTAATCAGCCTCGGCCGTGGCATGGCATGGGGCTCCTCTCCGTCATTCCGAGCGAAGCGAGGAATCCCTCTTCTCCTAGCTTCCTGTTCGCTGATATCTGATCGCTGATAACTCTCCCCCCAAACTAAATCCTCCCCAAACTCTTTCTACTCCCTGGTTGCCCTGCTTCAAGCGGGGTGATTTCAATCGGTCTGGACTTTTCTCTCCGCCTTTCCCTAATCGATCGTCACTCACCTCTCCGTCTTTTGTCACTTCCCAGTTATTTTCTATAGTGGTATACTGCGCATAGGAAGCCCGCGCTTAGGCTAGCTGATGTACCTTTCACCTTCGAGATTCGAGGAAGGCGTCCTAGCGAACTCGGAAACCCTGAGGACCAACCTCAGCTGCAAAAGGCCGCACGCCAACGGCCCCTTCTAAGCAAGCAACGAATAGTGGATAATAGGCCAATCGAATGCATGTAGCCGCCAAACGCAAGTTTCTAGACGACCAGCCAGCGTGTGAATCTGCTGACCTCACCCGTTATGTCCCGGACGAGTTCGCGAAGCTGGATGATCCACAGACTGCTATTCCCCGTATTGCGAAGGACGCCGAGGCGATCAGTCTCATTGAAAGGGCGATTCATAAGATTCCCACGTCGCACTCGATTTATCATGGGGACGCTCGGGCCATGTCCGGTTTCGCACCTCAGAGCGTTCACCTTGTTCTAACTTCCCCTCCTTACTGGACACTCAAAGAGTATCGGGATTCGGCGGGTCAACTCGGTCACGTCGAGGACTACGACCAGTTTCTTCAAGAATTAGACAAGGTTTGGGCGCAGTGTTTTCAATTGCTAGTCCCCGGCGGCCGTCTGATCTGTGTCGTTGGCGATGTGTGTCTCTCGAGAAGAGAAAACGGGGGGCGACACACTGTTGTTCCTCTACATTCCTCAATTCAGGAACATTGCCGAAAGTTGGGATTCGACAACCTCGCACCCATCATCTGGCACAAGATTTCCAATGCGGCTTACGAGGTCGAGGGCGGATCGACGTTTCTCGGCAAGCCCTACGAACCAAACTCCGTCATAAAGAATGATATTGAATTTATCCTGATGGAGCGAAAGCCAGGTGGGTACCGTTCTCCCGATATTTCCACAAAGGTTCTCAGCGTGATTTCGGCGGAGAACCATAAGAAATGGTTCCAGCAGATTTGGACTGGCGTCACGGGAGCATCCACAAAACAACATCCAGCCCCATACCCGCTCGAGCTCGCCGAGCGCCTTGTGCGAATGTTCAGCTTTGTAGGTGATACGGTCCTCGACCCCTTCATGGGTACTGGCACGACCACCGTTGCGGCCGCAAAATGCGGAAGAAACAGCATTGGCTTTGAAATCGACCGTCACTATTACAAGCTTGCCCAAAAACGTATCTCCGAGGAAACTTCCTCTCTATTCAGCACGGCCACCATCAACTCGATCGACTCGCTTTAGCGGAACACATGGCCCTTCATCCCGAAATTGACAAGAAACTACGCCGGGCGATAAAGCATTTCTGGTCAACTCGTGACTCGCAATCCAAGAAGCAAGGTTCCAAGTCAGGCACGAGAGACGCTGGCTCGAGGACTGCCGTGACGGGTGGGCATCAAATGGACGGCTTCGTCAACCTGGTCCGGGAGTATTTGTGCGCTAATGGTCTTCCCAGAACGCAGGTTTTCTGCAACAAAAGGGTAGAACTGCCGGGATGGTATCGCGCGGAAAAACAGTGGGACTTGTTGGTTGTAGCCGAAAGCGAATTACTGGCCGGGATCGAGTTCAAATCGCAAGTCGGGTCCTTCGGAAACAACTTCAATAACCGCACCGAGGAGGCCATCGGGAGCGCGACCGACATCTGGGCAGCCTACCGCGAAGGAGCTTTTAAGCCGTCCTCCCGTCCGTGGCTAGGCTACATGATGCTTCTCGAGGAAGCACCAGGCTCGATGCGTCCCGTCAAGGCGAAAGAGCCGCACTTCAAGGTATTTCCCGAATTCAAAGAGGCTTCTTACGGAAAACGATACGAGATTCTCCTCACCAAGCTGGTGAGGGAGCGCTTGTACGATTCGTCGTGTTTTTTGCTTTCCAGTGCGAAGGGAGGCGCGACTGGCCTATATCGCGAGCCAGCTCCCGAACTCACGTTCGAGAAGTTCCTTGCATCCCTACTTGCCCGTGCCACAGCAATAGCGAAAAGTCAAAAACCGCACCCTTTGTGAACCAAACCCAAAGGGTACGGCACCCAGTTTCTACCTCTTGGCCACCCGCCACCCAGAATCACCCCCCACTTAGCGTCCGCGCCACCCGCCAACTCAGAAATCGAGGCTAATTCATTGGCCGTACTCGGCAAGGAACTGACTGGCCAGCACCACATTTGGGATCGACACGGACGCCTTTCTCTTCAACTGTTCTATCCATTCAGCGGCATCCTTAGGCGTAAAGTGAATGTCTAGCAGATAGGCTTGTAGCGCTGAGTCGCCGACAATTCGTTCCGGTTGTTGCGCTCCACCTTTGAAGTATTTGTAGCTCAGAAACAAGAGCATATATCGAGGAGTTGCATCCGGGTCATTGGAGTTCTCCCAATGAATATCAAGGTTACCCTCAACCGTTCGTTCCGTCTGAACACTGTCTGAAGTGAGGTATTCGTTCTCCCATTGCGCGAGCGTCGTGCGCAAATATGCTTCGCGGCGCGGCTCGATCTCAGAATCGACTTGGCCGATATAGACCGAAGACATTCCAACGGCGGGAACATCGAACTTCGCCAAATGGAACTTGTCGTCTTCTTTGCTTAGCCAGTGAAGTTGAGGCAGCAAGACTTCATCGCCAGATGCGCCCGCCTCAGTCCACGAATCGCAAAGCCATCCTGCGAAACCTCCAGTCGGATTTACATGCAAGGTTCCCCACATACTGATCTTTCCGTTGCTTGTTCGACGCGTTATGACCTTGACTATCCGTTCTGGCATGTAGTCCCCAGTATCACAATTTTCGCTGAATCCAATGTAGAGCGCCATCGAATAGGTCTTGGCATTTGTAGGCGGGTGGCCAAGAGGTCGGAATTGGGTGCCGCACCCTTTGCGTTTGGTTCAAAAAGGGTGCGGTTGTTGACTTTTCCCCATCCGGGCGCTGCCCCGGGTACCAGTTTCGAAACTAGTACCCACAAAATAATAGTAGACAAACGGTAAATACTGTGCTATGCTTCACCCGCTATGCTGAGGGGACGCCGCTCTTGTGCCATTTCGGAACGCGCCACCCCTTCACCCGCCTCCAGAAACCCGCTAAGTCCTTTGTTTCCCCTACATCCAAGAAATTCGTCCGTAACCCCTTTGTTTCCCCTACATACGCAAAAACAGGGGGGTGGGGCCCATTTTTCTGCGCTGCTCCTCCACTCCTCCTCGATGCTCTCTGTGTCCTCTGTGGTGAATCCCCTTTCCAATGCTGACGATTCCAACCGTGTGGAGATCTCTACCGCAAGCTGTGAACTGTCGACTGTAAACTGTGAACGCGCTTCTCAAAAACCTCCATTTGCCAGGGAATTAATTGAATATGTCGGCGCGCCGACATTTTTGTCCCTCGATAGAACTACAACAAATCAGCAACTCATTGATCGTGGCACGGTGTTTTCTTCCCACTGTGGACTGTCGACTGTGAACTGCTTTTCTCCCCTAAGTCCAATCATTCCCGTACATCCACGAAATGCGCCCGTAAGTCCAATTATTCCCGTACATACGCAAGAACAGGGGGGTGGGGTCCCCCTCCGCAAAATATGTTCTCCCCTAACTCCTTTGTTTTCTCTCGCCGTGTTAACCATATGCTAAACTATATGCGTAATTATATTGTCGGCGCGCCGACAATTTTGACTTTGCTCACAACAAAACATAAACGCGCGAACCAATCCCGCAAGCTGCGGGACCGGCCACTACTTGGGATTTTGGGGCGAATCGGGCTGGGCGAGGACGACGCGGATGTCGTTCCAGACCAGCCAGCTTGGGTTGAGATCTTCCGCTCCGTGGCGCATATAGAAGCGGCGCGCCGTGGTGTTTTCCGGCTCAACGTCGACACAGATCCGGCAAGCGTTTTGCGCGACGAACCATGCCGCCAGCAGGTGCAGCAATTCCGCTGCGACGGCGCCGCCGCGAAGCTCTGGAATCACGTTGATCCACTGCAATTCCCCTTCGCAGGCGTGGCGGCGCGTGAGGTGCCCGGCGATAAAGCCCACGACCATGTCATCATCCAGCGCGACGTAAATGACGCGCGGCGCCAGCGCCTGCCGCGGATGGTGTTCGTAGTTCAGGTAACGCGAAATGCGCACGCGCCAGAGCTCCTCGATCCCCCAGTCGGCGGCGCGAATGCGCGCCATCGCGGGGACGTCGGGTTCTTCAGCCTGTCTGTAGAGTAGAGTGCTCACTGGAGCAGCTGATTATAGTATCTGGCAGCGAAATTGGCGCGGGAGATTCGGCGGGCGGAAGAGGAAGAAAGCTTAACGCAGAGACGCAGAGTGCGCAGAGGAAGAGAAGAAGTGACGATTCAATAGGCGACCCCAAGACCCACACGCTCAGCCGTTCCTTTTGGTAGACTTAAAACAAATTGAGAGAGCCGCCGATTTGGGGAAGCAGCATCGCTCCCCCAAAAAACGAGTTGGCGTCGAACAGCTTGTTCCTTTCCATTGACCCGTAATTGTGGAAAACGGGTCCTTCGCTCATCGCTCCTGGAAGAGGTAAAACGCACCACGGATGCGGAAGTGTTTCGCGGCTATTCCGCATGTGCGGGAACGCCGCGAAACGCGGGGATGGAAAGAAACCATAATGAGCGCGAACTTCAGCCGAGTAACAAACCAACTCTTACTTGTGATGATTTGCCTGATCCTGCTGCCTTCAGGTTGCGGCTCAGACTCCAGCGGAAGCGGCGGTGGCGGCGGAACGCAAGCGATAGCGCCAAGCATCACAACGCAACCCGCGGATCAAACCGTCAACGCGGGGCTAGCAGCCAGCTTTTCGGTTGTGGCCAGCGGAACGCCGCCGCTCTCGTATCAATGGCAAAGAGGCGGCACGGCGATTTCCGGCGCGAAAACATCCAGCTACAGCTTTGCAACCGTAGCGGCCGACAACAACGCCACGTTCAGCGTCACGGTGACGAACGACGCGGGCAGCATCACCAGCAGAACCGCAACGCTGACCGTCAATCCCGGACCTGTGAGCAGCTACACCTGGAAGCAACTGAAGACCGGCGCGGGCGGCTGGATCGTGGGAATGTACATTCATCCTGACGGCACTGTCGTCTACGGAAGAACGGACACGGGCGGCGCGTACCTGCTGAACCAGACGACCAAGACCTGGACGCAAATTCTGACCGCCAACTCGCTTCCCGCCTCCGATGTGTCGCTGGGAAATTACGGCGGAGTGGTGAGCCTGGTGGGAGCGCCGAGCGACCACAACCGCGCGTACATGGCCGCGTATTTGGGCAGCAACAACACGAACCTTTATAGCTCGGTGGATCAGGGCGCGCACTGGACGAAAACGGCGCTGAACGGCTTGAGCGACGACGCGAATGGCAATGGACGCCAAATGGGCGAGCGCCTTGCCGTGGATCCCGCGAACGCCAACGTCGTTTACTACGGCTCCATGTCGAATGGCTTGTACGTGACGAGCGATGCGGGCGCGCATTGGCAACAAGTGACGCAAGTTCCTTTGAGTGGAGAAACGGCTTACGGAACGGGCAATGTGCGATTCGATCCCAACAGCGGCGTAACGAATACGGGTCTTACCGCGGTGATCGTGGCCACGGTTTACGGGCAAGGCGTGTTCCGCTCGGCGGATGGCGGCGTCACCTGGCAGAATATTACGGGAGGCGCCGGCGCGCCCGCCTCGAATGGCACGTTTCAGCATATTGATATCGGCAGCGACGGCACGTTGTATCTGGCGAATTGGACCGGCGGAACCTGGAAGTATCTCAATAATCAGTGGACCAACATCACGCCGCCGGGCAGCCCGTCACTGGGAGGGATTTGCGTTGACCCCAAGAACGCGAGCCGGATCTTTGCGTTCGATGGCGGAGGAACGCCTTACCGCTCGCTGGATGGCGGCTCGACCTGGACCCAGCTTAGCGTGACGCGAACCGCTACCGACGTTCCGTGGCTGGCATTTACGGATGAAAGCTACATGTCAGTGGGGACGGTGATATTTGATCCGCAAGTCTCCGATCGTTTGTGGTTTGCCGAAGGGATTGGCGTTTGGTACGCGGACAATAACACCGGCTCGATGATCGGGTGGAACTCCATCAACGCGGGAATCGAGCAGCTCGTGCCCAATAATCTTGTCGCGCCACCGGGAGGAAAACCGGTGACGGCATCCTGGGACCGCGCGCTGTTCTACCATGCGGATGTGGATCAATATCCGGCTTCGCATGGTCCGACAAGCCGCTTCAACGCCGGTTGGGATCTGGCGTATTCGGCGAACAACCCGCAATTTCTGGTGGCCACTGTGTACGACAATCGCGAGTGTTGCAGCGCCTGGAGTGGACCGGACAATCAGAGCGGCCACTCGATGGATGGCGGGCAGACGTGGACCGTGTTCCCTCCCATCGCCAGCGGCACGCTTCCCGCGGCCCTGCAGTTCGGCGACATTGCCGTGGCCGCCTCGGACACTCAGAATATTGTCTGGCTGCCTACGAACGACGCTGCTCCTTATTACTCGAAAGATCGCGGGCAAACCTGGAACATCATCGCGCTTCCGGGTGTGACCGTTCCCGGTTCCCATTCTTTCTACTATTTAAACCGCCAGGTGCTGACGTCAGACACCGTGCAAGACCACACATTTTATCTGTATCACAACCAAAGCAATCAGGTTTTCAAGACGGTGGATGGCGGGGTGACCTGGACTCCCATTCCGGTGAGCAATTTCCCCGCGTACCCGCAGTGGAACGCCAAATTGAAAGCGGTGCCTGCAAACTCGGGCCACTTGTGTTTCACGACAGGATTGCTGGAAGGTGGCTCGCAAGGGTTATTCTGCTCGCAAGATAGTGGCGCCACGTGGACGCAACTTCCGGGAACGTCCAACGTTTCGGCGTTTGGTTACGGCATGCCCGTCGACGCCGCTCACTATCCAACGATCTTCCTTCAGGGCATGGTCAACGGCGTCACCGGCATCTGGTGCACGACGGACAAAGGCACCACCTGGGGGAATTTGACGACCTACCCGCTGGGCATTCCCGCTACGGTTTCCGCGATGGACGGTGACCGCGGCATCTTCGGACGCGTTTACCTTGGCCTCTCGGGTTCCGGCTACGCGTACGGCGACCCGGGGCCGAATCCCCCCGCAAACTTGTGCGGCGCGGGTCAGTAGCGTTGCTCCGCGCGGCGCAATGAGGAATCTCTCTTTGGCGGAAACCCAAGAACAGAGAGATTCATCGCATAAAAGACATGCGATGTAAAACCGTACCTCACTGCGCCCGCCCACGGCGGGTTCGGAATGACGTGGTTGATAATTTTTCCACGAACGCTGAATGCGTGCGGGAATGGTTGAAGCTCCGAATCGCGATTGCACCTAGTGTGCCTGCTTGCTAAGGTGAAGTGTCAACGCGCGCCAAGTCTTGCTGACTCAGGAGGCTCAATCACAATGTTTACGACTCGAAATATTCTGTTGCCTTGCATGATGGCGGTGTTGCTCTGCTGCTCCGCCGCCAGCGCCGCTACTGCGGACACTCTCCGGGTGGGGACAGCGCGCGTGGACATCACACCCGCGTCCGATCCGGCGAACCCGCCAACAGGCAAGTATGCGCACGAGAAGCTCTACGTGCGCGCAATCCTGCTGGACAATGGCACGACGCGCGCGGCCCTAATCGGCGCGGACCAGGGCATGCTGCCTGATGCGATATGGGCGCCAGCATCGAAGCAGATTGCCGCGGAATTGAACTGCCCCGTTGAAAACATCGTGATGTCGGCGACGCACACGCACAGCGGCTGGGGACCGGGCGCCAGTCCTTTCGGAAGCGGCCAGCCGCGCGTCCCGGGGGGATTCCAAGCCGCTGACCCCAATCAACCGCAGCCGCCCATCGTGGGTCAGATCGTGGATGCAGTGCGCCAGGCGAAGGCCAAGTTGCGGCCCGCCAGCATCGGATTTGGGACGGGATTTTCGTATCTAAACGTGAGCCGGGACAACATCGATGCGGAAACACACCGCTGGACGCAGGCTCCCAACCTGAATGGCGCGTCCGACAAGACGGTCGCCGTCCTGAAATTCTCCGCACCCGATGGTGAACTGATCGCAGTCTACTTTACCTACGCCATGCATCCGGTGAACGGCTTCCTGGGCGGATTCATCAGCGCGGACTTTGCCGGGGCAGCTTCGCGCTATATCGAACAGGCTTACGGGGACAAGGTGGTTGCAGTTTTCGCGCAGAATGCGTCTGGCGATCAGAACCCGCTTTATCTCCGCGCGGGCACCAACGCCATGGCTTCGCGCAGCGGCGTGAAGATCACCGGAAACGTGATGACGCGCGAACAGGTGGAAGCGCCTCTTCGCGACGGCAAAGTCACCGCCGTGCCGATTGACCCCCAGGTTCGCGACAATCTGGAACGCGTGATGGATGCGGAAGGCTTGCTGCTGGGCGAGGAAGTCATTCGCGTGATAACGAATACTTCGCGCATGGATCCCAGTCCGCGCATCTGGGCGGCGCAGAACACAGCCACTTGCCCGGGCCGCAAGCGGCTCGACAACGCGCGCGAAGGCACTCCCGGCAGCTACGAGGACGGCGATCCAGTACACATGCGGCTTGGCGTGCTGCGTATAGGCAACGTGGCGCTGGCTTCGGTGAATGCGGAGATTTACACCCCGATCGAGCAGCGATTGAAGGAACGCTCGCCGCTGGCGGACACCATGATGGTCACGCTGGCGAACGGCGCAGCCAACTCCGGCTATGTTCCGGACGATGCCTCGTTTGGCGCGTATACATTTCAGGTGCTGGGCTCGCGGTTGAAGCCGGGTTGCGCGGAAAACGCGATTGTCGGCGGATTTCTGGACATGATCCAGGCCAGCGAGAAATAGGCGCGCGGAGCAAAGTGGGAACAAATTTGGAAATTACGTTAGAATACTGGTTTAGGTCTGTCGGGGCGTAGCGCAGCCTGGTAGCGCGCCTGCCTTGGGCGCAGGAGGCCCCCGGTTCAAATCCGGGCGCCCCGACCAAAACATCTCGCGTATTTTCTTTAGGTTAATGAAGGCTCCTTTCACCCAAAACTCATCTGTGGATTTCTGGCAGGCAGGAGTTCTCAATTCGCAAGTCGTTTAGTTTCCAAGAGTTCGTTACATGACGAAGTTGCAAAAACACGGAGAGGCAGGAGTGCTATTCAGAAATTATTGAATGGACGCAAGTTACTCGCCCGCGATCTGGCAAGTATGGGGAAAATTCGGGGGACCCTACGTATTTCTCGTCTTATTTGATCTTCGGAAATGCAAATCAGTAAATCACGCGCTAGGCCTCGCGTTTCGCCGTGCCTCTCAATTGCTTCCTCATTCGTTGGTTGAACTTGGGAAGTGCGAGATATTGGCGGCCGTTTGCTAATTCACCCTGACCTGTCCGCACGGACCGATTTTCGTTTGTTTTGTTAGCGTTACGAACTCCTCAGTTGCGCCACAACGCCTCATTTGCAGTCTATTGTTCAGCAAGTGTTCAGCAAGAATTCCGGTGGATCCTCGCGACAGCGTCAAGGAAGGCGCGCCGTTACGCCCATGGCCCTACCGCGTGGCCACGAACGCCTGCCTCGAAAGTATGTCTGTGGTGTGGTTCCCAGCATCGTCCGAAACATTTCAATGAAGGCACTTACGCTGTCGTAACCGACTGCGATAGCGACCTCCGTGACAGATTTGCTTCGTGCCAGCATCTCAAGGGCAGCAAACAACCGCGCCTGCTGTCGCCAACGGCCAAAGGACATGCCTGCCTGAGCCGAAAACGCACGCATGAAAGTACGGCGGGCCATTCCGGCAACATGCGCCCAAGCGTCCAGCGTGCGGTCATCCCCAACATCATCCAGCAGAGCATCTGCAACTCTCGCTAGTCTTTCTTCTCTTGGTATGGTCAAACGCAAGGGCTGCTGGTCAGGCTGTCGAATCTCATCACGAAGCGTTGTGATTAAGTGCTTCTTCGCCGTGTTGAGCGGTTGGCGGAGGTCCCAACCCACCATACGATGAACTATGGCGAACAATAGCTCCGATGAGTTGAACATGCAGGGCGTCTTGGGTAGTCCGCGGCACATCTCCGGAGACAAGTCGACCATCGAGCCAGCAGCGCCTCCTACAGAACGCGCCGCGTGCTTACAATTTGGTGGAGTCCATGCGCAACGCTGGGAGGGAAACATCCATCGTTCGTTTCCTGTTTCTACGATGAGCAACCCCTGGGTCAGTGCGACGAGTTGCCCGCGGTGGTGACTGTGCTCTGGCGTCCAGCCCTCGACCATCCGCCTCT
>Ga0074045_10004223_pt1 | contig 12763 bp, 13 predicted proteins | sample BogForMeECP23OM2_FD_94442 | JGI IMG/M metagenome (GOLD analysis project Ga0074045, IMG submission 94442) | Bog forest soil microbial communities from Calvert Island, British Columbia, Canada - Bog Forest MetaG ECP23OM2 | ecosystem: Environmental > Terrestrial > Soil > Wetlands ... | reverse complement strand
TGCTCGGTTGTCCATTACTCCACGGTAGGTGACCGCGCCGCAGCCTGGGAGGTACCGCTGTTACCTGTAAGAGCAGGCACTCCCACGGGTGCGCGCACGCGCGTTGACTGGTTCTCGTGAGCACAGTCACTGAGACAGCAGACAGTCCGCACATCGATCGTGAGTCACCGAAGCTGGTGGTACGTCCGTGACCGCCTCGAACGGGTGGCGCGCCGACGAGCTGTCCACGATCGACGGCAATGGTGAAGTCGACATCGCCACCCGGCGTAGCGACGGCACGTTGCGTGCGGCTCGCATCGTGTGGATCGTTCGGCACGGCAACGCCGTGTACGTCCGATCCGTCAACGGCACGACAGCCTCTTGGTACCGCGGCGTCCAGACCTGCCACGAGGGCGAGCTGAGCGCTGGACGCATCCAGAGGGGCGTGGTCTTCGTCGAGGCCGGCATCCACGCTGGCGAGGGCAGCGAATTGGACGACGCTCTGGATGCCGTCTATCGCGGCAAGTACGGCCGCTCGTCCAGCGCCGTCGCCCGCATCACCGCAGACGTCGCCCGCGCGACGACCCTGCGCGTCGATCCCGCCTGAACCCTTCACTCCTGATCACCTCAACGACGAGAAGGACACGACATGGACAAGAACCCCAGCACCGCCACGGTGAAGACCCCGTCGTCGAAGTTCAACGGCGACGTGTGGATGAACCCGGTGTTCGGCGGCGACGGCCCCTCGCGGCTCACCTGCGGCTTTGTCCGGTTCACCCCGGGTGCACGCACCAACTGGCACAGCCACGTCAACGGGCAGCTGCTGGTGTGCACCGACGGCATCGGGCTGGTCGGCACCCGCGACGGGAAGACCGTCGTGCTGCGCGCGGGCGAGAGCGTGTGGACCCCGGCGGGCGAGGAGCATTTCCACGGCGGAACCGCCGAGAACATGATGTGCCATTACGCGATCCTCGACGCCTCCGGCGACGGCGAGGCCACGACCTGGCTCGAGCCCGTCACCGACGAGCAGTACTCGGCCGCGCACCGCACGGCGGGGGTGTAGTCGATGGCGATCAGCGCTGCCGCAAAGAGCAACCACGACCAGCTGTTCGGCGATCGAGTCTCCACTCTGGCGCAGTCCGACCCCGAGCTGATCGAGTACTTCGACAACTTCGCCTTCGACGAGGTGCACGCCGACGCCGCGCGGTTGGACGAAACGCTCGACCTGCACACCCGGCTCATGGTGCAGCTGGCCGCGATCCTGGCCGCCGGCGGGCTCGCAGAGTTCCGCGTCGTGGGCGCCGCAGCGGTGGCCAACGGCGGGGTGAGCCCGGTCGAGTGGAAGGAGATCGTCTATCAGTCGGTCGCCTACGTCGGCATGGCCCGCGCGTTCGACTACCTGCACGCGGTCAATGATGTCCTCACCGAGGCAGGGGTTGAGCTGCCGCTGCCCGGGCAGTCGGCGTCCACGCCGCAGACCCGCCTGGAGCACGGCAAGGCGGTGCAGGGCCGCATTGTCGGCGACGACGCGGTAGCCGCTCGCCTCACGGACACCCCGGCGGACGAGGTGCACTTCCAGCGCTACCTGGCCGCTAACTGCTTCGGCGACACCGTCGGGCGCGGCGGCATCGACCTGGAGGTGCGCGAGCTGCTCACGTTCTCGATGCTCGTCGCCCTGGGCGGTGCCGACGCTCAGGTGCGCGGGCACGTCAACGGGAACCTCAGGGTCGGCAACACCCGCGCGAGGCTGCTCGCCGTGCTGACCGTGCTCGTGCCCTTCATCGGCTACCCCCGCACCCTCAACGGCCTCGCCGCAGTCAACGACATCACCGGCAGCTGAATACAAACGACGAGGAGCACGACATGGAATACCGACTGCTGGGCCGGACCGGGGTATCGGTGAGCCCGCTGTGCCTGGGCACGATGATGTTCGGGCCATGGGGCAACGACGACCGCGCCGACGCGATCCGAGTCATTCACCACGCACTCGATGCCGGGATCAACTTCGTCGACACCGCTGACGTGTATTCCGGCGGTGTGTCGGAGGAGATCGTCGGCGAGGCCCTGCAGGGGCGCCGCGACGATGTCGTGCTGGCGACGAAGTTCTTCATGCCGATGAACGACCGGCCAAACCACAGCGGCGGCTCCCGGAAGTGGATCATGCGGGAGGCCGAGGATTCGCTGCGGCGCCTGAAGACGGATTACATCGACCTGTATCAGGTGCATCGCTCCAGCGCGACGACGGATGTCGAGGAGACCCTCGGTGCGCTGACCGATCTCGTCCGCGAGGGCAAGGTCCGCTACATCGGATCGTCCTCCTACCCGGCCAGCCAGATCGTCGAGGCGCAATGGGTGTCCCGCGAGCGGAACCTGGCGCGGTTCGTCACCGAGCAGCCCCCGTACTCGATCCTGGTCCGCGGTATCGAGGAGGACGTGCTCCCCACGGTGCAGCGTTACGGCATGGGAACCCTCGTGTACAGCCCGCTGTCCGGTGGCTGGCTGACCGGCCGGTGGCGCAAGGGCGCCCCCGGTACGCCCGCGTCAGCTGCACGTCCGGGTGCCCGGTTCGACATGAGCACCCCGGCGAACCAGCGCAAACTGGATGTAGTCGAAGAGCTTGCGCTGCTGGCCGAGCAGTCGGGAACGACGATGATCGAGCTCGCACTGGCATGGGCGATCAACCGCCCGGGCGCCACCTCGGCGATCATCGGCCCGCGGACCATGGAACAACTCGAGTCACAGCTCCCATCGGTGCACGTCACGGTGGACACCGAGATCCTGGATCGCATCGATGAGCTCGTAGCGCCAGGCGTAACGCTGAACGCGGACGACAACAGCTACGGCGCGGCCGAACTGACGCCGCAGGCCCGCCGGCGATAACCACCCGGACGAGCACGTCATCGACCAGGAATGCGGCAAGGCCGAGGCAGGAGGAATTTGATGAGTAAGACAGTTTGGCTGATTACCGGTGCTGGACGCGGCATGGGAACAGACATCGCCAAGGCTGCTTTGGCCGCTGGTCACGCGGTAGTGGCCACGGGCCGCGATCCTGAGCGGGTCGCGGCCGCGATCGGAGCCCATGACGACTTGCTAGCCGTCAAGCTCGACGTCACCAACCCCGACGATGCCACGGCCGCCGCTCAGGCGGCGGTCGACAGGTTCGGCCGGGTTGACGTTCTGGTCAACAATGCGGGCAACTTCATCGCGGGATTCTTCGAGGAGATCAGCCCGGACGACTTCAGGGCACAGGTCGAGACGAATCTTTTCGGCCCGTTGAACGTCACCCGAGCTGTGCTGCCCGTCATGCGTCAGCAGCGCTCCGGTCTGGTCATCGCGATCTCCTCGACCGGCGGCATCGTTGGTCAGGAATTCTGCTCCGCATACTCGGCCTCGAAGTTCGGCATCGAAGGCTGGATTGAATCGCTGGCACCGGAGGTAGCGCCTTTCGGCATCCACACGATGGTCGTAGAGCCTGGCTTCTTCCGCACCGATCTGCTTACGCCGGAGTCGACCACGTACGCCGAGCCCTCGATCGAGGACTACGCGCAGCGCACCACGCAGACGGTCGCCAACTGGACCAGCATGAACGGCAAGCAGGGCGGCGATCCGGTGAAGCTTGCCGACGCGCTAATCAAGCTCGTCAGCCAGGATGAGGCACCGGTCCGCTGGGTCGCCGGCGCTGATGCAGTCCAGACGGTCGGAAACAAGGGCCGGGACTTGATCGCGCAGGCCGACGCCTATCGAGACCTCTCATCCTCACTCGCCCATGACGACGACTGACCCATTCTGGGTGACGCCGTCGACGCGGGCGGGCAAGACCACACCGCGGCGGGTAACTCGCTGTGGTTCTCACCAAGTTCGGAGAAGTATCACCATGGCATACGAAGTACCAAACATCGCCCTGAACAACGGCGTCGAGGTGCCCTCGATCGGCCTCGGCGTCTTCCAGACACCGCCCGACGAGACGCGCAGCGCGGTCGCGGCCGCGCTCGACACCGGCTACCGCCACATTGACACGGCCGCCGCATACGGCAACGAGCGCGAGGTTGGCGAAGCGGTGCACGCGTCGAAGGGTGGTCGTGCGGCGGTCTTCCTGGAGACCAAGATCTGGATCAGCGACTATGGATATGACGAGACGCCGCACGCCTTCGACAAGAGCGCCGGCAAGCTCGGCGTCGACCAGATCGACCTACTGATCTTGCACCAGGCGCTGCCGTCCGACTTCGACAAGACGCTTGAGGCTTACCGAGCGCTGGAGACGTTGCTCAAGGACGGCAAGGTCCGCGCCATCGGCGTCAGCAACTTCATGGTCGAGCACCTCACGAACCTGCTTGATGTGGCCGAGGTCGTCCCCGCCGTCAACCAGATCGAGCTGCACCCCTACTTCCAGCAGCCCGAGGTGCAGGCGTTCAACGCCGAGCACGGCATCGTGACCCAAGCCTGGTCACCGATCGGCGGCATCACCTTCTACCGCGAGGGCGAGCACACCAGCACCCTGGAAGACCCGGCCATCGTCAAGATCGCCGAGTCCCACTCCAAGAGTCCCGCGCAGGTCATGCTGCGCTGGCACCTGCAGGAGGGACGTTCGGTCATCCCGAAGTCAACCAAGCCCCGCCGCATCGCTGAGAACTTCGACGTGTTCGACTTCGAGCTCACCACTGACGAGGTCGCGGCCATCGACGGGCTCGATACCGGCAAGCGCGGCGGTCCCGAGCCGGACGCCATCACCCTTGAAAGCTTCGGCCGAGAGATCCCGGAGGCCTGATCACAATGACCAGCAACAGCACACCGGACAAGGTCGCCGTCGTCACCGGCGCATCGTCCGGCATCGGCGCGGCAACCGCCCGCGCCCTGGCAGCAGACGGCTACCGCGTCGCTCTGTTGGCCCGCCGGCTCGATCGCATCACCACTCTCGCGGACGAACTAGGCAACGGGTCCACCGCCATCGAAGCGGACGTCACTGATCGCGACAGCATCGTTGCCGCCGCTGACCGCGTTCGCCAAGAGCTCGGCACCGCCGATGCCCTGATCAACAACGCCGGCGTCATGCTGCTCGGTCCGTTCGACTCCGATCAGCGAGAGGACTACCGGCAGATGATCGAGGTCAACCTGCTCGGTGCGATCACCACCACCGAGGTGTCCCTCGACCAGCTCAAGGACGGCGGCGGCGACATCATCAACATCTCGTCGGTCGCCGGGCGAACTGCCCGATCCGGTAACGGCGTCTACGCAGCTACCAAGTGGGGCATCAACGGCTGGTCCGAGTCACTACGGCTGGAACTGCTGCCCGACGTCCGCGTGACGCTTGTCGAGCCAGGTGTCGTGGCCACCGAGCTGCCGAACCACATCACCCACGCCGACACCAAACAAGGCGTCCAGCAGCTCTACGACAAGGCTGAGGTCACCGCCGAAGACGTCGCCGAGGTCATCGCCTTCATCCTCAGCCGTCCGCGCCGCCTGGCCATCAACGAGATCCTGTTGCGGCCAGCAGGGCAACAGTGACGCGCCGCAGCTTGTTGACGGGCCCAGCGACGTAGGCACAGTCGATAGCCAATCAATCCACGTCTGATTGGCTGCAGCTGCGGTGCCGCGGCTTAGTCGGGTCGTGGCGCCCGGGCAGGCGCGCCAAAAAGGGCTGGTCGGGGACGCGCTGAGCACTTTGCCGACTGGCACGGCGTCGCCGTCCTGCTCAAGATCTACGCCCACTGCATCGACGGCCAGTCCGGCCGCCAACAAGCGCATCACCAGCGCCCTCGGCATCCAGGACACCCGGCCCGAGTCCGAGTCCGGTAGCGAAGGAGATGGCGGCAGTGTGGGCGATCAGGCATCCTGATATGCCAGGTCAGAGGAAAGAAGCCGGACGGACGGTCGGCGTAACCCGCTCCCACCGGCCCCGTCCGTGGCTTTTTCCGCCCCGTCCGTGGACCAAGCCCGGTGCGCACGGACGCATAGCGGACGGCGGCGGCCCGGAATGGAGCCTCGAACAGCGTATGTGCTGGTTGTGTGCGGGTCAGGGCGGCCCTATGCGGCTAGTTGTGGCAAATACGCGGCCAAGCTGGGTGAGCGTCTCGCCAGGTCCCGGATCTCTAGCCCGCCCGTTGTCTTCGCCGAGTTCCGCATCCTCTGCCCGTGGAAAGAGGACTGCGCAGACTAGGAGTGCCGCTAGGACCTGAACTGTGAGACCTCAGTACGGCAGATCGGCAGTGCTGAGTTGAGCCGTATTTGATCAAGGCGGCGCCGCTGCGCGCCGCCGCGCCCGGCGCTTCCCGCCCGGGCTCAGCCTTGGGGAGGCCCGCCCGGGCGGGCGCGCCGGGCTGGCAGAAGCAGCTGCCGCAGATCAGTTGGGCGCACTCGGCCAGCTTGCAACGCTCCAATGTCCAGCCCGTCGCTGCGCAACATCTCGGCGAAGGCCGGATCTGGCTTCTACGCCGCCAGGATGTCACCATGTTTCGAGCCGGGCACTCACTGCCGAAGCTTCACCTTCTGTCTGCTAGGCGGACTAAAATTCGGACTGTTCTTACTCCAGGCTTCAGGAAAGAGGCAACTCAGGTGATCTTTCCTGCGGAGCAACCAAATTGTTCCCAATTCGTGCACGTCTCGTAGGCTATCTCTATGCGCACCCGGTCGCCTCTACGTACTGGCAGGTCCTCCCTCAACGGGACTACTACAGGAGGCATCAGAGAGTCTGAACCGCCAAAGGTGATATGTCGATACACTTCTAGCGGTGAAGTCAGCCGAAGGCAGTTGAGAATGCCGCTGTGCACGACCTCTACCTCTATCGCCTTCTCGAGCGACGTACGATTGATTCTGCGCAAGTCAATTTCCTCGAAAAGAGCTCTAGGCGAGAGGATAGTCGGACGCTGGATACCAGAGAACTGAAAATAGTGCGTGCGGATAGTTATAAGATCTTCAAAGCGATATTGAGACTCCGCCAATTCTACTGAGTTGAAGATACGTGTGGGTATTCGAACTGTTTCTGCAGTCGCCAGATGCTTGTTGATATGATTGAGTACCTCGATCTCTGGCTCAGTGACTTGCCAAGTGCTCAGGTTCTCCGCGACAACAACGCCTGGCCGTCGGCCACCTAGATCTGCCAACGTTACGTCAAGCACGTCCTTCTGGCCGAAAACTATATTGGCGAAGCCGCTTCGTTGAAAGTTTGCGATCGCGAGCGCCCCGATCTTAGGATCGATTTCGAACGTATATACCCTTTCTGCACCGGCCTTTGCTGCAATCAAGCTTAGGATTCCGGACCCGGTTCCGCTTTCCAGCACTATGGTCCCTTTGCTTACATGTTCGAGCGCTTCTCTGAACGGATGCACGCGGCTACTGTCTGCAACCATTTCGTAATGGTAGGGAAGCCCAAACGAACCACTGGTGTCCGGGCTGTTATATTGAATTCTTGATGTCATCTATTGTCCTCTCCGGACAAATTATATCATTTTTCGACTTAACTACGGCAAACTGTCCTTTGCCGCGAACCAGATATCGCTGAATGCTTTGGCGAAATGGTGTCTGATCTCTCTGTGTAGAATCATGACATCTTCTCTGCCGCTCTGAGAAGATGGCGGAACGGCGTAGGCATACATCGTAGGCTCTCCGGGATCGTAGATGGCAATCTCGGCGAGGAATTTCGCGAGCCCAGTATCCTGTAGTAGAAGGAAGTTTTGCATTTGTTCTTCCTCGGTTTCATGATAGATTTCCCTATAAGTAAGCAGGTTTTGGCGCACCTCTGGATTGTCCGGTACTATGTACCGATATATCGCATTCCTCGCCTTGTTCCCAAGGATGACTTTTCGAAAATCTGGGTCATAGATGTCGTAGAATAGCCGCGGTGAGACGATCCAGATCACCCTTGCTTGGGCTTCCTTTGCCAGAACTGCATCAATGTTGGCAAAATTTGGTCTGAGCGCGCCATACTCGCTGAGACTTAGCTCTAGCATTCCTATTCGATCTTTGCGAACAATACCCCTCACCAAATAGCCACCTGCAAGGGCAAGTATAACAAGGACCACCAAGATTAACGGGGCGAACCAAGAAGAATTATGATTGATCCAGGAATGGATGTCTACGAAGAAGGCAAGTATCAGCGCGAGAAATATTGACCAGATTGTGCTGACAGTCCCGACGATCGTCCACGCTTGATCTGTTCTCCGCGGGTCCTTGCGAGATTCGCTTACGGCGAGGGGATGCTTCTCGGGTTCATCTTGACTTCGCACTGGGGCGGCCCAACCTTTCGAACTTGGGGTTAGAAGTGCGCGTACCTCCTAGCATGTCGCAAGGTCGGTTGATCGGGACTAGCTGAGCTATAGCTCCTTTTCGGTTGGTGACGCGGCTGGCCGCCGAGCACGCGGTTTACGCTGGCTGATCCGATGATCGTCTGGCACCCAGTCGCGGCCGGGGTGCTGGCGGTACTGGGGTCACCTGGTTGGAGACCGGCTGGGTCGGCGTGACCAGCCTGGATGTCTGGGCCGTGGTGGTGCTGGCGACCTGGCGGCACTTCTGGCCGTCCTCGTTCACCTGGTGGATCGGCGCCCGGCCATGCAGGCGGAAGTACGGGTGTCCTTCCCCCCGAACCCGCCGTAGGAGTATCTGTGCCTCCCGGAACCTAACCGGAGCCCATCTGTAGCCGCAGGACAACCGCATCGGAAAAGGTGCATGGTTCATGTACACGCAAAGACGGCCTTGACAGAACCCGTCCGTCACTTGGTTCGGCAGCTATCGAGGGAGGGATCTGGGCAGGGCAAGGCGCGGTCACGACGCCCATCGAAGGTCCGGTGGTGGTAACCAGGGCCAGGGCGCCGAGGATCTGACCGTTGACCGCGACTGACAGCAACAGCAGGGATCAGCGCCGTTCCACGAAGGAGACGGCCGAAGCGTGCCCCCGAGATGCCCCCGAACCGCCATCAACAGCCGATGATCGTCACAGCAGCACCCTGTGAAGACAGCACCACCCGGCTGGTCCGCGGCAGCGCCGACCTGGCAGACCTGATCCACCGGGCTATCCTCGAAGCGGCCGGCACCCTGGTTAGGACCGGCCAGCTGCTGTGGGACGTGCACCGCGAGGACAGGCGAGAGATATGGCGGCCGAAGAGCGAGGCGGCGTTCGGCGCCTGGCTCGCCGAGCAGCTCCGCGCGTCGCTCGTCCGGGGCGGGGTCGTCATCAGCGCGAGGTGCGCGTCTGGGAGACGACCACCCAGCACGGCTTGGCGGTCGACATCCAGGCCGACACCCCGGTAACAGGAGGCCGGCAGGATGAGCCGGCCCGCTGCCGCATCGAGCTAAAGGGAAACTGGCACATGGACCTGATGACCGCGATGCGCACCCAGCTCGCCGATGACTACCTCATCCCCGAAGGGCTCCGCCACGGCGTCTACGTCACGGCGTGGTCCGACACCGAACTCTGGAACGATTCCGCCGACGACCGCCGCCGGACGGCGCGCTCCCGGGACCGTGACACGACGACCGCCGAGCTGGTCTCCCAGGCCGAGAGCCTGCGCGACCTCGGCCTCGACGTCCGCAGCGCGGTCGTGTACGTTCCGCGCCCGGCGCCAAGAGCGCGCCGTGACCAGTGACGCAAAGGCCCGCGAGGGCATGCCGGGCCGCGTCCTGCTGCGGGCCGCCCGGACGCCAGCCACGGGAGGTAACCCCGAACCGGGACGCCATAACCCGAACCTGCCGGCGCGCCGGCAGCCGGCCCTGCAGCGACACGGCGCCGGCAAGCCGGAACTCGGAAATGGCATTTCTTTGCTGTGCCCGTGTCGGTGAGCGTCGGCCTCACACGAGGCGGACCGCGGATCCGAAAAGATTATTCAGCCTTCGGTGTCGAATCCGCCCTCGCCGTTCGTGGACATGGCGAGCGGTGTACAGAGCACCGCCGCCAGCGAAAGGAGCCAGCCATGTCCGCCGTTACCGCCTCTCCCGAGACAACTGCCGGGCGCCGCCCGTCCCGGTTGACTGGCACGTTGCCGCGCACCACCGTCTCGGTCGGTATCCTGGCCGCAGCGGTCACGGCCGCTGGTGCGGTTGCCCTGCGGGCTGCGGGGGTCCCGCTGGCCGTACACGGCAAGATCCCGCTCGCGGGGTTCGCTGAGCTCACCTTCATCGCCGCCGTCATGGGCGGGGTCCTCCTCGCCGTGCTGAACCGGCGCAGCTCTGCCCCCCGCCGGCGGTTCGTCCAGATGACTGTCGGCCTCACGGCGATCTCCTGCGTCCTGCCGGCCGCGTTCGCAGACACGACGGCCAGCAAGATCGCTCTGGTTGGACTGCACCTGGTCGCCGCGGTGAGCATTGTTCCGGTGCTCGCACGACACGCCGGCTGACCCGAAACTGATCCGCTTTCAAAAGGAGCAACCAAGATGCCGCAATACCTAGTCTCCGTCTGGCACGACGACACGTTCGAGCTCGACTTCTCCACCCCCGACGCGCAGCGCCGCGTCGCCCAGGTGGAAGCATTCAACAACGAACTGCAAAGGGCAGGCGCCTGGGTGTTCGCTGTCGGCCTGCACCCCGCATCATCTGCCACGGTCGTGCGGTCTTCTGGAGGAGACGTATCGATGACCGACGGGCCCTACGCCGAGACCAAAGAACAAATGGGCGGCTTCTGGATCATCGAGGCCGCCGATCTCGATACCGCCCTCGAGTGGGCCGGCAAAGCAGCCGCTGCCTGCGAGGGACCGGTTGAGGTCCGGCCGGCGCAAGGGTGACCGACACGCTGGAGGAGGTCTTCCGGCGCGAAGCCGGCCGCTGCACCGCCACGTTGATCCGCGTCCTCGGCGACATCGACCTCGCCGAGGACGCGGTGGCGGAAGCCTTCGCCATCGCCGCCGAGCACTGGCCGGAGACGGGGATACCGCCCAACCCTGGCGGCTGGATCACCACGACTGCACGCAACCGCGCCATCGACCGCCTGCGACGCGAATCGACCCGCAGTGAGCGTCAGCTCGCGGCCCATCGACTCCGCACTGACAGCATGGACCCTGACCACAATCCCGAACTCGACAGGCTCGACGAGTTGGTCGGTGTCGTCGCCGACGATCAGCTCCGGCTCATGTTCCTGTGCGCGCACCCCGCCCTCGCCGCCGACGCGCAGGTCGCTCTCACCCTGCGGCTCCTCGGCGGCCTCGAGACCAGTGAGATCGCCAGGGCTTTCCTGGTGCCTGAGGCGACGATGGCGCAACGGATCGTCCGGGCCAAGCGCAAACTGCACGATAATCACGCTTCTTATCGCATACCCCGCGCTGCGGAGCTCCCGGACCGGCTCCACGCGGTCCTCGCCGCCATCTACCTCATCTACACCGAAGGTCACACCGCCACGTCGGGACAGAGCCTGACGAGAACCGATCTATCGACCGAAGCGATCCGGCTCGGGCGAACCCTCGTCGAGTTGATGCACGACGAACCGGAGGCCATCGGTCTGCTGGCGCTAATGCTGCTCACTGAGTCTCGCCGTCCCGCCCGCGGCAACGCCAGCGGGACCATGGTGCGCCTAGCCGACCAGGACCGCTCCCGCTGGAACCGGACCCTGATCGCCGAAGGCCACGAGCTCGTGCACGCTTGCCTTCGCCGCAACCAGCCCGGACCGTTCCAGATCCAGGCAGCGATAGCCGCCGTGCACGCCGACGCCCCCACCGCCGACGCCACCGACTGGTCCCAGATCATCACCCTCTACGACCAGCTCTTCGCCCTGCGTCCCCACCCTGTTGTTGCCCTGAACCGATCAGTGGCTGTCGCGGAGCTCCACGGTGCTGCCGAGGGGCTCGCCGCACTCGAGATCAACCCCGCCACTCTCGATAACTACCAGCCATACCACGCCGCCCGCGCCGACCTTCTTGCACGAGCAGGGCGGCGCGACGAGGCAATCGACGCGTACGACCGAGCCCTCGAACTTACCACCAACGCGGTCGAACGCGACTTCCTCGTACGCCAACGGGCCGCACTCTGAGCAGGCAACTGCGGCGCGACATTTTCTCGACTCGCTTGGTCAGCGGGCCGAATCCGCAGGAGTATCACTCTACGTGCGTAAAGGAGCCCTCGCCGCCGAACGCATCCTGGTCAACGCCGTAGCGCCCGGTGCCTGCGCGACCGGCTTCACCAAGGGCCTCCCGTCCCCCGCCACCCGCACCGCAGCCCGGCCTGCTCGATGGTCTGGAGCACGTCAGCCAGGTAGGCGCGCTCCCCATCGGGTGGCATGCCGCAGAATGCCTACGGAGTCGGCAAACCCACGACCGTGCGTCCGATTCCTGGCCTTGACCGACCGATGCCAGGGCCGGTTACCTTTAACGGCATGCTGGTCGCCGACCGGCGGGCGCCTGTTCGCGTCCGACCCGACCAGGCCCGCAGCAACCATCTGGGGCTGGCGTCCATCACGCTGCGTTAAACGTCTGACCTGATTGTTCAAATAGGACTATCGCTGTTCAGATAGGCGTTCAGGTAACCAGTTGATTGTTCAGATAGACCTGATCCCTACAGAAGCGGCGGCCATTCCGCCCCGCCAGCTAATCCGTACTCCATTACGTATTCCGCTTAAGAATGTGGAACCCCCTGACGGTGGGGAATGCGTCGGAGGTGGCGAAATAAACCTTCCAGTGAACTCCCAGACTTATCTACGCGCATAGCTCGTAAAACAATTATCGATGGCGCGCCGGACATGCAGGCCGGTACGCTAACCCGTGATCTACTGCCCCTGGCGGCGTGTCCGTACAGTGACGGGTAATGACTCCCCGCCCAGTGCCCGGAGTACGTCCTCACCTGGCGGCGCGAGAGCGTACGGCCAGGCAAGAGC
>Ga0074045_10004222_pt1 | contig 12766 bp, 11 predicted proteins | sample BogForMeECP23OM2_FD_94442 | JGI IMG/M metagenome (GOLD analysis project Ga0074045, IMG submission 94442) | Bog forest soil microbial communities from Calvert Island, British Columbia, Canada - Bog Forest MetaG ECP23OM2 | ecosystem: Environmental > Terrestrial > Soil > Wetlands ... | reverse complement strand
ATAGTAGATAAACTAGCATAAATAATAGTAATAATGGCAATAGTTTGTACTAAAGGTCCAAAATAATTAGAAGCATCAGGTAAAAAATTAATTAATACTCTTATATATCCATAAGTTGCAAGTTTTAATATTGTAGCTGCTAATATTATAGATCCAGCTAAAGGAGAATCTGCATGAGCTTTTGGTAACCAAATAGTAAAAGGATAAAGCGGAGTTTTAACAGCAAAAGCTAAAAAAAATCCTAATCATAAAATTTTTTGAATTTCAAAATTTATTTCATTAAATGAAATAAGTTGAAAATTTGTAGAACCTAAATTACTATAAATATATAAAATACAAAGTAACATTGGAAGACTTCCAGCTAAAGTATATAAAAATAATAAAAAAGCAGATCTAAATCTATCTTCTCCATGACCGTAAATTACAATTATTATAAATATAAGAGGTAAAACACTTTCAAAAAAAATATAAAAAAGTAATAAATCAAGTGAAACAAAAGCAAATATTTGTAAAGTTTCTAAAATTAAAAAAGAGATAAGAAAATATTTTAAATTTTTATTTATGCTATTATAATTAGATAATATAGCAATAGGTGTTACAAATGTTGTTAATAATACAAAATATAGAGATATTCCATCAATACCTATATTAAATTGACAAAAACTTATTTTATTAAATTCATAAATAAATTGATATTGAGTAGTATTTGAATCAAATTCAATTCACATAAAAATAGAAACTAAAAAATTAATAAGGGAAATAATGATAGCTATACTTTTAATTATAGATTTATTTTTAATTGAATTTTCTTTAATTGGAATTAATATTAAAGATCCTAATATTGGAATAAGTAATAATGAATTTATCAAATATAAAATTATTATAATTTTATAATTCTGTATTTCTAAATTATGTAAAATATTTTATATAATTTAGAATGTAAATTTTTTGGGGTTATTTTGTTGTTTATTTTATTAAAAATTTTTAATTTTTATGAGTTTTAGATAAATAAGGAGAAATTACTAATATTAAAGATGAAAAATAAATAATAAATAATCTTATTTCATTAAATAAAGATATATCTATTAAAATAGGAGCAAAAATTAAAAATAATAAAAATAATAAACCTAAAGTAATATACATTGAATAAGTAGTAATTATTCCAGTATCTAATTTAGCTATATTAATTCCAGTATTAGTTAAAATAGTAGATAAACCATAAGGTCCTATAAGTTCAATTACCCCTTTATCTAAAAATTTAGAAATATTATATCCAATTTGTAAACCTCCTCTAACAAAATAATTATTATAAATTACATCAAATAAATATTTACCATTTAAAAAAGTATATATTTTTCTTCCTAAAATATTATCTGTTAAACTAATAATAAAATTAGGATTAAAATGATAAAAATAAATAGCTAAACTAGTTCCTAATAAAGATAAGAAAAGAGGTAACAATTTAATAATTAAAGGTAAACTAAATTCTGTTTCTATTAAAGCTAAATTTTTAGGATGAATAAATAAAGAATTACCAAAAAAGTCAGAACCTATTCCAATAAATAAATCAGAAAAGATAAATCCAAAAAATATACTAAATAAAGCCAATATTAATAAAGGTATTATAATAGCTATTTTAACTTCATGAGATTTTAAATAAACTATTTTAGAACCATTAGGTATTGTTAAAAAAACAAGACTTATTAATCTAAAAGAATAAAAAGCAGTTAAACCTGCTGTTATACTTCCTAAAATATAAGCATATATACCACTAAAACTATATTGTCCATAAGCTAATTCAATAATTAAATCTTTACTATAAAATCCTGTTAACCAAGGAGTAGCAAGTAAAGATAAAGTACCTACTAACATTATTGAATAAGTAAAAGGTAAAAATTTTATTAAACCTCCCATTCTTCTAATATCTTGTTGATCCGCAAAACTATGTATTACAGCTCCTGCACCTAAAAATAATAATGCTTTAAAAAATGCATGATTTACAACATGCATTAATGCTACATTATATTGACTAAGTCCAATAGCCATAACCATATAACCTAATTGTGATATTGTACTAAAAGCTATTATTCTTTTTAAATCATTTTGTATTAAACCACATGTTGCAGCAAAAAAAGCTGTAGAAGCTCCTATTAATGTAATTATTAATAATGCTGTAGAACTAAATTCTAATAATGGGGAAGATCTTAATAATAAATATAATCCTGCAGTAACTAGAGTAGCAGCATGAATTAAAGCAGAAACAGGAGTAGGACCTTCCATAGATCCAGGTAACCAACTATGTAAAGGAATTTGAGCAGATTTAGCCATAGCACCAGAAAGTAATAATAAAGATATTATAGTAATAGCTGTTTCATTTATAAAAGGTGTTAAATTAAAAATTATTGCATAATCTAAAGATCCAAATAATGCAAATAAAGCAAAAAAACCTATACTTAATCCCATATCACCTACTCTATTCATTATTAAAGCTAATATAGCTGCTTTATTAGCTTGTAATCGTGTAAACCAGAAATTAATTAGTAAATATGAAACTATTCCAATACCTTCCCAACCTACAAACATTACAAAATAATTAGCACCAGATACTAATAATAACATAAAAAAAGTAAATAAAGATAAATATGAAAAAAATCTTTGATTATGAGGATCTTCAGACATATAATCAGTAGAAAATATATGAATTAAAGTTGATATATACAGAACAGGAATAAACATTGAAACAGTTAATTGATCAAATAAAAATTCCCAATAAATAAACATTAATTCTGAATCAACCCAATTAAATAATTTAATTGAAACAGGTGATCCACAGATACCTACTTCATAAAACGCTATTGTAGCTAATAATGAAGCTATTATTAAACAAATACAAGTTATAAAATGTGATCCTGTAACTCCTATTTTTCGTCCCATAAATCCTGAAATAATAGAACCTAATAAAGGTAAAATTAAAATTGATAAATACATTATGTTCTTAATGAAATGTTTCCTCTTAATCTATAAAAAGCTACTAAAATACTTAAACCTATTACTGATTCTGCTCCAGCTATAGAAATTATAAAAATACTAAATGTTTGACCTATGTTATCATTAAAACCAAAAGAACTTATTAATAATAATAAAGTTACAGATAGTAACATAATTTCTATTGCTATAATCATTAATATTATATTTTTTCTATTTAAAACAAAACCTAAAATACCTATTAAAAATAAAAATAATGATAAATTCATATTATTTGTTTATACTATTCCTTATAGGACCGTTAATAAAATAATTTTATTATTTTTATCTATTTATAGATTTAAAAAATAATAATAAAATTATTTTATTTAACCGCCTCCTCAATAATAAACAGCCATAAATAAAAATAACCAAACTACATCTACAAAATGCCAATATAAAATACCAGCTTCATGACCTTGATGATGTGTATCTGTTAAATGATAATTTATAATTCTAAATAATCCAACTGAAATAAAAATTGTACCTATTATTACATGTATTCCATGTAAACCTGTAGAAGCAAAAAAAGCTGAACCATAAACACTATCAGATATTGTAAATGCAGCTTCTGAATATTCAAAATATTGTAAAGCTGTAAAAATTATAGCAAAAATTATTGTTAAAAAAGTTCCTATTATTGCTCCTCTTCTATTACCTGCTATTAAAGCATGATGACCATAAGTTACAAAAGCACCTGAAGATAATAATAAAAAAGTATTTAATAAAGGTATTGCAAAAGCATCTAAAGGTGTTATACCTAATGGTGGCCATGATCCTCCAATTTCTATTGCTGGTGATAAACTAGAATGAAAAAAAGCCCAAAATATAGACAAGAAAGCAAAAACTTCACTTATTACAAAAAGAATAAATCCTATCATTAAACCACTTTTTACTTCTTTTGTATGATTACCTAATAATGTTCCTTCAGAAATAATATCTCTAAACCATAAAATCATCCCATAAACTGTTATAATAAACCCTATAATTAATAATAAACCTCCATTAGTAAATCCATGCATAGACATTACAGCTCCTATAGCCATAGAAAATATTGAAAAACTAACTAATATTGGCCATGGTGAAGGTTCTACAAGATGATAAGGAAAAGTTTGAAATTGATAATTTTTAATATTTTTCATTAATAATAATAAATTTTAAATTTAGATTTACTATATATATTTTTATTAAAAATATATAATTACTAAAATTATTGTTAAAATAACAAGTTAAAATTTTAATATACTATTTTTAAATACTTGTTTTCGTTCAATTGGAATAAATAAATTTTTAATATTTTATTTATATATTTTATAGTAGATTAAAAGATAAACATATAATACGTTAAAACTTGATTGCTTAAAAGAATAAAATATATTAGATTTAATTTATATTTTATTCTCTTTTATATTTTAAAAATAAACTAATTTATATTTTTATAATAAAAGTATAAATTAAAATACTTTTATAATAAATTAATAATTAATTTTATAATAGATGATACAATAGGATATTAAATATTTATTAATAAATAAGATTTATATTAAATAATATTAAATATTAGATAATATATTATTATTAATAATAATATAATATAAAGGAGTTAAGTTTACAGATGGTTCTGTAGTAAACCTGCAAAGTTTATAAAATTATAAGGTTCGATTCCTTCTTAACTCTAATAAAATAAAATTAAATTAAAATAAATAAATATATTGTCTAAATAAAATTATATTTCTAATAAAAATATTTTATTATAAAAATATATAATATTAAATTTTTATATTATAATAAATTAAAAATAATAGAAATATTAATTTAAAGGTATCAAGAGGAATTGAACCTCTGAAAAAAAGTATTAACAGTACTCCGCAATAACCACTCTGCCATGATACCTTATATCTTATTAATAATAAAATTAAATAAATTATATAAAAAATAAAATATTTTAAACTATAAAATATAAAAAATATTAATATTTTTATATCTAGATATTTTTATATTAATATGGTAGGCGCGATTTGAACACGCTATATTTCTCCCACCCAAAGGGAGCGACTAACCAATTTGTCATCTACCATTTTCTATTTCTTTTAAATATTTTTATTTTTAATGATATTAAATATAATTAAATTATAGATATAATTTATTTAGAAGGGGGTTAAATAATATTATAAAAAAGTAAATTTACATAATTATTTAAAATAAAATTATTATATTTTAAATTAAATAATGTCCAATAGATAAAGTTAAACTAAATGCTCCTCTTCTATTTTTATTAGTATATCTTGATTGATCTAAATATTTTATTTTACCTCTAGTTAAAGCTCCTTTTCTAATTATTTTAATTGTTTGTTTAGGAACTACTCTTTGTGTCATTAATCTTCCTCCAATTTTTAAAGATATTCCAGATAAAAAAGAAGGTATTTTTTTAGAAATATAATTTTTATTTGTAATTAAATTTATAGGATTTTTAATAATTGCTTTTTTAAAAAAATTTTGCATAATAATTCTAACTTGAATTTTATTAATTAAAATATTTAAAATATTTACAAATATATTGCTATCAAAATAAGGATAATATAAACGAATTAAATCTAATTCTACAGATTTATTAAAAATTTTACTTAAAATTTTAGAGATAATATTAAATTTTATTTGATTAATTTTAATAAAAGTATTATTATTGTTTATATTTCTTATATTTTTTTCTTTAAATAAATAAAAAAATAAATGTATTATTAATTTATTTGGTTTATTTTCAAAAATAGGTTTACTAATTAAACTATTCATAGAAAGAAAAGAATAAAATAAAAATAAATATATTTTATTAATTAATTTATTATTAATATTTTTATAATTATAATTTATTTCTTGATTATAAGTAAATAATTTATCTTTATTAATTGAATTATTTATATTTATTGATTTAAAATATTTATTAAAATTTTGTTTTTTTTTATTTTTATTTAATAATATTTTTTCTTTTCTTTCTATTAAATTAATAGAATTTTCATTATTTTCATTTGTTGTATTTAATAAAAAATTATTTTCAAGTGATAAATTAAAATCTATTTTTGATTTTAAAATTTTTTTTATATTTGAAATAGATAAACTTAAAATTTTATTATAAATATTAAGTTCTTTTATTTTAATTTCTAATAAATTTTTATAAGAGATAAAATTTAATTTATTATTGGTTTTTGATAAATTTGATATAGATATATTTGTTAATTGATTTTTTTTATTTAATATATAATTTTTTTATAATTTTGAAATTTTTTATTTTTTTTTTTTCTAATAACACTAAATAAAATAAGTTATTATATTTAATAATAATCTCTCTAGAAATTTATTTCTATTTAGTTATTTAACATTCCATTATATTTTATAATATACATATGTTTTATAATTCTAGTATAATAATGTTTTAATTAAAAATATTACTTTTTAATTTAATGTTAAATATTTAATAATATATTAATAATAATTTTTATTAAATATTAATATACTCTTTTATTTTATTAAAAATATTATAATTTATACTTTTTAATTAATTATAATATTAATTAATAAAGTTAAAATAAATATTATCTTAATTACTATTAAATTTTATTTTATAAATAAATAAATATATCTTTATTTATAAAAATATATTTATTTTTGTTTAATAAAAATATTATAAATTATTATTAATAATTATAAAGGGGGTTAGTATTAGAAAAACTTTTAGAAATATTTAAAGAAGAAAGTTTTATAGCTCCAGTTCCTATTTCTAATATAAAACCAATAGTTAATACAATAAAGAATATAAGTGCAATAGATAAACCAAAAATACTTACTTGATATAAAGTAACAGCAAGAGGAAATAAAAGTAAAATTTCCAAATCAAAAATTAAAAATAACATAGCTACAATATAAAAATGAATTTGAAAAGTTGATCTAGTTTGACCTTGAATAGTTAAGAATCCACATTCATAAGCAGAAACTTTAGATTCATCTGGTTTATGAGTTGCTAATAATAAATTTAAAGCAAGTAAAATAAAAGCTAAAATAGGAATAAATATAAAAAATATTATTAAAGTATTCATTAAAAATTAAATAAAGATAAAGATAGTAATTGTGTACTATTTAAGATTATAGAAGGTTTAAAAACAAATAATATTATAATTAATGTTAAAGTAGAAATTAAAAAACTATGGAAATTAGTTACTAATGATTTTGAAGTAAAATAATTATTTTGTAATATTTCATATTTATTATTAATAATTGGAATAGAATTAAAATTTTTATCTTGTATTAAAAAAGATTTTAAATATTTTTCATTTAATATAATATCTTCTGTTTCTGTATAAAGTATTTTTATTATTTTTAAATAATAAGAAGCACTAATAACACTTACTAAAATAGCTATTATAGCCATTAAATAATATCCATTTTGTACAGCTGAATATAAAACAAATTGTTTAGAAAAAAATCCAATTAAAGGAGGTATACCAGCCATAGAAAATAAACAAATAGTTAAACTTAAACTAAGTAAAGGATTAAAAAAAAATTGACTTTTAAGTTCAGAAATAAATTTAATATCTTTTACTTTTTCTTCGTTATTATAATAAAATTTATAATTTTTTGTTTCTAATTGTATATTTTTAATTATTGAATTTTTAATAATATAACCTAAAGCTATTAATATTAAAAAAGTATTTAAATTAGTTATAGTATATTGAATTATATAAAAAATTAATGAATCTATAGATTGTTCTGTATTAATAGCTAAAGCTAATAAAATAAATCCAATATGAGATATAGTACTATAAGCTAATAATCGTTTAATTCTAATTTGAGCTAAACCTACTATTGTTCCTATAATTAATGATAATAATGAACTTATTAATAATAATAATTTTAATAGATAAATTGTATTTTCTCCAATCATTAACATTATTATATTAGATAAATTTGAATTATACATATTTGTATTTATAGAGGTAATAGATTCTAAAAAGTTATTATTAATATAAATAGATGTTATTTCATCTATTATTCCTATTTGTGTTTGTAATTCTAATAATAATATTAATATTGAAATTTTAGGCATTATAGTTAACCAAATTGTAACTATTGTTGGACTATCATCATATACATCTGGAGCCCAATTATGTAAAGGTGCTGCTGCTATTTTAAATAATAAACCTACAATAATTAAAATTAAACCTAAATTTAAACCTTGAATTATATTATTATTATCATAAACTGAAATTAAACTATATATTGATTCAAAAGAAGTTAAACCTGTATAAGTATAAATTAAACTAGCACCTAATAAAATTATACAAGAGGATAAACCTCCTAATAAAAAATATTTTAAACCTGCTGAAGTAGCTGATTCTGAATTTCTAAATAATGTTGCTAAAATATATACACCAAATGATTGTAATTCAATACTTAAATACATTGACATTAAATCAGCAGAAGATACTAATAAAGAAGCACCTAATGTACTAAATAAAATTATTAAAGAATATTCAGTAGAATAATTATTTATTTCTTCTATTTTTAAATTTGTAAAATTATTTATAGGCCAAGATATTAAAATTAAAGATCCTATTATTAATAAAAAGATTTCTAATAATTGAGATACTATTGTTACATGAAATAATCCACTATATATTCCTATTCCTGATCCAATTGACTGAATATATAAAGCATTAAAAGATAATGCTCCGGAATAAAGAAAAATTATAGAAGAAATTCTAGTAAATAAAATTGGAGTTAATTCTTTATTAAATGAAGGTAGGGCAATAGCCACTATTAAAATTAAAATACTAAAAAAAATCATTTACTCATCCTATTATAATTAGTTTTTACTAATTAGTTTTTTACTAATTTTTTAAATTAATTTATTTTATAATTTTTATTTAAATAATTAATTTAAACGGACACTGTGAGATTTGAACTCACGACTTTTTTAAAGTACTCGTTTTCAAAACGAGCGCCATAAACCAGACTCGACCAAGTACCCTTAATATCTTTTTATAATCTCTTTTATCTTTATTTAAAGTGAATTAATCACAATTATTATTATAATATTAATAATAAATTATTAATATTAAATTATTAATTATTAATATTATATTTTTATTATTTAAACTTTTAATATAAATTAAAAATAATTAATAATTAATTATAAGACCGAAGGGAATTGAACCCTTATTTAATCCATTATGAGCGAATTGCATTAACCAATTATGCTACAATCTTAATAAAAATATTTATAAAAATATATTATAAATTTATTTTTAGTATTTTATTTTTATTAATAATTTTATAAATTATTAAATAATAATATTTATGATATTTTTATTTATTATTTATTTTGAGCAGTAAAGGAATCGAACCTTTTGTGGTTGTTAACCAATTCTTTTACAGAGAATCACCATTACCAATCGGATCACCTGCCCTTTAAGTTTAAAATATTAATAATTTATATTATATTAAATATTAATATATTTATATATTTTATTTATTAAATATAATTAAAACTTATTAATATTTTTTTTTTATTATAAAGTTATATTTTTATAAAAATAATAATTAATTTAACTCTTTTAATTTTAATTTTTTAATACTTGATTATTTTATAATTAATTTTAACAATTTAAAACTAAATATTTACTATTTTTTAATTTTATTTAATTAAATTTATAAATTATGAAAACACTTGGACTTGAACCAAGACTTTCTCCTTAAAAGGGAGACACTCAACCACTCAAGTTCTGCTTTCTTAAATAGATAATAAAAAAAAAAATTTTTTTTTTTATTAATAGTATAAAATAAATAATTTTTTATTTATAATATTATATTAATTGTATAATAATATTATTATATACTTTAATATTTATATTATCTATTTATTATTTATATAATATATTTTTTATAATTATAAATATATGATTATTGTTATTTATTATATTTAAATTAAATAGACAATTATTTATTATATTTAAATATAAATCATTTTATATTTAAATAATTTTAATATTATTTTTAATAAATTATTTTTATATTTATAATTTTTAGTAAAAAATACTACTTTTAAAATAAAATTATTTAAATTAAAAATAATTTAAATATAAGTTTTTAAAAAATATTATAGAATTAACTAAAATTTTGTAAAATTTTAATTATTTTATTAAATGAAATTTTAGGGGGTGAAATAAAAATTTAAATATTTAAATTTTTATTTTCAATAGCTAAATCAAATAAACTATTTTCAATTAATCCTATAATTGGTATAAGTATTAAGAACCAAAAGAAATAAAATGCAGTAGCAAATTGACCTATTTCTAAATAAGGTGAATCTGGATGTTGAGATCCAATTCACATTAAAATTAAAAAATCTACAACAAAGAACCAGAAAGCTAATTTCATAGCTGGTCTAAATTGATTTCCTCTTATTCTAGATAAATCAGTTAAAGGTAATATTAATAAAATTAATAAAGATCCAAACATAGCGATTACTCCTAATAATTTATTAGGAATTGATCTTAAAATAGCATAAAAAGGTAATAAATACCATTCAGGTACAATAGATACAGGTGTACTCATAGGATTAGCAGGAATATAATTATCACTATGACCTAATAAATTAGGATAGTAAAATACTATAATAGATAATAAAAGAAAAAATATAAAAATAGTTACAAGATCTTTAAAAATAAAATATGGGTGCATTGCATATCTATCTCCATTCGATGAAACTCCATTAGGATTATTAGATCCATGAACATGTAGAGCTATTAAATGTGCTACAGCTAAAGCAGCTAATAAAAAGGGTAATAAATAATGTAAAGAAAAAAATCTATTAAGTGTAGCATTTGACACAGAAAATCCTCCTCAAATAAATTCTACAATATCTTGTCCAAAAATTGGAATTGCAGATAATAAATTAGTAATTACAGTAGCACCCCATAAACTCATTTGACCATATGGAAGTACATATCCTAAAAAAGCAATAGCCATCATTAAGATTAATATAATTACTCCAATAGACCAAAGTAAAATTCTTGGTGATTTATATGAACCATAATATAATCCTCTACCTACATGCATATAAACAAATATAAAGAAAAAAGAAGCTACATTAGCATGTGTATATCTTATAATTCATCCATTATTTACATCTCTCATTATATGTTCTACTGAATTAAATGCAAAATCAACATTTGCTTGATAATGCATAGCTAAAAAAGCTCCAGTAAGTATTTGTATTATTAAACATACAGCTAATAAAGAACCAAAATTCCATAAATAAGAAAGATTAGCTGGTTGAGGAGAATCAACTATATAAGAATTAACTAATCTAAGTAAAACATGACTTTTTAATATTCTCATTATATTATTTTTTTTTTTGTTTTATTTTTATAAATAGTTTTTTATTTAATAAATATTTTCTTCATATATTTTTATAATAATATTTGAATTCATCTTTAATAAATAAATTTTTAATTTAAGCCTAAGAAGATTTGAACTTCTACAAATTTCTCATCAAAAAATTATTCTACCTTTAAATTATAGGCTTTAATTTATATTTTATTTTAAATTAAAAAAATAATTAAATATTTTATTCTAAAAAAAAAATTATAAAATTAATTTAAAAAAAAATATAATCTCTTAAAATTTTTTAATTTTTATTTAAAATTTAATTAAATAATAAATTATAATAATTTATAATAAATTATTAACATCTAGTCTTTAATAAATTAGTAATGCTAAACTAAATATTTTACAATAATTTTCATTTGCATCCTATCTAGAAATGTTCTATTTCTTAATTATAATGAATTAAAAATTTTAATTCAAATGATAGTATTAAGAGGTTAGATTCTTGCTTTATATTCATTCAGCTCTTATCTATTATGTTTGTGGCTACCCAACTATGCTTTATTTTAAATTATAAAAATTTTTTTTATAATTTAATCTATTAACAATTGGTACACTAGAGAAACACAGCCTATTGATCCTTTCGTACTAGAAGGTCTACCTCTTTTTACTATTTTTCCTCCAGAAGATAGGGACCATACTGACTCACGTCGTATTAAACCCAACTCACGTAACCTTTTAATCGGCGAACAGCCGAACCCTTCCAAGCTTCTTCCCCCGGAGGATAGGATGAGTCGACATCGCATTTATCCTAACCTTTCAGTATAGGTTTAGACTATATCTTCATCCAGTATAAAGAATACAATTTATATAACATCTGGATGTTGGCGTGTAGTCGTTGAGGGGTTAAAATTTTTACAGTTGCTATACTAATTACTAAAATAAAAACTTCCCTGCTGATTGTCCAATCTTTCAAAATGTTACTGTTAGTTTATAATAAAACAATTAACGAGTTTTGAAAGCTCTAAGGAGTTTCCAGCATATAGCCAAATTCTAAGTTAATATTTCTATTAAGATTCCCCGAAAATATCTATTGGATCTATATCACTTTCAATTTCTGATGAATCTTTGTTTTATTTGAAGCTCTTCATTTGTTATATTTATTTTATATAGCATTGAAGAATGTAAATGTTCCATTAATGAAGGTTTAAGATCTTCCAAGCTAAAATAGACTCTGTACTTCTTTTTCTATGAATAGAAGTTTCTACATTAAAATTAGCTTTAATAGCTTCTCTAAGAATATTTATTTATTCACTATTATAGCTGTCCGTACATAAAGTTACACCTCCTTTTTTTACTTGTT
>Ga0074045_10004221_pt1 | contig 12767 bp, 9 predicted proteins | sample BogForMeECP23OM2_FD_94442 | JGI IMG/M metagenome (GOLD analysis project Ga0074045, IMG submission 94442) | Bog forest soil microbial communities from Calvert Island, British Columbia, Canada - Bog Forest MetaG ECP23OM2 | ecosystem: Environmental > Terrestrial > Soil > Wetlands ... | reverse complement strand
CAGTTCGCTGGGTTGGGAGATGCCGTCGTGGTTTGCGTCAATCCACAACAGCAGGTGGGAGAACACCGCATCCCGGGCGTCGATAATCCCGTCACCATTGCCGCCATTTTCCGGCTTATCGAACTCTGCCAGGGCCAAGAAGCCATTAGCGTCGGCGGACGCGGGCTGGCGAGTGTAGTTGCCGAACAGCTCTTTGCCCGAGTTGATAAATCCGTCGTGGTTTCTATCCAATGCCAGAAAGGCGTTGTGGGAGCCGGCTTGGGTCCAACCCATTCTAACGAGCAGGTTGTTTCCAGAAATGTCAAAATCCACTCCGTCCGCTGCGGAGGTAAGTTTGAAGCCTTCCCCAATAGTGTCGATGATGATAGGGCTACCGGGGCAGTTGCAGCCCTCGCAGCACAATGCCGCACGCGTGAAAGTCGTCAGCATGAGGAGAACGAGGCAAAAGCGTTCCATGGCTTGACTCCCCTAAATCGCTCGGCAGCATCGATCGCAGCGCGGTCGAGTGCTCAGCGGACTCGATCGTTATCACAGAACGCTAGAATTGGATTTGTGTTTGTGTTCTATTACGAAAACCGAACAGGCGATCCCGCGAACGGTTGCGCTCGCGAACTCCTAAATGCTGTCAAGCACGAAGCTTAGCAGGTCACTATGTACCCTAGTTCCCGGGGGGGGGCAACCATCTGTGACAAAACGTGGGAAAGTATGATTCGGCGTTACGAAACGCGGAAGGGTGGATAAACTGCCGACAGACGGGACGTTCCCAATTCCGAATTTCATGAACTAAGCCACGAAGGCGAGGCTGTCTTGTGAATCGTTCCTCGGCTCTTTTGGCCGTCGACAAGGATCAGTGCGGCGCAGCCTGCCCGTTGTCCGGCGGCTTTGCCGGCGGCGTCGACGATTTGTCTTCCTTAAAAATTCCCGCCAGGCGGCCGAAGAATCCTTTCTTCTTTTGCCCGTCGGGATTCTGCGAATCGTTTTGAGAATCTTGCGGGTTCGCCGAGTTCGGCGGCGGCAGCGCCTTCTCGCCGCCGCCACCGAAGACGCGAGAGAACAATCCCGCGATCCCGCTCTGCTGGTCACAGGTCTCGCGGGGCTCCGTACCGGCCACGAAGGCGGCCACATAATCATTTGGACAGGTAGGCGTGGCCAGCCGGTTCGTCGCCTTGTCCAACTGGACATCGACCACGCCGGTAGGCTGCAAGAATTCCTTCATGTCGGCGTACTGCGGCAACAGCGCGGCCTTCTTCATGAACTCCGTCCAGATAGGCGCAGCCGTCTGCGCTCCGCTCAGCCGCAAATCGCTGTAATCGTCGTATCCCACCCACACAATGCACAGTAAGTCTGAGGTATAGCCCGCAAACCAGCCATCGTGCGAACTGCCCGTCTTGCCCGCCGCCGGAAGCGTGAACCCGCGCAAGCGAACTGCCGTGTAGCCCAGCCCATTGTTGATCACACCTTCCATCATGTTCGTCATGATGTAAGCGATGCGCGGGTCGAGCACCTGCCGCTGGTCGGTCTTGAAGTTGGCTACCACGTCGCCCTTGGCATTCCGTACCGAGTTCACCAGGATTGGCGACAGCCGCATTCCATCATTCGAAAACGAAGTGTAGGCCCCGGCCATGTCCATCGGAGTGGCGTCGTAGGACCCCAGCGCCATCGCCGGCGTCGCCTTCACCGACGCAATGCCCGCCGATTTCGCCAGGTCCGCCACCTTGTCATAGCCCACTTCCTCGGCTACCTTCACGGTAGCGTTATTCAGCGACATGGCCAGCGCATAGCGCAGCGTCACGTCCCCGTGGTACTCCTCTTTGTAGTTGCGCGGTTCGTAGATCTGGTCCCCATAAGCGAAGCTTGATGGCGCATCCGTCACCATCGACGCCGGAGTAATCACCGTTGGCGATCCGTCGAGCGCCGTATTCATCGCCGCAGCATAAACAAACGGCTTGAAGATCGAGCCCGTCGGCCGCTTCGACACCGCGTGATTCAACTGGCTCCAGCCATAGTCCCGTCCACCCACCAAAGCCAGCACCGCGCCCGTGTGTGGATCGAGCGCCACCAGCGCCACCTGCGCCTGCGGCCCCGGCGTCACCTGGGTCTCCACTTTCTTGCCCACCTTCACCCGCTTGGTGCGCATCTTCGTGACCTGTTCGTCCACCAGCTTGATCCCCATCTCGACCGCCTGCGCCGCTGCCTTCTGCAGATCCGGATCAAGCGTGGTGTAAATGCGGTAAGACTGGTCGTTCAAGTCGTGTTCGCTGAACTTGTTAATCAGCGTGTCCCGCACCATATCGACAAAGTACGGAGCGTCGCTGGCTTCCACGTTCGGCGGCGCCAGCTTCAGCGGCGTGGCCTTGGCCTTATCGGCTTGCTCCCGGGTAATGGCGTGGGTGTCCACCATCGAATCCAGCACTAGGTTTCGCCGCTCCAGCGCGCGCTCCGGATGCCGGTACGGCGACAACCGGCTCGGCCCCTGAATAATGCCCGCCAGCAGCGCCGCCTCAGGCAAAGTAATGTCCTTCAGATCTTTATTGAAATAGGCCTTCGAGGCCTCGGCAAATCCGCTGATGGCGAACGATCCCCGCTGCCCCAGGTTTACCCAGTTGCCGTAAAACTCAAAAATCTGCTGCTTGCTGAACTTCTGCTCCAGTTCTTCCGCAATCAGCATCTCCGTCAGCTTGCGCCGCACGGTCTTCTCCGGCGTCAGAAAAAAGCCGCGCGACAGCTGCATGGTGATGGTTGACCCGCCCTGCTCATGCCGTTGCCGCATCACGTCGATCCACAAGGCCTCGAGCATGCGCGTAAAGTTCACCCCGCTGTGCTCGAAGAATCGCCGATCTTCGATGGCCAGCACCGCATCGACCATCACTTTGGGAATCTCGGAGTACTTCACCACCTGGCGCTTGGAACGCTGTTCGTAGTCGAACAGCGCCGTCACCAGTTGCGGCTCCAATTCATATGCCGAGAGCTCGTTGCCCTTGCTGGTAATGCGGCTGACCTTGCCATCCTCAAAGAAGATCCGCGCCGCCTCCGGGCTGTGGTAGCTCTCCGCTCCGGGCGTGATCTCGATCCCGTCGCTAACCAGGCGGAAGCTCCCCAGCGAGGAGTCGCTTTCTTTGTCGGAATACCCGGCACGGCGTAGAAGCGCAGCGATTTCCTTGGCGTCTGCCTTGTCGCCGTCGTGCACCGTCCGAGGCAGCGCATAAATCTTCGCCGAGTTGCTGAACACCGGCGACCGGAATCGTTGCTGAATGATGCGGTCGTACTTGATGTAGAAATAGGAGAAAGTTCCGCCCAGCCCAACCGCCACCACCAGGAAAACCACCAGCGCGGCTCGGATCACCGGATCGCGAGGCAGCCCCAGCCCTCCTTTGCTGCCTTTGCCACCGTTTTTCGGAATCTTGATCTTAATGGCCACGTTTCACTCGAATGCTCGAACCAGCTGCTCGCTGGTCAGACGATGGAGTCCGTCAAAAGGTTTGCCGCGCAAGCCCTTCCCTTTGCCGGTTCCCACTCGCGGTCTTCGGAATTTGCAACCTCGAACCCAATATCTATTTATAAGATGCGTGCTTCCATTGTACCGCCGTGCCGCTAAAGAAAAGAGACCCGCAGTTCATGCGGGTCTCTAAGCTGTCAATCGCCACCAAGCAGGTTTAAGCCCGCGCCCACGCTCCCTTACTGCGGATCCGTCACCGCGAAGTAACCTCCATTGGTCAACGTCAAAGTAGAGGTCGGTTGCGTCAGTGTGCCGCCCGATGCCACATCGAAGGCCCCCATCTGGAACGTTAGCGTACTGGTGCCGGTGTTATCGATCACTCCGTAATTGAAAAGGAAGCTGCCGCTCTGGTCGAACACTCCCAGGTCACCGACCGCGGCATTCGCAAACGGTGAGCCGCTGACGGCGGTGAGAGCCCCAGCGGAGCTGATGGAATAGCCTTCGACCGCGTTGAAGGCAAGGTCGCTATCAGCCACGCCGAAAGAATAGACCAAAGTCCCGCCCGTCTCCGGCTGAACCGCGATGCTCAAAGGAGAGGTTACGGTCTTGAACGGCGAACCGCTTACCTCTGCGATCGCCCCGGCGTCCGTGCCCGACTGCGTAATGCTGAATACGTAAAGGTGGTCGTCATCCACGCCGCCAAGAAGAGGCGACGCCGCACTCTGGCCGGTTGTGCCAATCAGGAAATTCCCCGAGGGTTCTCCCTGCACTTGCCACATCGGAAAAGCGAACGGACTGCCCGGCACCGCAGTGAGCGCGTTGGTAGTACTGTTGATGGCGTAGGCAGCGATTTGCGCGCCGGTATGATCGCCCAGCACCTCGGCGACGTAGAGATACTTTCCCAGTCCGTCCGTCGCCAGATTTCCTACGAAGGGTGCGGAAAATGGAGAGCCGCTGACTGCAGTCAAAGCCCCGCTGGTATCGATTTGGTAGACGTAAATACCATCATTGGGAGACCCGAAAGCCGAAAAGAACAGCAGCGTGCCGGCCGGGTTGGTGGCGATGCTCTGCGAGCTGGATCCGGTTCCCACGAGATGCATGAACGACGCCGCAATTGGGAACCCGCTCAGCGCCGTCAAAGTTCCATCCGCGCCAATCGACCAGCCAAAAATCTGGTTGGTTGTACTGAACCCCGTATACAGGTACTTCTTTTGAGCGACCACCATGCCCACACCGCTATCATTCAGCGGAGTCGCCGGCGCAGTGTAGCTGGGCGTGGTCCCGAACGTCGATGCGGTCGTGTTCAAGGTGTAACCGTCGATCGTGCCGGTCGTGCCCGTGCCTGCCGCGTCGGCGACAAAGACGAACGCCGCCGTCGTGCTGCCGTTGCCGTTCGTTCCCAGCCCGGTCCCGGACGACGTGCAAGTAGACGCTCCAAAGTTGGCGCCGCTGCTGCACACGTAGTGATCGCACCCCGCCAGCCCCATGATCGCTAACGCCATAATCCCAATGAAACCCGCTCGAACTCGCCTTTTCATGAACTGCCTCCACCTGAACTTCGCTCGTCGTTTATGTTTCGGGAAACGCCGCCAATCAGATTTTCGTTGGACTCTCGATCCGAATTCTTCGTGGCCCGCCACCTGCCGCACCCTGGCTTCTCGGCCAGTGAGAAAAATCTCACCTACTCCGCGATCTTAGGGGGAAGGTAATACCTTGGCAACGTTACGAATGTCACTGGCAGAATCGTCCGCGGAACAATGGTCAGTGGCTGGTGGTCAGGGGCTTGTGGGTAACGAGAGATATGGAAAGTGGGGATGGGTACGACTTCAGTCGTACCACTTCGTCCAAGGAAAGATGTGGGCTTTAGCCCCTGAGGGATGCTGTGGCGTACTCGATCTTACTTAGCCACGGGTCACTGCCTCTACTTATTCCCGCTCGTCGGGTTGAAATGCATATCGAAGGAATACCCCGGCAGACTTACCGGCACCGTGTAATCCGCCTCTACGTATACCGCCGACAGGCCCGGCGTGTTGATGCGCTGTATCTTTACCTGCTTTGAATCGATCGGCAGGTCGTGCTCTTTAGCCTTGCGCAGCACGCTGTTGCGAACGTCATCGTCAGTTCTTGCCGGATTCGCCCCAGCCATCATCGCCTCAGTCTTCAGATCGTCCTGAAAACTGTAATTCGCCATCAGCGGCGGAGCCACCTGGAAAATGCACACAAAGGCGCCTACGATCGCAACCAGTCCAACCACTGCTTTAATTGTTCCCATAGTCTGAAATTGCGCCGCGGCCGGCGCAGATTTCAGGCCTGCGCTCGCAGCACTCCTTGAAAATATTCCACTACCGCCGCGATCCTAACATCGCGTACTTCCCGAGTCGAGCGCAGAACCACTTCCACAGTATCTTCGGTAACCTTCTTCCCCACCGTGATTCTAAAGGGGATACCGACCAAATCGGCATCCTTGAACTTCACCCCCGGCCGTTCATCGCGATCATCCAGCAGCACGTCGAATCCCGCCCCTTCGAGACGCGTTCCAATCTCAACCGCAGCCCGCAACAAATTCTCGTCCTTAACATTGGTCGGCGTGATCACAATCTCAAACGGAGCAATCGCCGAAGGCAGCCAGAACCCGTTTTCGTCATTGCTCTGCTCCACCGCCGCCGTCAGAATGCGCTCGATCCCGATCCCGTAGCTGCCCATGATCGGCATGACTTCCTTGCCATTCTTATCCAGCACCCGCGCTCCCATCGACTCCGCATACCGGTACCCCAGCTTGAAGATGTGCCCAATCTCCACCGCCGTATCGATCCGCAAAGCCTTCCCGCAATTCGGACAACCTTCGCCGGCCTTAACCGCGCGCAGATCGGCATAAACCGTGGGATGAAACTCTTTCCCCGGCGTCAGATTCTTCAGGTGATAATCCTCTTTATTCGCACCCGCAATCAGATTCGCCCGCCCTTCGAGCGCCTTATCGACAAGCAGAACCGGAAGCGTCGCATCCTTCTTCAAATCCTTAGCCCACTCGATCCCCACCGGCCCCAAATATCCCGCCGGAGACTTGAACAGCGCCCTGATCTCGCCCTCTTCCATCGGCCGCGTCGCGACTGCCACGGTCGCATTGAGCTTCGCCTCATTCAACTGATGATCGCCGCGCATCAGTACCACGATCCCCCGCGCCTTTATTCTTCCCGTAGCGTCTTTCTCATCCGCCATCAAGGCAAGAGTCTTGATCTTGTTCTTCGGTGACACCCCCAGAAACCGTGCCACATCCTCAATCGTTTTCTGCCCCGGGGTGTGCACCTCAAGCGGCTTGCCATCGCCCTCAGACTTCAAATCTTCCCCAGCCTCCAGCTTCGACGTAGCCTTCTCCATGTTCGCCGCATAGTCACACCCATCGCAGCTCACAATCTGATCTTCTCCCGCCGGAGTCCGCACCATAAACTCGTGCGATTCCTTCCCGCCCATCGCTCCCGAATCCGCTTCCACCACCATGTACTTCAACCCGCACCGGTCAAAAATCCGGCAGTAAGTCTCGTAATGCTTCTTGTAGGAAACATCCAGCCCCGCCGCATCGATGTCGAACGAATAGGCGTCTTTCATCATGAATTGCCGCACCCGCAGCAGGCCCCCCTTCGGCCGCGGCTCGTCACGAAACTTCGGAGCGATCTGGTACCAGATCTGCGGCAGCTGCTTATAGCTGCGCAGCTCGTTGCGCGCAATCGAGGTCATCACCTCTTCTTCCGTCATCCCCAGGCATATGTCCGCGCCCTTGCGATCCTTCAGCCGAAACAGGTTATCGCCCATCAAAGCCCAGCGCCCGCTCGCCTCCCAAATCTCTCGCGGATGCAACACCGGCAGATAAAACTCCTGACCGATCTTGTCCATCTCCGACCGCACGATCGCCACGATCTTGTTAAACGACCGATTGCCGAGAAAAAGATACGAGTAAAGCCCCGCCGCCAGCTGCCGAATATAGCCAGCCCGCACTAGAAACTTATGGCTGGCAACTTCGGCGTCCGCCGGCGCCTCGCGCAATGTAGGAATAAAGAGTTGAGACCAACGATGCATAGATGAGTATCCTGGGACAAAGAGAATTTATGATTGTAAATGATTGCAGCGCAACAACTCATGTGGGGACAGCCGCCCCCGGCTGTCCGCCGAGCGCAGCTCGGAGTGCTCAGCCGACACTCCCGCTTTGACCGACAAAGCCCACTGCGAGAAGGAAGATGGCTTATGCCGAAAGCTCGCTACCATTACAACATCATGCTCCGGCCCGAACCAGAGGGTGGCTACACCGCTCTTGTTCCCGCCCTGCCCGGGTGCGTCACTCATGGACGCACGTTGGAAGAGGCTCGAGCCATGGCGAAAGATGCCATCTCTGGCTACATCGAAGCCTGCGCAAACACAACAATGATGGTCTCGCCGTGTACTAAGTACTAAGCGACCAGCCCCCGCAAAATCTCTTTACCCAGCTTCTGCGCCTCGCCGAAAAACTTCTGATACTCCAAGAACAGCCGGTTCAGCTCCAGCGCCTTATCGGCCGTCGGGTGCTTGCGCAAAATCATGTCGCGTACATGCACCGGGTTGGGCAGCGTTGCGTCCTCATTCAATTCTTCTAGCGCCGTATTGGGATCGTAGTGATACATGGCACGCCTTTCGATTCCTACACAAGTTCCGTAGTCCACAAATCATGCAAATGCACAATCCCGTTCAGCTTCCCGCTTCCATCGACAACCATCAGCGAAGTAATCTTCTTCTCTTCCATCAGCGCCAGCGCAGCCGCGGCAAACTCACCCCCAGCAATCGTCTTGGGATCGCGAGTCATAGCCTCCCCCGCCGTAAGATCCAGCACATCCTTCCCGCGCTTCTCCAGCAGCCGCCGCAAATCCCCATCGCTGATAATGCCCACCAGCTTCGAACCCTCTACCACTGCCGTCACGCCTAGCTTCTTGCGCGACATTTCATAAATCACATCCGGCATCTTCGTTCCCGGCGAAACCCGCGGCAAAGCCTCGCCCGTATGCATCAAAGACTCCACCCGCGCCAGCCGCTTCCCCAACTTTCCGCCAGGATGCAGATTCGCAAAGTCTTCTTCCTTGAACCCACGCATCTCGCTGAGCGTAACCGCCAGCGCATCGCCCAGCGCCAGCATCGTGGTAGTCGAAGCCGTAGGCGCGAGCCCCAAAGCACAAGCCTCCTCCGCCACCGAACAATCCAAAGCCACATCCGCCGCCCCCGCAAGGGTAGATCGTGTAGAGCGGGCGCCCTCGCCCGCTGCCCTTGACTTTGCTTCTTCGCCAGCACCCGGCAATGCCGCGGGTGCCCCACCCTTGCCGCGCTTTTTGCGGCCAGGGTGGGGGTTTTGAATCTCATCCCCAGTCATCGCAATCAACGGCACCCGCAGCCGCTTTATCGTAGCCAGCAACGCCAGAATCTCCTCTGTCTCTCCCGAAGCCGACAACGCCAGCACCACATCCCCCCGCACCACCATCCCCAAATCCCCGTGCAGCGCCTCTACCGGATGCAGATACAACGCCGGAGTCCCCGTCGAACTCAACGTCGCAGCAATCTTGCGTGCAATCAGCCCGCTCTTCCCCATCCCCGTGACCACCACGCGCCCGGCGCACGAAAACATCAGCTCCACCGCGCGCCCGAATGCACCCGCCATGGGACCGCCAATCCGCTCCGCCAGCGCCCGCAGCGCCTCCGCTTCAATGCGCACCACATTCTCGCCAATATTTCTCATGCTGTGAAACTGAAACTAAGGAAGCTTGGATGTTAACAAAACGCGCCCGCAATTGTCGGACTGGAGCTGGCGCCAGCCTCCAACCGCCCGTTCCCCAGCCTCCCCGAAAGTAATCTTCCCGCTCCCGGCCCTTTTCGCTACGCTCAACCGGACCTAATAACCGAACTTATGGCCCATTCTTTCGCCTACCTGTCGCAAGGCCAGCTCCACCTGAAGCTAGGGGACGAGCCCGCGCGCCCCTTCGACAGCCGCTTCGGCCAGTCGCTGCGCGAGCGCGCGGCGCAGATCCAGAACCGCAATTCCTGGAAGACCCAGGGCACCGGAGCCCGCTTCATGTCCGGCGGGATGCTCTGGGGAAATCAAAATCATGACGCCGCCGAAATGCGTATCACCATCGCCGGAGTCTCCCCAGGTTGCCACAGCGGCGAACTACTCTACAGCCTCGCCACCAACGACATCGGCGGAGTCTTCCTCGTCCGCAATCAGGCCACCGAGGAGCAGCGTCTTCTACACACTGCTGACTTCCGCGTCCGTCGCCTCGCCGCCAGTCCCGGACAGGACTGCGTCGCCTGCGTCCTGCAACACAAAGGCGAGAACTCCAGCATCGCCGTCATGCGCGGCGATGGCACCGACCTCCGCGAAGTCACCCAGGGAGACACCATCGACGACGCACCCCGCTGGGTGCCCGGCTCCGCTCGCCAGATCATCTTTCAGTCCGCCGCCATCGGCCGCAACAGCGCCGGATTTGCCGTCACCCAAGCTCCCTTCGCAATCCACAAACTCGATCTCGAAGCCGGAACCGTCGCCACGCTCGCGGAGGATCCCAAGTTCGACCTGCTGAATCCGGTCCTCGGCAGCGACGGCGCCCTCTGGTACATTCGCCGCCCATATCGCGATCCCAGCCAGGCGCTCAGTCCGTGGCGGGCAGCACTCGATCTGGTGCTGCTCCCCTTCCGCTTGTTGCACGCCGTGTTTCAGTATCTCAACTTCTTCACCGCCCGCTACACCGGCAACACTTTGACAACCACCGGCAATGCCCGCCAAAAGCATGCTGACATTCGCAGAATGATGGTCTGGGGCAATCTGCTCGATGCCCAGAACGCCGCGGCCAGCGAAAATGGCGATGCCCCGGCTCTCGTCCCCAAGTCCTGGGAACTTGTCCGCCAATCCCTCGATGGAACGCAGGAAGTCGTTTCGAAAGGCGTGCTCTCATTCGATGTCTACGCCGACGGCACCGTGCTCTACACCAACGGCACCGCCATCTACCGCATCGACGCGCGCGGCACCCGGGAACACCTCGCCAACGATTCATTGATCGAACAAGTAGCCGCCCTCGAAGCCTGAACCGAAGCGCGAACTCGTAGCCCGGGACTCGAAACTCTTCCTTGTCAATTCAGAAATGGTCGTCGCTGACTAGCGGCGGCGTCACCGGTCTCTGCCCCAACACCGCCAGTCCCTTCGCCTGGATCGCCCGGTCCCACGGCCCCGCCTGCCAGTTGTCCCTCAGCTTCGCCGGATGCTGCCACGGCGGCAGCATCACCATCAGGTTGCGCGCCATCGAATGCACGTAAGGTTCATACATCGATCGCAATTTGGCCAGCTTCTGCCGCGCTTCTTCCGTATTTCTCAACTTCAAACCCGCAGCCGTCAGAGTATCCTGCAGCGTGTTGAGGCTTTCGTCGGTCAGCCGTTCCGGCGCCTGCGGATCGTAGCGCGCATTCACCACCTGCGCCAGATCGACCGCCGCATGCCGCGCCATCGCGAACGTCAGCCGCGCCTGCCCGGGATGAACCCCTTCCACCCCGGTGATCAGCAGCGACGTCACATCCAGGATCGTCAGCAGCGCTCCCAGCCACGACTGGTTGCTGTGTTGCGAACGAAAAAAACTGAGTGCCGGATACGAAATGTGACTCTCCAGCAACTCCCCCGCCCAGCGCTCCCAGTCGCGCAAAACAGCATCAAGAACGATCTGGTCGATCTCTGAAGGCCCGCCCGCCGAATCCCCCCCCAGCCGCACCAGCAACTCCGCCGCCGTCGGTGGCGAACCCGCCCGTGCATCCAGCATCGAGATCTGTATCTCCCGCCGCGAAAACGAAGCGTAAACCACCGGCAAATAGCCGATCACCACTCCCAGAAACGCGAAGCCCATCCCCGCTTCCAGCACCGAAAGCACGCGCGCCGGACCCGTCGTCGGCACAATGTCGCCATAACCCAAAGTGAAAAAGGTTTCGCCACTGTGGTAGAGAATCCTGCCAAAAGTGATGGGTTCGTTGCCCAGTTGTTCGTGCCCGCCGATACCATATTGCAGCAGCGCAAAACCGGAAATCAGCGAGGCCGCCCAAAATGCCAGCAGCATGATCAGCGACAGCGGACCGAAATATCCCAGAAAACTCTGCTGCCGCGAAAAATTCCGGATGCGCCCGGCAATCTTCCTCCACGGAACCCATGTGCGCCGGTAGAACCACGCCGTCAGCTTGAACTGCCGCGTCACCCGCCGGGGCAGGACAACCGTCTCAAACGCATCCAGTAGCACCACGGAGATGATCACAACGCCGAAAATAATCGCGGGAATACTGCCGTGAGCGCTCATGCCGATCTCATTCACTCGATGCGAAAAGGGTGTCAATCGATGCGAAAGGAAGGGTAACAGATTCGGCTCCGCACCGGTTCTCGTCGACCAGGCCGCCGCAATACCGCGGAAGAGCGGCGCTTTAGCGCCGCGTAAAGTCTCCAAAAAAACGGGGCTTCAGCCCTGCGGCTTGGTCGCCGGCGGAGTCGTCGCTGGCGTCGTTCCCGGAGCCGTCGTGCCGGCCGGCTTCTTCGCCACTGGCTTCTTCTTCACCACCGGCTTCTTCTCCGGCTCGTTATCGTCCACCACTGTCTTCTTCGGAGGCGCTGCCGGAACCGCCGCCTGCGCCGTCTTCAGATCGGCCCGCAGCCGCACGATCTCCTGCTCCTTCGACGCCGCCAGACCTTCCATGCGCTCCGCCAGCTGCTTCCGCGTTCCCTCAAAGCTGTTGAGATCGTTCGCCAGCGCCTGTAGATCGTCTTTCGATCCAAACGCTCCCGTCGTCTCCACCACGCTCCCCAGCACGTCGTAGAGCGCATCCAGATTGCGATACAGCTTGAAGGTCGCCGGAATATCTTCTGGCGAATTCCGTAATTGCGCAATCATCTCCGGCAACGCACTCTGCAGATTGCGCTCGATCGAATCCACATTGCCCAGTGCCTGCTTCTTCGTCGATCCATCCGTCTTCCAGCGTTCGATCCGCAGCTTCGTCAGATCCACCTGCGTGCTTTTCGAGGTCGCCTCCAGTTGCGCCATCAACCCATTCACCTGCGACATCGACGCATACGAAACCGGCCCGCTCGCCTGAGCCGAATATGCCGGCGACTGCCCTTGCACCGAATATGCGGCCGCGTTCGACACCGGCGCCGCCGAACTTTGCCCGAAAGCACTGGCGGAAAGCAACGAGATCAGTCCAAAGCAGAAGATCAGTCTAAGGTTCATGATTGTCAGAGACGGTGGCTTGACGCGTGCAACTGTGACCACGCGTGCAACAGAATCGCGTGCAACAGAAT